>Ga0207705_10000098_pt1 | contig 104428 bp, 105 predicted proteins | sample KBSC13metaG_FD_184314 | JGI IMG/M metagenome (GOLD analysis project Ga0207705, IMG submission 184314) | Corn rhizosphere microbial communities from Kellogg Biological Station, Michigan, USA - KBS C1-3 metaG (SPAdes) (version 2) | ecosystem: Host-associated > Plants > Roots > Rhizosphere >... | reverse complement strand
AAGAGGGCCCGGTTTCTACGCAAGTAGAGGCCGGGGGCACATAGCAGGGGGTGGCGACTGTTTACTAAAAACACAGGGCGCTGCGAAATCCAAAGATGACGTATAGCGTCTGACGCCTGCCCGGTGCCGGAAGGTTAAGAGGAGATGTGAAAGCGTCGAATCGAAGCCCCGGTAAACGGCGGCCGTAACTATAACGGTCCTAAGGTAGCGAAATTCCTTGTCGGGTAAGTTCCGACCTGCACGAAAGGCGTAACGACTTCCCCACTGTCTCCAACACCGGCTCAGCGAAATTGAATTCCCCGTGAAGATGCGGGGTACCCGCGGTCAGACGGAAAGACCCCGTGCACCTTTACTGCAACTTTGCACTGGCATTAGGACTGTGATGCGTAGGATAGGTGGTAGACTTTGAAGCTTGGGCTCTGGCCTGAGTGGAGTCACCCTTGAAATACCACCCTTTATGATCCTGATGTCTAACCGCGGCCTCGAAACGAGGTTCGGGACCATGCATGGTGGGCAGTTTGACTGGGGCGGTCGCCTCCCAAAGAGTAACGGAGGCGCGCGATGGTAGGCTCAGACCGGTCGGAAATCGGTTGTTGAGTGCAATGGCAAAAGCCTGCCTGACTGCAAGGTCGACGGACCAAGCAGAGTCGAAAGACGGTCATAGTGATCCGGTGATCCCGTGTGGAAGGGTCATCGCTCAACGGATAAAAGGTACGCCGGGGATAACAGGCTGATCGCGCCCAAGAGTCCATATCGACGGCGCGGTTTGGCACCTCGATGTCGGCTCATCGCATCCTGGGGCTGGAGCAGGTCCCAAGGGTATGGCTGTTCGCCATTTAAAGCGGTACGTGAGCTGGGTTTAGAACGTCGTGAGACAGTTCGGTCCCTATCTGCCGTGGGTGTTCGAAACTTGAGAGGATTTCTTCCTAGTACGAGAGGACCGGAAGGAACGTACCTCTGGTGGATCGGTTGTCACGCCAGTGGCACAGCCGAGTAGCTAAGTACGGAATAGATAACCGCTGAAAGCATCTAAGCGGGAAACTAACCTCAAAACCAGGTTTCGCTTGAGAGCCGTGGAAGACTACCACGTCGATAGGCCAGGTGTGTAAGTGCAGCAATGTACTGAGCTTACTGGTCCTAATCGCTCGATTGGCTTGATCGCCAAGCACTCGTTTCATGTCTGGAAGTAAGGCCAGACGTGTATTTCATCACGTAGCGTGCTGACCGTGCGCTACGTTGATCAGCACAACAAAATCTTATTTGGTGTTTTTCGCTTGCGGGCTTTATGGCTCGCTTGCCGCATCTGTTCTTTGCCGGACTGGTGGTACTAGCGGGGGAATCCTACCCGATCCCATTCCGAACTCGGCCGTCAAAGCCCCCAGCGCCTATGGTACTGCGGCTCAAGCCGCGGGAGAGTCGGTCGCTGCCAGTCCTGCCAAGAACAGATGTGACGCCTTCACAAAAACCGAAAGCCCCGCGATCCTAGGATCGCGGGGCTTTTTGTTTTGAGCGCCAAGGAGAATCCGATGCGCGTGTTCGATTTCACCAACGCGATCGTGCGCGCGCCGGCGCCCAGCGTGGTGCATGGCCTGCGCAGCGGGTCTTCGCCCAATCCGGATTTCGAAAAACTTCGCGCCGAACATCAGGCATATGTTTCCGCACTTCAGGGTGCGGGACTCCAAATCGATCTTCTGCCGCCGCTGGATGCCTTTGCCGATTCCATCTTCGTCGAAGATCCCGCTTTCGTTGTTCCGCAAGGCGCGATCCTTCTGCGGCCCGGCGCGCCCACGCGCCTGGGCGAGCGCGAACACATGCGCGATGCCCTGAAGCGTCGTTTCGGCCGCGTGCAGGAACTGGCCGACGGCGAATATGTCGATGGCGGCGACGTGCTCATCACGCCCAAGACGATTTTCATCGGCCTTTCCAGGCGCACCAACCGCGCCGGCGCCGAAGCCTTGCAGGCCGCCCTCAAATCGCTCGGCCGCGACGCGCGCATTGTCCAGACGCCCGCCGCCATTCTGCATTTCAAAACCGCATCCTCGCTGCTCGACGAAGAAACGGTCCTCGTCACACGCGCGATGGCGGATAGCGGTATCTTCGAAGGCTACCACCTGATCGTTACGCCCGATGGCGAAGAAGGCGCGGCCAATGCGCTGCGGGTGAACGGGACGGTCTTGGTCGGCGATAGGTTTCCCCAAACGCACGAGCTGATCCGCAAGCACGGGCTCTCCGTACAAGGTCTCGCCGTCACGGAGATCGCCAAGCTCGATGCCGGATTATCCTGCATGTCGTTGCGCTGGTGAAATTGGAGCGATGAAGCCGAAGACTGTCGTCGTCCACGACAAAATGCAGCGGAATTACCGCTACAAGCTCACGGAGCCGGCCGGTTGCAATTTCGATCCCGGCTTCAAACCGCAACTGACGCCAAAGGAGATGCTCGAATTGGGCATTTTCGGCGGCAAATACATGACCGACTGCCGTAAAGAATTTCCCAAGAGCTGGTTCGCGTGCGCCAAGCTCTCACCGGGCGGCAGGAATCCCGACCTCAATTTCTTCCGCATCGATGCCTCCAAGCCATTGTCCTATTGGAAGCGGAAAGGCTGGATTTACGAGAATGATCCGCGCGGCTGGTTTCAGTGGTATTGCCGCTATTATGCGGGACGGCGCATGGAAGATGATGCGCGCCAGATCCGTCGCTGGAAAGCCATGACGCGCCACTTAGCCCAGCTCAAAAAGCATTGTGAGGCAGATGATTGGTCATGCCGCCCGCGCCAGCGCCAAGCGTTGCTGCAATGGGCTTATGATACGCGAAATATCCGCTGATACAGATCACTCTACGGCGTAGCGGCTGCTCCCCAAAACCGGGAGGGCCTTCAACAGTACTGTGGCCGACAGCCTGTCTGTACAATATGGATCCGGGCTGACCCTCTTTTTTCCGGCCACCGGGCGATTTACGCTGCGCCCGTTTTGAAGTGAGTCTGGAGAATCCCATGGCCAATCGCGAACAGCGCGGAAACAAGGAAAAGAAGAAACCCAAGGCCAACGATAAGGCGAAGGACAAGTCGTCCGCTCCCACGCCCTTCGTCCAGCCCGAATTGGTGCGCAAGCCGCACAAGGGCAAGGATTGGACCTGATGGATTAGCTGCCCCGGGTGACCGGCGCGGTGCGCTCGATAAAGCCGCTGATGGCATAGACGCGCGCGCCATATTGGCCGGACCTGGGGTCCCATACGCGCACCTTCGACCAATCATTGTCCTTGCTGACGTCCAGCACCGGCATGTTCAAGTCGATCTCGCCACGGTTCTGCCAGTTGGCGTGATCCACCTTGATCTCGCGCGGGCCGAGCACCGCGGTCACCACCGCGACGTGGCCGTGGCGGATGCGCTTGCTGCCGGCGAATACCATCACCGCATCGGCGACCGGCTGGGTCGCGCGCGCATACATGTCGGCGGCCTTGCCCCACCAATATTTCGCGTCGCCGAAGATCTGCAGGCCCGAACGGATGCGGGCATATTCCACGCAATACAGATGCTTTGCAGCCCATTCGACCATCGGCGCGGCGGTGGCCGCCCTGACAGCCGTGTCGGGCTTGGGCGAGGGTATCGGCACTTCGCCCAAGGCGGCATCGTCCGCATTGTCCGCAACCGTGGCCGCCGGCTGTTGGGCCGGGATGGGTGCCGGTGCTTCCGTGGCGTGGCTGGATTTCAGGAAATCGAAAATGCCCGCGTCCGCCGGCGTCGCCGCGATCGGGCTGAGAGCAACAAACGTGAGAAGCAGGCAAGCGGAGGGGAGTTGAATGGCTCGATGCGATCGGGTCACTACAGCTTCCTTGATAAGGCGGTCTACGGATGACGGCGGCCCGGACTGGGTGCCTTCGGCTGCGGATTTTTACCAAAATCATCCTTGCCATACAAACACTTAAGTCAAAATGATTTTGGTTCCCTGTTCCCCGAAAGTTCGTTAACGGCCCAAGGTTTCCGCGGGTTTTGGCCATATTGCCGCGCGGCGGCGGCAAGTCTTTTTCCACAGCCTTGGACGCACCATCTTCCCGTCATGATATTCGTAGCCAATACCCCTACGAAGCAGGCGATGATTCGCGGCTTCCTTCAGCGCTGCCCCCGTTGCGGAAAGGGCCATCTCTTCCGCGCCTATCTCAAACAGGTCGATGCCTGTTCGGCTTGCGGCGAGGCCTTCGGCCATATCCGCGCCGATGACGGCCCGGCCTGGCTCACGGTCATGGTCACGGGCCATGTCATCGTCGCGCTGATGATGAGCGTGGAAGCGCTGCTCACCATGCCGCTGTGGATCAGCGTCTCTTTGTTCAGCACTTTGTCGGGGGCCATGGTGCTGGGCCTGCTTCAGCGCGCGAAAGGCATCTTCATCGGCCTGATCTGGCAAACCCAGGCCAGCGAAGCGATCAGCACGGCCGCGTTGTCTACTGCCGATTAGGCGTCTTCGGCTTCGGTTTCATGGCCCGGCTGCCAGGTGCCGCCGCGCATGAATGCCACCGCGATCAACGACACGATGAAAAGCGCGCCGAGCACGATCCACGCCTCGTTGAAGGAATCCGTCAATGCTGCGCGCTGGATGAACGGCTCGACATAGGCGCGCATCGACGGATCGATAGGCCCCATCGGCACGCCGTGGAAATATTCGGTCGGCAGCCCCACGCGCGCCGCCATATGCGCGTCGCCGGCCTGCAGCCGGTCGATGATGTGTTGCGCATGCTCCGGCGTGCGCTGCGCGAGGATGGTGTCGATCAGCGCGATGCCGATGGCGCCGCCCAGATTGCGCATCAGGTTGAACTGCCCGCTGGCGTCCGGCGCGTCTTGTATCTTCCAGCCTTCCATTGCCAGCCGCGTCGTCGGCAGGATGCAGAACATCACCGCAACGCCGCGCAGAACCTGCGGCCAGAACAATCCGTCGAAATCGGTCTGGTAAGTCATTTGCCCGTTTATCAGCAGGCCGATGCCGAATACCGCATACCCGAACGTCACCAGGATGCGCCCATCGACGCGGCTTTCCAGCAGCGCCGCGGCGGGCGCTGCCAGCATCTGCACCGCGCCGGACACCATGATGATCTCACCGATCTCGATGGGCGTATGTGCGCGCACCCCGCCCAGGAAGATCGCGAGGATATAGGTCGATCCGTAAAGCCCCATGCCGGCGACGAAACTGAGCGAACATCCCACCGCGAAGCCGATGCGCGTAAAGCGCCGCAGATCGATGAAGGGGTTCGGCTTGCTGAAGCAGAAATAAAGCGCCAGCGCGCCGGACACGGCGCAGATCGCAAACAAGCTGTAGACGTAAAGCCCGCTCCAGTGATGGGGCGGCGCTTCCTTCAGCAGCAATTCCAGCGTGCCGAGGAAGATCGCGGCCAGGAACACCGTGGCGTAATCGATCTTGCGCAGATAACCGATATTCGGCGTGCCTACCGGAATGAAGAATCCGACCACCGAGCAGACCAGAATGCCCGGCACGACATTGATCAGGAATATCCAGTGCCAGGAGTAGGTCTGCGTCAACCAGCCGCCGACATAGGGACCGACGGTGGGCGCTACCATCGCCACCACGCCCGCCATCGCGGTCGCCAAGATCTCGTGCTTCTTCGGCAGGATCGTGAACACCGATGTGAACACCGCCGGGATCAGCATGCCGCCGCAAAACCCCTGCACCACGCGCAGCGCAATCAGTGGGTCGGCGCTGCTGCACAGCGCACAAGCGATGCTCGCCAGCGTGAAGCCACCCGTCGCCGCCACGAACATCCAGCGCAGCGACAGCGCGCGCGTCAGCATGCCGGTGAGCGGAATGGCGACGACTTCGGCCATCAGATAAGCGGTCTGGATCCAGCTGATCTTGTCATCGGGAATGTTCAGCGCGTGCTGGATGTTGGTCAGCGAGCTGGCGACGACTTGGATGTCGAGGATCGCCATGAACATGCCGATGCACATGGCGACATAACCGATCCATGTGCGCGTGACCGATGTCATGCGTCGCCCTCAGGCGCGCAAGGCTTGTACTTTGGGGTCCATGATCCTGCGCCAGAGCGGCGGAACGAGCGCGAGCAGGATGCTTCCCGCATAGCCGGCGGGCAGTTCCGGCGCGTCTTCGATGTGGCGCAGTGTCTGATAGGGAATGGACGGACGGGTGTGATGGTCGCTATGGCGGCCCATGTTGAAGATGACCGGATTGGCCAGCACATTGCTGCTGTTCCAACTGTGGTGAGGGGCGAAGGGTTCAAGTCGTCCGCCTGCATCCCGCGCTCGAATCAGTCCGTAGTGGGCGACATAGTTGAACATCTCAAGCACCGCGATGGCCACAACGCTTTCCAGCGCCAGGAACACCACGCCCCGCGGACCGCCGAGCCGTGCCGCAGCGGCGAACACCAGCAGTCCGATGGCGATGTCATGATTCACCCGGTTGCGCAGCCACCTCCGGCCCCGCTTGGCATTGCGCGCCTGCTCGAAGAGCCAGGCGTCGATGAGTTGCGCCGGAACGGTGCGGATGAGGAAGGCGTAAAAACTCTCATGCAGCCGCGCCGTCGCCGCATCGCGCGCGGTCGCCGCCCAGCGATGATGACCGAAAATATGCGCCACGCGGAAATGCCGGTAGGTCATGCCGGTGAGCATCAGCGCACCCCAGAACTGCTCGCGCCGATCCTTGCTGTGCACCATTTCATGCGCCGTCAGCATGCCGAAGATTCCGGTGGTGAGGCCGATCGACAGGACAAGCGCCGCAATGCCGGGCGCGCTTGCATGGGCTGCGGTGACCATCGCCCATGCGATCAATCCAAGCTGCGCCGGAATATAGGCGAGGGGCAGAAGTCGGTAGGTCGCCGGGGCGCGTGGGGCTTCGGGTGCAGCGCCGCGCCGGGCGATCAGCTCCGATCCCAGCAGCAGGAACAGGATGGCGGGCAGAATCAGGATAGGCGCGGCCGGATGCAGCCAATAGAGCAGCGGTATCGCGACGCTCAGCAGAAATGCGGCGCCATAACGGATCAATGCACGGTCAGCGCGCGCCGGGCGGTGAGCGCACGCTCCTCCTCGCGGATGCGGAAGAAAAGCACGACAGCGTTGAGAACCGAGAAGATGACGGCAACCTGCCATTCGCCGAACACCAGCGGCAGCACGGCAATCTCGCCGACGACGATGGCGTAATTGGGATGTCGGAGGAAACGATACGGCCCACGCTTCACCAGCGGCACACCGGGCAGGGTGATGATGCGCGTCGTCCAATAGGACCCGAGCGAAATCAGAGTCCAGACCCGCAAGACTTGCAGCACGATGTAGAGCGCCAGCGGAATTGCGTAGATCGTGGGCGGCGAGGGCAGCGCGAGGAAGATCACGATCAGCCACGCCGCATGCAGCAGGACGAGCCAGGGATAATGCTCGCGGCCGATCTCCACGGCGCCCTTCGCCATCAACGCGCGGGTGTTGCGTTCGGCGTGGGGCAATTCGGCCAGCCGCTGCAAGGCGACAAAGCCGATGATCACCCAGACCCAGATCATCTGGAATCCAGCGTCAGGAACGCGGCGGAGAATCCCGGCCCCAGCGCCGTCAGCATGGTACGCTTGTTCTTGGCGCGCCAATCCATGCGCTCCAGCACGAACATCACCGTCGCCGCGGACATGTTCCCGTAATAGCGCAGCACGTCGCGGCTCTCCACCAGATCGCCGCGCTTCATGCCGAAAGCGTCTTCCAGCGCATCCAGAACTTTCGCGCCGCCGGGATGGCAGGCGAAAGCATCGATGTCCGAACGCTTCAGATCGTTGCGATAGAGGAATTCCGAAAGCAGCTGGGTGAAGTCCGCCGCCACGAGCGACGGAATGCTTTGCGCGAACCGTGCTTTCAGCCCATCTTCCTCGACGTCCCATCCCATGATGTCGAGCGAATTGGGCCAAGTGTGTTCGCCCATCGCTTCGAAGCGCGGGCCGCTGCCGTCGGTGGACAGGATTGCGCCCGCCGCGCCGTCGCCGAACAGCGCCGTCGCCACGATATTGCTCTTGGAGGTGTCGTTCTTGCGGAAGGTGAGAGCGCACAGCTCGACGACGAGATAGAGCACCTTGCTGCCGGGCCGCGCTTCGGCCATGGCCGCCGCGCGCGAAATGCCGACGACGCCGCCGGCGCAACCCAAACCGAAAATCGGCAGGCGCTGGATGTCGCGGCGCATCTTCAGCCGCTCGACCACCAGCGCGTCCAGGCTCGGCGTCGCGATGCCGGTGGTGGAGGCGACGACGATGGTGTCGATGTCCTCGACCTTCAGCTTGGCTTCCGCGAGCAGTTTGCGCGTGACCTCTTCCAGAAGGTTGACCGCGTTCTTGACGAACAGTTCCGTGCGGTCGATCCAGCCATGGCTCTCATTGTACCAGTCCAACGGTACGCAAGAGTATCGTTTGTCGATGCCGGTGTTCACGAATATCGGCATGAAACGCTCGATATCGCGGACTTTCTGGAACAATTGCCCCGCCCGGTCCGCCGCCGCGGACTGGTCGATGGGAAAGGGCGGCACAGCGGATTTCAACGCAAGCAGACGCGTTTTCATAAAGCGATCTCTTCGATAACCGTGGCGCCTCTCTCAATGGAATCCATCATAGCGCCGGTTTTGCGCGTGACAAATCCACCAAACCCGCCAGCATCGCCAATATGCCGTAAGCCATGAGCGCCGATTGCGCCGCAGCGATGGGCGTTCCCTCCTGAGGGCGCAGGGCGACGTAGATTTCGACGGCCGCCATCGCCGCCACGAACAGCCACAGCCAAAAATTCCCGCGTCCACGTGCGGGCACATAGCGCGCATAGAGCCATGCGCCGATGAGCAGCGAGAGCAGTTCCAGCGGAAGGCTGATCCAAAGCCAGCGCCACAATCCGAAACCCACTTTCAGATCGCCCCAGATCCACAGATCGGGCATATGCACGACGAGATCCAGAACCCAGTGCGAGAACACCGCGGCCGCGATGACGAGAAAAACCGCGCGGCGCTGCGTGCGAAAGAACAGCGCGACGATGCCGCCGAAGATCGCCGACAGGATCAGCGCGCCGATCAATCCATGTGTATAGGGCATGAAATAGAGGTCGAGCGCGCTGCCCTGGGTGAAGCCCGGAACGATACGCACCTTCTCGACACCCAGCAGCACAAGGCTCGACCAGACGACATCCAGGAACTGCACCGCGATGAAATAAACCCACAGCGGAACACGCCGTAGCGCCGCCTTGGCGCCAAATGCCGGCCCATAATGTCCGATGAACATGATGCCCCCAACTGCCGTCCGCGCGGAGTGTAGCCGAGCTTTGCGCCGCCGCGTATCCACCCCTATCACGTTGGCACCGTTGAGAAATTACAGGGGTGGACAGGTGGGGAGCCGATAGCCTATACCCGCCCACCTTTCGCGGGGCGTCCCGCGAAACCCATGACGCGGGGTGGAGCAGTCCGGTAGCTCGTCAGGCTCATAACCTGAAGGTCCTAGGTTCAAATCCTAGCCCCGCAACCAACGCGAGACTTGAAAAAGGCCACCTCTTCGGTGGCCTTTTTCTTCGTCGCAGCGCTGTCCCCGCGAAAGCGGGACCTATCTCTGCATCCGGTCAGTGCTGGCTCATGTCCATGCCCGGCATGGAATCCTGCATGTCGCTACCGGGCGTGAGCGTGAGCGCTGGCGCTGGATGCGTCGAGCCTTTGGGCTCGGACCAATGCTCAACACCCTTCGCGCAGGTTTGGGTTGCGGGGAAGGTCACGGTCCCCGCATCCGCGGGCAATTTCATCATCACCGCGAATTCGTCGAACTCGTCGGCAGGCAGAGAGCCGCCGCTCCAGGTGATCGCGCTCGCGCGCTGCGCGGCGTGATCGATGGTCAGCGTCCAGCCCGGCTTGGGTTGCGGGTTTGCCGAAGCGACGCTGTCCGGAATTTCGATGCGTAAGGCCGTGGTCGGCGAATCCGCGCAGCCATGCCCGATGCGGAACGTGACCACGCTGTGGCTTCCGGCTTTGGCGCTGGGCTGCGCCAGCGTGACATGCGCGGAGGCCGGCGCCACTGCCGCGAGCAGGAAGGCGAGCGCAAGTTCAGCGCGCATAGTGGATCTCCATCAGGAAGGTGCGTTGCGGGAAGGGGTGGTAGAGGAAGTATTTGTCGCTGTTCAGATTGTCGACGCCGATCGATGCCGTCCAATGGTCGTCGACACGATACTGCACCCGCGCATCCACGACAAAATACGCGCCGAAGCCCTGGAAGGTCTGCGAGACGGTATCGGAATTGTCGATGGTGCCGAAGGCATGGGCGCTGTCGCGCGCCGCCAGCGTGAAAGCAAGGCGGTCGCCCGGACGATAGGTTGCCACGATATTGGCGCGCCATTTGGGAAGCTGTGGAATGAATTTGTTCGTAGCCTTCGCAAAAGCCGTGTCTTTCACGATGCGGCCGTCGGCGAAAGTGAGGCTGCCGGAAAGTTCGAGGCCGTCGAACAAGACGTTGTTCCAGTCGGCGACAAGCTCGGCGCCGCGCACGCGCGTGCGATCCACATTCTGCACGAAGCTGAACAGCGTGGTCGAACCGGGCAGCAGTGGCGCCGATTGCGACAGAAGCGCATCGGTGATGTCTTCCTGAAAGAGCGACAGCCGCACGCGCCCGTCATCGTCCGCGCGTTCGGCTGCCAGCTCATAGGAATTGGCATGTTCCGGCTTCAAATCCGGATTGGGAACGGTGATCTGCGGGCCGGTGGTGATGGCCTGGTAAAGCTCCGTCACCGTCGGCATGCGATAGGCCGAACCCCATGATGCACTGACGGTCCACGCCTCGCGCGGCTGCCACGCGATGGCGGCTTTGGGCGAGAAGGTGCCGTGCGACAGCGCCGGTTGCTTCACAACCAGCGGCGGCGCGGCGGAAAAATTTGCACCGTCACGCGCGCGCCAATTTTCGTAACGCCCGCCGAACGTGGCTTTGAGATCCGGCGCGAACGACCAGATGTCCTGCAGCCAGATCGCATCGGTCGCCGTCTTTCCCCCCGCGCGCGTGGCGAGCGCATCCGGCCTGCCGTCCAGCCAGTCCGTCGTGTTGAATTTGGATTGGCGGAAGGTCTCCGCATCGCGATGGATGCCGAACGACAATTCGTGATTGTCCCATCCCTGCCACACGCCTTTGGCATCGAATGTGTACCAGCCTGTGCCGTTCAGCCGGTTGATGGTGCCCGCGCCGCCGGCTTTCGCGGCAGGCAGCGCCGTTGCCGGCACGCGCTGGCTGTCATTCAGATAGGCGTAATCCGTTCCGACGATCTCCCAGGTGAAATCACCGCCGGATGTCGAACGTAGCGCGAGCGCCTGCGCCAGATGCGTCTGCTTCCAGTCATAGATATTGTTGGAGAAGCTTGACGCGCCGATTGCGTAATTGTAGCCGCCGATATTCACGCTGCCCGCATAAACCGGTATGCCGGATGCATCGCGCAGATAGGTTTGCGCCGTGGCATCGTCGCTCTGGTGAAACAGGCTCACAGTGTAGGAAAGCTGCGCGCGGTTTGCGAAATCGTAAACCAGCTTCAGCGTGCCGGTATCTTCGATCTGATGCTCGATGCCCCCGGCGCCGATGATGGCGATGGGCATGGCCGTGCGGTTGCGCCCGTCGAACGCGCCGCTCACCGGTATGCCGGCGCCGCTTGGCGCCGCGGGCCGCGTCAGTGTGATGTCGGCGAGCGGCTGGCCGGTGCTGTCCAGATGGTTGGCCGACAATCGCCATGAGAACGCGCCGTCGCGGTCGCCGATGCCCGCGCCGAGCTGACCGGTGCCGAAGCTGCGATGCGTGCCGTACTGGCCGAAATCCTGGATCGCGCCCAGCGCGTCGGCAGTGACTTCGAAATGGTCCGGCATCCGCGTGATGATGTTGAGCACCGCGCCGATGGAATTGCCGGCATATTCGGCGGCGAACGGGCCGTATAGGACATCGATGGCGGAAACATCGTCCGGCGCGATCACGCCGAAATGCGGCGAGGCGGTTGTGTTGTTGTTGCCGATAGGCGAGGAGATGAGGATGTCATCGACGTAGATCAGCGTGCGCGCCGATGCGCCGACGCCCGATGTGCGCGTCGCGATAGGGTCCTGCGTATCCCCATAGTGTCGCTTCCGCACCACCAGTGACGGCGCGTATTTCAAAAGATCTTCCGGATTGACCGCGTTGATCTGCTGGCGCGCCTTGGTGGCGCTCACCCGCTCCACGCTGTTGGGCTGGCCGATGGATGTGCGTGCGCCTGTGACGACGACGGTTTCGACCTTGCCCCGTTTGGCGGGCGCGCCGTGAACGGGAGCCGCATGCGCAGCGGCGGCGGAAAGCAGAATGAACAGCGCACCCGCAGGCGCGCGATAAAAAATGGACATGGCAGTGCTCGATCAGAACGTTGCTGTGCGCGCGCGACGAAAGCCGCGCACGAGACGGAAGCGTCAGTTCAGGCGAGCGCCGGTGGGCCGCGCAGCGATTGCGGCGAATAAAGATCGCGTGCGCCGGTTATCGCTGTGCCGGCTTCTCCGTAGAGCGCCGGCGCGGCAGCACTCGGCGCCGCTACGGATGCGAGGCTGATGGGGGCCGCGAAATGCTGTGCCGCCGCGAAGGGGCAGGTTTCATGGCTGCGGCTGTCGTGCTTGGCCGGTTGCTTTTGTGGCTGGCCGTCGTCGCCGAGCGCGATGCGGACAGGCCCGTTCATCGTGCAGATGGTGAGCAATGTTCCGGCGCTGGCGCTGCTGGCGGGCATCCAGCCGTCCGGCAACAGGGCGCGCAGCATCATCGCGGCAAGCGCGATGATGGCGATAGCGCGGCTTCTGTTGCGGTTCATGGACCCTCTTTGCGGCAGATGGCGGGGAGTTCGCCGTCCGATCAAGCCATCGCGGTGTCGCACGAACCCGGTTGGGGTATGGATTTGGACGCGGAGGAACGATTGCGCCGCGCGAAATTCGCCGCAGAATGGCGGCAACCGCTATTGGGAGATGTCGCGTGGGCTTTAATTCCATTCTCGAAACCTTGGCCGCTGCCGCAGCGGCGACTCCGAACCCCAACCCGCCCTCCATCGGCGCAACGCTGAAAGCCATCGCGGCGCAGAAGCCCGATCAATGGGCGATCAAATGCGTGGACGACATGTGCACTTGGGGCGAATTGCACCGCCGCACCAACCGCATCGCATGCGGGCTTCTGGCGCAGGGCGTCCGCCACGGCGATTTCCTCACCATCGCGCTGCCCAATTCCATCGGTTTTATCGAGGCCTGCTACGCGGCATGGAAGATCGGCGCGATTCCGCAGCCGGTGTCATGGCGTTTGCCGCTGGCGGAGATGAAGGCCATCGCCGATCTCGCCAATTCGCCCGTCGTCATCAACGATACGCCGCTCGATATCGGACGCCCCGTCATTTCCATCGCGCAACTGCATGATGCGGTGAAAGACGATAGCGATCTGCCCGACGCGATTGCGCCCGCATGGAAAGCGCCGACCTCCGGCGGCTCGACCGGGCGTCCCAAGCTGATTGTCTCCGGCACGCCGGGCGTCACGCAGGAAGGCGGCACGCTGTTGTGGCGTATCAAGCCCGATGACGTGGTGCTGATGCCGGGGCCGCTTTATCACAACGGCCCGTTCGTCACGACGTTTCCCGCACTGATGATCGGCGCGCAACTTGTCATCATGCCGAAGTTCGATGCGGAAGAAACGTTGCGCCTGATCGAGAAACACAAGGCGACGTGGATCTATCTGGTGCCGACGATGATGAGCCGCATCTGGCGCCTGCCCGAAGAGGTGCGCAGGAAATACAATGTGTCGTCGCTCAAAACGCTCTGGCATCTGGCGGCGCCATGCCCACCCTGGCTGAAGGAAGAATGGATCGTGTGGCTGGGGCCGGATGTGGTTTGGGAATTGTATGGCGGCACCGAGGGCGTCGCCGCCACGATCCTCGATGGCAATGAATGGCTCGCGCACAAGGGATCGGTGGGCACGATCGCACTCGGTGGTGAGATCGAGGCGTTCTCTCCGGACGGCAGGATGTTGCCGCGCGGGGAGACCGGCGAAATCTTTATGCGCCTGAAGCCCGACGCGCCCACAACCTATCGCTATGTCGGCGCCGATACGCGCGCGCTGGATGGCGGCTGGGAATCGATCGGCGATATCGGCTGGCTGGACAAGGACGGCTATCTCTATCTCGCCGACCGCCGCACCGACATGATCCTGGTGGGTGGCGCGAATGTCTATCCGGCGGAAGTCGAAGCGGCGATCGACGAGCATCCGCTGGTGCAATCGTCCTGTGTCATCGGCATTCCGGATGAAGATCTGGGTGCGCGCGTCCACGCCATCGTGCAGCCGCGCGATGGGCTGACGCAGGCCGATCTTGAAGCACATCTGGCCGACAGGCTGGTGCGCTACAAGCGCCCGCGTTCCATCGAGTTCGTGAACACGCCGCTGCGCGACGATGCAGGCAAGGTAAGGCGTTCGCAGTTAAGAGAAGAGCGACTCAAGAAATAAAACAACCCTCCCCTTGAGGGAGGGTCGGAGAGCAAAGCGATCCGGGGAGGGGGCATTGCTCCGCTGCCGAAGCTTGACCCCTCCCCAAAAATTCTTCGCTACGCTTCGAATTTATCGACCCTCCCTCAAGGGGAGGGTGCTTACTTAGTTCATCCGCTCGATGATGATCGCCGGGGCCATGCCGCCCGCGGCGCACATGGTGACGAGACCGCGCTTCAGGTCGCGGCGCTCCAACTCGTCCAGGATCGTGCCGATCAGGATGGAGCCGGTGGCGCCGATGGGATGGCCAAGCGCCATCGCGCCGCCATTCACATTGACCTTGTTGCGGTCCAGCTTCAGGTCGCGGATGAATTTCTCCGCGACGACGGAGAAGGCTTCGTTGATCTCGAACAGGTCGATGTCGTCCAGCGTCAGCCCCGCTTTCTCCAGAACCTTGCGCGCGGCAGGCACCGGCGCGTTCAGCATCAAGGTCGGGCTGTCACCCATATTGGCCATGGCGACGACGCGCGCGCGCGGCTTCATGCCGTGCTTCTTCGCGTAATCGGGAGACGCCAGCAGCACCGCCGCCGCGCCGTCCACGACGCCGGACGAATTGCCCGCGTGATGCACATGATTGAATTTCAGGTCGGGATAGACCTGGCGGATCAGCCCGCCATAGGTCGTGCCTTTGTCGTCGAGCGGAAAGTCCGCCATGGCGGCGAAGCTGGCCTTCAGCGCGGAGAGGCCTTCCATCGTCGTCTGCGGGCGCGGGAATTCTTCCTTGTCCAGCGCCAGCGTTCCGTCTTCTTTATAAACGGGCACAAGGCTCTTGTTGAAATGTCCGCCCTTGATGGCCGCATCCGCGCGTTGCTGGCTGACCAGCGCAAGCTCATCGACGGCCTGACGTGAAATGCCTTCCATCGTCGCGATCGCGTCGGCGCAGACGCCCTGATGGCTCTGCGGATGACGCGCGCGCAGGCGAAGGTTGCCCGTGTCCATGAAGGGCGGCGATTTCGGATCGGCGGTGGAGGAGGTGTAGCTCATCATTTCGGTGCCGCCGGCGATGACGAGGTCTTCCATGCCCGACATGATGTTCGCCGCGGCGATGTTCACCGAGGTGATGCCCGAACCGCAGAAGCGGTCCAGCGTCATGCCGCTGGCCTTCACATCGTAGCCCGCATCGAGCGCCGCCATGCGGCCCAGATCCGCGCCCTGCTTGCCGCGCTGGGACGACGTGCCCCAGATGATGTCGTCGACTTCGGCGGTGTTGAGATTGTTGCGCTTGGCCACTGCGCTCAGCACCGTGGCTGCAAGCTGTTGCGGATGGATGTCGGCGAGCGCGCCTTTGCCGACTTTGCCGATGCCGCGCGGCGTGCGGCAGGCGTCGATGATCAGGGCTTCGGGCATGGTGTTCTCCGGTTGTTGGCTGCGATTTTTCTAGCGCAGCCGCGTGCATGCGCAAACGCAAATTGCGTCGCGCGCAAAGCCTTCCGCAGCGTATTGGCGGCGGTTTAGGCGAAGCTTTCCGTCATCGCCGAATAGACCAGCGTGCGCAGGTCGCGGCGCAGGGTGAGGCGCGCGTCCGTGCCCATCACCTGCGTCATGAACACGACGGCAAGGTCTTCCTTCGGATCGATCCAGAACGCCGTGCTCGCCGCGCCGCCCCAGAAGAATTCGCCGGGCGTTCCGGGAATGCGCGCTTTGGCGATGTCCATTGTCACGCCGCAACCGATCGAAAAGCCGATGCCGCCATAGCCCGCTTCGCTGAACGTCGCGGCGAGCGACATGTCGGTCATCAGCTTGTTGTTGGGCAGCAGGTTCATGCCGAACATCGCCACGGTCTTGGGCGACAGGATCTGCACACCATCGAGCGAGCCGCCACCCAGCATCATGCGACAGAAGCGCATATAGTCATGCGCGGTGGAAACGAGGCCGCCGCCGCCGCTCTCCAGCTTCGGCGGTTCGGCATAAGTGGATTTGCCCGCATCGTCCTGAATGACGAGTTTGCCGTCCTTGCCCGGCATGTAGCAGGAGCAGAAGCGGTCCATCTTGTCGGCGGGCACGCTGAAGAAAGTGTCCTTCATGCCCAGCGGTTCGAACAGGCGCGTGCGCAGAAACTCGCCGAAGGTTTGTCCGGACAGTTTCTGCACGAGATAACCCATCACATCGATGGACACCGAATAGTTCCAGGCTTCACCCGGCGAGAAATCGAGCGGGATGTTCGCGAGCTGCTCGATGAACGCATCGAGGCCACCCGGCGTCTGGAAGTCGCCGACTTTCTGGCGGCGATATTCCGCGTCGATGCTGGTGCGCATCATGAAGCCGTAAGTCAGGCCGGATGTGTGCGTGACCAGATCGACCACTTTCATGCGCCGGTTCGGCGCGGTGGTGATGAATTGCCCGGCGGTGTTCGCCACCAGGCTGGGCATGCCACTCGCATACACGCGCAAGTTTTTCCACGAAGGGATGTGCGTATGCACGTCATCGTCGAGGCCGAGCTTGCCTTCCTCCACCAGCATCATCAGCGCAACCGCCGTGATCGGCTTGGTCATGGAATAAATGCGGAAAAGGGCGTCCTCGCGCATGGCTTTGTTCCGCGCCAGATCCATTGAACCGCTCATGCCGGTGTGGACGATCTCACCCTTGCGGCAAACCTGCGTCAGGATCCCGGGCAAAAGGCCAGTATCGACATAACGCTGCTTCATGACGGCATCGGCCTTTGCCAGCCGTTCCGTCGAAAAACCCGCGCGTTCCTTGGCCATTTCCGCCTCCGATGTTTTCTGGGCGCAAGCCTAGCCTATGTTCCGTTTTTGAAAAGCCCGGATGTTTCGGGCCATGCCGAAGAATGGCCGCCGTCATGTTCATCACATCCACGCGCATTGCTTCCCTTTTTGCCGCGAATTGCTGTAAGGGAGGCGCGGGGTTTTGTACTCGTCTCAAAGGGCGCTTTCCTTGTCCAAAGTTGAATCCGGCGAACCAGCCGCCGCGGCGGACTGGATCCGCATTCTCAGCAGCTACCGCGATCCCAGCGTCGTGCGCAGCACATTCGAATTGATCGTGACCGCCGTGCCCTTCGTGGCGTTGTGGCTGGTGATCTGGGCGGCATGGCAATTCGGCTATGGCTGGCTCGCGTTCATCCTCGCCGTCCCCGCTGCCGCGTTCCTCGTGCGCCTGTTCCTGATCCAGCACGATTGCGGCCATGGCGCGTTCTTCAAGAACCGCGCGCTCAACGACTGGACGGGCCGCGTCATCGGGGTTCTCACGCTCACGCCTTACGATATGTGGAAGCGCGCGCACGCGATCCATCACGGCACCTCCGGCAATCTGGACAAGCGCGGCGTCGGTGATCTCGACACGTTGACGGTGCGCGAGTACCGCGCGCTGCCGTTCTGGGGCCGCATGCGCTACCGGCTCTATCGCAATCCCATCGTGCTCTTCGGCATCGGGCCGGTTTACATGTTCATGCTGCGCCATCGCCTGCCGCTGGGCATGACGATCCGCAACTGGCGCGCCTGGATCAGCCCCATGACGACCAATGCCGCCATCGCAGCGGTTGTCGTGGGCATGATGTGGCTCATCGGCTGGAAGACGTTTCTGCTGATCCAGATTCCCATCACCGTGATCGCCGGCGTCATCGGCGTGTGGCTGTTCTTCATCCAGCACCAGTTCGAAGGCACCTTCTGGGCCGAGGGCGAAGCCTGGAACGTGCATGACGCGGCGCTGCGCGGCTCTTCCTATTATGCGCTGCCGAGTCCGCTGGCCTGGCTCACCGCCCATATCGGCATTCACCACGTCCATCATCTTTATGCGCGCATCCCGTTCTACCGGTTGCCGCAAGTGCTGCGCGATCAGGCGCCGCTGGCGTCGGCCTCGCGCGTGACCTTGTGGCAGAGCCTCAAATGCGCGCGGCTGGCCTTGTGGGACGATGCCCAGAACAAGCTTCTGTCCTTCCGCGAGGCGCGGAATCTTCCGCACTGAACACCCTCACGCGGAGCCGCGGAGGTTTTCGCTCATCTCTCAACCGTCATGGCCGCCACGGTGGGCGGCCATGACGGTTTTGGGAGAAATGAAAGACTTCCGCGCGCGGCATTCGTAACACTTGCCGCCGTGGCTTTGGCGTCGTTAGGGTTCCCAGACCGATATTTCTAACGACAAAAAAGCACCGGAAAACGCCCATGTCCACGAACCCGAATTTCACGCCGCCGCCCGGCTGGCCCGCCATGTCCATCGCCGAGGCGCATGCCAGGCTCACCGCACCCGGCACGCCACTGGAGATGGACGAAGTCGTCATCCGCGGGATCAAGACTCGCGTGTGGAAGAACCTTCCACCCACCTTGCGCGAGCTTCTCGTCGCGGCCCGCGCGGCGCACGGCAAGAAGGAATTTCTCGTCTATGAAGATGATCGCGCGACCTATGAAAGCTGGTATCGCGCCGCCGTCGCCATCGCGAACGAACTTCTGAAGCAAGGTGTGAAGAAGGGCGATCGCGTTGCCATCATCATGCGCAACATTCCCGAATGGCCGGCGATTTTCTACGGCGCGGAAATCATCGGCGCTGTCGTCACGCCGCTCAATGCGTGGTGGACGGGGCCAGAGCTGGAATACGGCCTCGTCGACAGCGGCACTAAGGTCGTGTTCGTGGATGCCGAGCGTCTCGAGCGCATTTCCGAGCATCTGGTGAATTGCCCCGATCTGAAGCGCGTTTATGTCAGCCGTTTTGAGGATGTCGATCTGCCAAGCCCCATCGTGCATCGCTTGGAAGATGTGATCGGCAAGGTCAACGACTGGATGAAACTGCCGGACGCGCCGCTGCCCGATGTGCAGCTCGGCCCCGATGACGACGCCACCATTCTTTATACGTCCGGCACCACCGGCAAACCGAAAGGCGCGCTCGGCACCCATCGCAACATGCTGTCGAACATCATGGCGGCAGCGTCCGTCGCCGCGCGCAACTTCCTGCGCCGGGGCGAGACGCCGCCGGCCGCGAACCCCGACGATCCGCAGCGCACCACCTTGCTCTCCGTTCCGTTCTTCCACGCGACGGGATGTTTCGCGGTGATGAATCCCACCATCGCGGGCGGCGCGAAGATCGTCTTGATGCGCAAATGGGAGCCGGAACTGGCGATGCAGCTCATAGAGCGCGAGAAGATCAACAGCGCCGGCGGCGTTCCCACCATCGCCTGGCAACTCATCGAACATCCCAATCGCCACAAATACGATCTGTCGTCGCTGGAAAGCGTCGCCTATGGCGGCGCGCCGTCGGCGCCGGAGCTGGTGAAGAAGATCATCCAGACCTTCCCCAAATCCGCCGCCGGCAATGGCTGGGGCATGACGGAAACTTCCGCCACGCATACCTCCAACAGCGCGGAGGATTATCAGAACCGCCCGACAAGCTGCGGCCCCGCCGTTGCGGTCTGCGATATCAAGATCATGGATATCGAAGGCAGACACGAATTGCCGCCGGGCGAAGTGGGCGAGCTCTGGGCGCGCGGTCCCAATATCGTGAAGGGTTATTGGAACAAGCCGGAAGCGACCGCCGCGACTTTTGTGGACGGCTGGGTGCGCACCGGCGACCTGGCGCGGATAGATGAGGAAGGCTTCTGCTACATCATCGACCGCGCCAAGGACATGCTGATCCGCGGCGGCGAGAACATCTACTGCGTCGAGGTGGAGAACGTGCTGTACGAGCACCCCGCCGTGATGGACGCGGCCATTGTTCCAGTGCCGCACAAGACGCTGGGCGAGGAGCCGGGCGCGGTGGTCCACCTGAAACCGGGCATGCACACCAGCGAGGATGAGCTGCGCCAGTTCGTGTCCGGCAAGCTCGCCGCCTTCAAGGTTCCGGTGAAAGTGGTGTTTTGGCCGGAAACCTTGCCGCGCAACGCCAATGGCAAGATCCTCAAGACCGAGCTGAAAAAGATTTTCGCCGAGCCGCAATCGTAGTATTGGCTCGCCCAACCAACAGGAGAACGCCATGGGCGCGAGTGGAATGAACGCGAAGAGAAAGCAGAAGCGGCGCCGTCACGCCGAAACGCGCAAGAAGAGCGCCGAAAAGCTGGCTGGCGTCGCGGAATCCCGTCCGCAGCCCCGCCGCCCCACCAAGGGCAGCGCGTCCTAAGCAGACCGTTTGCCGAAGAACCCGCCGGCTTTGTCGGCGGGTTTTTCTGTGTCCAAATGAAATCCGGCCTTTACCGCAGAGGTGGGGATGACGTCGAGCCAGTTGGAAACCTTGCAATGGCAGTTCGGCCTGGCCTGGCGGCTGGCCGGTTACCATCTGCCTGCGCTGACCGACGCGGCCTGTCTTTGGGAGCCTGCGCCGAACAGCTGGTCTGTCCGCCCATCGCCGGATGGAAAATGGCGGCCCGACTGGGCGGATGCCGAGCCCGACCCCGCCCCGGCGACGACGATCGGCTGGCTCACCTGGCATTTGATCTGGTGGTGGTCAGGCGCGTCGCGGGCGGTGCGCCGGCAAGCTTCGGTGCCGCGCGAAGCGGTGTTCTGGCCGGGAAGCGCCGATGGCGTGCGCCAAAGCCTGGAAGCGCTGTCGCGGGATTGGTCCGCCATGCTGGACGGGCTGACGGATGCCGATCTGGAGCAGCCTTTCGCCCATCCCTGGACGGAGCCGCGTCCGTTCCGGATCGCGCTGGCCTGGGCGAATGCGGAGCTGATGAAAAACGTCGCTGAGATCGGCGCCGTCCGCCACCTGTACGAAGCCATGCGGGTCCGGACATAGCGGAAAAACTATAGTCCTATTCGCCGGAATAATTATTTGACAACCGTAACGGTCGCGGTGTACAAATCTCCCAACTCTCGAACTGCGCCCGATCCATAGCCGTCGCTGAAAAGCGGCGGTTTTTTGCGTTCGAGCGCTCTCAACGCGCCATTGCCGCCCCTATGACAATGGAGTTTGTTCTAAAGAGGAGTGGCTGAAGGACAATTCTGCAACGGGGGGACCCCACCCCCCTTGCTTGAAATTCAACTACCAGGGCTGGGCGCATCGCACGATAGGCGCGCAAGATCCTAGCGTGTGCGCGAAAGCGCATGCGAATTCGCGCCCATTCAAATGCGCTTTTCAAAAAAGCAGATTCAGACGGCGGGAGAATTATGTTTTCGCGAAACCTATTTCGCGAAAAGTCCCATCAGGATCGGCTTGGCATAAAGCGCCGCCGCCTGTTCGCGGTCCGCGTCGCGATTCATGCGGATGGACGCCGAAGCGTTCAACGTCGCGTTCAGAAGCTGCGCCGCGATCACCGCATCGATCGGCCGGATCGAGCCTTCCGCGATGCCGTCGGAGATCATGGCGGAGAAACGGTCCGACACCCGGTTCCACTGGCTGAGCATGTCCTGGCGGATATTCTCGGGCAGCGCGCTGATCGCCGAGGTGCGCAGCAGCGGGCCGCCATCGGAAACCTGGAACTCCACCAGCGCCGCCGCCGCCGCGCAAAGCCGCTGCCATTGCGTGCCCGTTTCGCGCATCGCCGCCGATTGCAGGCGCTTCATGATGTCGAAGCTGCGATCGAAACAGGCGACCACCAGATCGTCCTTGGCTTCGTTGTGATGATAGAATGAACCCTTGGTCACGTTGAGTTGCGCGGAGATCTTCTCCACCGACGCGCCGCGATAGCCGCTCTGGTTGATCAGCCGCGTCGCCGCTTTGAGAAAGGTGTCGCGCGCCCGTTCGCGATGGCTGACCGGCGGAAGGTGGATGAGGCGCACCAGCGCCGGATTCCAGTCCACGACGCCGACCGCGAGGCCGTTCGCGAGAATATCGAAGAAGCGTTCGCCGATGCGGTCGTAATCCTCAATATCATAGCGCGACAGCCAGTTGGACGACCACCAGAGTTGTTCCAGCAGGATATGCGTGCGTGCGCTGGCGGCGGCGCGATCGAAATCCGCTTCGAACAGCGTGCGCACCTTGCGGAAGAGCTGGTTGTAGGCCTCCGATACTTGGCTCTGATGCGGCTCTTTCAGCGCGCGGATGTCGGCAAAGGCGGCCAGCGGCGCTTCTTCGGCGAGGCGCACGCGGCGATTGAGGTCGAGGTGGAGGCGCAGGAAAGTGTGCAGCCGCTCGCGCGGGTCGCGCGCGCCCTGGGCTGCCGTGATCAGCATGTCGAAACGCTCGATGCTGGACAGGAAGCAGGCGACCGCGAGGTCTTCTTTTTTCTTGAAGTAATAGGTGACGGAGGTGGTGATGAGATCGACGCTCGCGGCCACATCCGCCAGTGTCATGCCCTTCACGCCGCGCCGGTTCAGGATGCCGGTGGCGGCGGCGATGATGGCTTCCTTCTTCCGCGCAAAGCGGTCGGTGGAAACGGGTGGCGTGGTCTCGGAGTCCATGGCTTCAATCTACAGAAGCCGGCTTGGGGTTGGAACCCGGTTAGCGGATCACGCCCATGTCCACCGGCTCCTGGGCTTGCGCCATTTCGGCAGCCAGGGTCCGCAGATTTTCCTGATGCGATTCACGCGTGATCGGAAACATCGAAAGGACGATGATGCCCAATCCATAAACCACCGTGATCGTGATCAAATAGACGAGCGCGAAGTGATGGACGATGGCCGGATCGACCTTGCCGGGAATGGCGCCGGTCGGAAATCCCGCCGCCCAGAGCAGGACACCGGAGGCGAAGAGGCCAAGCCCCGTGACCGCCTTCGCGAGGAAACTGTTGCCGGCGAAGAACAGGCCTTCGCTGCGGCGTCCGGTCTTGAGTTCGCTGTCTTCCACGACATCGGCGATCATCGCGGTGACGGGAATGGAGGCGCCGATGGTCATCGCGCCGGAGATTGCTCCGAACGCGAGCAGTATCCACACCAGGTTTGGCATGCCCGGATGGAGGGCGATGCCCATCAGTCCCAGCACCAGCGGCGTGATGCTGATGACGTAGCCGATGCAAAACAGCACGATCGCACCTTTCACCTTGCCGAACATGCGCGAGGCGATCGGACCGATCAGGAAGGCGAAGAACACGGTGACGAAGCCGGCCAGCATCAACACACCGATCTCCTTGGTGCTGAGCAACCAGAAGAAGGAGGAGATGTAGTAGTTCAGCGCGAAGACGAGGCCCGTGGCCAGGCTCAGGATCATGATGGCCAGCATCAGGATCAGGAAGGCGCGGTTGTTCAGCGTCGCCAGCATTTCCTTGCCGTATTCCCGCAAAGTCATTTTCCGCTCCTGGGGCTTGCGCAGGAAGGGAATGAAACGATGCGTGCCCAGCGATGAAATGATGATCGCGGCGAACATCACGATGGCCGACCACATGCCGTAATGCCCGTAGCCGGCTTCGTTGAGCTGTCCGATGGGCTGGTCCTTTGTCGGAACCAGGAAGACGAACAAGGCCAGCACCAGCATGCCCAGGCCGCCAAACCAGCCGAAGAAGATGCGGAAGCTGAGGAACGATGTGCGCTGGTCGTAGTCGGTGGTGAGTTCGGCGACGAGCGCGGAGTTGGGAATCTCGAAGAAGGTGATGAAGGTCCGCACGATGACTGCGACCACAATGAGATAGACGAACATCGCGCCCATCGACCAGTGCGGTGGATTCCAAAGCAGCAGATAGGAGACGGAAACCGGCAGCGCGGCAGCATACATCAGGGGATGCCTGCGTCCCCAGCGCGAGTGCAGATTGTCGGACACCTGTCCCACGATCGGGTCGAGGAAAGCGTCGAACACAAACGCGATGGCGATCGCGAGGCCGACGAGCTGGGCCGGAATGTGCAGCACCAGATTGTAGAAGGGCAGGAGGATGGTCTGGAAACCGTTGTCCTTGACGCCGAATGCGACCGAGCCCAGACCGTAAAAAAGTTTCGTGCGTGTGCTTTCCAGTTCGGCTTTCGCCGTGGCGCCATTATCCATGCCCAGTCCAACACCCCTGTGACGTTTCCACGCGCTATTCGAATGTGGGGTACGGGCGGCGCAGCCGTCAAATCGGACGGGCTTGGAATCCCTGCACTTTTGACGCTTTAACCCAATTTTGATAAGTAGCGGTTGATAAGAGATACAACTTATAGTTGTTATCTCTCATGTGGAAGACCCGAATCGATTCGTGCTTTTCCGGAGCGGCCGCAGCGTCCGCGCTGCTTTCTCTTGCCGCGCCCGCCGCCCAGGCCGCCTCGATCACGACAACTTTCCAGGTCACCGCGACGGTGCTGGCCTCCTGTGGCGTCACCGCCACCGATCTCAATTTCGGCAACTACACGCCGGGAGCAGGGTCGGACGTCACGGCGAACACGACGCTCAATGTCACCTGCACCAACGGCACCGATTACACGATCGCGCTCGATGGCGGTTCGATCGCGCATGATCCCAGCGCGCGCGCCATGAGCGCGGGCGGATCGGACATGTTGAATTACGGTCTCTACGCCGATGCGTCTTTCACGACCGTCTGGGGCGATGGCGGCGGCGCCACGGCAACGGTGAGCGGCACGGGAAATGGCGCCGCGCAACCCACGACCATTTATGGCCGCATTCCCGCGGGGCAATATGTCCCGGCAACCACCTATACCGACCAGATCACGGTCGAGGTGACCTACTGATGCGCGCGGCGATCGCATTCTGTATCGCCGCATTGTTCGTTGCCGCTTCGGGCAAAATTTGTTGGGCCGCGGGAACATTCGAGATCGCGCCGACGACGCTAAATCTGTCGCCGGGCGAGTCCGGTCTTCTTTACATCAGCAACAACGGTCCCGAACCGGTGACGATGCAGATCCAGCCGATGGATTGGACGCAGGATGCGAATGCCGACGTTCTGTCGCCGAGCGATGAGCTGTTCGCAAGTCCGCCCTTGCTGCGGATTCCACCGGGGCAACGGCAGATCGTGCGCGTTCTCGCCGCGCCGCGCGGCGCCGCGCCCGAAAAGGATTATCGCTTGCTGGTGAGCGAGCTGCCGAACGCTGGACGCCGTGCGGCGTCCGTAAACGTGCTGCTGCAATTCAACATTCCGGTGTTCGCGAGAACGCGGCAGGAGAAACCGCAGGCAGCCTGGTCTGCAAGTGCGCGGAATGGCCAGGTACAACTGGTGTTGCAGAACAATGGTCCCGCCGCCGTGAAGCTCAGCGGCATCGCCGTTTCGCGAAGCAAAGGCGTCCCCTCATCTTTGCCGGGCGGTTTGGTCTATGTTCTGCCGGGCGCACGGCATGATTGGAGCTTGATCGATGACGGCGCCCCATCCCTGCAGATCGCCGCGCGCGATGCGCGCAGCGGCCTTTCGCTCGATGCCGACATCGCCGTGCAGAGATGATCATGCGCCGGGGGGCGTTGATCATCCTCATCGTCCTGTTCGCCGCGTATCGCGCCGATGCGCAGCCATTGCTCCTCGAGATCTGGATCAACGGCCGCAACACGCATGTCGTCGCGCGCGTGGTGGAGCATGACGGAAAGTTTGAAGTGTCCAATGTCGATCTTGCCGATGCCGGTCTGGCGGTCGCGCGCGGCGGCAGCCAAAGCCTCGATGCGCGCACCGACATCCGCGCGGAAGAGGACAGCGAGGATCAGCGTCTCCTGTTGACACTCGACCCATCGCGGCTTTCGCGCACCGTGGTGGATCTGAGGTCTTCACTGACGGAAGACGTCACGCGCGCCGGCCGCGGCGCCACGCTGCGCTACGACATTTCGGCGGCGGCGAATGATTTGGCGCACCCGCGCAACACATCATCCATTGGCGGCGCGCTGGGACTGACGCTCTTTCAAGGCAATGCGCGTTTCACGGCCACGGGCTTCGCGACCGCGGGGCTTGGCGCGCGCAGCGCGCGGCTCGACACGGCTTTGGAATTCGACACGCCATCCGCGCCGCGCCGGCTGATCTTCGGCGATGCGATCACCGGCGTCCCGCAATGGGCGCGCAGCATTCGCTTCGGCGGCGTCGAGATCGCGACCGATTTTTCGCAACAGCCCGGCAAGGTGACGTTTCCGCTGCCGGAGTTTTTCGGATTGGCCGCCGTGCCGTCCACCGTGGACGTGTTTGTGGGCGCGAGTCGTGTCTTCTCCGGCGCGGTCAGCGAGGGGCCGTTCGCGCTCAACGATCTTCCGGTGATGACCGGCGGCGGCAGCGCCACCGTCGTCACGCGCGATGTTCTGGGCCGCCAGATCAGCCAGACGATTTCGCTCTATACAGACCCGGTGCTGCTGGCGAACGGATTGTCCGCCTATTCGCTCGATGCCGGATTCCTGCGCCGCAATTATGGCGTGTCGAGCGCCGATTATGCCGCGCCGTTCGCCAGCGCGCTTTGGCGCCGCGGGTTTGGCGACATCACTGCGGAAATGCACGGCGCTTTGGCCGGGAGCCTGGCATTGGTGAGCGCCGGCGGCGCGGCGGCCATCGGAAATTTCGGGTTGCTTTCCGTCGATGCCGCAGCGAGCCGTCACGACGGGCACAAGGGCGGGATGGCCTCCGTGAATGTCGCGGCGCGGGCGGGAGCGATTTCCGTCTTTGGCGATATTGCCGCCGCGACGGGACGTTTTGCCGATCTTGCTTCCCTCTCCGGCGACACATTTCCGAGCCTCCGCTACCAATCGGGCATCAGCGCCGGCTTCGGCCATGATGGTTCTTTGTCGCTGAGCTGGATCGGAGAGCGCGCGCACGGTGAGCGGCGAAGCGATCTCCTCACCGCGTCCTATGCGCTGTCGTTCGGAAATGGGTTGTTCTTCGGTTTGACGGGCTTTCGCAGTTTCTCCGACCGCAGCTGGGCGGGACAGATGTTCATAAGTTTGCCGTTGGGCGATGCAAGCGCATCCGCGTCGGTATCGGCGGGAACCGGCAAAAGCAGTTTCGAAGGTATGTATGACAAACCGCTCGATCCCGATGGCGGCTTCGGCTACCGGCTTCTCGCCGGAACGAGATTCTCACAACGGGCGGAAGCCGACGCGGATTGGATCGCCGATCACGGCGAACTGGATGGCTCCGCGGCACTTGCCAACGGCCACGCCGCGCTACGCCTGGGTGCTTCCGGCGGATTGGTTTTTCTGGACGATCGCCTCTACGCGACGCGCGTGCCCGATGGCGCGGTGGCGCTGGTGGAAACGGGTGCGCCCGGCATCCGCATCTATCGCGAGAACCGGATGGTGGCGCACTCCGATGCGCAGGGCGATGCGCTGCTCACCGGCCTTAACCCCTATACCGCCAATCGGATCGGCGTCGATCCGCGCGATTATCCGATCGATGTGGATGTCGGCGTCAGCAGCCGCGTTGTCGCGCCGCCGCGTGGTGCAGGCGTGGTCGTGAATCTTGCACCCGCGGTACGGCACAGTTTCGTGGCGGTGATCCGCCGGGAAAACGGCGATTTCCCGCCCGTGGGTGCGTTGGTCGATCTTCACAACGGTTCGCCATCGCTGATTGTCGGGCGAAGCGGCGAAGTGTTTCTTGGCGGTATCACGCATCCCGTCGATGCCACGGTCGAGATGGGCATTGGCACATGCCATGCCCGCATCGTTCCGCCGCCGCATGCGTCAACGCCTGTCATGCGGGCCGGCCCGTTTGTCTGCCGGGGTGCAGCGTCCCATGAGCTTTAGATACTTGGCGCTTTTGCTATGTGCCGTCCTGTGCCCGGTTCCGGCGTGCGCTCTTTGTACCTCCTTCGGTGTCACCGCAACGGCGCTTGATTTTGGTGTCTATGATCCTGCCGCCGGAACATCGGTGTCGGCGACGGGCACCGTGGCGGTGCGTTGCGGGATCGGCGTCTTGCCCGCATTCAATGCCGCGCTCTCCAAAGGCAGCGGCAGCTATGCGCAACGCACGATGACAAACGGCGCGGACAGGCTCGACTACAATCTCTATGCCGACGCCGCGCACATGACGGTTTGGGGCGACGGCACATCCGGCACGGTCGTCCAGAGCCTGACCGGCATCATCACACTGGGCACGACCGACTACACGGTCTATGGATTGATGCCCGCCGGCCAATATCCTGCGGCCGGCGCCTATGGCGATACCATCACGGTGACGGTGAACTTTTGACAACAGGCGCGTGCGAAAACACGAATGCCTGTATATAGAAGCGGCAGTTGTCCGGGGTATCGTCCTGTTGAAATTCCCGCCGTCCGACGGAAAGTTTTTTTTGTTCGTGGCGCTCGGCATCGCCGCGGGCGTGTTGCTGATATTTTATGGCGGCGGCGGCGGCCTTGAGATTGCCGAAGCCCTGATCGCGCTTCTGATATTGGCGGGCTTCATATTCCGCGACCGCCGCCCCGGCTTCAGCGATCCGGATGCGAGACGCGGCGATCCTGGTGAACTCACCCCGATCGCCCGCGAGGTTCTGGAAGGTCTGCCCGATCCGGTATTGCTGGTGGAAACATCCGGCCGCGTGATGCTTGCCAATGCGGCGATGCGCGCGCTGATCGGCGTGGATATCGAACGCAAGCATGTTTCCGCGGTGTTGCGCACGCCTGCCGTGCTGGAAGCGGCGTTGCGCACGGCGGAAACCGGCGAGGCGGTGTCCTTTGAATTCATGCAGCACGTTCCGGTGGAACGGCACTATCGGGCTTATGTGTCACGCACCGTGCAGGCGCCGCACCTGACCGCGCTTCTGCTGCACGATCTGACGGCGGTGAAACGCGCCGAAGAGGCGCGCGCCGATTTCATCGCCAACGCGTCGCACGAACTGCGCACGCCGCTGGCGGCCGTTTCGGGCTTCATCGATACGTTGCGCGGCCATGCGAAAGACGATGAAGCCGCGCGCGAGAAATTCCTCGGCATCATGAGCGACGAAGCCGGCCGTATGCGCCGCCTCATCAACGATCTGCTTTCGTTGACGCGCATCGAGCTGAACGAGCACGTCCCGCCCAGCGATGTCGTGGATGTGGTGGGCGTGGTGCGCGATGCAGCGGTCGCGCTGGCGCCGCTCGCTGAAGCGGACAAGGTCGCCATCGCCGTGGAAACGACCGGCGACATTCCGCCCGTGACGGGAGAGCGTGACGAACTCATCCAGCTCTTCCAGAACCTGATCCAGAACGCCATCAAATATGGCAAGGCGGGCGGCGGGCATGTCTGGGTGACTATCGGCGTCAGCCCGACATCGGTTCCGGGCCGCCGCAGCCCGCTTTCGATGGTTTCGATTGCGGTGCGGGACGACGGCGAAGGTATTCCCCGGGAAGCCATCCCGCGCCTGACCGAAAGGTTTTACCGCGTGGACGTGAAGCGCAGCCGTGAGCGTGGCGGAACGGGGCTGGGACTCGCCATCGTCAAGCACATCGTCAACCGCCATCAAGGCCGGCTCCAGATCGAAAGCCAGGCGGGCGAGGGCAGCCAATTCACGGTTTTGCTGCCCGCCGCCGGCGCGAAACAGCAGGCGGACGCCGCCGTCACGGAACTGTTATAATTCTGTCGCATAGAGTTGGCCGTCCGCCGCTAGTCAGAGGCGGATGAAATGGCGGCGACTCCTCATGAGCGATAACGGCAAGATGACGGATCACACGGTAAGAGCATTTTCCGACCAGCTGGAATCGCTGTCGAGCGGGGTCGCACAAATGGGCGGCCTGGCCGAAGCGCAATTGGCGGACGCCGTTGAGGCGATTGCCCGCCGCGACACCAAGCTCGCGGAAGGCGCCATCGCAGGCGATCCGCGCATCGACGAATTGCAGCAGCAGATCGAAGCGCAGGCACTGAAGCTTCTGGCGCTGCGCCAACCCATGGCGGTCGATCTGCGCGACACGCTGGCCGCGATCAAGATCGCCGGTGAGTTGGAACGCATCGGCGACCTGGCCAAGAACATCGCCAAGCGTGCGCTGGTGCTGAACCGCGAACCGCCGATCCGTTTGACGCAAAGCCTCGCCCGCATGGGCCGCGCGTCGCTGAATCAATTGAAGCTGGTGCTCGATTCCTATTCCGACCGCGATGCGAAGGGCGCCGAAGCCGTCTGGCGCAACGATGGCGAGATCGACGAGATATACAACAGCCTGTTCCGCGAGCTCCTCACCTACATGATGGAAGACCCGCGCACGATCAGCCTGTGCACGCATCTTCTCTTCGTCGCCAAGAACATCGAGCGCACCGGCGACCACGCCACCAACATTGCCGAGACCGTCTATCACATGGTCACGGGCGGACATCTGGCGATGGAGCGGCCGAAATCCGACGTCACCAGTTCCACCACTGTGCCCTTCGAGCGGAAAACCCCATGACGCTGAAGCCGACCGTTCTCGTTGCCGAAGACGAAAGCGCGCTGGTGACCTTGCTGCGCTATAATCTGGAGCGCGAAGGTTATCGTGTGCTCGATACGCAGGATGGCGAAGAGGCTCTGCTCATCGCCAGCGAAGAGAAGCCGGATGTGATCATCCTCGATTGGATGATGCCGCAGCTTTCGGGCATCGAAGTCTGCCGCCGCCTGCGCCAGCGCCAGGAAACGCGCAACGTGCCGATCCTGATGCTCACCGCGCGCGGCGAGGAAACCGATCGTATCCGCGGCCTCGATACCGGCGCCGACGACTACATCACCAAGCCGTTTTCGATGACGGAATTGCTGGCCCGTTTGCGCGCCGTGATGCGCCGCATTCGTCCGGGCCTCGCGGAAGACACCATCAAGATCGGCGATCTGGAGATGGATCGCGCCGCGCATCGCGTGCGCCGCGCCGGCAAGGACATTCATTTGGGCCCCACCGAGTTCAAGCTGCTGGATCATCTGATCCAGCATCCGGGCCGGGTGTTCTCCAGAGAGCAATTGCTGGACGCGGTATGGGGCAGCGACGTTTATGTCGAAGCCCGCACGGTGGACGTCCATGTCGGGCGGCTGCGCAAGGCGCTGAATGTTGAAGGCGTTCGAGATCCCATCCGCACGGTGCGCTCGGCCGGCTATGCGCTGGATGACGCGTTCGTCGCGGCCTAGAGCAATTTCTCGATCGGCTTTTCGAGGTCTTCGGGCTTGGTGATCGGCGCATAGCGCGCCACCACCTTGCCGTCGCGTCCGATCAGGAACTTGGTGAAGTTCCACTTGATGCGCTGCGTGCCCAGGAGGCCGGGCTTTTCCTGCTTCAGATAATTGTAGAGCGGGTGTGCGTCCGGGCCGTTCACATCGACCTTCGCAAAGAGCGGGAAGGTGGCCCCGAAGATCGTGGCGCAGAATTCGCCGATCTTCTCTTCGCCTTCCGGCTCCTGCCCGCCGAACTGGTTGCAGGGAAACGCCAACACCGCGAAGCCTTGCGCTTCGTGCTTCGCATAGAGCGCCTGCAGCGCTTCATATTGCGGCGTGAATCCGCATTTGCTGGCGGTGTTCACGATGAGCAAAACCTTGCCCTGGAACTCGGACAGCGACATCTCCTGCCCGCGCAGGTTCTTCGCCTTGAAATCGTAGATGCTGCTCATAACGTCCCCAGACGAAAAAACCCGGGCAGCGTTCCCGCCACCCGGGTTCTTTTCAGCACGGAAACACTTAGCTGGCCATACGCCCCTTATCGGCGCGGCGATGGCTGGTCTGCGGCTGGTAGGCTTTGCGGGCATGCGCCTCGCAATAGGGCGAACCGGATTTCGGCTTGTGGCCGCAGAAGTGGAACTCGTTCTCGCTCGGATCGCCGATGGGCCAGCGGCACATGCGGTCGTTGATCGCGAGCACCGAGACGTGCGTGCCGTCTTCCAGCGTGACGGGATCTTCCTCCACCACCGGGGGCTCCGGGATGTGGCTGCGGATCGCGTTCATGCGCGGCGCGGAAGGAACCCGCGGGCGTTCGGACCGCGTGGGCGTCGCGCGGCCGGCGAGGCCGAGGCGATGCACCTTGCCGATCACCGCGTTACGGGTGACGCCGCCCAAGGCCCGGGCGATCTGGCTGGCCGATAATCCCTCGGTCCAAAGGTTCTTCAGTTGATCGACCCGTTCGTCCGTCCAGCTCATGGCGTGGCTCCCTGCTCCAAGGCACTAGATATCGTAGCAAGGGGGTTAACGCGCACAAGGCTTACGGGATGCCTACAAGTCCTTGTCCACAACATGAGTCTGTGCATTCGTTTTCACGTTTTCATCTACCCCCCCTCCCTCCCCGGGGGTGCCCCGTGCCAGCCAATCCGGCGTGGAATCGCATAATATAAGAACATATAGAGAACAAGTCAAGCCGCGCAGCCGTCATCCGGCGGCCTTGCTTGATTCCTGTAAGACCCGCTCCGATAACCGCTCTCTTCTTTTCCGAGGATCAAAGACGTGTCCGATTTCCCGCCGCTGCTGCCCACCTTCTCCCGCGCGGATATCGCCTTCACCCATGGCGAAGGCGCGAGCCTGTTTGCGGAGAACGGCGAGCGATATCTGGATTTCGGCGCGGGCATCGCGGTGAACGCGCTGGGCCACGCGCATCCGCATCTGGTGAAGGCGCTCACCGAACAGGCGGGCAAGGTGTGGCACGTCTCCAACCTCTATCGCATTCCCGAACAGGAGAAGCTCGCCAAGCGCCTTGTCGACAACACCTTCGCGGACACGGTGTTCTTCACCAATTCCGGCGTCGAAGCGATCGAAGCATCGATCAAGATCGCGCGCCGCTATCACTTCAAGAAGGGCCATCCCGAGCGTTTCCACATCATCACCTTTGAAGGCGCGTTCCACGGCCGCACGCTGGCGGGCATCGCCGCGGGCGGGCAGGAGAAATATCTCGAAGGCTTCGGCCCCAAAGTCGCCGGTTTCGATCAGGTGCCGTTCGGCGATCTGAAAGCGCTGGATGAAATGATCGGCCCGCACACCGCGGCCTTGATGATCGAGCCGATCCAGGGCGAAGGCGGATTGCGCCCCGCCGACGCGGAATTCCTGCGCGCGCTCCGCAAGCGTTGCGACGAGCAGGACATGCTGCTGATCTTCGACGAAGTGCAGACGGGCGTGGGCCGCACCGGAAAATTCTTCGCGCATGAATGGGTGGGCGTCACGCCGGACATCATGGGCGTAGCCAAAGGCATCGGCGGCGGCTTCCCGCTGGGCGCGTGTCTCTGCACCGCGAAAGCGGCGAGCGGAATCGAGAAAGGCAGCCACGGCACCACCTTCGGCGGCAATCCGCTGGCGATGGCGGTGGGCAATGCGGTGCTGGATGTCGTGCTCGCGCCCGGCTTCCTGCCGCGCGTGCAGAAGGTCGCCAACTACGCCAAGCAGCAACTGGGTTCGCTGATCGCCGAATATCCCGACGTGTTCGAGGATGTGCGCGGGCAGGGGTTGATGCTGGGCCTGAAGATGAAAGTGCCCAACACCGAATTCCTCGACGCCCTGCGCGCAAAGAAGATGCTCGCCGTCGGCGCGGGCGCGAATGTGATCCGCCTCCTGCCGCCGCTCGTCATCGACGAAGATGATGTCCGCGAAGCGGTAAAACTCCTCGGCGAAACCGCCGCGACGTTCCAGAAGAAAGCCGCAGCGGAATAAGCCGTTCTTTTCCTCTGCGTCTCTGCGGCTCTGCGTGAATCTTTTTCTCACGCAGAGCCGCAGAGGCACAGAGAAGATTTTTGAAGAAGTGACCATGAGCACCGTGAAGCACTTTATTGATCTTTCCGATTTCGACTCCGCCACGCTGGAAGCGATGATCGCCGATGCCCGCGCGCGCAAGACAGCGCGGGGCGGTCTCCCGCACGGCACGCAGGATGCGGACGCGCCGCTCAAGGGCCGCGTGCTGGCGCTGATCTTCGACAAGCATTCCACGCGCACGCGCATCTCCTTCGACATCGGCATGCGCCAGCTGGGCGGCACGACCTTGATGCTCTCCGGTTCCGACATGCAGCTCGCGCGCGAAGAAACCACGGCGGACACCGCGCGCGTTCTGTCGCGCTATGTCGATGCGGTGATGATCCGCCTGCTCGATCACGAGATGGTGTTGGATCTGGCGCGCAACGCCACCATTCCGGTGATCAACGGCCTCACCAAGCATTCGCATCCCTGCCAGGTGATGGCGGATGTGATGACGTTCGAAGAGAAGCGCGGCCCCATCAAGGGCGCGACGGTGGCGTGGCTGGGCGACGGCAACAACGTGCTGACCTCGTGGATCCACGCGGCGGCGCGCTTCGGCTTCAAGCTCAATGTCGCTTCGCCGAAGGACCTTGCCGTGCACGAAGACGTGCGCGAATGGGCGCAAGGGGCGGGCGCGCAGGTGCGCTTCAGCGACGATCCGGACGGCGCGGTGAAGAACGTGGATTGCGTCGTCACCGACACCTGGGTGTCGATGGGCGACGAGGACACGACCAAGCGCCACAATCTGCTCAAGGCCTATCAGGTGAACGACCGCATGATGGCCCGCGCCGGCAAGGACGCAATCTTCATGCACTGCCTCCCCGCGCATCGCGGCCAGGAAGTGACGGACGAGGTGATCGACGGCCCTCAGAGCGTAGTGTTCGACGAAGCGGAGAACCGGCTGCACGCGCAGAAGGCTATTCTTAAGTGGTGTTTGGGGTAGGATGGTTGGAGCGGCTGCGCAGCTCTGACAACCAACTACTATGGACTCATGCCTAAAGTGAATCCCGAACTATTGCGATGGGCACGTGAGACAGCCGGTCTGTCACTGGAAGATGCTGCTCGCAAAATCGGAGTGAAGGCAACTCGAAAACTTTCCGCCGTCGATCGACTTGATGCGCTCGAAAACGGGGCTACGTCACCATCTGTATCGTTGCTCAAGCGGATGGCCAAACAATACAGACGACCTTTGATTTCTTTCTATCTTTCGAAGGTGCCGATGCGTGGCGAACGAGGAGAGGATTTTAGAACTCTTCCTGACGCTGATCGAAAGTCCGATCCACTTGTCGAAGCTTTGCTGCGTGACATCAAGGCGCGGCAAGACATGGTTCGAGTCATACTTCGCGATGAGGAAGGAGTATCTCCCCTTCGATTTGTTGGCTCGATGCGCGGTTCTAACAAGGTAGATGTGGTTGCAAGATCGATTGTCGACGATCTCGGGATTAAACTTGAAAAGTTTCGTGCTTCTTCGACGGTAGAGCAGGCGTTTGGATACCTGCGCCATTTGGCGGAAGACAAGGGGATTTTTGTTCTTCTCGCAGGAAATTTGGGAAGTCATCACACCGCCATCGACGTTCGCGCCTTCAGAGGTTTTGCGCTTGCGGATGACATAGCGCCCTTCGTGCTGATTAACGACCAAGACGCTAAATCGGCTTGGGCATTCACGCTTCTACATGAACTGGCACACCTCTGGTTGGGGCAATCCGGAATAAGCGGCGAATTTTCAGACTCAAAAATCGAGCGCTTTTGCAGTGATGTCGCCAGCAAAATCCTGCTGCCCGATATCGACCAAATTGGGCCATTGGGCTCAGCTAGTGCGAATAAGACCGAGGCGATTGGTCTTTTCGCAGCGGCGCGGAGGGTCAGCGCGTCTATGGTAGCCTATCGTCTTTTTCTTGAGAACGAACTTTCTCGAGGTGAGTGGCAGCAAATATCGCGATTCTTCCGAGAAAGGTGGCTCGAAAACAAAGAAAAACAGAGGGTTCAATCCAAAGAGCATGAGGGTGGTCCAAATTACTACGTTGTTCGTAGGCACCGAGTTGGCCCCGCCCTATTGCAGCTAGTTTCTAGAAATCTATCTGCTGGTTCTTTGACTCCGACGAAAGCAGGAAAGGTCCTCGGGGTAAAACCGAGGAGTGTTGCGCCGCTTCTGAATATTTCAGACCGCTCGCCTTGGGCTGCGTGAGGCGGAGCGATGCACCTCCTCGACGCAAATGTGCTGATTACGGCTCACAACCAATACTATCCGATTGATCAGGTCCCTCAATTCTGGGATTGGCTAAAACAAAAGGGGCAAGAGGGCGAAATCAAAATACCTGCCGAAATATTGGACGAGATCAAAGATGGAGGGACGGACGAAGAGGTCGACGCTCTCTACGCTTGGATTTCCGATGAAGAAAATAAAGCAGCACTGCTGTTGAACGAAGAGCCGGATGCGGCCGGGGTCCAGAACATTATAGAGAACGGTTATGGACAGGGCCTGACGGACGACCAGATCGAGGAGATTGGTCGCGATCCCTTTCTAATAGCTTATGCCATGGCAGATGTCGCAAATCGCATTGTTGTGACTACAGAAGTTTCAAGGCCCAGCGCTCAGCGCCAAAATCGCAGGATCCCGGATGTCTGCAAGGGCTTTGGTGTCGAGTGTTGCAACACCTTCGTGATGACAAAAAAGTTGGGGTTCAAAGCGTAACCGGTTTTAGAAATTTGCACGATTTCCCAGCCATCTTGCTTCCATATGCTAGGAAACGTTTTGTCCTGAAATCCGTACGCTTCAATCAAGTCTGCGGCTGTTGTGCCAGTGCTGTCCGTTATCTCATTATTGCCATCGCACATAAATGCAGCTTCGGAGATTTTGGAAAGGTCCATCCGTTGCTCCCCGTTTTTGGCACATAAGAAATGCCACTGTTTTGGCCGCTTGAACATATATATGGGAAACCCCATATACCCTCCCTCATGACCCCTTCATCCCAATACATCCCCGCGCCCGCCGCGGATTTTGTGCTGCCGTTTGACCTTGCGCCGCTGGGCGTGCGCGGGCGGTTGGTGCGCTTGTCCGGCGTGTCGGCGGAGGCGCTGACCGCGCACAAGCTGCCCGAACCTGCCGCGCGCGTGGCGGCCGAAACGCTGACCTTGTCGGCGCTGCTCGGCTCCGCGCTCAAGCTCGACGGCCGCCTGACGGTGCAGACCAAGAGCGACGGCGCGCTCGATCTCATCGTCTCCGATTATTATGGCGCGGAAGAAGGCCGCCCCGCCGGCGTGCGCGGCTATGCGCGCGCCGATGAAACGCGCGTTGCGGCGCTCGCCCGTTCGCATGGCTTCGTGGATCTGGCGGGCGCAGGCTCGCTCGGCATCACCATCGAGCCCCGTCTTAATTTTGAGGGGATCGGCGGGCAATCCTATCAGGGCATCGTGGAGCTTTCGCCGGAGGGCATCGCCGCCTCCGCGCAAACCTATTTCGAACAGTCCGAACAATTGCCGACGGCGATCCGCCTGGCGGCCGCGCCGGTGTTCGAGCCGGGCAAGCCGGTGATGTGGCGCGCGGGCGGCATCATGCTCCAGCGCACTGCGGAAGCCGCGAAGGCCGATGACGACTGGGAGCGGCTGAAGATGTTCATCGCGACCGTCGAGGATTTCGAGCTGGTCGATACCGCGCTGAAGGCGGAAGACCTGCTGTGGCGTCTCTTCCACGAAGACGAAGTGCGCGTGCTGCCCTTCGAGCCGATCGCCTTCCGCTGCGATTGCTCGGTGGACCGGATCGAGGGTGTGTTGAAGGGTTACGCGCCGGAAGATCGCCGCAAGCTCGCCGACCCCGACGGCGTGATCCGCGCAAGGTGCGAGTTCTGCGGGAAGACGCATGAGATCGCGGGCGGGACAGCGGCGTAACTCCCCAACTTCGTCATGGCCGGCGTCGATACGCTGGCGCTACCGACCCCAGGCCACCCATCGCGCCCGCGTCTGCGGGCGCATAAGAGTCTCCCGGCGCGTGGACACGCGCCGGATGGGTGGCCGCCTCAAGGGCGGCCATGACGGTTTTTTGCGTGCTTCGCACTGGTTCTTTTTAAAATGGCGCTGGCGTCACTTTCGGCGTAGGCTTTGGAAAATACTATCCGGAGGTCCGCCATGAACGTCTCCCCGCGCGATCTGCATGACGATCTGCAGAAGGCCGCCCGCGAACGCGCCTATTCCATGCCGCTCGCCGAGATCAGTCCCGCCGATCCGGAACTTTTCCGCACCGATACGATGTGGCCGTATTTCGAGCGTCTGCGCAAAGAAGACCCGGTGCACTACACCGCCGAGCATGAGTTCGGGCCGTACTGGTCGGTGACGAAATACAACGACATCATGGCGGTGGACACGAACCACGAAGCGTTCTCGTCCGAACCCTCCATCACCATCGCGGACCCGAAGGAAGACTTTAAGCTTCCCATGTTCATCGCGATGGACCCGCCCAAGCATGACGTGCAGCGCAAGACGGTGAACCCAGCGGTGTCGCCGATGAATTTGCAGAATCTGGAGCCGGTGATCCGCGAACGCGCGGCGAAGATCCTGGACGATCTGCCGCTGAACGAAGAGTTCGACTGGGTGGACAAGGTGTCCATCGAGCTGACGACCATGACGCTCGCGACCTTGTTCGATTTTCCGTGGGAAGACCGCCGCAAGCTGACGCGCTGGTCCGATGTCGCGACCGCGGGCAAGAATTCTGGCCTCTTCTCCAGCGAGGAGACCGCCGAGCAGGAACGCCGCACCGAGCTTTACGAATGCGTCGAATATTTCATGAACCTGTGGAACGAGCGCGTGAATGCGCCGCCGAAGAACGATCTGATCTCGCTGCTGGCGCATGGCCCGTCCACCCGCAACATGGATCGCATGGAATATCTGGGAAACCTGATCCTGCTCATCGTGGGCGGCAATGACACCACACGCAACACGATCTCGGGCTCCATCCTCGCGCTGAACGAAAACCCGGACCAGTACGCCAAGCTGCGCGCCAATCCCGACATCATCCCGAACATGGTGTCCGAAACGATCCGCTGGCAGACGCCGCTCGCCCATATGCGCCGCAACGCCACGCGCGACATCGAACTGGGCGGCAAGACGATCAAGAAGGGTGAGAAGGTGGTGATGTGGTACGTCTCGGGCAACCGCGACGAGACCGTGATCGAAAACCCGAACGCCTATCTCATCGACCGCGCCCGCGCGCGCCAGCATCTGTCCTTCGGCTTCGGCATCCACCGCTGCGTCGGCAATCGCCTGGCCGAGCTGCAGCTGAAGATCATCTGGGAAGAGATCCTCAAGCGCTTCCACACGGTGGAGATCACCGGCGAGGTCAGCCGCGTATTCTCATCCTTCGTGAAGGGCTACGACCGCATGCCGGTGCGCCTGCACGCGGTCTAGCGACGTGCGTGCACCGCGCCGGACGATCCGCCTTCGACCATCTCGTCATCCGCGGGCGCCGCGGCGGCTTCGCGCGTGGTGCATTGGTCGAATGGCGTCGCACCATCGAAGCTCAGCGCCGCCATCAGGGATGACAGAGACTCGCCGCGATGTTCGGCGGCGGTCTGGAACATGTCCTGCGCGTTGTCGCAGAAATCGTCCTGGTTCTGGTAGTCCATCGAGAAATCGTTCGCCATCCGCGTCTTGAACGATTGGTATTCGTCCGAGCCTTTTGCGCTCGCACGCTGGAACAAAGACTGCGCCGCGCCGTCGGCGGCGATCAGGTCGGGCCGGTAGTTCACCACGAAGGCATTGTACGAACCTTCGAGGTGGCAGCTATAGGCCGCGACCATCAGTTGCTGTTGCAGGATTTCCGCCTTCATGCCCGCCGTTTCGTCCGCGCGGCTGCACACGCCGGCAGCAAAGGCCTGCGCCGTCATCGCGACGGTGGCGAGTGCGGCCGAGATGATCCTTGTCGTTCTGCGCATGTCCTTCTCCCTTTTGGCGCGCCCCGCGCCGTTGGTGTTCTCAAGAATTCTGCGAACGCACGCAGCGGCCCGCCGGCGGCGCGCTGCGGTCCAGATGCGGCGTCACTGTTCCGGCATCACCAGAACAGGCGACCCAGCGGAATTGATGGTTGTCGTCGATGACAGCGCTGCTGGCGATCAATGCAAAGAAGCCGTTGCGCGCCACGCCGCCCACAGCCGTTCCCGAACCGCATGCGGTTGCCGCGTCCTTGCCGCTCTGCAGGCAGTAGGCGAATTGCACGCTGTTATCGCAGGCGTTGCGGAAGCCCCAGTTTTGCCCGTCGGAATCGATGCTGAGGCAGTTGGATGCGCCACGATTGGAGGGCACGGTTTCATGCGCCGACGCCTGGATCATGCGCCCGCCCGTATCCGCGGCCGCGGCGGCAAGCGGCGCGCCCGCCAGCGCGCCTTGCGCGATTTCCGGCGGCACCGGATCGATCGTGTGCACCATGGAGGCGCGCACCAGCACCGCCTTTGGCGCGGCGAGCGTTTTGGGCGCATGGGTGGCCGCCAGCTTCATCGGCTTCTGCAATGCCGGTGTTTTCGGTTCGATCGACGCCGTCGCCGCCGGTGCATCCGCGCAACTCGCCACGTTGGCCGACGTCTTCTGATCCGACGCCAGGCCCAGCTTGCTGGCATAGGCGGCGAGGGCTTCCTTGCGTTCGCTTTCCGCGAACATATGGCCGCTGGGATACCATTTCATGCACATCAGCCGCGCATTCGGGTCGGTGATCGCGATGGTAAGGCCACCGCCGGTATTGGCCGACAACACTTCGGAATGACCGTCCGCATATTCGGCTTCGATGCCGCGCGCCGACTGGCGGAACACGCCCACGGGCGCCGATTTGTCGGACGCATCGAAGACATTGCCGAGATTGTCGGTGGTGTAGATGAACAGCTTGTCGGCGGTGCTGCCACCCGGCGCGGCCACTTCCAATGCCAGCCCGTCTTCGCCCAGCGAAAGCTGCGCGGTGGAACCTTCCACCGAGGTGAACTTCGCGCCCGTGACGGCGTCATACCAATGCGGCGTGCTGGCTTCGACTTTGGCGGCAGGCGGCGCGGCATCGTCGGCATAGGACAATGGCGCGGAGCAAAGCAGCATCAGCGCAGACAGACTCATTGCGTATGGGATTTTCATGGCCCAGCCCCCTTTGCGTTCGAAAAATGCCCCCGCGTTTTTCAAGATCGCGCCTGTGCGCCGTGCGGCCGCTGCGAGATGAGAAGAAGGATGCTGAAGAGCTCCTGCTTCGAAAGCGGCGCTTGCGAAGGCGGCCGACCTGCAGCACGCCCCGCGATCTTCGCGATAACCGTATTCATTGCTTCGGCGGAAGAATTTGCAATACGCGTTTCAGGCATCGCATCGAAGCTCTGCGCAACTGCCGATTGATGCGGCACCCCTTGCGTCGAACTTGCGGCGATCATCGCCGCGACAACGAACCCCCGATACACGACTTCGACCTCCCAAGCGCAATGGGATCATGCGCCGAAGTTCTGGGGAGTCATCTGAAGTTGGATGAACTGTTAAAGCGGTCCTTACACCGATTGTGAAAACGTTTGTTCATCTAGATGAACGACGGAGTGATCGCGTGCGGTACCGTACGAACAAAATGTCTGCTAGGCGCGCGGCGCCTTCAATTGCGCGGCTGCGTCGCGCACCGCGCCGACGAGGGCCGCGCGGCCATAGGGTTTCTGCAGCCAGCCGAGCGGGGACGCGGCCGCGGCACGGGTCTTGGACTGCGCATCGCCATGGGCGGTGGCGAAGAGACAGCGGATTCCGGTCTTGGTGAAGATCTCCAGCGCCGCGTCGATGCCGTCGCGCTCGCCGATGAGCCGGATGTCCATGATGATGAAGTCGGGCTTTTCGGTCAGCGCCATCGCCACGGCTTTTTCCGCCGAATTGGCGATGCCGACGATATTGAAGCCGGCCTCGTCCAGATCGTTTTCCATCATCATGGCGACGAGATATTCGTCCTCGACGACGAGGATGCGCGGTTGTTCCGACAGTCCTAGCGCCATATGCGCATCCGCCGAGGGAACTTCCGAATTTCGGGTTGTATCAGCCGCAACACTCAAAACATGCTCCCTTGATGCCTGCACGCTATTGCCGGGTCAGCGACGCGGGAAATTTTACGATGCATCGCGCGCCGTTGTCGCGTTCCACGCGGAAACTGCCGCCCAGTTGCGCGGCAAGGCCGTGAACCAGGCCTAGGCCGGAACCGCGCCGGGCGGACTTGCCCGGATCGAAGCCCGGTCCGTTGTCGCCCAGCGACAGCAGCCAATTGCCGTCGTCCCATTCAAACGCAATATGGATATTCACCGGCCGGTCGTCCTTGCGGCCATGCTTGATGGCGTTGGTCATCAGCTCGTTCAGGATCAGGGCGACGGGCATGGCGGAATCGTTCGGCAGGACGCCTTGCACCGTATCGCGCGTGAAACAGGCTTCGCGCGGATACGTCGCGCGTGCGGTGCTGCACAGCGCGTGCATGAAGTCCTCGATCTCAAAGGAAACCGGGCTGGCGGAATCGTAGAGAACCTGCTGCGCCGTGGCCATGGCGCCCACGCGCTGCGCCGCTTCGCTGAGAAGAAGCCGCGCTTCGGGATCGGCGGTTTCGCGCTGTGCGCTGCGCAAAAGCGCATGCAGCATCTGCATGTTGTTCTTCACGCGGTGATTGAGTTCGGCCAGCAGCATCTTCTGCTTGGATTCCGAATCCTTGCGTTCGCTGATATCCACCAGCATGTTCACGGCGCCGGCCAGCTTGCCGGAAAGATCGTGCACCGGCGTGGGGAAGGGCAGATAGGGCACCAGTTCCCCGTCAGGCCTCTTTACCAGCACTTCGATTCCGTTCACCGGGCGGCCTTCGCGCAGCGCAATGCCCATCGGGCACTCCTCGGTGTCGAGAAGTTTTCCGCCCGGCGCATAGAGCTGCCAGCTTTCGTGCCAGTTGCGCTTTCCGAGCTCCGGCGGGTTGATCGCGATGTCCGCCGCCGCGCGGTTGAAGAAGGTCAGCTTGCCCCGCGCGTCGGTGGTGTAGATCGCGGCGGGAATCGCGTCGAAGATCTGGCGGATGATCGCGCCGCCTTCGTTGATCTGTTCGCGCGCCTTGTGAAGTTCAGTGATGTCGTGAAAGCAGTTGATGGCGCCCATCAACCTGCCGTCCGCGTCCTTGATCGGATCGATATGCACCATGGCGAAGATGCGCGTTCCATCCGGACGCTCGACAACGGCTTCTCGGCCATGCACCGGCTCACCGGTGCGCAGCACATAGGCCATCGGCGTTTCCTCGCGCCGGATGCCACCGCCGCCCAGGTCGTACAGTTTGAGCGAGCCGCAGAAGAGTTCGGTATCGTCTCCGATGGACGGCGAGCGGCCCCACAGCTGCGCGGCGCGCTGGTTGAACCAGCGCACGCGGCCTTCCGCGTCGCAGGCATAGACGGCAATGGGGAGACATTCGACGAACTCCGAAGGCGCGTTCAACGCAGCCTGCGGATCCTTGAAAGCCCAGGCGGGAACGTGCTGCTCGCTCATGACCGGGCCCTTTCGAGGAGGTCCGGTGATGTCCAAAACATTAATGGATTCAAAAGCTTTACCCGGCGCACGCGTCTTCCCCTACTATGGGCCAAACGGCCCACGCGGTGTCCGGTTCCGGGGCGTCAACCAACTAACAAGGCGCCGTGGGATCACGATTGTCCGGAAGCGGTGAAAAGGCCGGAAAACCGCCATCTTGCGGAACCGTGCCGGATGGAGCTTCGTTGCTCCCGCGATGGCCAAGCTCTCGTCCTATTATTCCAAACGCGACTTCGGATGGACGAAGGAACCGCGCGGCCGCGTGGCCAAAGGCGACAAGCACCGCTTCGTCATCCAGCGCCATGATGCGACCCGGCTGCATTACGATCTGCGGTTGGAACTTGGTGGCGTCTACAAAAGCTGGGCGGTGACCAAGACGCCGTCACTCGACCCTGCGGTGAAGCGGCTGGCAGTGGAAGTCGAAGACCATCCCATCGAGTACGGCACCTTCGAAGGCACGATCCCCGAAGGCCAATATGGCGGCGGCACGGTGCAGTTGTGGGATCGCGGCACCTGGCGCTCGCAGACAGACACGCCGGAGCGCGATCTGGAGAAGGGCAGCCTCAAATTCGTGATGGATGGCGAGCGGATGAAGGGAAAATGGGCGCTCGTCCGCATGCGCGACGACAAGCACCGCCCCGGCGCGCGCGTGCGCCACAACTGGCTGCTTATTAAGGAGATCGACGACGAAGCCGCGCGCGGACCCAAAGGCGATGCGTTGCAGAAAGCGGTGACGTCGGTGAAGACGGGCCGCACGCTGGATGAGATCGCGGACAAATCCCGCAAAATCTGGAACAGCAATCGCCCGGTGAAAGAGAATGTCGCGGCGCTGAAGCGCACGCCGGCGAAGAAAAAGAACGCGCCGGCGCAGAGGAAACCCACAAAGAAAAAGAAAGCCAAAAAGGCCGCCGCGAAGCGCAAGCGCGGATGAAGGTGCCCGGCTTCATTGCGCCGCAGCTTGCCCGGCTCATGGCGCATCCGCCCGGCGGGACCAACTGGGTGCATGAGGTCAAGTTCGACGGCTATCGCATGCAGGCTCGGGTGGAGAAGGGCAAGGCGAAGCTCCTCACCCGTAAGGGATTGGACTGGACCGAGCGTTTTCCCGAGATCGCCGCCGCTTGCGCGAAACTTTCCGATAGCATCATCGACGGTGAGATTTGCGCGTTGAACAAAGAAGGCGCGAGCGATTTCGGCTTGCTGCAGACCGCGCTCTCCGATCGAAAGACCGGCGGGCTGGTCTATTACGTCTTCGATTGCCTGTTCGCGAATGGCGAAGATTTGCGCGAACAGGGACTGGAAGCGCGCAAGGCGGCGTTGCAGAAACTCCTGAAGCCGTTGGGAAAGTCCAAACATGTGCAGTTCGTGCCGCATTTTCGGGAATCCGGCGATGCGATGCTGGCCGCCGCCTGCCGCATGGATCTGGAAGGCGTGATCTCCAAGAATGTGAACGCGCCCTACATGTCCGGGCGGGGCGACAGTTGGACAAAATCCAAATGCCGTGGCGGGCAGGAAGTGGTGATCGGCGCGTGGCGTGGCGCGCCGGGAAAATTCCGCTCGCTGCTGGTCGGCACGTTTCAGAACGGCAAGCTCGTCTATATGGGCCGCGTCGGCACCGGTTATAACGCCCGGACGGCAAGCGACCTGTTGAAGCGGCTGAAACCGCTGGCGCGCAAGACCTCGCCATTCTCCAATGCGCCGCCGCGCTTGCCGGATGTGAATTGGGTCGAGCCCAAGCTGGTCGGCGAGATAGAATTCGAAAATGTGACGTCGGATGGACTGTTCCGGCAGGCGGCGTTCAAGGGATTGCGCCTAGACAAGCCGGCGGACAACGTCGTGCGCGAAGTGCCGGTGGATGAAGCGGAGGAAAAGCCGATGGCCAAGGCAAAAGCAAAAGCCGTGAAAGGCGATGACGAGGTTCTCGGTATCCGCATCAGTCATCCCGACAAGGAATTGTGGCCGAAATCCAAGCTCGGCCCGGCCGTCACCAAGCTCGACCTGGCGAAATACATGGCCGCCGCCGCCGACAAGATGTTGCCGCATGTGAAGGATCGCCCATCCTCCGTGGTGCGCACGCCGGACGGCATCAAGGGCGACCAGTTCTTCCAGCGCCATGAATTGAAAGGCACCGCCGCGCCGATGCTGGCGATCAAGGTGAAAGGCGAGGCGAAACCCTATCTCGGCGTCGATACCGCCGAAACGCTTGTGGCGCTGGCGCAGCAAGGCGTGACGGAAATCCATCCCTGGGGCTCAAAACCCGGCGATCCGGAAACGCCGGAGCGCGTGATCTTCGATCTCGATCCCGCGCCCGATGTGAAATTTGCCGCGGTGGTGGAAGGCGCCAAGGAATTGAAGAAGCGGCTGGAGAAGCTCGGCTTCAAGCCTTTCGTGAAAACCACCGGCGGCAAGGGGCTGCACGTCGTCATCGCGATCAAGGGCGCGGATTGGCCGCAAGCGAAAGCGTTTGCGAAGGCCGTCGCGGTGCAACTCGAGGCCGACGATCCGGCGCGCTACACCACGACCATCGCCAAGAAAGCGCGGGGCGGAAAAATCTTCGTCGATTATCTGCGCAACGACAGAACGTCCACCGGCGTGGCGCCATGGTCTCCCCGCGCGCGCGAAGGCGCCACCATTGCGGTGCCGCTGGAATGGAAAGAACTGACCGCGAACCTGAACCCGCAGAAATTCACGATTCCCACATCGGCGAAGCTTCTGAAGAAGCCCGATCCCTGGAAAGGATTGGCCGCGTCGGCCAAGCCCATCGCGGCAGCAATGAAGAAACTCGGCGATTGATTTTCCTCCCCCGTTTTGCGGGGGAGGGGACCGTGAAGCGGTGGAGGGGGTGGCGGCAGCGGAGAAGAACTTTCGCGGGCGCAGTCGCCCCCTCCGCCTCACTGCGTTCGGCACCTCCCCCGTAAAACGGGGGAGGAAATTACCGCGCCTTGCGCTTCTTTGCGTTCGTGTTCGCCGGCTTTGGCGCGGCCTTGCCCTTGTTTTTCAGGCTCTTCTTCAAAGCTTCCATCAGGTCGATGACGTTGCTCTCTTCCACCGGTTCGGCGGTGACGAGCTTCTCGCCCTTCTGCTTCCTGCGAATGAGATCGCGCAACGCCGCTTCGTAGCGGTCCTTGAATTTGTCCGGCTCGAAATCGCCTTCCTTCTGCTCGATGATCTTTTCGGCGATGTCGATCATCTTGTGATCGGGCCGCGCGGCGGGAATGTCGTGGAACGCCTTCGCGGGATCGACCACTTCATTCCGCATTCGGAGCGTATAGGCGATGATGCCCTTGTCGCGCGGTTCCAGCGCCATTAGCCGCTCGCGCGTATGCATGACGACACGGCCAAGCGCGATGCGCCCCGTCTTCTCCAGCGCCTGGCGGATCACCACGAAGGCATCCACGCCGGAATCGTCGTTCGGCACCATGTAATAGGGCGTATTCCAGAACAGCCGGTCGATGTCATTCACATCGACGAAGCTTTCGATCTCCAGCGTGTGCGTCGTCTCCAGTTTCACCGCATCGAGCTCGTCCTTGTCGATCACGACATATTTGTTTTTCTCCAGCTCATAGCCCTTCACCAGGTCGGCACGCTCGACGGGGCCGGTGTCCGGATCGGTCGGCACCATGCGGATGCGGTTGTTGGTTTCGGGGTTGAGCAGGTGGAAGGAGATGTCGTTCGACCGCGACGTCGCCCCGAACAGCGCCACCGGGCAGGACACCAGCGACAGCCGCAAATTTCCCTGCCAGATCGGCCGCGCGGAAAGCCGGGCTTCGCCGGTATCGTTGGCGGCTTTTTGATGCGCCGCGGGCTTCTTGGCTTTCGCCCTCTTTTTCTTCGCCGCCATGGAAAACTCCCGATTACCCGCGACTCCAACGCGCGGGAACCGCCAATGTTGCTTGTGGCTCCTGGGCCGGCGCCGCGCCGCCCGCAGGACAATTTACTTGGACCGGGTTCGGACGTTAAGTCCGCAGATGTCTTCGGCCTGCGCCGGGGCGGCGCAACGTGTGAAGAGGGGCTCGACGGTGAAGGTTCTTGCGCATCGCGGGCACTGGCTGACGCGGCCGGACATGAACAGCATGGCGGCATTCGAGCGCGCATGGGCCGGCGGCTACGGCATCGAAACGGATTTGCGCGACCTGGATGGCGAGGTGGTGATCTCCCATGACCCGCCCAAAAGAGGGGCGCACACCCTTGCGCAATTCCTGGAAGCTTACGCGGCGCGCGGCGCGGACACCCCGCTTGCCCTCAACATCAAGGCGGACGGGCTGCAGGACGCGGTCGCCAAGGCGCTCGCGCAATATCGCGTTCGCAATGCGTTTGTGTTCGACATGTCCGTTCCCGATAGCCTGCACTATCTGCGAAATGGCGTGCCGGCGTTCCTGCGTCTAAGCGAATATGAGGGCGAGACGGCGCTGTTGGAGCGGGCTGCGGGAATCTGGTTGGACGGTTTCGAAAGCGAATGGTGGTCTCTCGACATCATCCGCACCTTGTGTTCACGCAAAAAAGCCATAGCGATCGTGTCGCCGGAACTGCACGGGCGGCCGCACGAATCCGCCTGGCAGATGCTCAAAGGCCTGGAGGGGAATCTGCGGGATATGGTGATGCTTTGCACCGACTTTCCCGACAGAGCAGACGCGTTCTTCGGGAAATAGCGCAGCCGCCTCTATGGAAGCGCCGCGGCGCCGTCATGCAGCAACTTGCTGACGGACCGCACGTTGCGGACCTCCAGCGGCATCACCTGCAAGCCCTGCCGCACGATACTGTTCACCACCGGGCAGACAAAGAGCGCTTTGCCCACGGTCAGTTCCGCGCGCGATTCCACCAGCGAGCGCCCAACGGCCGCGATGAAATGCCCCGCGGTGCGAAAGATATAGGTGCCCGCCGAAGCATGGCTGGAGATGACGTTCTTCTCCGCGGCAAAAGCGACCGATCCATCCTGCCCCAGGCGGAAATAGCTGTAGCAGGGATCGCGATCCTCAAAATACGTCACCGCCGCGCCCGTCGCATCCGACGAAAAGCAGCGTTCGATGTCCGCGTCGGTATCGTAGAGAATATCGGCGAGGTCGATGACGAGCGGTGTGTCCAGATCCGAAACGGCCGCCACGCCCGCCAGCGCCGAAAGTGCCGCGCCCTGAGTCAGATGCGAAAGAACGACTGTCCGGCAACCCGGAAACCAGCCTTCCACGGCCGCGCGTATTTCTTCAAGCTCCGGCCCTTCGCGCAGCACGAAGGTCAAATCGGCGGAGCGCAGACGGCCGTCGATCCACCAGCGCCGCGTTTCGATCGTGCGGCGCAGCAGCGGCGCGCCGTCCACCGGATATTTCGCGATCAGCCCGTATCGGGGATGGGTCAGTTGTGGTCCGGCCAGCGGAACGACACATTGCATGATGCGCTCTCAGGCCAGCGCGCGGCGCGGCTCGCAGCGGATGTGCTCGATATATTTCAGCAGGTCGCTGGGAATGCCAAGCCCGTGCATATCCTCAAAGCGCACTTCGTGGACGCCGATGCGCCCGCCTGCCTCGATGACGTAATTGTAGACGGGGCAGGTGTAGAATTCATTGTTCACGCGCTCGTTGCGCGCGATCATGTCAACCGCGCCGGCGACGAAATCCGAACCGTGCCGGAAAAGATAAAGCCCCACGGTTGCCAGATCGGAAATCGGCGATTTCTCCGCAACCTGGGTCACCAGGCCATTGCTGTCGGTTTTGGCGAAAGACCATTTGGGGTCGAGATGCTTGTCCTTGAAGCAAAGGATCGAGCCGTCGAGGCCGCGCGCCCAGCAATCGGCCACGAAAGCTTCGCAGGAGAAATCGACCACCTGATCGCAATTGGCGATGAGGAGCGGCGTGTCATTGTCGATCCGGCTGCGCGCATGCAGAACGGTGCACACCGTTCCTTCCGTGGGCCGGTCGATGGACAGAAATTCGACATCGCCCCGCGCCACGAGCCGGTCGACGGTGTCTTTCTCGGCGACGAGATGTTCTTTCCGCGCCAGCAGGATGTAATGCGCGCCGTCGATCGCCAGATTCGACATCCCGGTCTCGATCATGGTGCGCCCGTCGACGTCGATGAACGGCTTGGGTTTTGTATAGCCGGCCTGGGCGAAGCGGCTTCCCAATCCGGCCATGGGAATCACAACGTTGATTTTCGCCCGCACCGCCGGCTTCTGCGTTGCGGCGTGGGACGGGCCATCCAGCAGCGCCTTGCTCTGCACATGGCGCTCATATTCCTGCACCTTCTGGGGCGAATAGAAGCTGTGATAAAGGCTCGCCGGAATTTTCCGGCAAGCGATCTTGCGCCCTTCCAGGATCAGGTTGTTGAGCGTCTGCGAAATGAAATAGGCGCCATCGACGCCCGCTTCATATTCCAGCGTGCGCAACGCCGAATCCAGGAACAGCTTGCCGGTGCGATAATAGTAGAAGCCGGCGATGGCATCGCGGCTGATGACGCGCTTCTCGGCCGCTTCCTGCACGAAGCCTTCGCCATCGACCCGCACAAACGACCAGCGCGGATGCAGGCTCTCAAACGTGACCAGCGCCGCGTCGCACTCAAGGTTGGCGGCGTATCGCGGCAAGGTGGCCAGATCGGCCTGGATGATCTGGTCGCCATTGGTGACGATGAGCGGTTCGTCTTCCGGAATGTGGTCGATCGCCAGCAAGGCGGAGCAAAGCGCGCCTTTGGTGAGATGGTCCAGCCGCACGATGGTGCAGCGGCCATCCGTCAGAATCTGCAGCATCCCGTCGAGCGAGTATTTCGTGCAATGCTCGTCCTGCACGATGAAGATGAAATGCGCCTGCGGAAACTGCCGCACGAGATTGCGCACGCACAATTCGATCATCGGCGTGCCGGCGACTTCGACCAGGGCTTTGGGAAAGAAATATTCCTCCGGGCGGAAGAACAGGTCGTGGCCGGCGATGGGGATCAGGATGTTCATGCTGCCTCTTTCGCGCTTGCGATGGCCGACTGCAGGCGTTCGTAGCTGACATCGCCCGGATCGCCGACGACGAGAACATGCGCGCCGCTGGCTCTTGCCGCGCGGACGCCATGCTCATTGTCCTCGACGATGAGGCATTGCTCCGCCGTCAGGCCCAGCTTCGTCATGGCCGTGAGATAGATCTCCGGATCCGGCTTGGCGTTGGTCACGTCCTCGTTGGAAAGCATCACGTCGAGGAAGCGGTCCAATCCCGCGCGCTGCATCATCAATTCCAGGCTTTGCCGGATGGAATTGGAGCACACCGCGAGCTTGTACCCGGCATCCTTGAGCCGCGACAGCGCATATTGGTGCTGGAAGACCGGATGGCAGTGCTGCCGCACCATGTCCACCGTATGCTTCTGCTTCATCGCGTTCACGAAGCCATGCAGCTTGCGCGGCAAGCCGCGCGACTTGCTGAGCATGTCCAGTTTGACGCGTGTCGGCAGGCCGTCGAACGTCGCCAGATGCGCGTCGCGGTCGATGCCGAGGCCGAACGGCAGAAGCGCGAGGTTGAGCGCTTCATAATGCCAGTCGCGCGCGTCGATCAACACGCCATCCATGTCGAACAGGATGGCCTTGATCGGATTCCCCGGGGTCGCGAAATTGTCTTCGAGCGCGCGAAATGCGTCTTTGATCGGCATCTGGGTCATCGTTTTTTCCACCGGCGATATCATGGCGCACCCGCCGCGCGGCCGGCGAAGGCCGCATCGGGAAGGGTTGCCGCCGCGCCGATCGAAGCTTCGGCGTTGCTGCGCGCCTTCATATGGGTGCGATAGAAATTCTTCACGTCCTGGCAGAACGCGTGCTCGAGCTTGTTCAATCGCCCGGTGCGATATTGGGAAACGTGCGACAGTATCTGGCCCAGCGTCGCGCGCGGAAAATCGACATTGTCCTTGGTGAACAGCGTTTTTTGCCAGTCATCGTCTACAAGGCGCCCAAACGGCCGGCCGACATTGAGCATGATGTGTCCGGCCAGCGTCGATTTTCGCCATGAGGCGACCTTGTCGTAGGGAAACGCCACGCGCCAGGTTTCGGGCCTGGACCAATCCGTCGTCTTGTTCGACTGGTTTGGATAAAACAGAAGATCGCCCTGCTCGCCGCAATCGACGTGGAATTCGCTGTAGAGAACCCAGGCGTGCGCGATCAGCAGAAACAGGAAGAAGCTGTCGCCCAGCAGATGCGGCATGAGCTTGGTGCGATAGTCCATGTCGTTGGTGATGTAGCGGTAGTTCCGCAGATATCGTTCGAAGATCGGATAGGACGGCAGGAATATCCGGGCGAACCGGATGATGTGGCAATAGTGGTTGCAATCGGGATCGGCCAGCATCTCGATGTCTCTCGGCTCGATCGGCGTCACGAGCTTGAGAAGATCGCGCTTGCGGCCCAGAAAGACCGCGTCCTCGTAGAAGAACGGCTGATTGGAATCGGCCCACGGTATCCAGATTTTGCTGCTGAAGACCGGCGGCGGCATCGTCACGCCCATGGGCGCCGGATTGCCGTCGATCTTGCTGTCGAGTTCGAAGCAGGCGATTTTCTCGCGCAGGAAATCGATGTTCGCCACGTAATCCGGTCGCCATTTCAGGACGAGCGCGTCGTCATCGGCAATGAGCGACAGCGCGGCATCGAGATTGCGAATCTGATAAACGAAATTCTTCTGCACGGATGAACCGGCGGCGTCGGGCTGCCGCACGCGGATCAGCTCGATGTCGGGCATCTGCAGAATGGGGGCGACATAGGCGTCGATCTCCGCGCTGTCCCATGTGACATAACGGATGCTGCGCAGCACGCCTTCCTGCCGCAGACGGCGCAACGGGGCGAGGCTTTGTTCTGCGAGCCGTGCAGACTTTGCAAAGCCGACCACAATGGCGTCCGCTACCTGGCTCACGCCGCCGCTCCAACCCGAATTCAATCCGCTCCAGCCCAACCGTAAGGGCGATATGGTTAAAAGCGGGTTATCGGTGGGTTTCGCGCACGATCCTGGCACGCGCCGGACCCGCTTCCGACGGCTCGGCAACCGTTAAGACGCGTAAAGAAAATGGCATTCGATCGCGCCGGCGAAACAATCCGTACACGGACGGAAAGCCCGCCTTGCATGTTCGAGACGAACCTGGAGCGGGCGAGGCGAAACCTGGGTCGCGTCACCGATCTCGAGGGAGAGCGCGTAAAATTGGCAAAACCCAATCCTCTCTCATTCAAGCTGCAATTATTTGTGGAGTACATGGTCAAGGCCGATGAGCACGCATGGCATTTTTGAGTGGGCATCGCTTCGGTGTGCTTTTGCCTTTTGCTTCTGAGCTGGAGATCGCTCAAGCGCAGGTCGTATGGGGAAGGAAAATGCCACAACTCGTTTCAAAGGCGAGATTGTACGACCTTGCTGTCACCTCGCCCCTCATCGTGCTTTTTACCTTCGCCGTCGCGGGAACAGCAATCCAAGTTATTCGCGAAATATCGGGGCACGCTTACTCGACGCAATTTGCATTGTCGCTGGGTGTAAAAGGATTGGGCGGAATATTCGCGGGCCTCCAGGTGGTTCTGTTTATCGTTAGAAAGTTGCCCATATCGAAGTTGCGAAACTGGTGGCCTCGCATTCTCGCTATCATCGGAGCCAATTCGGCACTTCCATTTTTGATGCTACCTGTTGCGACGCCGACCGGGGTAACAAATATTCTCTCCGCTGTGCTTATGATAGGCGGCATAACGGGATCTATTCTCGTTCTGAGCCAGCTCGGCCGATCGTTCAGCATTACACCGCAAGCGCGCGGCTTGGTGGTCAGCGGACCTTATCGCGTCCTGCGCCACCCTCTCTACCTGTCGGAGCAATTCATTACTGTTGGCATGATGTTGCAATACGAGCAGCCATGGGCGCTTTTGGTGTGTGTGGTCAGTGTGGCCTTGCAGTTTCCCCGCATCCATTACGAAGAGAAGGTGTTATCCGCGACCTTCTCCGCTTACGGCGCATATGCCAAAAAAACCGCAAGGCTGATCCCGGGCATATATTGAGGATCCCGGCTCGAAGACTTCAAACCGAAACATGCTTGGAAATTCGTAAAGCGGTGCAGCGAAATCGAAATTGCCCATGAGGCCTCGTCGGTTGTGGATGGCATGTTGGGAAAAGGTATAGCGGCTGCTTACCAGCGATTTATACCGGCGGCCTAGCCTGATGCGTACATCCACCAGAACGGAGAACAAGGATGAACGTTGCAAGCGTAGGTTCAATGCCTGCCATGGCACAAATGTCGAAGACATCGGAAGCCGCTGAACGTCCGGGCGCTCCCGATCATGATGGCGATTCCGACGACGCGTCCGCGGCGAGCCCCACGGCCTCGGCCACGGCCTCCGGCGTCGGAAACACCGTCGACATCAACGCCTGACGGCAAAGCCGGAAATGCCCGCCTGAAAAAATCAGGCGGGCATTTTGCCTTCAATTCTTTTCGCCCAGTGCGCGTATTGCCGTGACAAGATGTTCTGCAGCTCACTGGGCTTCGAGATTCCGTCAGAGCCCCCGATGGATTGATCGAACATGGCCGTCCAACAAATGCAGTTGACAGCTGTGGCGGTTCTCAATGTCTGGACGAGGCAATCAAATCGGTTCAGGCTGATTGGCTTCACCACACCCGGGGGCTGGACGGCTCATCAGGTCGTTGGCTTGAAAGTCGATATAGAAGCGATGAGCTGATGCCATTGAAGTTGAATTTTGAAAGGCGCCATTCGGGACTCGCACGGGCCGGACAGGCTGCATGGTGATCCCCGCGCGCGTACATTTCTGCTGGATCGGCAACAGGCTGCCCTGGGCCTATGTGTTCGCCATTCTGTCGGCGGCGGAGCGAAGCGAGCTGCCGGAAATCATTCTCCACCACACAGATATTCTCGAAGACGGTGCCGAACTGCGTGCGCTGAGGAATTCAGGTCGCGTCCAGATGTCCCGGATCGATGCGCGCGCCTGTTTGGAGCAGGCCGAACAGGCGCTGGGCCTCCGCGGAGAGCTGGTCGCAATATACCTTCGCCTTCAAAGCCCCGTCATGCGAACGGATATTTTGCGCGCGGCGATATTATATCTGAACGGAGGAATCTATCTCGATCTGGACACGGTCACCACCGCTTCACTTCGGCCCTTGCTCAATGCGTCGCAATTTGTGGGTTCTGAACTGATTGTTTGGCCTTATTCCGTCCGCGCTTCGCGCTCGCCCGCACGATGGCTGCGTCATATAGCTCTGGACCTGCTGCGCAAGGTCTTTCGGTGGATGCCGAACGGCTGGAAAAGCTTCAGGTTGGTGGAGAATTTCTATTTTCGTGGCGTCAACAACGCCGTGATGGGGGCTGAAGCAAATGCACCTCTGTTTTCCGACTATCTTCGCGCGATGTGCGCCATGCCGCTCGAACGCCAAACTCAACCTTACGCGCTGGGTCCGGATTTGCTTCAAGAGGTCGTCGATCGCTATCGCGGACAGGATTTGACGGTTCACGGCCCGGATATCTTTTATCCGTTGCCGCCAGAAATTTCGGAGCATTGGTTCCGAATTGGCCGCGATGTGCGGCTGAGCGAAGTTTTATCGACGCAAACCCGTGTCGTACATTGGTATGCGTCGGTCCGGACCAAAAGTCGTGTCGCGCGGATCACGCCGGACTACGTGCGAGAGCATCAAAGCCGTCAATTGTATAGTGCGCTCATCTGTTCCTGCATCCGTCACCTGCCGGACGCCATTTAGCCGCGGCGCTCGCACGCAAGGGGCGGATATCCTCCGGCGGCGATCCGCGAATGATGCTGTCTTGCAGGAATGTAATTTAGAACGGCTCAGCCCCCCGGTTCAGTGCCCGGCCCCTGGCGCTCGCGGGGATGGCCTGCGGTTAATTGCGCCCACTTAACCAACGCCCGAACGCGAACAGCACATCCCGAACATTGGGGAAATACAACGATGCGATACCCCGTCATGAACTTAGGATTGGGCTAACGTCGGGGACAGGGTTGAGGTTCACAAAGGTACGCCATGGCAAAGAAGGGTAGCATCCGAATCGCGATTGCGGGGGTGGGAAACTGCGCCAGCTCTCTTATCCAAGGGATTCATTATTACACCCCGGAGCGTTGTCGCCAGGGGGTTACCGGTTTGATGCATACCGAGATCGGCGGCTACTTGCCGTGTGACATCGAGGTGGTTGCCGCTTTCGATGTCGATGCCCGCAAAGTCGGCATGGACGTGAACAAGGCGATTTTTTCCAAGCCGAACTGCACCAAGATTTTTCAACGAGATATCCCCCCGAGTGACGTGATTGTGCGCATGGGGCCGGTGCTCGACGGCATTTCCGAGCACATGGCGGACTATGCCGAGGACCGGACGTTCGTCCGCTCCCATGCAACGGAATTGACGAAGTCGGAAATCGTGCGCGAGCTAAAAAGCAGCGGCGCCGAAATCCTGCTCAATTATGTCCCCGTCGGATCGGAGCAGGCCGCGCGCTTTTACGCGGAATGCGCATTGGAAGCCGGCGTCGCCTTCATCAACAACATGCCCGTGTTCATCGCCAGCGACAAAACCTTCGCGGATCGGTTCAAGGCGCGCAATCTTCCGATCATTGGAGACGACATAAAATCGCAATTTGGCGCCACGATCACGCATCGCGTGTTGACGGATCTGTTCGCAAAGCGGGGGGTGAAGCTGTTGCGGACATACCAGTTGAACACGGGCGGAAACACCGATTTCCTCAACATGAAGAACCAGACACGGCTGGTGTCCAAAAAAACATCCAAAACCGAAGCCGTGCAGTCCGTCGCGAAGAGCCGCATCGAGGACGAAAACATCCACGTGGGGCCAAGCGATTATGTGCCATGGCAAAATGACAACAAAATTTGCTTTCTGAGAATGGAAGGACATTTGTTCGGGGACATCCCGATGGATCTGGAATTGAGACTGTCGGTGGAGGACTCGCCCAATTCCGCCGGAGTCGTCATCGACATGATCCGGTGCTGCAAATTGGCGCTTCAAAGCGGCGTCGGCGGCGTGCTTGAGGCGCCCAGCGCCTATTTTTGCAAACATCCGGCGAAGCAATACTCGGACGATGTCGCCTACGACATGATCGAGGCTTTCATCCGGACGCACACCGCGAAGATGCTGGCCGTTCTGTGAAGTGCCTTATCGTCGCCGCAGGGCAAGGCGTCAGGCTGAGAGAAAAAGGCCAGCTTAAGCCCCTGATCGAAATCAAGGGCGTTCCGTTGATTGAACGCGTGATCGATCGCGCCCGGCGCGGCGGAGTCGATGAATTCTGGGTTGTCAGCGGTTACCGGGGTGACGAACTTCGCATGGAGCTCGACGCGTTTGCGGCGCGGAAAGACCTTCGCATCGAACACATCGTCAATGAAAGCTGGGATCGCGCCAACGGAATCTCGGTGCTCAAAGCGAAGCCGTATCTGAACGAACCCTTCCTGCTCACCATGTGCGATCATTTGCTCGATCCGGAGATATTTCACGGCCTGATCTCCGTTCCAGTCGAGCCGGATACCGTTACGCTGGCGGTCGATTTCAATATCGACAGGCCGCTCAACGATCTGGAGGACGTCACGCGCGTCAAATGTTCGGGCGGGCTCATCCATCACATCGGAAAAGTGATCCGGGACTTCAACGCACTGGATACGGGGCTCTTTCTTTGCACCCCCGCCATATTCGACGCGCTTGAGGAAAGCCAGGCGAACGGAGATGACAGTATCTCGGGCGCAATGAACGTGCTTGCGCGCCGCAACAAGGCGCGCACGTTCGACATACAGGATCGGGTCTGGATCGATGTCGACGATCCCGCAGCCTTCGGAAAGGCTGAGAACCTGCTTGAAACGGGACTGCTTTGACGGTTTCGCCTCATGCGGAAGAGACGTTGCGCGAACCCATACGGCGCACGTCTGACATAGAAGAGATAACCAATCTCTGCTTCATTCATCCCATTTCGAGTTGGCTGACCCCGCTGCTGGCGGATTTGCGCATATCTCCCAATGCCGTCTCCTTTGCAGGGATGACGTTTGGAATATTGGCGGGCGTTTCCTACTACCACTATCGGGACGTGCGATGGGCGGCCGTCGGCTTTGTGCTCATGATCCTGTGGCACATCATGGATGGCACAGACGGACAGCTTGCCCGTCTCACAAATTCGCAATCCGAATTTGGAAAAGTCATCGACGGGATTTGCGATTACACGACGTTTGTCGCTGTCTATTCGGCCCTGGCGATCGCACTCAGCGCCCAATTCGGAGGATGGATATGGATACTCGCCGTCTCCGCGGGGATCTGTCACGCCGTTCAATCGGCTGCCTATGAGGTGCAGAGGCAGGAGTACGAATATTGGGGCATGGATCGGAAATCGGCGGCGCTTCTGACGCTCAATGCGCCGCTCCCGAATGTGGCCACGGCGTCTTTTGTCACGCGCGTCCTGCACATGCTCAACGGGCTATATGTCGGCGTTCAGTTGATGGTTGTCGGCATACCTGCCGGCTTCGACGAGAAGATGACCACGCTCCTGAAAACGCACCCCGCACGGGCGGCTTCCATCCGGGCGCGATATCGCGAAATATTCGCGCCGGCCGTTCGGCGGTGGTCCATTCTGTCCGCGAACTATCGCACCATTGGAATATTCATCTGTGCGGCCCTGTCGGTGCCTCAATATTACTTTCTGTTCGAGATTTTCGGGTTCAGCGCAATTCTCGCCATTCTTCTTTCCCGCCAGTCCGCGCGCTACGAACGGTTCCTTCACGAGCTGGAATGCGCGGCGTGGCCTACTTCCAGCGAGGCCTATGCATCCGCTGAAAAAGGTAGATCGCCAGCGTCATAAGCAGAAGCGTGGGTGTCAAAGCGGTCACAGCGGGGTTCAAATCGAGCAGCAAGTCCAGACGCCCCGCGATTTGCTGAACCAGTGAAAACACAATTCCGAAACTCGTGCCGATGACGATGCGCTGCCCCGTGCCGCGCGCGCGCACGGCGCCGAACACAAATGGCGCCGCGATCAGAATCATCGCCATGATCGAAAATGGAATGCTGATCTTATTCCACAATTCCTGTTCGTATCGCGCAGCTTGCTGATGCCTGCGGCCGAGATCGCGGATGTATAGATACAATTCGACCGGCGCCATGGTGTCCGGCGACATGAGGAGTTCCTGGACATTCTGGGGCGGCAAAAAAGAGTGCCAGATCAGCGAAGTCAGACGGTCCGTCTGGAATTGCGAGGAATGAACGCGCTTGCGCACCACGTCGATGAGACGCCATGTCCCGTCGGGCTGTATGTCCGCGCGTTTCGCGCGGATCGCGCTTGTCAAATGCCCGTCCGCCGAGAAGGCGTAGATATTGATATTTCTCGGAATATTGCCGTGTTCGAAACGCTGCACATTGAGATATTGACGATTGCCCTGGCCCCAAAAGGTGTCCGTGCTGCGAAACGACGCGGACGGCGATAACCGCGATGCGCGCTGGCTTTCCGCGACTTGCTGCGCCGGCGGAATCACGAACTGCGCCATCAGAAACAGGGCGATGACGATCGGGCAGGCAAGCGCAAGCACCGAGCCTATGATACGCCGTTCCGACATGCCGAGCGATTGCAGCGCCGTAAGCTCCGAGGTATCGGCGAGCGCGCCCAGGGAGAGCAGGGAGCCTATCAGCATCGATACGGGCGCCACCTGAAGTATGCGTGACGGAATGGTGAGCAGCACATAGAGGAGGTCGTCAATCAGGCGGTAGTTGCCTTGGCCAACCGAACTGAGTTGTTCGACAAATTCCAGCAGGCTGAACAGCAGAGTCAGCGCCGTGGCGACCAACAGGAAGCTGCGGAGCGCCGCAGCAGCTATGTAGCGGTCAAGCCTCGTCACGGCCGCTCAACCATTGTACGCGCCACATGTTGAGCCACACGCGCAGCCGTCTCAATTCAAAGCCCAGATTTGGTTGAACCCAGATGGCGGCCACGATGGATGCAAGCAACGCCGGAACCCACCAGATGCCGGGAAACGCCGCAACCACGCCTTGCTGAACCCATGTGCGCGCCGACGTAAACAACAGATAGTAGCAAGAATAGACCAGAGCTGCCGTTCCCATCTTCGCGTATCGGTTCTGGCGAGGCCTGATACGACTCAACGGTACGGCGAGCATGCCAAGCAGGATTGTCGACAGCGGCGTGGATAGCCGCCATTGCAGCTCGGCGATGTCTGGAAGCGCGCTGGAAAATGCGAGCGTCTCGGTGCCTGCACCGACGGAACTGTATCCCGGTTGTTCGAGATTTGGGTCCGGCGGTCTCAGGACGATTTCCTGTGCATCCACGACGCGGTCGGTTTGGTTATTTCCTCGCCCAATATCGTAAAGATGGACATCTTTCAGATAGATATCCGAACTGTTGCGATCGTCGGTTCGCGGTAGCTGGTATGCATGCCGTGCGAAGAGAATCCGCGTTTTATCGGGATAGTTCAACTGCATGAATACATCGCTGGCGGCGGATTTCGCGTTGTCGCGACTTTTCAGAAATATGACCCGGCCTCCGTTTTCACCGATGTAGAACGTGCCGGCCTGCATGTTATCGACGTTGGCGAAGGCTTCGGCCTGCTTTGAAATCGTATGGAGTTTTTCGTATGCCCAAGGCCGCGCGAACAGCGATAACAGAGCCACAAGAACAGCCAGGGCGCCCGACAGCGTAAGAACCGATCCCATCACTCTGAGGGGACTCACGCGCAGTGCGAACATCGCCGTAAATTCGGAGTCGCTATACAGCTTTCCAAACGACAGGATGATGGAAGTGTAGAGGGATACCGGTATCAACACTTCCAGCGAGATCAATGCCTTCAGGCCGATCATCTCGCCGATCGTGTTCGTCGGCAGCAATCCATTGACGGCATCCGACAGAAACTCCGCGGCGCTGTAGCTCGCGAACAGGGTCACAAGGACGGCAAGTATAGTGGCCAGCGGTTTGCTGATCTCGCGGATCAAATAGCGGTTGATGATCAAGGTACGCGCCGTCCCGCTCTTTGGAAAATGGGCGAAATCATCTCCGATTGTCCGCCAGTATCCCCGCAGAGCCGGCGCCGGTCCAAAGCGATCCGCCACGGCGTTGCGTTTGATTTGAAAGTATCACCGAATCCGGTCCCGCTTCGCCGCGCGATGGAGTGACAACATTGCAAAACCCCAATGTTCTCATCGCCATCCTCACAAAAAATCAATAATACTTCATCGAGATGGCGACAGCATTGTCCCCGGAATGAGCGGCGATGCGAACCTGGCTCAAGCCGGGCGGTCCCAGAAAGAGCTTCGGATTTCTCGAAAAGCCATACCCCTCTGACGGTATTCCGATCAGCGTGGTATCCAGATGATGGTTGTCGTTTTCATCGTGGAAAAGGGCCACCGCGTAGAAGCCGGGCGCTGGAACTGCGAAACACGCTTGGGTCGATGGCAACTTTACCGGTACGATTTGCCGGGCGAGCTTGTATTTTCCATCCAAGAAGTGGGCCGCATCGTTGGGATAGATCGTGATTGTGATGTTGCCCTTGCTGGAACGCATTCCGCTGACGCCGATTTGCAAGCGGACTTGGGCGGGATCTGCTTCGTTGCAAGGCGTGAATGTATCGGCCCAGGTGGGCTGCCAGGCGGAGAGAAGCGACAGCAGCGCGCTCGATACCAGCAGCTTCGTCGATTTTCGTATAGTCGCCTCCCGACACCATTCGCTTCGCGATGATATAGAGGGCAGTGCGACGGGATTAAGCAAATTCGATAGATGGCCACGGCGTGCGCGAAATTATAATATTCCGTCATAATCTGTTCAAAATATCCGAGCCTTTCATTGTTCAGCAGGCGCAAAAACTGCGCCGCTACAAGCCGCTCTATCTGGGACGGATGCGTTACGGCCAGCCGCCAGCGGGCGCAGAGTCTTTCGCATTGTGCGATCGCGGGCCGAGCGCATATCTGCGCATGGGGCAGCAAATGCTGTCGCGCAGTCCGGCTCCCTATCAAAGCCTGCTCCGGGATCGCCATCCCGCGCTCATCCATGCGCATTTCGGCATTGAGGGCGTGTACGCGCTTCCACTGGCGAAGCGACTGCATATTCCGCTGGTGACGACATTTCATGGCTTCGATGCGACGCTCTCGACGGCCGCATTGCTGTCTTCGCCGGCCTGGGCGAATTATCCGCTCTATCGGCGCGATCTCGCGCAACAAGGGGCACTGTTCCTTTGCGCTTCGTCCTTCATCCGCGATCGTATATTGGCGTTGGGCTTTCCGGAAGCACGCACGCGAACCCACTATATCGGCGTGGATTGGCGCGCGATTACGCCGCGCCATCCGTCGGAGGAAACGCGAACGATCCTGCATGTCGCGCGGCTGGCAAACGTCAAAGGCACAAAATATCTGATCCGGGCATTCGCGGCTCTTGCATCGGAACATTCGGACGTCGATCTCGTCATCATTGGCGATGGTCCGCGGCGGCGCGCCCTTCAAAAGCTCACAATCTCTCTGAAGTTGGAGCGGCGCGTGCATTTTCTGGGCGCGCAAGCCCACACCGAAGTGCTGGCGCAGATGCGCCGGGCGGCAATGCTGGTTCTTCCGAGCGTGCGAACGGGCACGGGACGTGTGGAAGGCCTGGGCATGGTTCTGCTGGAAGCTGCGGCCACCGGCATACCGGTTGTTGCCTCGCGCATCGGCGGAATACCGGAAGGCGTCCTCGATGGCCGCACCGGCTTTCTGGTGCCCGAACGCGATATCGCGGCATTGACCCGGCGGATGGACGATCTTCTGCGCGATCCTGCCATGCGCCTTGGCATGGGCGCGCAGGCGCGCGCACTTGTCGAGCAGCGGTTTGACATCCGAACGCAAACGGAGGTCCTCGAAAATCTCTACGACGAGGTTTTGTCGGATGCGCGATAGCGATGAAACGGGGCTCGTATCTCCGCGCACCGCGCTGGTTGTGGCGCATCCCGACGACGAGTGTCTCTGGTTCAGCTCGATCGTGACGTCGGTGGATCGTATTGTGTTTTGTTTCGGCGATCCGTTCGAGAATTCCAAAAAGGCCGCCGCGCGCCGGTGCGCCGTCGCCGCGCTCCCCCTGCGCGGTCTGCGCAACCTTGCTTTGCCGGAAAGCGGCGCCAGGTTTTTGGTGGATTGGGCACGGCCGCAGCTCACCGATTTCGGCATCGCTATCACCGATGCTGCATCTCGCACCCGTTACGAAGACGGTTACCGCCTGCTGGTCGAGGCGCTGCGCAGCGCTCTGGCCGGATGCGACCTGGTTTATACGCATAACCCCTGGGGTGAGTATGGTCATGCCGACCATATCCAAGTCTATCGCGCGGTTGCCGCGTTGCAGGCCGAACTTGGATATACGATCTGGTTCACCAATTATGTGGGGGCCGCGAGCTGGCCTTTGGCGCAACAGATCGCCGGCCAACCCTGCTGGGCGGAGCGCCGCGCCGTCCGTCCGGACCTCGCCACCGCGCGCGCCCTGATGCGCGTGTACAGGCGCCATGGGGCATGGACCTGGACACGCGCCCACCGTTGGCCCGCTGAAGAGATGCTCTATGCCCAGCCTCCCGCGGCCGATCTGCGCGCCCGGCTGTGCTTGTCCGGCGAGTGGCTGCTGGATGTCGCCGGTCTCAGATGGTGGCCGCCGTCATGGCGCGGCGCGCGCCGGCGATTGCCCGGCATTGTGATTCCGTAACTATGTTTGATGGAGCAGAGTGCTATCAACCGGGCTGGTTTTCCCGGGCCGCGCAAAGAATGGTCGAATGGCAGTTATGAACACGACGCCCATCTCTCGCAGGCTCGGAGGATTGAGTTCCGGCGCGCGGTTTCTCGCCCGCGCGGTCAGTTCGCGGTATAATCCGCTGCTCGCCCAAATGGTCGTCACAAGACGCTGTAATCTGAGTTGCGGATACTGCAACGAGTATGACGATTTTTCTCCGCCCGTTCCGCTGGATGTTTTGCTCGCGCGTGTCGATCATCTCGCCGCGCTAAAAACCGCGTCGATCACCTTCACCGGCGGCGAACCGCTGCTGCATCCGGACCTCGACAAGCTCGTCCGCGCGGCGCGCAATCACGGCATGATCGTGACGATGATCACCAACGGTTTCCGTTTGACGAGGAGTTGGATCGATCGGCTCAACGCGGCGGATTTGCAGGGCATGCAGATCAGCATCGACAATCTCAAGCCCGACGAAGTGTCGATGAAGAGCCTCTCATCCGTGGAGCGAAAGCTCGGATTGCTTTCGCAACATGCGAAGTTCAAGGTCAACGTCAATTCCGTGCTCGGCGTCAGCGGAGAGCGCACGCAGGAAATCGTGACGGTCGCCGAGACGGCAGCGAAATACGGTCTGCAGCATTCTGTCGGGGTCTTGCACGACGGCACCGGCACGTTGAAGCCTCTCAGTCCCGCACAGATGAACGCCTACACCGAGGTGACGAAGATTTCGCCGTCCATCGTGCATAGTCTGAATTACTGGCTGTTTCAGAAAAACCTGATGCATGGCCAGACGAATGATTGGAAGTGCAGAGCGGGCGCGCGCTATCTGTATATTTGCGAGGACGGCAAGGTGCATTGGTGCTCGCAGCAGCGAGGCTATCCGGGAATTCCGTTGCTCGAATATACGCGCGACGATATTCGCCGCGAATTCCACACAGAGAAAAGCTGCAGCCCGTCTTGCACCTTGAGCTGCGTCCACCAGATGAGCATGTTCGATCGCTATCGCGGAGCGCAGACAATTCCCGATCCGGTCGCCGCTGCGGCCGCACCGGAAGGCGTCACATCGCCGGCATAGTCCGGCGATGGTGCAGGATCAGCCCGGCATAAGTCAGCACGGTCGCCGCCAGAACAAGGCCGACCTGAATCTTCAAATCGCCGCTCGCGACAAACAGCCGGCCGGTTTCCACCATTGCGGCCAATGCGCAGACCCCTATAGCCGGTGAAACGAAGACCGGGACGAAATTTGCGATGTGAATGTTCCAGTGAATTCGCAAATGGCGGATGCCCCAAATGATGAGGACCGGATAGACACCGAGCCAAACCGCGGACACGGCCACGACGCCCGCATTTGCCGGAAAGCTGAAACCGGCCGCCACGATGCCGGCGGTGAGAAGCGTCAAGGTTGCCGCGGATAACCGGGCCGCCAACCCCGGACGGCCGGAGCCCATCATCAAGGGATAAAGAATCTGCGCGACAATGCGCAGCAGCGCCGCACCGGCGAGCAGTTTGAGAGGCAACGCCGCCGCCGCATAGCTGTGGCCCTCACGGTCATGAAGCAACGCCATGAGTGGATCCGCGACAAGAATTAACGCCACCGCCAGGGGCGCTGCCAGCATCGCAATACGGCCCACCGACCAGACGAACGCCTGCGAGAGCTGCTCTCTCATCGCCGCCATCTTCGCGAACACCGGCAGCGCGGTTCGATTCACAAGCGTGCCGATGGCCATGGCGGGCTCCATCGCAACGTCGAAAGCCACACGATAGATCGCCAGCGGCGCCGGTCCGTAGAACCAGCCGATCAAGAGGTAATCGACATTCTTGAACACCTGTTCGATGACATTGGAGGTCCCGGCTCGAAGTCCGAAATGCACAAGGGACGCGATCGAGCGCATCTGAAATCGCAGTCGCGGGAGGAAGGGGCTGGCCAGCGATGCGCCGAGCAACAAGAAAAGGCCGCTCGCCGTGTATCCGGCGACCAGCGCCCATGCGCCCGCACCGGCAATCGCCAGGCCCAGCCGCGTCATCGCGGCGCCAAACGTCGCGCACACATTGACGATAGCGATGCGCTCAAACCGCAGGTCCCGGTTCATGATGGCCAGCGGAATTACCGCGGCGGCAACCAGGGGCTGCTTCGCCGCGATGGCGAGGAAATATGTCGCCATTCCCGCCACGCCATAGATGGCTGCAATCCACGGCGCGGCAAGCAGCGTAACCGCGGCGACCGCGAACGCCGCCCCGACGACGAACCAGAACAGCGTGTCGAGCTGGAGGCGGGAGATCGACGGTGCCTGCACGAGTGCATCGGCTGTGCCCAATCCGTCGAACGCTTCGATAATCATGCCGATGGACACGACAAGAGACGCGATGCCCACCTGTTCCTTGGTGAGAAACAGCAGCACGACGAGAATTGTAGAAAAGTCGATGATCTTGGCAACGATAGTTGCGCCACCAAGCCAATTGAAGCCGCGACTCAAATGTTGGCGATGGCTATCCATATCGTCAGGCTCGCCACTCGCCTGCGGTAGACGGCGGCGTTGGTGGGAGCACCCATGAGCGCCGCCGGATCAGATGCATTAGCCAACGCCGCGACTGATGCATCCAGGCGCGAAACTGCGGACGCCCCCATGTTCCATCTTGCGCAGACATGCACTGGACGCGGCTCTCAACAGCGCCGGTAATCGTCTTCGCGCGCATATCCCACGTGAAATTGCGACTTTGCGCGAAGGCTCGCGCCGCGAGGCGCTCCGCCAGAATGGGATCCGCGGTCAGCGCCCGGATTCCGGTTATCAGAGATTCCAGATCATCGGCGCGGCAAAGAAAGGCGTTCTCCTTGTGCTTCAACACTTCGCACACATCCGGCGTGTCGCCGGCAAGAATGGGACGCCCCGAAGCCATGTAAGAAAACAGTTTCAACGGCAGGACCGTCGAGCCGAATTCCATCAAGGGCTGCGATGAGGGCGGGATCAGCAGAACATCGGCGGCGAACACATATCGCGCGATCGCATCGGCCGGTTGCCAGGGCACGATACGGACATTGGAAATTTCCCGGGCCATCGTCTCGATAGGCCCATCGCCGTGAGAACCGACCAATATAAAAAGGATATCCGGCAACCGCTTCGCTGCTTCCAAGATCAGGCTCAAACCCTTCTTGTGATTGATGCGTCCGGTATAGACGACGGTTTTCGCCGAGGGTGGGACGCCGATCGTTCGCTTGGCGGTCTCCAATGAAACCGGCGCTTCGAAGCGCTGCGGCTCAAAGCCGTTGTGGATGCAAACCAGTTTGCTTTCGGGGATTCCGAGAGCGAGATATTTTTGCCTCGTGTATTCCGAATGACAGATATTGAGCAGAAATCGCCGATGGCACATCAGGCGATAGATACAGAATTGCAGTGGCGGAATTTGGTCGGGCCACGGACGGTAGTGATCGAATACGACGCGCCGCCCGGATTTCACCGCTATCCATGCGATCCAAAGGTTTCTGGTGTAGACAAGATCGGCGTCGCGGAATTGCGCGCGGAATACCAGCGTCAGTCCGCAAAGAAGATGCCTTAGTGCTGCCGGCCGCGCCGCCGCGATGGCGCGAACCACGGGCATGCCGGTCAAGGTGACAAGCGCGCTGTGGTCTGCGCCACCTGAAATCGGAACGTGAAACCACGTCTGCTTGAATGCGGGTGCGAGGTATCGCGCTGTCGTCACGAAGACTTCGGCGTCCGCCTCGGCACTCGGCAGAGGATTCTCGAAAGCGAAGAGAATTTTCAAAGGATATGCACTCACGAGGTGCGTGGACGCGTCAAACTATTCGGCCACGAACCTCCAATCAATAGATCGCCGGCTTCGACAATGGGCAATCCCATCCCAACTTTCACAGAACGTTACCTGATCGCCGCAGTTCAATTGTGGCGGCTGTGGTGCGAACCGTCATTCTGACGGTACGCCAACCAATGACGGAGACGCAGCCGTGTGGTGTGACGCGCGCGTGGCCTCGGTTGCAGGAACAAGCCCCAGGGCGCGGCCCGTTTGTTCGAACAGCGCGATGGCATGATCGATCTGCTGCGGGGTGTGTGCAGCGCTGACGCTTGAACGCAGCAGCGCCAATCCATTGGGCGTCGCGGGTGGCAGACTCACATTGGTGTAGAGGCCGGCCCTCAAAAGATCCGACCAAAGGGCAAAAGCGGTTTCCGGGTTTGGCATAATGGCGGATACGACCGGACTTGGCTCGGGTCCGAGACAAAAACCCAGCCCAGCCAGGCCGGAATAAAGCCGCCGCGCATTTTCCATGAGATGTTGGCGCAACTCGGGCTGGATACGAATTCGATGCAGCGCCTCCATCGTCGCCGCAACCACCCCGGGCGGCAACGACGCGGTAAACATGTAGGGCCGGCATGCGACGCGCAGGATATCGAAGCCATCGGCATTGCTAACGCAGAAACCACCCACGCTGCCGAGACTCTTTGAAAAGGTTCCGACGATAAAGTCCACGTCGGCCTCGACATTCTGCATCTCCGCAAGGCCGCGCCCCGTTTCGCCGAGCACGCCCAGCGAATGGGCCTCGTCGACCACGAGATAGGCGCCCCATTCGCGCTTCACCTGCGCAAATTCACGCAAGGGCGCCATGTCTCCCAACATCGAATAGATGCCTTCGACGACGACGATCTTATCGCCGGGAGCATCGGCCAGGCGGCGCAACCGCTTGTGCAGATCGTTGGGATCGTTGTGGCGGAAACGGGTAACCTGCGCATGGCCGAGCCGCGAGCCGTCGTAAATGCTTGCGTGCGAATCCGCATCGAGAAGCAGGTGATCGTTCTTCCCGGCAAGCGTTGAGATAATTCCCAGATTGGCCTGATAGCCGGTCGAGAAAACCATCGCGTATTTTCGGCCATAGAAATCCATCAATGCGCGTTCGAGCTTCTTGTGGCCGTCATAGCTGCCGTTGGCTATGCGCGATCCGGTGGTGCCGGTTCCGAACGCCTGCGTTGCCTGCACTGCCTTGGCGATGCTGTCCGCGTCGTAGGTAAGGCCGAGATAGTTGTTGGTGCCGAGCAGCAGGATACGACTGTTTCCGATCATCGCTTCCGTGGGCGACAGCACGCGGTCGAACGTGATCGCGAACGGATTGGCGCCGATCGCTTCCAACCGGGCATATTGCGTACTCAGCGACTCGAATTTTTCAAACAGTGACATCGCTCAACTTCCGGTCTTTATGTCATGCAGCGTCGTCACGAGATCGCCGATTGTTTCGACTTCCGAAATCCGATCGAGTGGAACGGAAATATCCAGGCGCTCTTCGGTTTCCATCACGAAATCCATTACCGCTACCGAGTCCATGCCGAGGTCGCGCATGATGTTGGTGTCGTCGGAAAGTTCGACGGACGCCGGCAGCATGGCGCGCAGTGTCGCCGTCACGACAATTCGAATGTCATCCACGGACTCATGCATCGTCGTTTTGATCAGCCCAATAGGGTACGAGGAACGCTTGCCGCATCCCACGCCAGCCAGGCGACGTGATAATATGGGACACCCCCGGTTGTCCCAAACGATTTTGAATATTGGGGTCTTTCAATATTGTGGTCATTTCCCCGGCACAGCCAAGACTTGGCGGCCCCGGTCGCGCGCATGGCGCCGGCAAATGGATTCCCGTTCGGCCAGCCCTGCCGAACATCAAAAGACGCCGAGGTTCTCCTTGTCGAATAGCTTCGGCGAAATTTCGACGGTGACACGCGAGATATGCGAGCGCGGGCGTGTCGAGATTGGCCTTCAATACCGGATTTTGGCGATTCAACGGGAATCGCCGGCGCGATGCGGCCGCCGTCCCGACTGTTAATCAATCCGCGCGAAATGGTCCGGTGATGTTGGTCTCTTTAAGCTCGGCGTCGAGGCGGGTCCGGTCAGGCGTCGGCCGGTTCTGGCTTTCCGCATGTTCAAGGGCGCGGTCAAACGGGGTTGCGCGAGGATGTGCGGTATTGCGGTTGCGATCGACTGGGATGGTGCGGAGAAAATCGTGCCGCGGCTGCTCGCGGCGATTTCCTATCGCGGCGACATCACCGATGCGGTCGTTTCGCCGTATCCCCGTACCGCGTTGGGTACGCGTCGCCTGGGCATCGTTGACATAGGCCATGGCGTACAGCCACAGGCCTCTTTTGACGGCAAGCTTCTCGTCTCCTTCAATGGCGAGATCTACAACCACCATGAACTGCGCGAGCAGTTGAAGGCGAAAGGCATTCCGTTCCGCACCGAGTCGGATACGGAGGTGCTGGCGAGCGCGCTGCAGGTATGGGGCATCAAGGCGCTTTCCATGCTCAACGGCATGTTCGCCTTTGTCGCCTTCGATGTTTCGAACCGTGAGTTCCTTGCCGCGCGCGATCCTTTCGGTGTGAAACCGCTTTATGTCGTTCAGTCGGATGCAGGCTTCCTCTTCTGCTCCGAAATCAAACCGCTTCTGTCGGCGACGGAGAAGGGCGATGTTCATCTCGTCCCGCCCGGCTATGTGCTTACGCGCAAGATCTGCGCGGGCTACAGATCAGCGGTCGGCGGTGCGTTTGCGGGACAGTCGGAAGGCGATGTCCGCGAACTCGACCGCCTTCTCGCCGATGCCGTGCGCATCCGCCTTCCGCATGACCTTCCGGTTGCCACCAAGCTCAGCGGCGGGATCGACAGCACTCTTGTCGCCCATTACGCGCGCATGCACCGCCCGGATTCCCCTGGCTATTTTCTCGGCACGAAGGACGCCCCGGACTATCGCTACGCCGAGGATTATGCGCGGCTCTCGGGCATCGAACTGCGTGTCGTTCCCTTTGAACCGGAAAGCCCCGAAACGCTCGCGCATATTGGCGAGGTTGTTACAGTGTCGGAATCTTTCGAGCCTGCTGTGATCCGCGGCGCGATCTGTTCCTACATTCTTTCCGAAGCCATCCATCATGATGGATACCGCGTGGCGCTGTGCGGTGAGGGCGCGGACGAACTCTTCGCAGGTTACCTGCCTATCGAATGGGCCTTCGCCGCCGGCCAGGACGAAGGCCGCAGCGTGCGCGACCAGTGCCTGGCGCAGATGCATTCCGTCGTGCTTCAGCGCGTGGACCGTTGCTCCATGCGCTTTATGCTCGAAACGCGCGAACCGTTCCTCGACCCACGTGTCGCGGCCTACGCCCTGGACCTGCGCGGCGATGCACTGGTTGCGACATCGAATGGCAAGCCGCGCGGGAAGAAGCCGCTTCGCGCGCTGTACGACCTCTATCCTGACCAACTCCCCGCATCCATCCGGGATCGAACCAAAATGTTGTTCGATGAAGGCGCGGGGCTGGATCTCAAACGGCCGGGATGGACGCATCTTTTTGAAGAGACGATTTCCGACCGCGACTTTCGCGACGGCTGCCATCGATACGAGGCTTACGGCATTCGAACAAAAGAAGAGCTGTTCTATCTTCGCACGCTGGCCGCGAGCATGGATATCTCGCGCGTACCGCATCTGCGAGGACGCATTTATCTGAATCTGCCGCTTGGCGTGGAAACGGCGATGCGCGATTCCGGCGCGATCTAACCTTCGTAAGGGGCGAAGCTTCCATGTGAAGGGAACACCTGCGAATTCCCGCTTTTGCGTACCGACATCTCAGCATGCTGGATCCAGACAAGCCCTGCTCCGCCATTTCGGCCCTACCGCGCATATCTCGACGCTGAAGGAAGCGAAACAGAAGGAATTTGCTGAAGCGGCTTTGGAGAAAGGCCGGAAGTTGCCTATGTGGCTCGCGACATGTTCGGGATGCAGGCGCTGACGGACGTTCTCCTGCTTACCCAGGACATCCCGATACCATCCGCATACGGACGGAAATTCCACCATGCATGTCCGGGAAAACCTGGAGCGGGCGAGGCGAATCGAACGCCCGACCCTAACCTTGGCAAGGTTATGCTCTACCCCTGAGCTACGCCCGCGATCCAAGTGGAGGCGGGTTATGGCGGAGGGGCCCGGCAAGGTCAAGTGGTGGAAGGCTCCCGGCATGGGGAAATTTCCCAAGAATTTCAAGGCTTGGAAGCGTTTCCGGCTTTGGGCGGTCCGCATGGTCTGGATTGCTTTGGCGAAAGCTGCGGATCGCATCAATGCGCTGGGGCGCCCCGGCCTCTCATCGCGAATCCTCGCGTCTCGTGGACCCCGCCAGCATGCGAAGCGCGCCGCGTCCCTCATCAAGGCAGATCGCGCGCCGGGAGGCGTGTTCGGCTTCGAAGGTCGCAGCCTTTTGTTGCGACGGCTCGTAACAGCCGCTTATTCCGGCGTCGTGTTCAGCACGTTCAGGCGCGCATCGTAGAGCGCGGTGAGACAGGTGACGGCGAACGCGCCGGTCTTGCCGCCGCATCGCTTTATGCGCGCCACGAGGAATTCCCGCTGGTCGCCGCGCACCGGCAATCGCGCGGCGTCGGAATTCGCATTGCCGAGTCTCGCCGCATAGACATCCGCCACCGTGCGGTCGAGTCGCGCCAGGTTCGCATCGGAGCAGATCGCCTTCTCAACCCATGCGCTTGCCTTCGCACAATCGAAGGAGGCTTGGGGCGCGCGCCAATCAGGACGCAGGAAAGGCTTGAGCGCGGACAACGGTATTTTCGTCTCCTGCGACCCCGCCACATAGGGCGCAACGGCGTAAGGCGCATATTGAATGTCCAGCGCGTTGGGCAGCATCGTGAAGTCGGCGAAATTGTCCCAGGAGGGTCCGGCCCCGTTCCTGATCATGTCGGCGTCGAAGCCCTCATCGGGCTTGAGCTGCTTCTTCAGGTCCGCGGTGGCAAGCCGGCTGATCGTTTTCAGCGCATCCGGCGTGAAGATCTCCGGCATGTAGACCTGCCATCCATCCGGCATCAGGAAGTTCATCGTCCGGAAGACGGTGTTGGGATGCGCGCCGCCTTCATAGGTGGATTCGGTGAAGACCACGGCGAACATTTTGTCGTCGTTGCGGGCCACATCGAAGCCAATGCCCAGCATGTAGGTGCTGAAGGGACCGTCGCCGTCATTGCCGGCGGCGTCGTCTCTGAACTGGGAGACTTCGCCCTTGACCCACTCGGCCATCGCCGCATCGATGGTCTTGTTGCCGGTCTTCGGATAATCGACATCGATCTCATATTGCTTGTGCTTCTCCGCGATCGTCACCGTCTTCACCGGGAGCCTGGCGAAGGCGGGCGTGGCGAAGGCGGCGGCAAGGGCGATGGCGAGCGCAAGGCGCATGGCTGTTCTCCGAAAGCCGCGTTTGATGCGGCGGGCGCGGCTACTCTAATAAAGGAAACATGGTTGAACAGCCCGACCCGATCACAGAGCTTTACGCGAAATTCAATGCGCTGGGCATCGCGCACGCCACGCAGGAGCACGCGCCGGTGTTCACGGTGGAGGAGGCGGCGCATCTCTATGAAAGCCAGCCGGGCGGCCACACCAAGAACCTCTTTCTGAAAGACCGGAAAGACGGGCTGTGGCTTGTCGTCTGCCGTGACGACCTGGCGGTCGATCTGAAGGAATTGTCGAAGGTGCTGGACGCCCCGCGCTTTTCGTTCGGGTCGGGCGAGCTTCTGGTGGAGACGCTGGGTGTTCAGCCGGGCTCGGTCACGCCTTTCGCCATCCTCAACGACAAGGCGAACAAAGTGTCCGTGGTGCTGGATGAAGGCATGTTCGCGTTCGAGGTTCTGAATTTTCATCCGCTGCGCAACGACCGCACCACGGCGATTGCGGCGAGCGATCTTCCCAAATTCCTGCGCGGTTGCGGGCATGAACCGCGGATCGTGAAAATTCCGGAGCGCCAGCCATGATTGCCGCCACGCCGCTTTCGCCGCGCACGCTTGCGGGAAAATTCGTCACGCTGGAGCCGCTGGAAGAACGCCACCACGCCGATCTTCTGAAAGCGGCGGCGAGCGATCCGCAGATCTGGCGCTATATCTCCATCGATCCGAAGGAAGGCTTCGCGGGCCGTTTGCCGTGGATGATAGAGCAGAACGCCAAGGACCTGATGATCACCCATGTCGTACGCCGCAATGCCGACGGGCAGGTGGTGGGTTCGACCTCCTATCTCGCGATGTCGCCTTACGATGCGAAAACGGAAGTCGGCTTCACCTGGTATGTGCCCGGCGCGCAGGGCGGCGCGGTCAATCCGGAATGCAAATATCTTCTGATGAAGAACGCCTTCGAGGCCAATTTCCATCGCGTCGAGTTCAAGACCGATGTGAACAATGCCAAGAGCCGTGCGGCGCTCGCCAAGCTGGGCGCAAAGGAAGAAGGCATCCTGCGCGAGCATATGTGGATGGGGCAGGGCTACTTCCGCACCTCGGTCTATTTCTCGGTGCTGGCTTCGGAATGGCCGGAGGTGAAGGCCGCACTGGAACGGCGGCTTTCCGCGTTCTGAGTGGGGTTAAGTTCCCGGCAATATTGAAAAATTCGGCGCTTTTCTTTCGGCGTCCGAACCCCCATCTTTGGAGCCGCAAAAGGAATTTCAGACATGGCATTGATTGGTCCCGGCGGACGGCCGGTTACGGCGTCGCCCAAGACGGAAAGCACCAGCGCTCCCAGCGCCTATATTAAAGACAGCGGACTGGAGACGTTCGCCGCCGACGTGATCGAAGCGTCGCGCGAGGTTCCGGTGATCGTGGATTTCTGGGCGCCGTGGTGCGGCCCGTGCAAGACGCTCGGCCCCATGATCGAGAAGATCGTGAACGAGGCGAAGGGCGCGGTGCGGCTCGTCAAGGTCAACATCGACGAGAACCAGGAGATCGCGCGCCAGCTTCGCATCCAGTCCATCCCGACCGTCTATGCGTTCAAGAACGGCCAGCCGGTGGATGGTTTCATGGGCGCGATTCCGGAAACGCAGATCCGCGACTTCGTGAAGAACCTGACATCCGGCGTCGCCGGCCACGATCATGCCGAGGAAGTTCTTGCGGCGGCAGACGAAGCCTTCGCCGCTGGCGACATCGCCACGGCGGCGCAAGCCTATGGTCATGTGCTGCAGGACGAGCCGGGCCATCCCAAAGCCGTCGCGGGTCTGGCGCGCTGCTATCTGAAGAGCGGCGACGTCGAACGCGCACGCGCGACCTTGCAGATGGTGCGCGCGGATGGCGCGAACGATGAAGCGATCCGCGCCGTCGATGCCGAATTGAAATTGAAAGAGCAGGCGAGCGCCGTGCCGGTGGCCGATACCTCCGCGCAGAAGGCGAAGGTCGACGCCAACCCGGGCGATCATCAGGCACGGTTCGATTATGCGCTGGCGCTGGATGCCGCGGGCGATCGCGACGGCGCCATCGCCCAGTTGCTCGACATTGTGAAGCGCGACCGCAAATGGAACGAGGAAGGCGCGCGCAAGCACCTTGTCACCTTGTTCGAAGCCATGGGACCGACCGATGAGCGCACCATCGATGCGCGTCGCAAGCTTTCCTCCATCCTGTTCTCGTAAGAAGATAAAGAGGCGAAAGATGCGTGCGTATAACAGCATCGAAGAACTGCCCAATCCGTTGCCGCTGTTCCCGCTGACCGGCGTGTTGCTGCTGCCGCGCGGGCAGTTGCCGCTCAACGTGTTCGAGCCGCGTTATCTGGCGCTGGTGGATTCGGCCATGTCCGGCGGGCGCGTGATCGGCATGATCCAGCCCGCGGAAGCCGAGGAGAAGGCGCTGACGCCGAAGCTTTCGGCGGTGGGTTGCGCGGGCCGCATCACCTCTTATCGCGAGACCGATGACGGCCGCTATCTCATCACCCTCACGGGCGTTTGCCGCTTCCGCGTGAAGAGTGAGCTTTCCACGCAGGCGGCCTTTCGCGCCGTCGATCCGGATTACGCGCCCTTCGCGGGCGATCTTGTCGCCAATGACGAGAATGATTTTCCGCGCGAGCGCGTAATCGATGCGCTGAAGGATTATCTCTCCAAGCGCGACCTCAAAGCGGACTGGCGCTCGGTGATGACGGCGCCGCCGGAAACATTGGTGAATGCACTGGCGATGCTGTGCCCCTTCGAGCCGGCGGAGAAACAGGCGATTCTGGAAGCCGATGATTGGCATTCCCGCGTGGCGACGCTGGTGGCGCTGCTGGAGATGGCCGGTCCGCCCACGCCGTCCGGCAGCACGACGATTAACTGATGGAACCGGATCCCAAACTGCTGGCCGCACTTGTATGTCCGGTGACGCGCATGCCTCTCAAATATGATCGCGCGAAGAATGAATTGATCAGCAAGGCGGCGGGGCTGGCCTATCCCGTCCGCGGCGGCGTGCCGATCATGCTGGAAGGCGAAGCGCGCGAGCTTTCCGAAGCCGAGCGGTCATGAGCACCGATATCTGGCCCAGCGAAATCCGCCTCGACCCGGCGAAGACGACGCTCACGGTCGCCTTCGAGAATGGTGACCGCTTCCAGCTTCCCGCCGAATATCTGCGCATCGAAAGCCCCAGCGCCGAAGTGCAGGGCCATGCCGCTGCGCAGAAGGTGACGGTGGGCGGCAAGAAGAACGTCAAGATCACGGGGCTGGAGCCGGTGGGCAATTACGCCGTGCGCATCCTCTTCGATGATGGCCACGACACCGGGCTCTATTCCTGGGATTGGCTGCACGAGCTGGGCCGCGACCAGAACAAGAAATGGGCGGCTTATCTGAAGTCGCTCGGCGCGCAGGGCTTGGAGCGCTAAGCATGCCGACAGTGCTGCGGTGGAACGGTTTTCGCTTTTATTTCTTCAGCAATGAGGGCACCGAACCGCGTCATATACATGTCGATAAAGGCGAAAATAGTGTAAAGTTCTGGCTTGAGCCTGTTTTGATGGCGCGCAACTTTGGCTTTTCTCAAGCCGAGCTAGCGGCGATCGAAGGGAAAGTACGCGAAGAGCAGGCGAAGTTAGTTGAGGCTTGGAATGGGTATTTCAACCGCAATTCGTGATCCCCGCGTCGCTGATGTGCATGTGAGTGCGCAAGCGCTGACGGTAAAGCTGCGCGATGGCCGCGAGATCAGCGCTCCGCTTGCATGGTTTCCGCGGCTGCAATCGGCCAGCCCGGAAGATCGCGCGATCTGGGAACCGTCTGCTGCCGGATATGGCATCCATTGGCCGCGTATCGATGAAGACCTGAGTGTCCAGGGATTACTGCGTTCCGAACCCGCGGGCGCATAACTCACCGCCCGTTTTTGCTTCGCGCATCCGTGCTAGGATCGCGCTTCGAAATCGGGGCGCAGTTTTGGCGTATGCAGATCAACGATCCGGGCGCAGACAATCATATTGACGGGCATCTGAAGATGAACGCGCCCAGGCCAAGTCAGCTTCCGCGGCAGCGGGCGCGCGGGCGCATCGCGGTGGTGCGCGGGCAGGACGGCTCGCAGTTCAAGGATTTCTATCACCAGTCGTTGATGGCCTCGTGGCCGGTATTCCTGCTGGGACTGCTGGGCATCTTCATCGTCATCAACATGCTCTTCGCCGCGCTCTACCTGACCGATCCGCGCGGGCTGTCGAACGCGGCGCCGGGCGATTACTGGGCGCGCTTCATCTTCAGCGTCCAGACCATGGGCTCCATCGCCTATACCGACATGGTGCCGAAGTCGCATTATGTCGATATCATCGTGATGGCGGAGGCGTTCGTCGGCATTCTCTATATCGGCATGCTGACAGCGGTGATGTTTGCGCGCCTGTCACGGCCCTCGGCGCGCTTCGTGTTCTCCAATGTCGCGGTCGTCATGCAATATGACGGGGTGCCCACACTGATGTTCCGCACCGCCAACCAGCGCGGCAACCAGGTGCTCGATGCCAGCGTGACCGTGACCCTGGCGCGGCGCGCGACCAGCGTGGAAGGCATCACCATGCGCCGCTTCGACGAGCTGCAGCTGGTCCGCAGCCGCACCTCGCTGTTCGCCCTGTCATGGTCGATCATGCATCGCATCGACGAGAGCAGCCCGCTCTACGGCGTCACGCCGCAGATAATGGAGGAGTTCGACATGGAGCTCGTCGTGCTGCTCAGCGGCCGGGACGATGTGCTGGCGGACACGATCTATGCCCGGCATGCCTATTCTCCCGAACATATCCTGTGGGATCGCCGCTTCGCGGATGTGATTTCCACGACGCCGCAGGGCCGCCTGATCGTGGATCTCCACAAATTCCACGACACGGAGCCGCACCTCACTTGAGGGGGTGGGCGGCGGCGGCTAGGGTTTCGCCGCCATGGAAAAATTCTCGACGCTCACTGCCGTAGCGGCACCTCTGCCCATGATCAATGTCGATACCGACATGATCATCCCCAAGCAGTTTCTGAAGACGACGGCCCGCACGGGCCTCGGCAAGGCGCTCTTCCACGAGCTTCGCACCAACCCGGACGGCGGCGAGAACCCGGATTTCGTGTTGAACAAATCGGCTTATCAGAACGCGAAAATTCTGGTCGCGGGCGCCAATTTTGGCTGCGGCTCCAGCCGCGAACACGCCGCATGGTCGCTCCTGGATTTCGGTTTCCGCGTCGTGTTCGCGCCGAGCTTCGCGGACATTTTCTACAACAACTGCTTCAAGAACGGCATTCTGCCCATCGCGCTGCCGCAGGACATCATCGACAAGCTGATGGACGATGCGGAGCGCGGCGCCAACTCCGTCATCACCGTCGATCTCGATAAACAGGAAGTGCGCGGGCCGGATGGCGGCACGGTGAAATTCGACATCGATCCCTTTCGCAAGCAATGCTTGATGAACGGCTGGGACGATATCGGCCTCACGCTGCGCCATGAGAGCGACATCTCCGCCTATGAAAAGCGCCAGGCCGCGCAAGCGAGCTGGCTGTGAGCGAGCAGGTTCTGCGCGAAGAGAAGGACGGTCTCGTCACGCTGACCTTGAACCGTCCGCAGAAGCTGAACGCGCTCAACCATTCGGTGTTCAAGGATCTGGCGGCGCATCTGGACTGGATCGAGCAGAGCGCGACGAAAATCGGCTGCGTGATCCTGCGCGGCACGGGCCGAAGCTTCTGCGCCGGGCACGATCTCGATGACATTTCCGGCGGCGGCGAAGGTTTGTCGGTTTCGCATTTCGAGACGCGCACCGTCGAGCGCCTGTCCGATCTGCCGATGCCGGTGATCTGCGTGGTGCAAGGCCATTGCCTGACCGGCGGGTTGGAGCTGGCGCTGGGCGCGGACATCATCATCGCTGCCGAAAGCGCGAAGTTCGCCGACACGCATGGCAAATGGGATCTGGTGCCGGTGTGGGGCATGAGCCAGCGCCTGCCGCGCCGTGTTGGCAAGGCCAAGGCGATGGAGATGATGTTCACCTCGCGCAATTATTCCGGCCGCGAAGCCGCTGAAATGGGGCTCGCCAATTTCTGCGTCGTCGATGCGGAGCTGGACGGGGCTGTGGCGCAATTCGCCAAAGAGGTTCTCGCCAATAGCTGGCGCAGCAACGCCGCGAACAAGAAGCTCCTGAAAGACACCGACGGCCTGACCGAGAAAGCCGGTCTCGCCCATGAGCTGCACCGCACCGTTGGCCGCGGCAACGAAATGGGCGAACGTCTTGCCCGCATGCGGAAGTAAACATGACCCATAACATCTTGCTCACCCCCGGTGATGGCATCGGGCCTGAAGTGATCGACGAGACGCAGCGCGTCCTTGGCTGGTTCTCCAAGAACCGCAATTTCGCGTTCCACACCGAAAGCGCGCCCATCGGCGGCATCGCTTATGAGACGACGGGCAATCCCGCGCCGGATTCCACGATCGAAAAAGCGAAGAAGGCCGACGCGGTTCTCTTCGGCGCCGTCGGGGGGCCGCAATGGGACAAGCTGCCCTTCGACCAGAAGCCGGAACGCGGCATTTTGCGCCTGCGCAAAGACTTAGAGCTATTCGCAAACCTGCGCCCCGCGCTGTGCTTCGACGCGCTGAAGGATGCGTCATCGCTGAAGCCGGAGATCGTGTCGGGCCTCGACATCCTCATCGTGCGCGAGCTGACCGGTGGCGTCTATTTCGGCGAGCCGAAGGAAACCACCACGCTGCCCAATGGCGAGAAGCGCGCTGTCGATACGCAGGTCTACACGACACACGAAATCGAGCGCATCGCGCGCGTGGCGTTCGAATTGGCGGGCCTGCGCTCCAAGCGCGTGGCGAGTGCCGAGAAGTCCAACGTGATGGTCACCGGCGTGTTGTGGCGCGAGGTCGTGACCAAGATTCACAAAGAAGAATTCCCGCAGATCGAACTCAGCCATGTGCTGGCGGATAACTGCGCCATGCAGCTTGTGCGCAATCCCAAGCAATATGACGTCATCGTCACCGACAATCTGTTCGGCGACGTGCTCTCGGACGAAGCGGCGCAGCTTACCGGCTCCATCGGCATGCTGCCGTCGGCATCGCTGGGCGCAAAACACGCCAACGGCAAGCAGGCCGCTCTCTATGAACCGATCCATGGCAGCGCGCCGGACATCGTGGGCAAGGGTGTCGCCAATCCCATCGCCTGCATCCTCTCTTTTGCGATGTGCCTGCGCTATTCCTTCGGCCGTATCGAGGACGCGCAACTGGTGGAGCGTGCGGTGGACCGCGTGCTGGCCGACGGCTTCCGCACCGCAGACATCATGCAGCCCGGCATGACCAGGGTGGGAACCGCGCAGATGACGGACGCGATCCTGAAAGCGCTGGGCGCGCTCGCGATCTGACGCTTGCCGCCGTGCCCCGGAAAAGTGGTATATGGCATGCGTCTTAAACGGCCCGTCCCATGCGCCTGACCATGCACACCGATTTTGCCCTGCGCCTGCTGATGCTGCTGGCGCTGGAGCCGGACACGCTGCACACCATCGAGGAAGTGGCGACCCGCTACCACATCTCCAAGAACCATCTGATGAAAGTGGCGCAAACGCTGGTCCAGAAGGGTTTCGTGGAAAGCGTGCGCGGGCGCAGCGGCGGTCTTCGGCTCGCCAAGCCCGCCGAGCGCATCAATCTCGCCGCCGTGGTCCGCACCACGGAGGATAGCCTGACGCTGGTGGAGTGTTTTGCGCGCGAGACCGACAAATGCGTCGTTTCCTCCGCCTGCGGCCTGCGCGGGCCATTGGATGAAGCGCTGGCCGCGTTCTTCGGCGTGCTGAACAAATATTCGCTGGCCGATCTCGTCTCCAATCCGGTCACGCACCGGCGCATGGAGCGCCTGCTCGCAGGCTAACCTGCCAAATCGCCGCATCGGGCAAAAAGTAGCATTGTATATACCTCTTTTCGGCATAAAACAGGTATTAGAAATACCTGTTTAAGCGTGCCATGACCTTCGTCGTCACCGATGCCTGCATCAAGTGCAAGTACATGGACTGCGTGGAGGTCTGCCCGGTCGATTGTTTCTACGAAGGCGAGAACATGCTCGTCATCGACCCGGACGTCTGCATCGATTGCGGCGTCTGCGAGCCGGAGTGCCCCGCCGAGGCGATCCATCCCGACACCAAATCCGGCCTCGAACGCTGGCTGGAGCTGAACGCGAAGTTCGCGAAACGCTGGCCCAACATCGTCGCCAAAAAGCCGCCGCCCGCCGACGCCAAGGCGTGGGACGGCGTGCCGGACAAATATCCCGAACATTTCAGCGAGAAACCTGGGAGTGATTGACCATGCTTGAAACGCAAATCGAAACCCCACGCGAAGTTCCGCGCGATGTCCCGCGCGAAATCCCACGCGAAATTCATGAGCGCGAGACGTTCTTCTATGTCGCGCCGCCCGCGCATGTGACGCAGCCGGTGCGGCCCGCGCTGTCGTCGGTGTGCTACGCGCAGATGCATCCGGGTGTCTACAAGATCGCGCTCGCCTGCTGGATGGGATTACTCGGCGTATTCGTGCTCACGTTCTTCTCCAGCGCCAACGCCATGTTCATGGTCGTGGTCGATTGCGTCTATGCCGCCATGTTCTTCGGCATCCCGTGGATCTTCCACCGCATGACGCCGCCGGGCGAAACCAGGCCGCGCGATTTCTTCAGCTTCCTGAGCGGCCGGGTCGACACGATCTACGGCCCCGTCCGCGCCGGCGAAGCCTTGCTGCAGGTAATTTTGGTTCCGTTGTGTCTCGGCATCGGCGGCATCGTGATCGGATTGATCATCCAGTCCGCCCGCGTGGCGCATTGAGGACGCGCGCCTCCACGCGCGTCTGCACGATCCGGAAGATGGATGGCCTCCCTCCATCTTCCGGATCGTTGCGGCTTATGGTTCGATCACCACTTTGCCGATGACTTTGCGGGTCGTGAGCATGTGCATCGCGTCCACCGCTTGCGAGAGCGGGAAGCGCGCATGGATATGCGGGCGGATCTTGCCGTCGGCCAAGAGCTTGTCGATGGCGGCGATGTTCTCGCGGCCTTTTTCGGGAAATTTGCGGCCGTATTCGCCGGCGCGGACGCCGACGACAGAGAAGCCTTTGATCAGCGGCATGTTCACGCTGACGGTTGGGATGCGCCCTGACGTAAAACCCACGATCAGGATGCGGCCGTTGAAGGCGATGCAGCGGACGCTCTCGTCGAACACATCGCCGCCGACCGGATCGTAGATCACATCCGCGCCACGCCCGCTGGTCAATTCTTTCACCGCTTCGCGGAAACCGGAGGAGGGCAACACATGATCGGCGCCATAATCTTTCAGGAAAGCACGCTTCTCGTCCGATGAGGCGGTGGCGATCACTGTCGCGCCCAGTACCTTGCCGAGATCGACCGCCGCCAATCCCACGCCGCCCGCCGCGCCATGCACCAGCAGCGTTTCGCCCTTGGCCATCTCGCCGCGCCGCACCAGCGAGACATAAGCGGTCAGATAAGCCGTCGTGTAAGCGGAGGCGACGGCATAATCTGCCTCACCGGGAATAGGGCGATACGAACTTTCCGGTCCTTGCGCTTCTTGCGCAAATCCACCCGCCAATGCGCCGCCGACCACGCGGTCGCCCACCTTGAATCGCGTCACGCCAGAGCCAACCGCAATCACATCACCCGCGCGCTCGCCGCCGACGGCGAACGGAAGCTCCGGCTTGTGCTGATATTTGCCCTGAATCATCAGGATGTCGGGGAAGTTCACTGCCGCCGCGCGCACGCGGATGCGCACGTCGTTCGCGCCCAATTCCGGCAATGCCACGTCTTCGATCTTCGCCGTGCCGATATCGTCCGCGTTGGCGCGGCAGAGCAGCGCCTTCATGCGCCGGGGTCTGTAGGTTTGCCGTTGCCTATGTGCGGCAGCGAACGGATACCGCCGAGGAAAAGCGCGGTGGCAAAATCGGCGGCGGCTTTGGGATCGGCTTCCGCGCGCCGCGCCATGCGTTCGGACATTTCGAACGCAACGCCCACGATGGCTGCCATCAGGTAATCCGCATCCACCGGCGGAAAGAGCGCGCGCGCGATGGCCTTCTCGATGTCCTCGCGCAATTCGTCGAAACCGGCCACCACTTCGGGCGTGTCCATGCGCATGCGCATGGTGTCGGCGTTGTGGCGCATGGCGCGCACATCCACGCCGTCGCGCAGCACGAATTCGAAGAAGGTCTGGAAGGTGGCGGAGATGAATTCCTCCACCGTTGTGGCCTTCTCGCGCGCTTCGCGCAGCTGGGGGCGGATGACGAGCGCCGTCTCGTCCTGCATCGCCTGGTACACTTCTTCCTTGGACTGGAAGTAATTGTAGAACGTGCCGCTAGCCAGCGGCGTGGCGCGGATGATGTCGCGCACGGTGGTGGCGCCATAGCCATGCTCGGCGAAGACGATACGCGCCGCATCCAGGATGATCTGGCGGTTCTGTTGCTTGGTCTGTTCACGTTTGCCGGCCGGCTTGGCGGCAGGGCGGGAAGGAGGCGGCGGGGCCGTTTCGGTCTGTTCCATCGGGCTCTCTGTTATGGGGCCGGGACTCTACAGATCGGTGACGCGCCGTCAACTTCTCAAGGATTGCAGCGGCTTAGGAGGCTTTCGCCAAGGGCGGAGCGGCCTTTCGCGCCGCCCGTGCCTTGCCGCGCTGCCACTCGGCTTTGATCTCCCGGCAATAGCGGTCGAAATTCACCTGCATGGTGTGGCGGCGCGACGAATAATAATGGCCGATGTCGCGGCCTTCATCTTCGGCGATGGTCTTCTCCATCTCCGCCACGCTCGGCAGCGCATAGCCGCCCGCCAGATAGTCCGCCATCCAGCGCGCCTGCTGTTCGGCGAAGTTGACCAAGGTCGGCAGCGGCTGGGCCAGCCCCATGAAGAACAGATTGTCGATGCCAGGCTTCACGATGCGCTTGAAGAGCGAGATGTGATTGTTCTCCACCTTCACATCCTGATCGTCGAGGAAGGGGAAGGAGACGTTGTAGCCGGTGGCATAGATGATCGCATCGATCTCTTCCTCGCGGCCGTCTTCGAACAGCACCTTGTTGCCGCGCTTCTCCTTTATGTTCTTCACCACGGTGATGTCGCCGCAGCCGACACGCGTGAGGAATTCGCCGGAAACGGAAGGATGCGCGTCCGCCGGATGATGCGCCGGTTCCGGCAAGCCGTAATTGCTCATATGGCCGACGGCATTGACGATCAGGCGCTTGGTCATCGCGCGCACCAGCCATGTCGGCATCCACGCCGGCGCCACGCCTTTGTCCGGCGGCGCGCCGTTGATGTATTTGGGGAAAATCCAAACCCCGCGCCGCGCGGCCACGAACAGCTTCTTGGCGATCGGCTTCTGCGAAAGCTCGGACGCAATATCCATCGCCGAATTGCCCATGCCGACGACGAGCACGTTCTTGCCGCGCAGATCATGCGGCTCGAAAGGCGTCAGATAATTGTGCGAATGGATTTCGGGACCATCGAAATGACCGGGGAATTTGGGGATGTAATGATCCCAGTGATGGCCGTTGCAGACAAACAGCGCATCGTAATCGCGCGTCTCGCCGGTGGAGAGCGTGACTTTCCATTTGCCGTTCGCATCGCGCGTGGCGTGCTTCACTTCCGTGTTCATGGTGATGCGGTCGCGCAGGCCGAAATGGTCGATGTAGTCGTTGAAATACTGCACGATCTGCGAATGGTGCGGATAATCGGGAAAGCTGTCCGGGATCGGAAAATCCGTGAACTGCATGCGATATTTCGACGTGTCGATATGCAGGGACTGGTAGCAGGACGAGCGGCCGTTGGGATTCTTGTAAAGCCAGTTGCCGCCGATGGCGCTCGACATCTCGAAGCAGTCGAATGGCAGACCGCGATCCTTCAGCGCCTTCGCCGTGGTGAAACCGGAGCAGCCCGCGCCCACGATGCAGGATTTCGGCAAAGCCATGTCGCGCTCGCACAATATCTTTCGTTGCCGATGATAGGTGCGCGCCCTGCCAGCACAAGCCGCTTTAAGTTGACCGGACGGCAATCGCGTTCGGTTGACTTCGCGTTGCGTTGGGATTTGATCCGTCCATGTCCGACGCACCGGAATGGCTGAAGCACGCCAAGCAGCACATGAACCTGACGCCCTATCTCGCGGGCATCGGCGGCGAGATCATGGACATTGGAACACCGGCGCGGGCGCGGGTTCCCTATTCGGAGAAGCTGATCGGCGATCCGGAAACCGGCGTGGTGCATGGCGGCGTCATCACCGGTTTGCTCGATCACACGTCCGGCCTCGCGGTGATGGTGAAGCTGCGCGAGCCCATGCCCATCGCCACGCTCGACCTGCGCATCGATTACATGCGCCCTGCCAAGCCGCATCAGGACATCATCGCCGAATGCGAATGCGTGCGCGTGACCCATGAAGTCGCCTTCGTGCGCGGCACCGCGCATCAGGGCGACGCAAACGACCCCATCGCGCTGTGCACCGGCGCCTTCATGATCATTCGGGGCGGCGTCCATGGCATTCCGGTAACGCCAGCATGATCGATTATCGCACCGCCGATCCCGCAAAGCTGATGGAGGCGATTCCCTATTGCCGCCATCTGGGCATCGTTGCGGCGGTGGAGGGCGGATCGTTGCTGCTCACCATGCCGTTCGCGCAGCATCTCATCGGCAATCCCGTGTTGCCGGCGCTGCATGGCGGCGTGATCGGATCGCTGCTGGAGACCGCCGCCATCGCACAGGTGATCTTCGAGACACGCGGCGCGCGCTTGCCCAAGCCGGTGGACATCACAGTGGATTATCTCCGGAGCGGCCGCGCCGTGGACAGCTATGCGCGCGCCCGCATCGCGCGGCAGGGCAAGCGCGTGGTCAATGTCCATGCCGAGATGTGGCAGGAAGATGAAGCAAAGCCTGTCGCAAACCTGCGCGGGCATTTCCTCATCAGTTGAGCGGGCCCGGTCTGCCGACTGCGATGCGCCCCGCACCCAGCAGCGCGACCGCCAATCCGCCGAACAGATAGAAGGCCTGCAACTCCAGTGCATAGCCGCCTTCGCCGTTCAGGCCGATCAGCATGCCGGCATGCACCAGCAGGATCGCCACGATCATGTTGATCATCACCAGCACGCCGCCAATGCGCGCGAACAATCCCAGGATGATGAAGATCGGCGCCAGCACTTCGCCGGCATAAACGCCGAAGGCGAGATAGTCGGGAACGCCGTGTGCGCCGATCATGGCGCGGATCGGATCGATGCCGGTGAGAATCTTGTGAACGCCATGGCACAGCAGCAAGCCGCCCAGCGTCAGGCGCAGCACCAGTTTGCCGAAATCATCACTACCCACGAAACGCCCCACCACCGCTTCAACGACGCCGCACTCTACAACGCAAACGTGCACGGGCGGATGACGGCGGGATGAATTCTCGCGATATGGTTTCCGGCCGGGCTAAGCCTTTGCCGCCATGCGCAATTGGACGTTAAGATTTCAGCGCAGATCGGCGCCGATCGCGGCGCTCACCGTGGAAAACCCGTCGCGCGCAAGGCAAGTGAGGAGATCGCGCTTGATGCGTCCGATCAGTCCGGGCCCCTGATAGGCCAGCGCGCTGTAAAGCTGCACCAGCGACGCGCCCGCGCGGATTTTCGCATAAGCGTCCGCGCCCGATGCTATGCCGCCGACGCCCACCAGGGTCAGCTTCGCGCCGATGCGCTGGCGCAGCGCTTTGAGGATCGCCGTGGACGGCGCCATCAGCGGCGCGCCGGAAAGCCCGCCGGTCTCATTGGCTTTGTTGCTCTTCAGCCAGGGCGGCCGCGCAATGGTGGTGTTGGTGGCGATGATGCCTTCGATGCCCGAGGCCAAGGTGACGTCGGCGATGTCGTCCAGCGCATCGGGCGTCACGTCCGGCGCGATCTTCAGCAGGATCGGCAGATAGCTTGCGCGCGCCCGTGCGTTGGTCAGCGTTTCGAGAAGCTTCTGCAACTCGTCCTTGTTCTGAAGCCCGCGCAATCCCGGCGTGTTGGGCGAGGAAACATTGGCGGTGATGTAGCTGGCGAAGGGCGCAAGTTTGGCGAAACACAATTCATAATCGGCGGTGCGGTTTTCGCTGTCCTTGTTCGCGCCGATATTGATGCCGACGATGCCGCGCTTCTGGCGGCGTGCGAGCTTCGCCGCCATCGCCTCCATCCCGCCATTGTTGAAACCCATGCGGTTGATGACGGCGCGGTCGGCGGAAAGGCGGAAGAGGCGCGGGCGCGGATTGCCGTCTTGCGGGCGCGGCGTGACGCTGCCGCACTCCACGAAACCGAAACCCAATTTCAGCATCGCGTCGGGCACGTCCGCGTCCTTGTCGAAACCGGCGGCGAGTCCGATGGGATTTGGGAAGTTCATGCCGAGCGCGGTGAGCGCCAGACGGGGATCGTCCGCGGGGGCCGACGGCAGCACGGGCGCCAGCGTTTCCAGCAGGCGCAATGTCGCCCGATGCGCCGTCTCCGGCGGCAGAAGGCGAAGTGCGGCGGCGCCCAAATCTGTCAGCATTTCTCGTGCAATTCCCGATCCGATGCGCCGCATAGTCGCTCTTGCGCGCCGGGTCAAATCCTCCTAGGATAAATAGCGGATTAGTGGACTTCATTCATATGGCGCGCAACACCAACAAGATTCTCACCCATGAGCAGGTTTGGAACGCTCTCGATCTCCTTGCGGAGAACCACGACATGTCGGCGTCGGGTCTGGCGAAAGCGGCGGGCCTCGATCCGACGACGTTCAACAAGTCCAAGCGCATCGGTCCCGATGGGCGTCTGCGCTGGCCGTCCACCGAAAGCGTCGCGAAGTCGCTGCAGGCGACGGGCGCAACGCTGGATGAGTTCACCTCCTATGCCGTGCGCGGCGCCAAGCCGCCGCGTTATGTCTCGCGTCCCGTGCCGCTGATCGGCATGGCGCAAGCGGGCAGCAAAGGCTTCTTCGACGACGCCGGATTTCCGGCGGGCGCCGGCTGGGATGAGATCCCGTTTCCCGATCTCAACGACGAGCACGCCTATGCGCTTGAGATCGCCGGCGACTCCATGTTGCCGATCTATCGCGACGGCGACCGCATCGTCGTGTCCCCCGCACAGAATGTTCGCCGCAACGACCGCGTTGTCGTGAAGACGACGGCAGGCGAAGTGATGTGCAAACAGGTGGGCCGTCTCACCGCGCAGCGCGTCGAGCTGAAATCGCTCAATCCCGAGCATGAGGACCGCGCCTTCGCGCTGCCGGAACTGTCGTTCATGCACCGGATCATCTGGTCGAGCCAGTAATCAGTCCGGGCTACCCTGATCGCGCGACACCAACGCGGCATACGCATCCATATCGCCTTTTTTGAGCGCTTCGTGCAGTTCGCGCGCGCGCGCCTGCACGAAGGCTTCGTAAACGCCGTTCGCCTTGCCGGTTTGCGCCCGCGCGAGCGCATCCTCGATCTTCCCGCGATAGGCATTCACATCATAGGCCGAAAGCGTCAGCGCATATTGATAGAGCAGGCCGACATTCCCGGGTGCGTATGAAAACGCCTTGTCGAAGGCGGTGAGGCCATTCTCCAGCGACGCGCCATAGAGCGCCTGCGCGACGCGCGCGCCGCCTTTGCGCACGATCTCCATATTCCATCCACCGAGTGCGCCCCAGGCGAAGGCGTTGGCCGGATCGGCGGCGAGGGCGGCGTCGAGTTCTGTTTTGGCCTGCGAAACATATCCGCGCCGGATCACGGTGAAGACGCTGATCAGCCGTCCTTCGCGGCCCAGCGCCACGGCGAGAAACACATGCGCGTCGGCGTTTTTCGGATCGGCGGCGATGGCCTTGCGCGCATCGTCCTGCGCGCGCCGGATGCAATCGCGGCAGCGCGTCCGGCGCATCGCCTCCGCCGCCAGTTCGGCGCGGGCGGCGATGGTAAACCCGGGGGAATCGTTTTGCGCGATACCCGCCGCGATCGCGGCGTCATATTTGCCCTGTTCATAGAGTTCGAACGGCGTCGCGGCCTGCGCAACGCTTGCCAGGACGAGCGCGAAAAGAACGCCGAGCGCGAATTTCACGCCTTGCCCGCGAGTTCTCCCGCGAGCGCGCGGCGGATCATGCCCGCGGTTTCGCGGCAGCCGAACAGCGCGGCGAAGGAGCCGAAGCGCGGTCCCTGGCTCTGGCCGAACAGCACTTCGTAAAGCGCTTTGAACCAGTCGCGCAGCGGCTCGAACTGGTGCCGCTTGCCGATTTCATAAACGGTATTCTGCACGGTTTCGGAATCGCGCTCGTCACCAAGCTTTTCCAGCGCATCGGCGAGATCGCTCAGCGCCGCGCGTTCCTTGTCGGTCGGCGCGCGATATTGCTTCGTCGGCTTCACGAAGTCTTCGTAGTAGCGCAGCGCATAGCCGACGAGGCGGTCGAGGCCCGGATTGTCCGCCGGATTGGCCTGCGGTGCATACGCCTTGATGAAGCCCCACAGCAGATCGCGGTCGTTCGCGTTCGAGGCGCTCACCAGCGTGAGCAGGAGCGCGAAGCTGACCGGATAGGTTTCCGCCGGCGGGTTGCCGTTGTGGATGTGGAAGACCGGATTTTCGAGCTTCTGTTCCGCGCTCGTCTCGTTGGAATTATAGGCGCGCAGAAGATCGATGTAGTCGTCCACCGCTTTGGGGATCACGTCGAAGTAAAGCTTCTTGGCCGTGCGCGGCTTCTGGAACATGAAGAGCGCGATGGATTCTTCCGGTCCATAGGTCAGCCATTCGTCGATGGTCAGGCCATTGCCTTTGGACTTGGAGATCTTCTGGCCCTTGTCGTCGAGGAACAGCTCGAACACGAAATGCTCCGGCGGCTCGCCGCCCGCGATGACGCAGATCTTGTCGTAGAGGCCCTGGTTGGGCTGATGGTCCTTGCCGAACATTTCGTAATCGATGCCCAGCGCCGCCCAGCGCATGCCGAAATCCGGCTTCCATTGCAGCTTGCAGTGGCCGCCTTTGACGGACACGGTTTCCTGGCTGCCGTCTTCCTCGATATAGGTGATGGTCCCTTTCACGACATCGCGCGACACGACCGGCGCGAGCAGCACCTTGCCCGAACGCGGGCTCACCGGCAGGAACGGCGAATAGGTCGATGCGCGCTCTTCGCCCAGCGTCGGCAGCATCACCTTCATCACGTCGTCGTACTTGGCCAGCACATGCATCAGCGCGTCGTCATAGACGCCGGATTTGTACATGTCCGTGGCGCTGCGGAAATCGTATTCGAAATGGAAGCGGTCCAGGAACGCGCACAGCCGCGCATTCATGTTGCGGCCATAGCTTTCATGCGTGCCGTAGGGATCGGGGATATCGGTCAGCGGCTTGCCGAGGTTGGCCGCCATCATCTCCTTGTTGGGCACGTTGTCCGGAACCTTCCGTAGTCCATCCATGTCATCCGACATGGCGATCAGCCTGGTCGGAATATCGGACATGAGCTCGAACGCCCGGCGCACCCAGGTCGTCCGGGCGACCTCGCCAAAGGTGCCGATATGGGGAAGGCCCGAGGGGCCATAACCGGTCTCGAAAAGAACGATGTCGGTCTTTTGTCCCGTTTTGGCACGTTTTTCTACGCGCGCGACGACCTTGCGGGCCTCTTCGAAGGGCCAGGCGCGGGCTTGGAGCGCCGCTTCGCGCGACGGTTTGAACGTGCCGGAAGGCATTGGAAAACCTTGAGCTTAAGCGTTTGGAAAGAGGGAAAAACCTAGGCTCCGTAAGGGGAGCCCGTCAATGACCGCACCGCCGCAGGAGATGCGCGAGATGTCGCCGAATGGCGATGCGAAGATGCACGCGGTGCCCGCCGAGCGCATCGACATCCTCTTCCGCATGGGAAGGTTGTATCTCTTCCTGCCGTTCTCCGCCCTGTGCCTCGCGGCCGCGTTCTACCGCCACTACATCCCCGCCTGGATCGCGCTCATTCCGCTGCTGCTGCAGATCGCCACGACCATCGCCACACGCGAATTCGTCGAGCGCTATGAGACGCGCGATCCCAACGACGACGCGATGGATTGGGCGAAGCGCTACGTTTGGTATTCCGGCGCGTCCGGCATCGCCTGGGGTCTTGGCGCGGTCATCTGGTTCGTGCCGAATTATTTTCCGGCGCAGGCGTTTCTCGCGCTGGCCTTCATGGGCATGACGGCGGCGGAATTCATCGCGCGCTCCTCCTATCGCCCCGCCTATTCCGCGCATGCGTTCTTCTCGCTGTTGCCGCTGATCGTGCTTCTCGTTCGCGAAGGCAGCGTTTATGCGGGCTTGGCGGCGCTGCTGGTGCTGTTCTTCGGCGGCGTGCTCTACGGCTATTGCGACAGCATCGCGAACCTGCTCGACGAAAGCATCAGGCTGCGCCGCAGCAATGCCGATCTGGTCGTCAGTCTCGCCGGCGAGCGCGATGTTGCGCAGAAGGCGCGCGAGGTGGCGGAGAAGAGCACCCGCGCCAAATCCGCCTTCATCGCCAATGTCAGCCACGAAATCCGCACGCCGCTGAACGCATTGCTCGGCATGGCGCAACTGCTCGATCAAAGCGAGCTGGACCAGCGCCAGAAGAGCCATGTGAAGATACTGCTCGAAGCCGGCCGCAGCCTGAAGATCCTGCTCGACGATGTGATCGCCCTCTCGCGCGACGAATCCGACGTCGTGCCGCTCAGCGAAGACGATTGCGACGCCGCGCAGGCCGCGCGCACCGTCGCGCGCATGCTGCAGCCGCGCGCGTGGGAAAAGCAGATCACCATCACGGTGACGGCGGGCAACAATCTCCCCCGTGTCGCCGCCGATCCGCGCCGCGTACGCCAGATCCTGCTCAAGCTCGCCGACAACGCGGTGAAGTTCACCGAGCGCGGCGGCGTGGAGATCCGCGTCGAGGCGGTGGCCGGCGACGGCGATCGCCAGATGCTGCGCTACAGCGTGTCGGATACCGGACTGGGATTCACGCCCGAAGTCGCCGAACGGCTGTTCGAGCCTTTCTCCCCGGGTGACGGCACCTATGCACGCCGCAACGACGGCGCGGGTTTGGGTCTTGCGGTCGCCAAGCGCCGTGTCGAGGAGCTCGGCGGCGAGATCGGATTCAGCAGCGCGGTGGGCGAGGGCGCGCAATTCTGGTTCACCGTTCCGGCGTTGCGCGCGCGGGAAGTCGTGAAATTCGAAGCCGTCGCGCTGACCGCCGATGCATCGCCGCCATCCGGCCTCAGCTTCCTGATCGCGCTGGCGGACGAAACGCTGTGCAAGCCGATCGTCGATTATCTGGAACCGTTCGGAAATCGCCTCGTGGTCACGGGCGCGCTGGCCGAAGCGATTGGACGCGCTGGCCGCGAGAATTTCGACGCGATCATCGCCAGCGCCGTCGATGCCGACATGCTGGCGGCGGCGCCTGGCGTGCGCGCGCCGGTTCTGGCCCTGGTCACCGGCGGCATGCGCGCGCCCGAAGCGGCGGGCGAAATGTTGCGTTGGCCGGCGAATGCCGGCGCGCTCTATCTGGCGCTGCAAGAGCTTCTTGGGCGCGGCGCGGACGTGACGCAAAACCTTGCGCCGCAATCGCCGGCCACAGCCGCGATCGACGCGCCCGCTTTCGCCGCGCTGGAGAAATCGCTGGGCCTCACCACGCTGATCGAGATTCTCCAGTCCTATATGACGACGGCGGAAGACCTCTGCCGCGATCTGTCCAATGCCAGCGGGCAGGAACAGTGGGACGATGCCGCGCGCATCGCGCAGGACATCGCGGGCGCGGCCGGCGGTCTGGGCCTTGCCGCGCTGACGCAAGCCGCGCGCGGCTTCACGCAGAAGGCGCGCGAAGGAAGTTCGCCGGAAAATCTGCGCGAGGCGGCAGACACCGTGATGGGCGAGCACCAGCGCGTCTGCCGCGCGCTTGCCAATCTCTATCCCGATCTGGCGGCGTAATTCCGCTTCGTCCTTTCCTTCGCTGTTTATTCGGCCTATTGAGCACAAATGCCGAACGAATTGCGCGCCAGCCTTGATTTTCCAGCGCTTATCCCTGCGCCCAAGGGCGCGGTGATCGCCGACGCGCATGGCGCAACGGCGAGCGTGGACTTCGAAGCCGCGCGCCGCCTGTTCCGTTCGGGCGATGTGATCGTGGCGCATGCGCTGTTCGTGGCGGGACGGTTGAAGGTGCAACCGGCGCGGCCCTTGTTCGATGCGATGGAATTGTTCGCGTTCGTGCGGCCCGCGACGCCCTGCGTGCCGAGTGCGCTCGGTCTTGCGCGCGCCTGTGGATTGCTGCCGCCGAACACGCCAGAAGATTCCGCGACAGCGCTGCAGGAAGCGGTGAACATCCTTCTCGATGAATTGAAATCCAAACCGGAAACCGAGCGCGCGCAGATCCGCGCGCTGGCATCGACCCTGGAGAAATCGGGATGGCGATGGGCGTCTTATGTGCTGGACAGTGTCGGCAAACCGGAAACCGCGCTGTCGCCCATCGCGGGGTTCGATTCCTGGCGCGGGTTGCCGCAATGGGAAGACGAGGCCGCGCCCGACAAGCCGGGTTCGTTGCCGGTGGAAGCCGGCGAAGCGCGCCATCGCCTCGCGCAGCTTGTCGGCGATGCGGGCGAAGTGCGGCCCGAGCAGGAAGATTATGCGGAGGATGCGACCTATGCCTTCGGCGCCCGCGAACGCGCCGGTGCGCCGAAGATCGCCCTGATCGAAGCAGGCACCGGCATCGGCAAGACGCTGGGCTATCTCGCGCCGGCATCGGTGTGGGCGGAGAAGAACGGACCGGGTCTCTGGCTCTCCACCTACACGCGCAACCTGCAGCGCCAGATCGTGCAGGAACTGGCGCGGCTCTATCCCGATCCGGTGGAGCGCGACGAGAAGGCCGTCGTGCGCAAAGGCCGCGAGAATTATCTGTGCCTGCTGAACTTCGAGGAAGCGGCGAAGCGCACCGCGCTCGCGCCGGGGCAGCGCACCGTTGCCTTGGGATTGATCGCGCGCTGGGTGAGCGCGACACGCGATGGCGACATGTCCGGCGTCGGTTTTCCCGCCTTTCTCGCAAGCTCGATTCCGCTGGGCGAAATCACCGATCGGCGCGGCGAATGTGTCTATGCGGCCTGCCCGCACTATCGCACCTGCTTCATCGAGCGCGTCATCCGCCGCTCCAAGAACGCGCCCATCGTCGTCGCCAATCATGCGCTGGTGATCGCGCAAGCGGCCGGCGAAAGCGCGAGCGTCGATGAAACCACCGATCAGCCGCCCGAACGGCGCGTGCGTTATGTGTTCGACGAAGGCCATCATCTCTTCGATGCGGCCGACAGTGGTTTCGCGGCGTTTCTCTCCGGCGTGGAGATGGCGGATCTGCGTCGCTGGATCCGTGGCCCCGAAGGCCGCGCCCGCACGCGCATGCGCGGCTTGGAAGAACGGCTGAAAGACATCATCGCGGACGATGTCTCCGCGCGCGAAAGCCTGGAAGAATGCATGCATGCGTCGGCGACACTCACCAGCGAAGGCTGGTTGTCGCGCCTGCACAACGCGAGCCCACGCGGTCCCGGCGAAGTCTTTCTCGCCGCTGCCTATCAGCATGTAAAGGCGCGTAGCTCCAATGAGGATGCGTTCTATTCGCTGGAAGCCGATACCGAGCCGCTTGGCGAGGAATTGCTGATCGCCGCGCGGCAACTCGGCATTGGCCTTGCCCGGCTGTCCACGCCGCTGCTCTCGCTCGCCTATCGCCTGCGCAAGCAGATCACGGAGAAAGCCAAGGAACTGGAGACCTGGCAGCGCGCGCGCATCGAAGCGGCAGCGCGCGGGCTGGAGAAGCGCGCCAAGATCATCGTGCCCGAATGGATCGCGATGCTGTCGTCGCTGGAACATGGCGACCGGCGCGACGAATTCGTTGATTGGTTCGAGATCGAGCGCGAAGACGGTCGCGATTACGACATCGGGCTGTGGCGGCACTGGATCGATCCCACCATTCCGCTGGCGAGCGAAGTGCTGTCGCCCGCGCATGGCGCGCTCATCACCTCCGCCACCTTGCGCGATGCTGACGGCACGGAAGATCACTGGCAATCCGCCGAAGTGCGCACCGGTGCGGCGCATCTGCCCGAGCCGCCCAAACGCGCCAGCTTCGGCTCGCCGTTCAACTATGCCGACCAGTCGCGCATCTTCATCATCAAGGACGTGAACCGCCGCGACGCCGATCAGGTCGCCTCCGCTTACAAGGAATTGTTCCTCGCATCCGGCGGCGGCGCGTTGGGATTGTTCACCGCCGTGCGCACCTTGCGCGCCGTCGAGCAGCGCATCGCAACCCCGCTCGCCGAAGCCGGCATCAATCTCTACGCGCAACATGTGGACCGGCTCGACACCGGCGCGCTGGTCGATCTGTTTCGTCTGGAAGAGAACGCCTGCCTGCTCGGCACCGATGCGTTGCGCGACGGCGTCGACGTGCCGGGGCGCAGCTTGCGTCTCGTCGTGTTCGACAAGGTGCCATGGCCCAAGCCCACGATCCTTCACAAATCGCGCCGCGCGCGCTTCGGCAAATCCTATGACGACCTGCTCACGCGCCTGCGCCTGAAGCAGGCGTTCGGACGGTTGATCCGCTCGCAACACGACAAGGGCGTCTTCGTGATTCTGGAACCGGCGACGCCCTCGCGGCTTCTCTCCGCTTTTCCCCCAGACGCGCCGGTTTCCCGCTGCGGCTTGGCGGAAGCGTTGAAAGAGATCAGGGAATTTCTCGCTTAAACTCCGCTGTCATCCCCGGCCGAGCGAAGCGAGGGGAAGGGGACCCAGGTCGTTCCGCAAGGACGGCTTAGAAGGTGTCGCGCCAGCGTATCGAGACCGGTCGCATTGAAGCACCTGGGTCCCCTTCCCTCGGCGCTGCGCGCCTCGCCGGGGATGACAGTTGTGGGTATGTGCGGGAGTTGCGTGACCACCGATAGGTGAACACCTATAACCGCCTCATGGCAGACACGGCGGAAAACCTCTTTGGCGGCGAGCAACCGGCGGGCGATTCCTATGGCCGCAACTCGACCGGAATCCTGCCCAGCCATGTGCTCAAGCGCCTGATCCGCGCCCATCGCGAAATCCGCGCGTCCGAAGATTTCGAGGAAGGGCAAGTCCAGCCCGCCAGCATCGATCTGCGCCTCGGCCCGGTGGCCTATCGCGTGCGCGCCAGCTTCCTGCCCGGCCCCAACGCCGCCGTCATGGACAAGATGCAATCGGTCTTCATGCATGAGATCGATCTCACCAACGGCGCGGTGCTCGAAACCAACTGCGTCTATATCGTGCCGTTGCTGGAACATGCCAACTTCTCCGCGCGCGTGTCCGGCACGGCCAATCCCAAAAGCTCCACCGGCCGCATCGATGTGTTCGTGCGCCTCATCACCGATCGCGGGCAGGCCTTCGATCGCGTGGAGCCCGGTTATCATGGCCCGCTTTATGCGGAGATTTCGCCGCGCACCTTCCCGGTCTTGGTGCGCAAGGGCTCCAAGCTCAACCAGCTGCGCATCCGTCACGGCTCGCCGCAATTCACCGACACGCAGCTGCGCCGCCTGCATGCAGAGCATCCGCTGGTCGATGTCGAACCGGATATCGACAACGGCCTAGGTTTCTCCATCGACCTGAAAGGCGATGGCGGGCGCATCGGCTGGCGCGCCAAGCGCCACACCGGGATGATCGATGTGGACAAGCGCGGCGCGCTCAATCCGCATGATTATTGGGAATCGATCGAGGCCAATCGCCAAGGCAATCTCATTCTCGATCCGGACGAGTTCTACATTCTGGTGAGCAGAGAGGCGATCGCGATCCCGCCGGACCATGCCGCCGAGATGGTGCCGTTCGATCCGCTCGTCGGCGAATTCCGTGTCCACTATGCGGGCTTCTTCGATCCAGGATTTGGCTACGAGAAGAATCAGCCGCCCTCGGCGCGCGGTGTGCTGGAGGTTCGTTCACGCGAAGTTCCATTTATCCTGGAACATGGCCAGATCATCGGCCGGCTGGTCTTCGAGCGTCTGACCGACCCGCCGCCGGAGGTTTACGGGCAGGGGATCGGTTCCAACTACCAGCGCCAGGGACTCAAGCTTTCCAAGCACTTCGCGCAAATTTAACCTTTTGCTAAAGGCCAGTTGCGCGAACGGTTTACTTCGCCACTTCCACGCGATTTTTTGTGGCAAACAATCCACACTCTGTTGCAAATAACGCAGATCAGCCCTGCGGAAGCTTGCACATCGAGCCTCACCCGGCATTCTTCCGCCTGCCGCGGGTCCAACGGCATAGGGGGCTAGTGCCCGCGGTTAATTGGGTCCGCATTGAAGGGGGCAGCGTGGGACGGCTACGGCGAAACCGCCGGCCGTCCCATGGTTTTTCTGGGTCCCGTCCACGATATCTCCGCTGTTCCAAAGTTGATGGCCGATTGTGACAGGCTCGCAACAGTTAGACCTATGATTTCGTTGATTGAAATGCCATTTCTGGTAAGATTTCCACTGGGTTTTGGCAGCGGGTGGGCGTACTGCCCCCCGCAAATCGGGGACGTATGCGTAGTCGTTTGCTCCTGACAGCTTTGACGGTCGCCGCCGCGCTTCTCGCGCGTGCGCCTGTCTATGCTGCGGGTGCTTCGTTCACCGCGCGCAGTGAGCCCACGAAAATCGCCTACAGCCCCGACGTGGAGTTCGCCGCGCCGTCGTCGCCATGGACGGCCTATGCGCCGTTCGCGGTTTCCGGCGTAAGCGCGTTCGGCCCATTCGCTGCTTCCGGCATCGCGACAAGTGGCGCGGCGCCGCTCTTTCTTTCGGGCGCCACGCAGGCTGCGAACCGCGATCGCCACGACGTGCGCGATCTGCAACTGACCGCCACGCTGTCGGACGGCATTTTGCTGAACATCGCGCACAATCTGGATCTGCAGGGCCGCTTCGATCCGTTCGGCGCGCAATCGGGCAGCGCGTATGACGGATTGTTCCTCACCGGCTCCGCGTCCGCCGTGTCGTATGCGGCGTTCGGCGGCAATAGCGATTTCGTCGGCGCCACGGTTGCGCTCGCAAGCGATCTGCATGTGAATTTCGGGGAAGCGACATTCGGCGCCGGACGCAACAGCTTCGACACGCCGGTGTTCTCCTATCTCACACAGGGGCTGCAGAGCAGTCTGGATCGGCGCACCGGGCGTTCCGTGATCGCGGGCGTCAACTGGGATTTCGCGCCATGGGGCGGGCTCAGCCTTTCGGCGGCGAACACCAGGCAGCAAAGCGGTCTTCTCGCCGGCAATGCGCTTGCCATGAGCAACGGTTCGACGACGAATGCGGTGGGGCTGTCCGCACGCCTCGGCCTCGGTTCCGGCTGGGTGACGACCGTGTCCTATAGCGAAGGCATCTCTCAGCTCGATCTGCGCACTTCCGCCCTCCCGTCCGGCACCGATACGCTGCACAGCCGCGGCTATGGCATCGCCATCGCCAAGCATGGGCTGTTTGCGAACAATGACAGTCTTGGACTCGCCGTCAGCCGTCCGCTCTCGCTCAATTCCGGCGGCCTTGGTCTGACGAGCGGACTCGACGATTTCGGCAACATCCTCCCCGGCAGCGAACGTATTTCGCTGATGAGCGGCAAGTCGGAAACCGATTTCGAAATGGGCTATGAGACCAGCTTTCTGGATGGCGCCCTGGCGCTGCAGGCCAATGCGGCCTGGCAGCAGAATCTCGCGGGCCAGCCCGGCGTGAACTCGCTGGCCGTTCTCAGCCGCGCCAAGATCAACTTCTAACCTCACGAAAATCGACCGCGAAAGGCCGGGTTTAGCACCCGGCCTTTTGTTTTTGACGCCGCAGGGCCGCCAACGCTACAACGCCCCGCTCCCGCAATTTCCTCAGGTGAATGTCATGGCCGGTCCGGAATTCGTTTATGTGATGAAAGGTCTCTCGAAGACCTATCCCGGCGGCAAGCAGGTGCTCAAAGACATCTGGCTGTCTTTCTATCCGGGCGCGAAGATCGGCATCGTCGGCGTCAACGGCGCGGGCAAATCCACGCTGATGAAGATCATGGCGGGCATGGACCCGGACTTCACCGGCGAAGCCTGGGCCGCCAAGGGCGTGCGCATGGGATATCTTCCGCAGGAGCCGACGCTCAATCCGGCCAAGAACGTGCGCGACAACGTGATGGAAGGCGTGGCCGCGAAACAGGCGCTCGTCGACCGTTACAATGAGATCGCGGCGAACTATTCCGACGAAACCGCCGAGGAGATGGGCAAGCTGCAGGACGAGATCGAAGCCCAAGGGTTATGGGATCTCGACAGCCAGGTCGATCAGGCGATGGATGCGCTGCGTTGCCCCGAAGGCGACGCGGATGTTTCCACGCTGTCGGGTGGTGAACGCCGCCGCGTGGCGTTGTGCAAATTGCTGCTCGATGCGCCGGACGTGCTGCTGCTCGACGAACCCACCAACCATCTCGACGCGGAATCCGTGGAGTGGCTGGAAAAGACGCTGCGCGAATACAAGGGCTGCATCATCCTTGTCACCCACGATCGTTACTTCCTCGACAATGTCACCGGCTGGATTCTGGAACTGGATCGCGGCCGCGGCATTCCGCACGAAGGCAATTACTCGTCCTTCCTCGTGGTGCAGGAAAAGCGTCTGCGTCAGGAAGGCGCCGAAGAAGCCGCACAGGAACGTGCCATCGCCCGCGAGCGCGAATGGATCCAGCAATCGCCCAAGGCGCGTCAGGCCAAATCCAAGGCGCGTATCAACGCCTATGAGGACCTTCTTGCCCGGAGCAACGAGCAGCGCAGCGTCACCAATCAGATCATCATCCCGGTGGCCGAGCGCCTCGGCGGCGTGGTGATCGAGGCCGAAGGTTTGGCGAAAGGCTATGGCGACCGTCTTCTTTATGAAGACGTGAACTTCAAGCTGCCGCCGGGCGGCATTGTCGGCGTCATCGGCCCCAACGGCGCGGGCAAGACCACGCTGTTCCGCATGCTCACCGGGCAGGAAAAGCCGGATGCCGGCACGCTCAAGATCGGCCCCACCGTGCAACTGGGTTATGTGGATCAGAGCCGCGATGCGCTCGATCCCAACAAGACCGTGTGGCAGGAAATCTCCGACGGCCTCGATGTTCTGGAACTCGGCAAGCGGACGATGAACAGTCGCGCTTATGTCGGCGCGTTCAATTTCAAGGGCGGCGACCAGCAGAAGAAGGTCGGCCAGCTATCGGGCGGCGAGCGCAACCGCGTGCATCTGGCCAAGATGCTCAAATCCGGCGCCAATCTGCTGCTGCTCGACGAACCGACGAACGATCTGGATGTCGATACGCTGCGCGCGCTGGAATCGGCGCTGGAGGAATTCGCCGGCTGCGCGATGATCATCAGCCATGACCGCTGGTTCCTCGACCGCATCGCCACGCACATGATGGCGTTCGAAGGCGACAGCCATGTCGAATGGTTCGAAGGCAATTACCAGGATTACGAAGCGGACAAGAAGCGCCGCCTCGGCATCGACGCCGACCAGCCGCACCGCATCAAATACAAGCGGTTCGCGCGGGCCTGATCAGCGCGTTGTCGTCTTCGCGCGCACGCGCCGCGGCGGCTCTTCGCCGGCAGCCAGATAGTGGTTCATCTTGCTGGTGCGGTTGCGCAGCTTTGCGATGAGTTTCGTCAGGTCGTTCCCGCGTTGCGACAGGAACTCTGCGTATTGCACCCGTTGATTGACCGCGACCCATGCGCCGCGCACGCAGATATCGACAAGGATCGGCTTGTCCGCCGCATTGAGAACGCGAAAATCGATCTCGTCCGCGTTCACCGAACGGTTTCCCGCGTCGTCGAGCTGGAAGGCCTGGACGATCGTATCGTTTGCGCTGCGGTCGATGGATGCTTCGACCTTGACCTGCTGCACGCGCCACAGCTCGCGCTCATAGAGCGAAAGCTCCAGATCGTGGAAGGCCTTCACATAGGCTTCGAGCTGTTCGGTGGGTGAAGTCTTGGCCGCAGGACCGATCGCGTAGAGCGCGACGCGGCGCATATCCGTCACCGGTTCGAGCAGCGCGAGGAATTGCTTGTGCTTCTCATCATGCGACAGCGCCGGGTTGTTCAGGATCGCCAACCCCTGCTTGACGTAGTCCTGCGTGAAATCTTCGGCTCGGTTGGCCTGCGCCGGCGCGCAGAAGAAAAAGAAGACGGACGCGGCAACGGCCGGCGCCGCGCGCGCAAAACTCCGCAACCTCTGAAAGGCGTCCAAGACGCGGCCCCCATGCCCCACCGCGCAAACTATAGGCGCAAGAACCCCGCGCCTCCCAAGGGAAAAGCGCATCCGCTCTCGGCTTTGCGTCTTTAAGGTTAGTTCCGGCTGGAGGCGCCGTTGCTGCGGATATTGGCGGCGCGCGCCTGCAGGTCGGCGGTCAGGGCTTTCACGTCATTGTTGTGCTGGGCGAGGAACGCGGTGAACTGGTCGCGCTGCTGCAGCGAGAGCCAGACGCCCACCACGCTGGCGTCGATCACCTGCAGCTTGCCGCCGGTGTCGGCGACGCGGAAGTCCACCTCATCGGCATTGGCGGACTGGCTGCCATTCGGCTCCAGAACGACCGTCCGCACGACGTAGTCGCCCGGCGCGCGCTCGACCGATCCGGTGACCTTCAGCGTCTGGCCGGAATAATGGGCGAATTGTTCCTGATAGACGGCGGATGCGTATCCGCGAAAGGCTTCCGCGAAGGCGTCCACATCTGCGGGCGGCGCCGATTTCGCGGCAGATCCCAGCGTGAACAGCGCGATGCGATGGATGTCGATCAGCGACTCCAGGAAAGACTGGAATTGCGTCTGCTTGGCGTCGCGCGAGAGCGAATTGTCTTTGAGGATCGTGAGGCCCTGCTGGGCATTCTTCTGGATGAAATCCTCGGCCGGCGTTGCCGCCTGCGCGCCCGTCAGTCCAACGGCGAAGAGAAGGGCGAGGACCGCGAGAAGGCGGGCCGTTGCCGAACGGAGTTCCATAGCTTGGCCTCGTTGGATTTTCGATGATTTCGCAAGGTGGGCGCGCGATGTGGCGAAGTCATGACGGGATAAAGGAAAAATGCCGCGGCAGCGATGCCGCGGCATTTGCTTGAGAAACAGGCGGTTACTTGCCGGAAAGATTGCCGCCGGCACGCACCCTTGCGGCGCGTTCCTTGAGGTTTGCGGTCAGCGCTTTCACGCTGTTGTTGTTCTGCGCGAGGAAGGAGGAGAAATCGTCCTGCTCGGTGATCGCCAGATCCAGTCCCAGCACGATGATGTCCGCGACGGTGAAATGTCCAGGCGTGCCGAAGATGCGGAAATCGACCTGGATCGGGTCGGCGCCTTTGGGCGCATTCGGATCGATGAGCACGGTGGTCACCAGATAATCATCCGCCTTGCGCTGCATCGAACCGGTCACCTTCAGGGTCTGGCCGGAATATTTCTGGAATTCGGACTCGTAAACCGCGAACGCATATTCGCGGAACGCATCCTCGAATGCCGCCAGGTCGGCGGGCGAGGTGGAGTTTTTCACCGGACCCAGCGTGTAGTCGGCGATGCGTTTCAGGTCGGTCAGCTTGAGCAGGAAGTTGCGGAATTCATCCCGCTTCTGCTCCTTGGAGCCATTGCTGTTCAGGATGGCAAGTCCCTTCTGCACGTTCGTTTGCACGAATTCTTCGGCAGGCGTAGCCGCGCGCGCGGCGGCGAACGGCATGGCGATTGCGACGACCGCCGCCAGCGCGAGAAGGCGGAGGCCGCCCATGACATGCGTGCGTGAGAAAGCTTGAATCATGATCTGCTCCGATAGGGGGCTGGAACGGGTTCAATGATCGCGGCGGGGTGTGGCAAGTTCGTGGCAGCCCGCCGCTTCAGAGATCCGGAAGATTCTGCACGTCCGGCTGCCCGTTGCGGATGTCATTGTTGCGCAGCTGACGATACAGGCTGCGGACGGACGCATAATAGTCGACCGACCCACGCTCAATGTTCTGGAGCGTATCAAAGTTGCGCGATTTCAGGTCGACGACCACCAGATAGCGGCGGCCCGCCGAATACCAGAAATGCTCGCGCAGGCTGATATACGTGGTTGGATCGAAGAAAATATCCACCACCTGGCCGGCGGCATCGCGCGGCGGATCGGGGCCGAAGAACGGCAGCACGAGATAAGGCCCTTCGCCCACGCCCCAAGTGGCCAGCGTCTGGCCGAAATCTTCCTTGTGATAGGGAATGTTGAAATCCGATGCCGGATCGAACAGGCCCGCCACGCCCAGCGTGGAGTTGATCGTGAAGCGGCCAAGCGTGTCGCCGGCGCGATGGACTTCGCCCTGGAGCACGTCGTTCACGAAAGTCACGGGCAGATCGAGATTCTGCAGGAAATTGTGCACGCCGGTGCGCGCGGGCTTGGGCACGACGGCGACATACGCGCTGGCGCTGGGGCTGATCACATATTTGTCGAGCTTCTGGTCGAAGTCGAAAACCGCCCGGTTCGTATGTTCATAAGGGTCGTTGGCGCCGGTCGGATCGGTGGCGCAGCCCGCGAGCAGCAGGCCCATACCCACGAACAGTAATTTGCTTAGTCCCCGCATCATCGTCCCAGCGCACTTCTCATGTCTTCGCATAACGCACGAACCACCATTCCAGCCCGCGCTGCCCCCATGGGCCGGCACGATATGAATCGCCGATCCGACTTTAGGTAGGGTTACCACATCCGGCATCAAGGGACAGTGAAAGGGATCACACGAGGGCTGTAAATTCCGCAGCGTTGCTCCGAATTCACCATTTATTTCTACGCTTTTTCCGGCCAGTTATCCATTTGCATACTCATATAAAGATATGTTTATATGAGGCAGCGTCTGGAGGCTGTGAATGGACGAATTGCTGGCAATGCTGCGGGCCGCCGCCGATCCGACCCGGCTGCGCCTGCTGCTGATCCTGCGGGAGGCGGAGCTGACCGTCTCCGAGCTGACCCAGATTCTGGGGCAGAGCCAGCCGCGCGTCTCCCGCCATCTCAAATTGCTGTGCGATGCCGGACTGATCCTGCGCTTCAAGGAAGGCAGTTGGGTGTTCTACCGCTCCGCCGAGAAGGGCGCGGGCGCGGAGTTGGGGCATGTGCTTTCCCGGCTCTCCGAACGCGACGCCGACATCCTGGCATCGGACCGCCGCCGCCTGGCCCAGGTGCGCGAGGCGCGCGCCGCCGAAGCTGCCGCTTTCTTCAAAGCCAATGCCGACGATTGGGAACGCATCCGCTCACTGCACGCGCCGGAAAAGGATGTCGAGACTGCTATCGCCACCATGCTGCGCGCGCAGCCGGTGGAATCGTTGCTTGATGCCGGCACCGGCACGGGCCGCATGCTCGAATTGCTGGCGGGGGAGATCAAGCACGGCGTCGGCATCGATGTGAGTCCGGAGATGCTGGCCATCGCGCGCGATCGCCTTTCGCGTGCCCGCGTCCAGCATTGTCAGGTGCGGCTCTCCGATGTGTTCCGCATGCCGTTCGCCACAGGCACGACAGACAACGGATTCGACGCCGCGCTATTTCACCAGGTGCTGCATTATCTCGACGATCCGCAAGCCGCAGTTGCCGAAGCAGCGCGCGTCTTGAAGCCCGGCGGCCGCATTCTCATTGTCGATTTCGCGCCGCACGATCTGGAATTCCTGCGCAGCGAGCTGGCGCACCGCCGCTTGGGTTTCTCGGACAAGGAAGTGCAGGGCTGGTTCGAGACCCTCAACCTGAAACCGCTGGAGTCCGCCGCCATCGCGCCCCATACGGGCGGCAACGGAAAGCTCACGGTCAAGATCTGGGCCGCCGCCACGCAGGCCCGCCACCACCGTTCACGAGTTGCTGCATGAGTTTGCGTCGCCTTGCGCGCGATACGCGCCCGCTGAAAGTCTCGTTCGAGTTTTCCCCGCCCAAGACGCCGGAAGCGGAAGAGAATCTGTGGCGCTGCATCCGCCGCCTCGAACCGCTGAAGCCGGCTTTTGTCTCGGTCACCTATGGCGCGGGCGGCTCGACGCGCGACCGCACCCACAACACGGTCAAACGCATCGTCGAAGAAACCTCGCTGTCGCCGGCGGCGCACCTGACCTGCGTGGCGCACAGCCAAGGCGAGATCCGCGACATCGTGCGCGGCTATTGGGATGCGGGCATCCGCCACATCGTGGCGCTGCGCGGCGACATGCCGAACATGCAGGGCAAATATCAGGCACCCGTGGACGGTTACGGCTCCACGCCGGATATGATTGCGGGCATCCGCCAGATCGCGCCCTTCGAGATCAGCGTTTCGGCCTATCCCGAACGCCATCCCGACTCCGCCTCGGAAGCACAGGACATCGCGCTCTTGAAGGCCAAGGTGGATGCGGGTGCATCG
>Ga0207705_10000097_pt1 | contig 105579 bp, 95 predicted proteins | sample KBSC13metaG_FD_184314 | JGI IMG/M metagenome (GOLD analysis project Ga0207705, IMG submission 184314) | Corn rhizosphere microbial communities from Kellogg Biological Station, Michigan, USA - KBS C1-3 metaG (SPAdes) (version 2) | ecosystem: Host-associated > Plants > Roots > Rhizosphere > Soil... | reverse complement strand
CACCGCAAGTACCCCAATGCATCCCGCAGTATCGCTTGGCAGTTCGTGTTCCCCTCCCGCGTGGTGCGGCCGTGCCCAGAAACGGGGAAGCGGCTGCGCTGGCACGCATCGGAGGCGACGATCCAAACGGCGTTCAAGCAGGCGCTCGAACGAGCGGGGGTGCGCAAGCATGCCAGTGTCCACACGCTGCGCCACTCCTTCGCCACCCATCTACTGGCGCAAGGAACGGATATCCGTACGATCCAGCTCCTGCTCGGGCACCGTTCCCTGCAAACCACGATGATTTCCACCCAGGTCCATCAAGACGTTTGCCACACAACGGGTCCGTTGGACCGCTTGTAGCAGGATCCGTGCACCGATTGGAGATCGCGGCCGGTGCCCAGCCGCGCAACAGCATGCGGAGACCCAGTGTCCGCTATGCGGCGGTGCGATTCGAACCGCGAACGTCCGATTCGGGTCGATAGTGACAGTTGCTTTCGTCGTTTCCTGGGGAATCGGAATTCTCTGACCAAGAGCTTGAGCCACGAGCGAGCCTCCAACGCAGCAATGGTCATCGAATCGATGCCAAGCCACAACATCAGAAAATCCCGTGCTTTACACTGGCAAGAAGCTCCAAGATACGATCGCGTTTCCCAGCGGCAAGCGTTGCATAGACGTTGGATTCGTCGTCGAACTGGGTTCTGGCGAGGTAGCTGGCCGCAGCCTGCCGCCGCCCAAAGAGCTCCAACAGTGCTGCCACGAAATCAGGATCAATTGCTTCCAGCCGATCGAATGCCTCGTCGGCGACACGCTGAAAGACTTGTTGTGCACTGTCGATGTTGGCCGATAACTCGGCAAGCGAACGCTGATCATGGTTGTCTGTCATGTCGTTCCTCGAACGGCTTGCGACGGCACCGTGCCACCGCATCAGTAGCACGCGGACCCTTCACCAACTTCACGTGAGTTATCGGTCCACAGGCGATCTCAAGGGGGCCCGATGCACGAATTTCGTGCGGCTTCCCTTGTGATTCGATATGTGTGATGAGGTGTCCGACGCTACCTTGTTGGCACACGTGTCGGCGGGTGTTCCGGCCATTCAAGGCGCGTGGAATTTCGCAGCGGACCGAACGGGCACTCTGCGTCCCACGGACCGGCTTCTTCCGGCGCCACCAGCCCAACGCGCAGCTCGGTCGAGTGCCGGAAACTGGCCATCAAGCCGATGTTCTCGACGGTCAGGAAGTGGCGGGCAATTGCGACAGCACGTTGCCTTACTTCAAGCGGCAGGCTCTCATCGCGCGCCAGCTCGATGAAGAACCCACCTGCCCAGAGAAGCGCTCTGGTCCGTTCATGCGGCATGGTCATGGGACACCCTCAGCCTGGCGTAAAGGCAGGTTGCCACCATGCCGTCTCACTGCTTGCGAGCCAAGAGGAACCCGGGCCGGCCTTTCGCCGCATACATCGCACACACCGCCCGTACGCCCATTTCTCATGCTTTTCCTGCAACGCAAGCTTATGCGCAAAAAGGCGCCTCCAGCGCAAGCTTATGCGCAAATCTCGCGCAAACTTATGCTGCGCGCTCCGGCCGAAAAGCCCGCCGCAGCTAGACATCACGCGCAAGCTTATGCGCTACAGGACATCTCCGCCTCCCGCTGGCGAGCCATCGAGCATCAAGCACGATTTCTGCAACTGGAATTATGGAACTCGCGCAATAGCTTGTGGAAAAGTGATGCGCCAAATGACCCGATTGATGTGCTGCAACCGGGCGTCGCACTAAAGCAGAAGGGATATAAGATCCAGACCGTAGATTCGCTACCCGAAGAAACTCATCAAGGTCAGCGAATAAAAACCGCCGGCCTCCTTGATCAAGACAATAGGGTTGTCCAGATTTCGCGCGCGTTCTCTCGCCAAGAGCAATTTTTCACCAGCGCGCACGAACTAGGCCATGTGGTGCTTGGCCATGATGGAGTTCGCATTCACCGCGACAGACCTATGGACCAAGTTGGTTGGTATAAGGATCAAAGGGAACATGAAGCGGATTGGTTTGCGGCTTGTTTCCTCATGCCGGCGAAACAAGTACGGAGCTGGTTTGGTAATTTGTTCCTGACTGAACATTTTATATTGACCGAGCAAACGGCATTTGCTCTTTGTACCAAGCCGATTGATGTTGTGATGTCCCGCTTTCGTACCCGCCGCGACCTTTCGATTGCGTTGGCTCGCGCAAACATGTACGGAACACGTCCAATGCCTTCATTGGTAGAACTATTTAACGTTACTCCCCAGGCAATGGCCATCCGGCTCGAAGAGCTTGACTTGGTGGCTGACCCTAGGCCCACGTAATCCGCATGGGCTGGGCTGTCGCGCACCCAGCGTGCTTCTGCGCCGCTCGTGTAGGTCGAGGTGATCGCGTTTCGCGAACCCACAGCATTGGAGGCCGCGCGGCGGGGGCGCTGGTACTCACCCGACCTGCAAGAACCACAGCCCGTAGGGCGGGAGAAGCGTAGCGAATCCCGCCGTTCGCGTATCACCCAAGGCGGGATTCGCCGCTGCGCGGCTACTCCCGCCCTACATGCGCTGATCAACCCATAGCCGTCATCTCGGCGAAAGCCGGGACACATTGACTTTCGGATAACGCATCCAAACCCGAAGTCGCTGGATCCCGGACATCGCTTTGCGATTCCGGGATGACGATCAAAGACCAGGGGTCGCCGAGGCGCGAAAGCTCGCAGGGCGGGAGAAGCGCAGCGAATCTCGCCGTTCGTGCGAATTTGGACGCCGCAGGCGGGCGGGCAATAGTGAGGGATGAACATCATGGATGAAGCGAATACTCCCGCCGTTCGCGTACCACTCAAGGCGGGATTCGCCGCTGCGCGGCTGCTCCCGCCCTACGGGCTGCGGGCGCTTCGCGCGTCCACTCGGCATGACGAGAAACGTGTTTGAGAGCCCGCGCATCGGCGACTGGCTCCCGCACCTGCCGTGTAGACTCGAAGCACTGACGCCAACACGGTTTGACCGTGGGCGCGGGGCCACCGATCCGGATTCTCGCGACGATGCCGTATGGTTTGATCTCCACCGCGATCCTGTTGCTGCCGTTCGCGGCTGCGCTGGTCACGCCGCTGATCGGCCGCGGCAACCGCAGGCGGACGACGTGGCTGATGACCGGCACCGCCGGGGTCTGCCTGATCCTGTCGGCGTTGTTGTTCCCCGCGATCGCAGACGGCGAAGTGCTGCGCCAGACGTTTGCATGGGCGCCGGGGCTGGGACTGGATTTCACGGTGCGCGTGGATGGTCTGACCTGGCTGTTCCTGATCCTGATTTGCGGCATCGGTCTGCTGGTCGGCATCTACGCGGCTTATTACATGCCGCGCGAATACCCGCTGGTGCGGTTCTTCTCGCTGCTGCTGGGCTTCATGGGCGCGATGCTGGGCATCGTGGTGTCGGGGAACGTGATCCAGCTGGTGTTCTTCTGGGAACTGACCAGCCTGTTCTCGTTCCTGCTGATCGGCTACTGGCATCACGGCAGGTCGGCGCGCGACGCCGCACGCACGGCGCTGATCGTCACCGTCACGGGCGGATTGTGCCTCTTGGCCGGGGTACTGGTGCTGGCGCACATTGCGGGGAGTTACGACGTCGACGCGATCCTCGCCGCCGGCGGCCGCATCCGCGAAAGTCCGTTGTACCTGCCGGCGTTGCTGTTGATCCTGCTGGGTGCGTTCACCAAGAGCGCGCAGGTGCCGTTCCACTTCTGGCTCCCGCAGGCGATGTCGGCGCCCACGCCGGTGTCGGCGTACCTGCACTCGGCGACGATGGTCAAGGCTGGCGTGTTCCTGTTGCTGCGGTTCTGGCCGGTGCTGGCGGGCACCCAAGCCTGGTTCTGGATCGTGGGCGGTATCGGCCTGGCGACGCTGCTGGTGGGAGCCTGGGCCGCGACGTTCCAGCACGACATGAAAGCGGTGCTGGCGTATTCCACCATAAGCCACCTCGGGCTGATCACGATGCTGGCGGGACTCGGCAGCACGCTCGGCGTGGTCGCGGCGATTTTCCACACCGTCAACCACGCCACCTTCAAGGCCTCGATGTTCATGGCCGTGGGCGCGGTGGACCACGAGACCGGCACGCGCGATCTGCGGCGGCTGGGCGGCTTGCGCCACGTGATGCCGATCACCGCAACGCTGGCGGTGATTGCCGGCGCGGCAATGGCCGGCGTCCCGCTGCTCAACGGCTTCCTGTCCAAGGAGATGTTTTTCGCGGTGGCGCTGGGCGCCAACCATGGCCTCGCGCTGGATGCGTTGACGGTGCTGGTTGCAGTGGCCGCGGCGGCGCTGGGTGTGACCTATTCGCTGCGGCTGGTGGGTGGCGCGTTCTTCGGCCCGCTGCGGCACGATTTTCCCCGCGCGCCGCACGAACCGCCGCGCTGGATGCGGTTCCCGATCGGGATTCTGGCGTTGGCATGCCTCGCGGTCGGGATCTTCCCGGGACGGGTCGTCGGGCCACTTCTGCGCGCGGCCGCGGGGTCGGTGCTGGGCCCGCAACTGCCGGCCTACGACCTTGCGATCTGGCACGGCCTGACACCGCCGGTGCTGATGAGCGTGGTCGCGTTCGTCGCCGGGTGCGTGCTGTATGTCGTGCTGCGGCGACGCATCGCGGCGCGCGACAGCACCCCGCTGATCGACCGAATCCATGCCCTGCACGGGTTCGAACGCGTACTCGCGTTCCTGACCTCCACCCTGCCCGACCTGCACGCGAAGATCTTTCCCGGCCGCAAGCTGCAGGCGCAACTGCTGCTGGTCGTGTTGTTGGCGGGCATCGTCGGTTTCCTGGCCGTGCAGCCGTTGCCGGTACCAACGGCGGCGCAGGGCATGCAGATCGACCCCGCGTTCGCGCTGCTGTGGCTGCTCGGGGTCGCCTGCGCGATCGGCGCGGCCACCCAGGCCAAGTTCCATCGCATGGCGGCATTGATCCTCACGGCCGGGACGGGCCTGATGGTGTGCATCACCTTCGTGTGGTTGTCGGCGCCGGACCTCGCGGTCACGCAACTGGTCGTCGAATCGATCACCACCGTGTTGCTGTTGCTGGGACTGCGCTGGCTGCCGAAGCGCATCCCGGAACTGGCGCCGCTGACACCCACCGCGCGCTACCGGCGCATCCGCGACGCCGTCATCGCGATCGGCGTCGGGGTGGGCCTTGCCAGCCTGGCGTACGCGGTGATGAATCACCTGGTCGCCGACACGGCGTCACGCTTCTTCCTCGAGCAGGCGCTGCCGGGCGGTGGCGGCCGCAACGTGGTCAACGTGATCCTGGTGGATTTCCGCGCGCTGGATACACTCGGCGAGATCACGGTGCTCGCGATCGTGGCGCTGGTGGTGTTCGCACTGCTGTGGCGGTTCCGGCCGGCGGCCGAGAGCATCGGCCCGCAACGGCAGCATGGCGATGTCGCGCCGGCAAGAAACAAAAATGCATTGGCCGATCAATTGGCGATCCCGGCGCTGCTGATCCTGATGGCGGCGCCTCTGATCGCGCTGTTCGCGCTGCACCTGTTCCTGCGCGGCCACGACCTGCCCGGTGGCGGATTCGTTGCCGGCATCACCGTGACGATGACGCTGATCGTGTTGTACATGGCCGCCGGCGCGCGCTGGGTGGAGGCGCGGCTGAAAGTCGCGCCGGTGCGCTGGATCGGCGTGGGCTTGCTGCTGGCGATCGCCACCGGACTGGCCGCGGTGGCGCTGGGCGAGCCGTTCCTCACCTCGTACCACGGGCACTGGACGCTGCCGGTACTGGACAACGTCCCGTTCAACAGCGCGCTGCTGTTCGACCTCGGCGTGTTCGCGGTGGTGTCGGGCGCCAGCGTGCTGATGCTGGTAGTGCTGGCGCATCAGTCGTTGCGACGCGTGATCCCCCCACCCGATGCGCCGCGCGACGCCGAAGCCGACGAGGCGGAGTCCTGATGGAAGCCGTACTCGCCATCGCGATCGGCGCCCTCGCGGGTTCGGGCGTATGGCTGCTGCTGCGTCCACGGACCTTCCAGGTGATCATCGGCCTAACGCTGATTTCGTACGCGGTCAACCTGTTCATCTTCTCGATCGCCGGCCTGCGGGTCGGCGCCGATCCGGTGCTCGTCGGCGGCGCCACCGAACTTTCCCGTTATGCCGACCCGCTGCCGCAGGCGCTGGTGCTGACGGCGATCGTCATCGGCTTCGCGACCACGGCCTTGTTCCTGGTGGTGCTGCTGACGTCGCGCGGCCTCGCCGGCAACGACCACGTCGATGGCGAGGACGGCACACCATGAACGGCGCGTTCGCGATCGCGCCGATCCTGATCCCGCTCGCGGTCGCTGCCGTGCAGCTCTTGCTGGGCATCCGGCTGCGGCGCCTTCGCGCCAGCCTCAGTTTTCTGTCCTGCTTCGCGCTGGTGGCCGTCGCCGCCATGCTGATGATGTCGGCGTCGGCGCCCAACGGCGAAGGCACGACGCTGGTGTACAACCTCGGCAATTGGCCTGCCCGATTCGCGATCGTGCTGGTGGTCGACCGCCTGTCGGCGCTGATGCTGCTGCTCACCGCGGTGCTGGCGCTCGCCGTGCTGCCTTACGCGCTGGGCCGCTGGCAGCGCATGGGTCCGCATTTCCAGCCGCTCGTGCAGTTGCTGCTGGTGGGCTACAACGGCGCGTTCCTGACCGGCGACCTGTTCAACCTGTTCGTGTTTTTCGAGGTGCTGCTGGCCGCGTCCTATGGGCTGGCGTTGCACGGCTCCGGTGCACGCCGCGTCGGCGCCGGCCTGCACTACATCGCGATCAACCTGACCGCGTCGATGCTGTTCCTGATCGGGGTCGGACTGATCTTCGGCGTCACCGGCACCTTGAACATGGCGGTGCTGGCGCACCTGGTCCCCGGACTCACCGGCACGCCGCGCGCGCTGATGCACGCGGGCGCGGCGTTGCTTGGGTTGGCATTCCTGATCAAGGCTGCGATCTGGCCGGTCGGCTTCTGGCTGCCGCGCACGTACGCGGCCGCCATCCCGCCGGTCGCCGCATTGTTCGCGGCGATGACCAAGCTCGGCATCTACGTGATCCTGCGCCTCAGCCTGTTGCTGTTCGGCGGCGATGCCGGCGCGGCGTCGATGCACTTCGGCAGCGAGTGGCTGCTGTGGCTCGGGATCATCACGCTGGTCGTCGGCAGCATCGGCATGCTGGGCGCGCGGGAACTCGGCAAGCTCGCCGCGTACTGCGTGCTGGTGTCCTCGGGCACGCTGCTGGGCGCGGTCGCGCTGCACAATCCGGCGGTGACCGCGGGCGCGCTGGCGTACCTCGTGATTTCGGTGCTCGGGATTGCCGCATTCTTCCTGCTGGCTGGTCTGGTCGCGCCGCGCGATACCGCCGAAGGCATGACACAACTTGAGCCTTACGACCCTGCCGTGGACGCGTTGTTCGCCGCCGAAGATGAAAGACGGGTCACGAGTCCGGCGCCCGTCGTGATCCTCGCCGCGTGTTTCCTGGGCTGTGGCCTGCTGCTGGCAGGACTGCCGCCGCTGTCGGGTTTCCTCGCGAAATTCGCGCTGCTGGCGCCGATGCTGGAACACGGCTCCGGCGCCACGGTGCTGTTCGCGCTGACGATCGCCGCGGGGCTGTGCACCGTGATCGCGATGGCGCGCGCCGGCATCCAGATTTTCTGGGCCGACGAGGGCCGTGAATTCCCTCGCGTCGAACCGGGCGAGACCGTTTCCGTGGTCGCCCTGCTGGGCATCTGCCTCGTGCTCACCTTCGTGGTCGCGTCGCCATGGAATTACCTGTCGGCGACCGCACGACAAATCCACGCGCCCGCGCAGTACATCCATGCCGTGATCGGCCAGGCCACGGAGCCAAGGCCATGACGCGCTGGCTGCCGCATCCGTGGTTCGCGCTGTGGCTGCTGGTGGCCTGGCTATTGCTGCAGCAAAGTCTCGCCGCCCCGACGATCGTGCTTGGCATCGTGCTGGCGCTCGCGCTGTCGTGGGCGCTCGGCAAGCTGGACCTGCCGCGGGTGCGCGTGCGCAGTCTGGGAACCCTGCTGGTACTGCTCGCGCGGGTGTTCGGCGACATCGTCCGCTCGAACATCGCGGTGGCGAGGATCATCGTCTCGCCGCGGTCGCGCATCAGCTCCGGGTTCGTCGCGATCCCGCTGGAGATGACCCATCCGTATGCGCTGGCGCTGCTGGCCTGCATCATCACCGCAACGCCGGGCACGATCTGGGTCAGCCACGATTCCGCGCGCCAGGTCTTGGTGATCCACGTGCTCGACGTCGTCGATGAAAGCGTCTGGATCGCCAACATCAAGCGCCGCTACGAACAGCCGCTGCTGCGGATTTTCCGATGATCGCCAGTCTCGCGACCGCTGCCATCCTCGCTTCGCAGTTCCTGCTGCTGCTGGGCATGGGCATGGCCATCGTCCGGATGATGCGCGGCCCGCGTGCGCAGGACCGGGTTCTCGCGCTGGATGCGCTTACCATCGACGGCATGCTGCTGCTGCTCACCATCGGCATCCGCACCGGCAGCATCCTTTACATCGAAGCCGGGTTGATCATCGCGCTGCTCGGGTTCGCGGCCACCGCCGCTTTCGCCAAGTTCCTGCTGCGCGGCGAGGTGATCGAATGAACGCGCTCGCGGCGATGCCGTCGTGGGCCGCGCTGGCGGTGGGCGCGCTGGTGTTTTGCGGCGCACTGCTGGCGTGCATCGGTTCGGCGGGTCTGCTGCGCCTCACCACGTTTTACCGCCGCGTGCACGCACCCACGCTCGGCACCACGCTCGGGATGTACCTGATTCTGGCCGGAACCATCGTGTTCTTCTGGGCGGGCGAGGGCAAGCCGGCGCTGCACGTGATCCTGATCGGCGTGTGCGTCACCGTGACGACGCCGATCTCGCTGATGCTGCTGGCGCGCGCGGCACTGGAACGCGACCGGCGCGCAGGCACGGCGGGCGTGCCGGCCGCCGTGCCGCCCGACGTCGAAGCGGATGAAGGCGGGTCGCACCCCTGATCGGCGGTGCGCCGACCTGCAGCGATTCACGCGGCTCTTGGAACACCTATCGCGTAAATCACGATTGAAGGTTGCGAGATGGGCTGCTGGTACTCACCCCGATTGCAAGGCCGCAACCAAAGCCCTGATCGCGTATTCTGCGCGCCAACCCTACGACGCGCGCATCATGGACGCCTTCAGCTACCTCTCGGTACTGATCTCGATCATCCTCGGCCTGGCAGTGACGCAGGTGTTGCAGGGCTTTCGCGGGCTGATCCTCGCCCGCTCGCGCCTGCGCGCTTACTGGCCGAGCGTGGTTTGGGGCGCGCTGTTGCTGCTGCTCGACGTGCAGGCGTGGTGGGCGATGTACGACCTGCGCTACTACCAGCACGACCACACCTGGACCTTCGTGGATTTCGCGGTGGTGTTGTCGGAAACGGTGCCGTTGTACCTGCTGGCGGGGCTGGTTTTCCCCGACATCGGCATCCAGGGCGAAACCGACCTGCGTTCCCACTACTTCGAGAACCATCGCTGGTTCTTCGTGCTGGCGATCCTCCTGATCGTGGCCAGCCTGCTGAAGAACGTGATCCTGTACCACAACTTGCCATCGCCGTCGAACACGGCCTATCAGCTTGTGTTCGTGGCCGTCTGTGCGATCGCCGCATGGACCCGGCGCGAGTGGTATCACAAGCTCATTGCCGTCACGACCACGATCGGATTCATGGTGTACGTGGGTGCGCTGTTCACCCATCTGCAATAACGATTGCAAATCCGCCACGCTTCCCCTGCCGGGTTTCCGCCGCGCGGCCCCTCTGCGCAACTACTGCGTGGCTTGGCTATCCGGCCATGCCAAATCCACCACCACCGGAAAATGGTCGGACGGATAAAGCTTGCCTTCGTGCGTGGTCACGGTGCGGACGTTCTCGACGCGAAAGCCACGCACCAGGATCCAGTCGATCCGTTCGGTCGGCATGCCGGTGAAGTCGTGGAAAGTCTTGTCGGGCCCGCTGCGATGTGGCGCGACCTGCCACGCATCCTGCAGATGCCGGGTCAGCATCGCGTGCACCTTGCTGTCCGGCGTGGTGTTGAAATCGCCGGTGAGGACGAACGGTTCGTCCGCAGGCAGTTTCGCGATGCGCTTCAGGATCACCGCCACACCTTTTTCGCGCGCGACATCGTCGGATTCGCGATACGGCAGGTGCGTGTCGAACAGGATGAAGGTGCGGCCATCGTCCTTTCGCTGGAAGCGCGCCCACGTGACCATGCGCGGAAACAGCGTCCCCCACGAGATGCTGCCCGGCACGTCCGGCGTGTCGGACAGCCAGAAGTTGCCGGAGTCCAGTACGCGCAATGCGTCGGTGCGGTAGAACACACCCATGTGTTCGTCGCCGTCGTTGCCCTTGCGGCCCATCCCGAACCACTTGTAACCGGGAAGTTTCGCGACCACGTAGTCACCCTGCGCCTTGTACAACTCCTGGGTGCCGAACACATCCGGATGTCGTTCGCGAATCGTCTTCACGAACAGGTCGCGGCGCGCTTCCCAGCGTTCCGGCCCGTCGGACGCCATCGGCAGGCGCACGTTGAAGGTCATCACGCGCAGCGCGTCGCTCGCGTGAGCGGGATGAGCCACCAGACCCCATGCAGCGAAACCCAGCACGGACAGCCACGCGTGCGAAATCTGCATGATGCACTCCGCAAACCAACGACATCGCTGACTCTAGCAGCCTGCCGCCGACGAGGACGGCGCCACGCACCGCGGGCGTTGCACATGCATCCAGGTTTTGATCGCTAGCGAAGTATGCAACCGTGAGTTCCGGCACCTTCGCCACGGACCCTGATACGCTGATCGAACCTCGCGAAGGAAGAAAGACGCGACGCATGCACGGAAGCAGGCAACGCCCGATGTGGATCGCGGCAGCCGGCATCGGCCTGCTGTATATCGGCAGCACGTTGCTGACGCCGCTGTATCCGATCTATCGACGGCAATTCCATTTCTCGGAACTGATCGTCACCGCGGTCTATGCGGTGTACGTGATCGGCAATCTCGCCGTGCTGTTTTTTTTCGGGCGGCTTTCCGACCAGATCGGTCGCCGTCCCGCCACGCTGATCGCAATCGGGATTACCTTCTTCAGCGTGCTGCTGTTTCTGTTTGCAAACAGCGTGGCATGGCTGTTTCCTGCCCGCGTCCTCAACGGCTTTGCGGCGGGCTTGGGCGCGGGCGCGCTGACGGCATGGACCGCAGAACTTGAACCCCAGGGCGATCGCGTACGCGCCGCCATCGTGGCGAGTGCCGCCAACCTCGGCGGCCTGGCTTTCGGTGCCCTGCTCGCCGGCATCCTTGCGCAGTTTGCGCCGTGGCCGCTGCGCCTGCCCTACATCGCTTTCCTGCTGTTGCTGATCGCGATATTCGCGGCGCTCTGCACGGTGGACGAGACCGTGCAACGGCCGGTTCGCTCGGTGACTCGACTCGAACTGCGGCCACGCATCGGAGTGCCGCGCGAACTGCGTCTTGCCTTCGTGGCGCCGGCGGCCATGGCATTTGCGGCATTCGCCTTGGGCGGCTTCTACGCCGCACTGGCGCCGGAGATGCTGGCGAACAGCCTGCACCAAAGTGCGCCGTTGATCGTCGGCGGCATCGTGGCCCTGTTTTTCGCCTGCGGTGCCGCCTCCGCGGTATTCACGCATGCGTTGCACCCCCGCAAGGCGATGCTCGCGGCATTGGCGCTGTTGTGGTTGGGCCTCGGATTGCTCACGCTGGCCGAAGCGCTGCCGTCGATGACGTTGCTGGTGTTGGCCACGCTGATGACCGGCGCGGCGATGGCGCTGGGTTATCGGGGCAGCCTGCAGATCGTCAACGAGATCGCCCCGGAACAGCAGCGCGCGGAACTCGTGTCCAGTTACCTGCTGGTCTGTTACAGCGCCAATTCCCTGCCGGTGATCGGGGTGGGTTTGCTGTCGCTGCCGATGGGCGCGGTGAACGCGCACCGCGTATTCGCGACCGTGCTGGTGGTGCTGGCTTCGCTCGCCTGCGCGATCGGGCTGCGTTACGCGCCGCGCTGATGCGGTCGATATCCCGACTGCGGCGAAATCACGAACCGCAGCGGATGCCCTTCGGGTCAGTCACGCCATCCAGTCCAACGGCAGGCGCAGGTAACGGCACCCGTCAGCGTCCGCCGGCGGCAAGCGTCCACCGCGGATGTTGACCTGCAGTGCGGGCAGCAAGAGGCGCGGCACCGGCAATGTCGCATCGCGCGCGCGGCGCTTCGCGACGAACTCGGCTTCGCCCACGCCGCCGCCGATCTGCACGTTCTCCTGTGCCTCGCACGCGATCGTGGTTTCGCGCCGGGCCGCGCGTGCAGGCGGCGGATAGTCGTGGCACAGGAACAGCCGCGTGGTCTCCGGCAATGCAAGGACGCGGCGAATCGACGCGTACAACTGCGTCGCATCGCCACCCGGAAAATCGCAGCGCGCGGTGCCGATGTCGGGCGCGAACAGCGTGTCGCCGACGAAGGCGGCGTCGCCCGCGACATACGTGAGGCCGTCGCGGGTATGGCCGGGCGTTGCCATCGTGCGCACGCGGAGCGAGCCGACCGACAATTCGTCGCCGTCGTCTAGCAGGCGATCGAACTGGCTGCCGTCGGCGGTGAAATCGTCGCCCAGCCCGAACACCCGCTTGAAATGCGCCTGCACTTCGACGACGCCGCGCCCGATCGCGATCGGCGCATCGAGCTCGTCATGCAGGTACCCGGCCGCGCTCAGGTGATCGGCGTGGGCGTGGGTTTCGAGGATCCACGCCGTATGCAAACCGCGCTGGCGCACGAACGCTAGCACGGCATCCGCGCTCGTCGTGGCGGTGCGCGCGGCCGCCGCGTCGTAATCGAGCACCGGATCGACGATCGCGCCGATTTCACCATCGTGGACGACGTGGGTCCAGGTGCCGGTGTCCTTGTGGAAGAAGGATTCGACTTCGGGATGCGACGGATCGGTTTGTGGCATGGCATATCCCCTTGCGGCGCGGAAGTCGTCAATGCTGCGGCATCACGGTGTCGGCCACTTCGTAAAGCCGAACCAGGGGTTCCATGTCGAGCAGGTACTTGTCGTCCTCGTCGTAGTACACCGCGCGTTCCGGCTTCTTGCCGGCGTAGGTGTGCAGCGCCTTCATGGAGTCCCACAGGGTCAGCACCTGGAACTCGCACTGCTCGCCCTGCACCCGCCGCAGCACCCACGCGCCGTGCTGGCCCTTGAACTCCCTGAGCGCGGGCAACGCGGTCTGCTGCAGGTGTTCGAGGTAAGCGTCGGCCTGATCTTTCGAAGTGATGCCTCGCCAGATGCGCATGATCATGGAAAGCGCTCCGTCAGCGGACCGTGCGACCGCCGCGCGACCACCGGTCCCGCCGCGCGACCGAGCCTAGCGTAACGCCGTCGCGTGTTCGGCGGCCGTTAAACCCGGGCCGAACCGGCCTCCGGCTCAGCCGCGCCGGAACCAGCGCTTCCAACCGGAAGGGCGCGTCGCGGCGGGCCGGGAGTCGATGCCTTCGGCCAAATCGGCAAGTAGGCGTCGCCGCTGTGCGCGATGCTCGGCGCGGGTGATCTCTCCCAGCCGATGCGCGTCGTCCAGCGCCGACAGATCGCGATTGAGCGCGCGCATCGGCTCGTCCATCGATGCTTCCCGGTCGGGCGGGCCGTCCGGCAAACCCACGATCACGGCCGAGAGGTTGTCGCGCGCGCCCCGCTGCAACGCGGTCTCGAAGATTTCATCGAGGATGTCGCCCGGCGCCGCATGCCGGTTGCAGGCCGCCTCGATTTCCGCGTCGGTCATTTCCTTGTTCACGCCATCCGAGCACAGCACGAACCGCGTGCCCGGCCGACTGGGTGCCACCGCCCAGTCCATGAACAGCGCGTTGTCGGCGCCCACCGCGCGGGTCAGCACCCCGCCGCCCGGTTGCGCCTGCGCGGGACCGCCGCTCCAGCGGTCGGCCTCGGCGACACCATAGAGGTGGTCGCGCGTGAGCTGGACCAGTCGGCCATGGCTGCAGCAATAGCCACGGCTGTCGCCCGCCCAGCCGCACAGGCTGAAAGCCGGGTCATGGACCAGCACCACCACCGTCGAGCCGATAAGGTCCACCTCACGCTCCCGCGCGACGCGCCGCAATTCGAAATTGACGTCGGCGAGCGCATCCTCGACGGCTTCCACGAAATCGAACACGTCGCCCGCACGCGACAGGGATGCCAGCCGCTCGACGACCCGCCGGCTGGCGTAGTCGCCGTCCGCATGCCCCCCAAGGCCGTCGGCCACGGCCCACAGCCCGGCTTCGTTGCGCACGAGAATCGCATCCTCGTTGCGACGGCGTGCCTTGCCGATGTCGGTGCGTCCCGCGGAACAGAGGGGCAGCGTCATGATCACGGCTCGTCGATGCAATGCCGACGCCATTTCGGCGCGACGCCGCGAGTGTATCAGTCGTGCCGCGGGATTCGTCGTGCGCGTGCAGCGACCGGGCTTGCCACGCATGCTAGGCTGCACCGCAAGTTCGTGTTCGTGTTTTTTCGCATGCATCGATCGCTTCGTACAAACTTGCTGTCAGCCGCGGCCTGCGCGCTGATGCCCTTGCTCGCGGGCGCGCAAACGGCGACGCCGCCGCAGGACATCGCCGCCGGCGGCCAAGCCAGCTCCGACCAGGCTGCGCTGATCCGCGAGGTCGCAGCCGCCACCGGCAAGGATCCGGCTTCGCTGAACGCGCTGCTGGATGGCGCGGTGGTGAAGCAGAGCATCATCGATGCGATGACGCGTCCGGCCGAAAGCAAGCCATGGAGTGCGTATCGCCCGATCTTCATGAACGCCGAGCGGATCGATGAAGGCGTGGTGTTCTACCGCCAGCACCGCGCGTTGCTCGACCAGATCGGCGGACAGTACGGCGTGCCGCCGCAATACATCGTCGCGATCATCGGCGTGGAAACCAATTACGGCAGCAACACCGGTAGCTATCGCGTGCTGGATGCGCTGGTGACGCTGGCATTCCATTACCCGCCGCGCGCGAAGTATTTCCGCGGCGAATTGAAGACGCTGCTGGAGCTGCCCGCGAACAAGCTGCCCGGCGCCATTCCCAACATCTACGGTTCGTATGCGGGCGCGCAAGGGCTCGGGCAGTTCATGCCGTCCAGCATCCGCGATTTCGCGGTGGACGCCGACGCCGATGGCCACATCAACCTGATGGCCTCGCTGCCGGACGCGTTCGCCAGCATCGCCAATTATTTCCGGGCGCACGGTTGGCAACCCGGGCAGCCCGTGGCGGTGCAGGCCGCTCCCAGCACCACCGCCGCACCACCGCCGGCCTACGAAAGCGTGGCGCCAAGCCAGCCGCTGGAGTCATTCACCGCGGCCGGCTACGCACCCACCGCCACGGAAGATCCTTCGCGGCCCGCCAACCTGTTGACGCTCGATGGCGCGAACGGCCCCGAACATTGGCTGACTTTCCAGAACTTCTACGTGATCACCCGCTACAACAAGAGTCCGATGTACGCGCTGGCCGTGATGCAATTGGCCGACGCGATCGCGCAAGGCATCACCCAGGCGCCCACCGCGCAATGAAGCGCGCGCTGCGCCTTTTCATGTTGCTTGCGCTGCTGGCGCTGGCGGCCTTGGCGTTGACGGCATGTTCGTCCAACCCGTCGCGCCACGAGTCGCGCGGCACCCGCGCGCCGGACGCGTCATGGCGCGACGACACCGGCCTGTCGCAATCGGAGCGCTACCACCAGCGCAACGATTCCACGCCCGACATCAAGGATATCGATTTCAGCAGGATCCCCGAGCCGGTGCCGGTTGCCGAACCGCGTTCGCGCTACGGCAACAAGTCGCCGTACACGGTGAACGGGCAGACCTATCGCGTGCTGCCCAGCGCGGCGGGTTACAGCGAGCGCGGCATCGCCTCGTACTACGGCAGCAAGTTCAACGGCTACAAGACGTCCGATTTCGAAACTTACGACATGTACAAGTTCTCGGCCGCCAGCAAGGTGCTGCCGCTGCCGAGCTTCGCGCGGGTCACCAACCTGGAGAACGGCAAAAGCGTGATCGTGCGTGTCAACGATCGCGGGCCGTTCATGCCCAACCGCGTGATCGACCTGTCGCTGGCCGCGGCGGTGCGGATCGGCATCTGGCCCAAGGGCACGGGGCTCGTCGAGGTGCAAGGCATCGACCCCGTGCATCCGAATGCGGAACCTGCGCCCGTCACGGCGGTCACACCGCGGACCGGTCGACAACCGCTGCTGTACGTGCAGGTCGGGGCGTTCGCGGACGCGGCCAACGCCGAGCGGCTGGCGGCGCGGCTGCGTGGCTTGAAGCTGGGGCCGGTACGGGTGATCGCCGGCGACGTGAACGGACGCATGTTGCAACGCGTGCAGATTGGTCCGCTGCCGGACGTGGATACCGTCGATCGCACCACCGCGCGACTGGATGCGCTCGGTTTGCCGCATGCGAGCGTCGCGATACAGTAGCGAACGTACGATATGCGTTAGTCGCTGCGCGCAGGGATGACTGCACCGCGAAGGAGCAAATGGCCACCATGAGGAAAACCGCTTCGTTCCGCTCTTGCTTTCACTTTGCTCTTTGCAGGCGGCGAAGCCGCCGACTTCATTCTTTACTGCCTCTCCGGAATTTCAAAACCCGATGAAAACGTTGCGTTCCCTGATCCTGGTTTCCCTCGTCGCATTCACCGGCGTGCTGTTCGCACAGACCTCGCCGCTGCCGCCGAAACCGCAGGCGCCGCCCAAGCCGGTGCCGACGATTCCGCAGACGCCGATCCCGCCGGCGCCGCAGCCGAACGCGCAGGCGTGGGTGCTGATGGACTATGCCAACGGACAGATCCTTGCGTCCAGCAACATGGACCAGCGCCGCGCGCCAGCCTCGCTGACCAAGATCATGACCGAGTACGTGGTCAACGCCGAGCTCGCGGCCGGCAAGATCCACATGGACGACCAGGTCCACATCAGCGAGCACGCCTGGCGTGCCGGCGGCGCGGGCACCGACGGTTCGACCAGTTTCCTGAAACTGAATTCCGACGTGCCCCTGAAGGACCTGCTGTACGGCATGATCATCCAGTCCGGCAACGATGCCGCGATCGCACTGGCCGAGCACGTCGCGGGCTCCGAGCAGGCTTTTGCGCAGATGATGAACGCGTACGCGCAGCGGCTCGGCATGACCGGCACGCATTTCATCAACGCGTCGGGCTATCCGGCGCCCGACCACTACAGCACCGCGCACGACATCGCGATCCTGTCGCGCGCGCTGATCAAGAACTTCCCCGAGCAATACAAGATCTCGAAGATCAAGGCGTTCGAGTGGAACGGCATCACCCAGCACAACCGCAACACGCTGCTGTGGACCGATCCCACGGTGGACGGCATCAAGACCGGCTCGACCAAGGAAGCGGGTTTCTGTCTTGCCGCATCGGCGCTTCGGGACGGCATGCGCCTGATCGCGGTGACGATGGGCGGCCCCGACATGAACGCCGCGACCACTGGCGACGAGGCGCTGCTGAACTGGGGTTTCAACTTCTACCGCACCCACGACCTGTACAAGGCGGGCCAGGTGCTCGCCACGCCACGGCTTTGGAAAGGCGAGGCCGATACCCTGGAACTCGGCATCGCCGAGGACGCGTCGGTGACGATTCCGCGGGGTCGCTACGACCAACTGCAAGCCACGCTGGAAATCCCGCAGCGGCTGGTCGCGCCGTTCAAGCAGGGCCAGCCGGTCGGCACGCTGAAGGTGACCTTCGATGGCAAGCCGCTGGTGAGCGAACCGCTGGTGGTATTGAAGGACGCGCCGCAGGGCGGCTTCTTCAAGCGCCTGTGGGATGCGATCCTCCTGTGGTTCCACCACGGCAACGGGACCACCACCACGCCGGCGCCGACCGTGTCGGTGTCGTCCGCGTCCAGTGTCGCGGCGCCGGCCACCACCCAATAAAATAACGGGATGCGAGAACTCGGCGACATCGAGAAAAACGAAGGCCAAGGCTTCCAGTTTCCCGGCAGCTTCGAAATCACCGCGATGGGCAACGCCAACGCCAACCTGCGCGAGCGCGTGACTGAGATCCTGCGCGAGATCGGGCTATCGGTGCTGGAAGCCAGCGTGCGTGAACGCTCGTCCAGCCAAGGCAACTACGTCTCCGTGAGCGTGGTGTTCAACTGCCCCTCGCGCGAGAAATACGAGGAAGCCCACGCGGCACTGCGCGCGCATCCGGATATCCGCTACACCTTGTGAAGCAGGAACGGGGAACCGGGACCGAAAGAGCGGGAACAGCTTGCCTGCCGCGCACGACGGCCCCATGTTTCTCCATCACACACCGCTGAACCGAATGCCAACCTTGCCCATTCCCGATGCCCGGCCCCTGGCCGTCCGCCACCTCGGGCGCCAGCCGTACGTACCGGTGTGGCGCGCGATGCAGGCGTTCACCGATGCGCGGGGCCCGGACACGCCGGACGAGTTGTGGCTGGTGCAACACGACCCGGTGTTCACGCTGGGCCAGGCCGGGAAGCCGGAACACGTGCTGGCGCCCGGCGACATTCCGGTGATCAACGTCGATCGCGGCGGCCAGGTGACATACCACGGCCCCGGCCAGATCGTGGCCTATCCGCTGCTGGACCTGCGCCGGCTGAAAATCGGCGTGCGCGAACTGGTGCGGCGGATCGAACAATCCATCATCGACACGCTGGCCGAGTGGAACGTCGTCGCCGTGCGCCGCGACGGCGCGCCGGGCGTGTACGTGGGCGAGGCCAAGATCGCGGCGCTGGGCCTGCGCGTGCGCCACGGCTGCACCTTCCACGGCCTCGCCTTCAACATCGCGATGGACCTGGAGCCTTTTCACCGCATCAACCCCTGCGGTTACGCCGGCTTGTCGGTGACACAACTGCTAGACTTGGGCGGCCCGTCGCGGCTTGCCGATGTCGAGGATGTGCTGATTGTTGAGCTGGGCCGACAATTCGGATTGTCACCGCAGGACGCGGACCCCGCCCTGCCCCGCGCCGCCGCATGACTTGCGGCCATATCCCGCCACCGCGATTTCCGATACTTTAGGGTCGGGCCGCGCCGCGACGAGCCTCACCCGCCCGCACCCCGCACCCGAACGCGTCAGCGAACGGCTGGCGTCCGTTTCCCTAATCGCCCGCGCAAAGAGCGCCCGCGGCCGCCCGCTCCGGTCGCACAAGGAATGTCCATGTTGCAGCGTGTTCCCGTAATCCTGATCGCCCTCGTCATGTCGCTGGGCGCGCGTGCGCAGAATCCCGCGCCGCCCGCGAACTGTCCGGCATCGTCGTCCAGCGCGCCGGCTGCCGCGCCGGCCGCCAAGTACAAGGCGACGCCGGCGCCGGAACTGAAACCGACCGCAGCCCAGGGCCAGGCCGCGATCCTCGCCGCGCGCCTGTTGACGCGCTTCCAGTACGAGGCGCTGCCGCTCGACGACGCGATGTCGTCGAAGATCTTCGACGCCTATTTCAAGGCGCTGGACGGCAGCCGGCTGTTCTTCACGCAACAGGATCTCGACAAGTTCGCGCCGGACCGCGGCAAGCTGGACGACGCGATCTGGAACGGCGACATGTCCATCCCGTTCGCGATCTTCAACCTGTATGAAAAGCGCTCGGGCGAGCGCACCGCTTATGCGCTGGCGCTGCTGAAGCAGGGCGTGAAGCTGGACGGCAACGGCACCTACAACTTCGATCGCGAAAAGGCGCCGTGGGCGGCCGACAACACCGCGCTCGACGCGCTGTGGAAGCAGCGTGTGGAGAACGACTGGATCCGCCTGAAACTGGCCGGCAAGGGCGATGCAGAGATTCGCAAGACACTGTCGCGCCGCTACGAGAACTATCTCAATCGCGTGCACCAGCTCGACAGCCAGGACGCGTTCCAGACCTTCATGAACGCGTATGCGACCACGATCGACCCGCACACCAATTATTTCGGGCCGCGCGCCAGCGCGAACTTCGACCTCGCAATGAGCCTGTCGCTGGAAGGCATCGGCGCGGTGCTGCAGGAACACGACGAATACACCGTGATCCGCGAAGTGGTGCCGGGCGGCCCTGCCGCGAAATCCGGCAAGCTCGAGGTCGGCGACAAGATCGTGGGCGTGGGCCAGGGCGATTGCGGCGCGATCGTCGACACCGTCGGCTGGCGCATCGACGACGTGGTCGCCAAGATCCGCGGCAAGAAAGGCACCACGGTGCGGCTGGAAGTGCTGCCGGCCGAAGGTGGCCCCGACGCCAAGCCCCACCTCATCACGCTGGTGCGCCAGAAGGTCACCATCGCCGACCAGGAAGCCAAGAAGAAGGTCATCGACGTCAAGCAGGGCGGCCGCACCATCAAGGTCGGCATCATCGACTTGCCGAGCTTCTATGAGGATTTCGATGCGCGACGACGCGGCGATTCCGATTACAAGAGCGCCTCGCGCGACGTCGCCAAGCTGCTGGCGCAACTGAAGGCCGCCAGGGTTTCGGCGGTGGTGGTCGACCTGCGCGACAACGGCGGCGGTTCGCTGGAGGAAGCCATCAACCTCACCGGCCTGTTCACCGGCAAGGGTCCGGTGGTGCAAGTACGCGACAGCCGCGGCCAAGTCGAGCAGAAGGATTCGGACGAGAAGATGCTGTGGACCGGCCCGATGGCGGTGCTGGTCAATCGCGGTTCCGCCTCGGCCAGCGAAATTTTCGCCGCGGCGATCCAGGATTACGGCCGCGGCCTGATCATCGGCGAACCGACCTTCGGCAAGGGCACGGTGCAGAACCTCACCAGCCTCGACCAATTGGCGATGAACACCAAGCCGACGTTCGGCGAACTCAAGATGACCATCGCGGAGTTCTTCCGCGTCGACGGCGATTCCACGCAGCTGCACGGCGTGACGCCCGACATCAAGTTCCCGCACTCGATCGGCTACAAGGATTACGGCGAATCGAGCTACCCCAACGCGTTGAAGTGGACCCATATCCCGGCAGCCGAATACACGCCGGTGGCCGACCAGAAGGCGCTGTTCGCGCCGCTGACGGCCGAGCACGACGCGCGTGCGAAGACCGATCCGGCCTGGCAGTTGCTGCTGGATGAATTGACCGCCGCGCGCAAGCTGCACGACCAGAAGACCGTGTCGCTCAACTACGACGTGCGCCAAGCCGAACGCAAGCAGCAGGACGCGCAGGATGCGACCTTCAAGAAGCGCCGCGAAGCGCTGGGCGATGTGTCGGCGATCACGCTTGAACCCGACGACGGCCTGACCGCCGGCGAGCGCAGCGTGAAGCAATCCGTCGCGCGCGAGAAGGCGGCCAAGGAAGCCAAGGACATCGAACTGGACGAGACCGCGCACATCATGGCCGACGAAGTTGCGCTGCTGGAGAAGGAATCCAAGCTGGCCCACGATGTGCTGCCGCGCCAGGCCTTCACCAAGCCGATTTCGGTGGCGGCGTCGGCGTCCTCCGCCCCACCGGTACCCGCCAGCAGCGGCAGCGGCCACTGACGCCCGTCATCCGGGCCATCCAGGCGCCGGTTTCCTTGCCGTCGCCATTCCGGGGCCATCGCCGCTCGTCGGCGATGACGCGGAGAGCGGCCACGGATGGCCGGGTTTCGGGGAGCGAGGAAACCCGGAATCGGTCGCATGGTCCGCAAGCGAAAAAACGGGTTCCGGGAAACATCCCATCCCACTGCGCGGATGCGACTGGCGCGGACTTCCGCTTTCGCGTAGCCTTCAAGTCACCCCCGACAAGGAGAAGCTCGGCATGCGCATCGCGATCATCGTGATTGGAATCATCCTGCTCGGACTTGGCGTGTGGGTCGCGGTGGGCGCGGCGCACTACAGCGACACCAAGGCGGAGATCGGACCTGTCAAGGTCACCAAGCAGCAGCCCGTTCCGGCCCCGGTCGGGTATGCGGGCATCGTGATCGGCGGCATACTGATCGTGGCGGGTGCGCTGAAGAAGAATTGATCCGCGCGAGGTTGCCGCACCGCGACGGTTACAATGGCGCGGATGGATGTGTCGTACCTGCTGGATTCGCTCAACGCCGCGCAACGTGAAGCCGTCGCCGCCCCACCGGGCCATTACCTGGTGCTGGCCGGCGCGGGCTCGGGCAAGACCCGCGTACTCACGCACCGCATCGGCTGGCTGATCGAAGCCGATGGCGCGCCGCCGTGGTCGATCCTCGCCGTCACCTTCACCAACAAGGCCGCCGGCGAAATGCGCGCGCGGCTCGGCAATCTGCTGCCGCACGGTACGCGCGGACTCACGGTTGGCACCTTCCACGGCATCGCGCATCGATTGCTGCGCCAGCATTGGCAGGAAGCGCAGTTGCCGGAAACCTTCCAGATCCTCGACGCCGACGACCAGCAACGGCTGGTGAAGCGCGTGGTCGCCGGGCTCGGCATCGACGAGGCGCGTTATCCGCCGCGGCAGGCGATGTGGCAGATCAACGCGTGGAAGGACGAAGGCAAACGCCCCGACGGCATCGAGCCCGGCGATCATCCGGTCGCGCGCACTTACCTGAATGTGTACCAGGCGTACGAGCAGGCCTGCCGTCGCGCGGGGCTGGTGGATTTCGCCGAACTGCTGCTGCGTGCGCACGAACTGATCCGCGACAACGATGCGCTGCGTGCGCACTACCAGGAACGTTGGCGGCATCTCCTGATCGACGAATTCCAAGACACGAATGCGCTGCAGTACGCGTGGATTCGCCTGCTGGCGGGCCGCACCGGAAAAGTGTTTGCGGTGGGCGACGACGACCAGTCGATCTACGGCTGGCGCGGTGCCAAGGTCGAGAACATGCGCGCATTCCTGCGCGACTTTCCCGACGCGAAGACGCTGCGGCTGGAGCAGAACTACCGCTCCACCGCCACCATCCTGGAAGCCGCCAATGCGGTGATCGCGCAGAATCCGTCGCGGCTCGGCAAAAAGCTGTGGACGTCGGGCGACAAGGGCGAAGCGATCGCGCTGTACGCCGCCTACAACGAACAGGACGAAGCGCGCTTCGTGATCGAGCGCATCCGCGAATACCTCGACGGCGGCGGCAACGCGTCGGACATCGCGGTGCTGTATCGCTCCAACGCCCAGTCGCGCAACTTCGAGGAACAACTGCACCAGCACGACATTCCGTACCGCGTGTACGGCGGGCAGCGTTACTTCGAACGCGCCGAGGTCAAGGACGCACTGGCGTACCTGCGGCTCGCCGCCAACCGCGGCGACGACGCCTCGTTCGAGCGCACGCTGGCGACGCCGCCGCACGGCGTGGGCGAACGCAGCGTGGAATTGCTGCGGCGCCGCGCCCGTACGGACGACACCTCGTTGTGGGATGCCGCGCTCGCGGAACTGGCGGGCGGCGAATTGAATACGCGCGCGAAGAATGCACTGCGTGGCTTCATGGCGGTGGTCGACGGTTTGTCCAGGGGCTACGGCGACATCACGCTGGCCGAACAAGTCGAACGTGCGATCGCGCAGTCGGGCCTGCGCGACTACTACGAGCGCGACAGCCGCGGCAACGCCGAGGCGCGGGTCGAAAACCTCGACGAACTGGTCAACGTCGCCAGTCGTTTCGAACCCACGCCCGAGGACGTCGAAGCCGGCCTGTCGGAACTCGCGGCGTTCCTTGCGCATGCGGCGCTCGAAGCCGGCGAAGGCCAGGGCGAAGCCGGCAGCGACTGCGTGCAATTGATGACGTTGCACTCGGCCAAGGGGCTGGAGTTCCCGGTGGTGTTCCTGGTCGGCATGGAAGACGGCCTGTTCCCGACCCAGCGTTCGATGGAAGATGCCTCGCGCCTCGAAGAAGAGCGCCGCCTCGCCTACGTCGGCATCACCCGCGCGCGCGAACGGCTGGTGCTGTGCTACGCCGAATCGCGCCGCCAGTACGGCAGCGAAACCCTCTCGCGTCCGTCGCGCTTCCTCGACGAATTGCCCGCGCACCTGCTCACCGAAGTGCGCCCGCGCGCGAAGATTTCGCGGCCGGTGTACACCACCCGCGCATCGCGCGGCCATGCGGACCTCGAGGAAACATCGCCGATCAAACTCGGCCAGCGCGTGCGCCACGCCAGCTTCGGCGAAGGCGTGGTGATCAGCGCCGAAGGGTCCGGCGCACACACCCGCATCCAGGTGAACTTCGCGGACGCCGGCCCGAAGTGGCTGGTCGCGGCGTACGCCAACCTCACCGCCCTCTGAAATCTCGCCTCTCGTGGGCCGCCATGCACGGCCGTTTTCATGTAGGGCGGGTGGCAACCCGCCGCGTTGCACACCGATTGGCGGATTCGCTACGCTACGCCGCCCTACGCGCTTTGCACCCTCTCTCCTCGGGGTCCACCATTCGTAGCCCGTTTTTACGTAGGGCGGGTGGCAACCCACCGTTGGCACGCCCATTTGGCGGGATTCGCTACGCTGCTCCCGCCCTACGCGCTGTGATCCGGGGGAAGCCCAACACTATTGGGCTTCGCAGGCTCGGCCCAACCTCCACTGCGGGCTCAAATCAACTTGGCCGCCGTCAGCTCGCTCTTGAGGTACGCGTAATAGATCGGCGCGGCGACGATGCCCGGCAGACCGAACGCGGCTTCCATCACCAGCATCGCCAGCAGGATCTCCCAGGCGCGCGCGTGGATGCGATTGCCGACGATGTTGGCATTGAGGAAGTATTCCAGCTTGTGGATCAGGACCAGGAAGATCAGCGCGCCCAGCGCGACCCACAGCGATACCGACAGCGCGACGATCACGATCAGCGTGTTCGAAATCAGGTTGCCGATCACCGGCAGCAGGCCGACGATGAAGGTGATCACGATCAGGGTTTTCGTGAACGGCAGGTGCACGCCGGCCAGCGGCAGCGCGATCAGCAGGAAGATCGCGGTGAAGGTGGTGTTCAAAGCCGAGATGCGCGCCTGCGCGAACACGATGTCGTGAAACGCGCGCGCGAAACGTTCGCAGCGCGCGGTGAGGTCCCGGCGCAACGGCCCTTCGTTGCCATCCGGACGCGTGTGGGTCAGCGCCACCAGCGCGCCCAGCGCAAGGCCCACCAGGATGCGTCCGAATACGTGCGCGGTTTCCTTGCCGGCCACCTGCAATTGTTCGGAATGCGCGCGCGCGAGCTGGGTGGCGCTGAAACGGAAATCCTCGGCGCTCACCGGCAGGTACCCGACGATCCACCCCGGCAATTGCGTGCGTGCACGATCGATGGTCGGCATCATGCGATCGAACAAGGTGTTGGGATCGCCGAGTTCGGCACGGAAGAACGCGACCACGGCGAAGATCAGCAAGGCCAGCAAGCCTGCAACCACGACCGCGAGCACACCGACCACCAATTGCCGCGCCCAGCCGCCAGGCCAGCGGCGTTCCAGCAGCGGCGCCAGCGCGTCGACCACGGCGTACACCAACAATCCCGCGATCAACGCCGGCAGAAGGTGCAGGAACATCACCAGCAGCAGTGCCACGGCGGCCGCGATGTAACTCGCGATTGCGGTGGTGCGTGAAGCGTGGGCCGGCTGGATCGGGTTGCCATTCATGCGAGACGCAGTCTGGCAGGAAGGTCCGGCAAGCTCCAGTGTCGGAAGGAAGTTCCGTGCGATCGTCCGTAATCGCTGCTTCACCGCATGCATCAGCAACCGGACCGTCGAAGTGTGCCGTCGATCAGAACGCCCATCCCTGGTCTGACTTCTCACAACAGCCGCTCCGAATCAACATCCTTTTTACCAGTAAAATCGTGCAATGCCGACATACGAAATTGATGCGCGCGACCGCCTGATTTTTGCGCTGGATGTCCCCGGCTACGCCGAAGCCGTCGCGTGGATGGACCGGTTGGGCGATTCGGTGTCGTTCTACAAGATCGGGCTGGAACTCCTCAGCGGCGGCGGGTATTTCGAGGTGCTGGACGAACTCGCGAGGCGCGGCAAGAAGATTTTCGCGGACCTGAAATTCCACGACGTGCCGGCCACGGTGGCCGGCGCGGCGCGCGGATTGGCGCAGCGGCCAATCACCTTCGCGACGATCCACTGCGACAGCCGCGCGATGCTGGAAGCGGCCGCCGCAGCCAAAGGTTCGCTGCAACTCCTGGCGGTAACCGTGCTCACCAGCAACGACGCGAACGATCTCGCAGCCTTGGGGGTCGCCGGCGATCCCGCCGACGTGGTGATCCAGCGCGCACGGCTGGCGCAGACCGCCGGGATCGACGGCGTGGTCTGTTCCGGCGCCGACCTGCCGCGCCTGCGCGATGCCCTGGGACGCGAGTTGTTGACGGTGTGCCCCGGCATCCGGCCGGCCGGCCCTTCAAGCGACGACCAGAAGCGCACCGTGGACGTGCCGACCGCGTTCGCGCAAGGCGCGGATTACATCGTGGTGGGCCGGCCCATCCGCCACGCGTCCGACCCGCGCGCGGCAGCCGACGCCATCGTGCGGCAGATCACACAAACCATCGACTGACTTGCACCCCCGCCGGAGCCTCGCCACACTCGGGCGCATGCGCATCGAAACCTGTCGCCGCCCTGCCCGCGCTCGCACGTTCACGCTGGTCCTTGCGGGTGCGGGCGCGCTCGCGGTTGCCGCCTGCCACCATGCGCCACCGCCGCCCAGCAACACGACGCCCGAGAAGGCGGTCGCGACCAACCTGCGCCTGACCGCCACGGGTGATTTCGACGGATTGATGAAGAATCGCCTGCCGGCCGCCGATTACGCGCGCTGGCGCGAGGAATGGGAGCAGGCGCACGCGCAGCCGCTGCCGGCCTCGGTGGCCCAGCAAAAACAGTTCGCCGCAATCATGCAAATGCTGACCGAGCCCGGCGCGGAGGCCAAGCTCGCCAAACGCCTGCAACCGGAACTGTCGACACTCCGCGGCGACAAGAACGCACCCGCGCCGATTTTCGCCGGCATCGTCGAAGCCGCCGGCAAGCAGATGATCGAGGAGTCGCCACAACTTGGCCCCGCGCAGCAAAAGCTGGCGACGGAGGTGTTGACCACCTTGATCGGCTGGGCGCGGACTACCGATTTCAGCGATCCGAAAAAGGCGCAGAAGGCGATCGATCTCGTCTGCGCGACCGCGCGACAATTGCATGTGCAGACGCTTGAACAATGGCGCGCGCTGGATTACGCCCAGACCATGCGCAACTACGGCATCCTCTGGAACGGCCTCGAGAGCCTGCTGGACATCTACGGCCTCGATGTCGCGAAAAGCCTGACCGGTGCCGACGTCCAGAACGGCGCGAGCAACGGCACGCACGCGACGGTAAAGCTGGAGATGAGCCTCGCGGGCAAGACCCTCAGCGGCGAGTGGCCGATGGTGAAGGAAGCGGGGCACTGGTACGACGCCGCGCTGCTTGCGGCGTGGCGCAAGGCGCATCCGGCGCCCGCGACCAGCACTGCGGCACCCGCCACCAGCGCAGGCCGGCCGACGTCGTCCGGCACCTCCGCCCCCGCGAATGCCGAGACGCCACCCGCCGCGACACCGACATCCGCGCGTTCCTGACCGATTTCTGACCGCGTGCGGCCCATGATCGGGCGGCAACATCATTCGCGGTCGGCGATCGCGTGGCGCGAAGAGCCACGGCCGGTGCTGTGGGACAATGCATCATTGTGCGCTTCGATGCCTCTGCCCAGCCCCGAATCATGGCCCGCGTCATGACCGAAAATCTGTCCCGCGACGCGCTGGTGCACGCCGGCTGGTGGCGTGCGCTGTGGGGCACGCTGCTCAAGCCGTGGATCAAGATCAAGCGCGATCCCGCAGAGCCGGTGACGCTGCTGGCGCCGGACACGCCGGTGGTCTACGTGATCGAGCGCAACGGCTTTTCCGACAGCCTGATCCTGGAACGCGCCTGCCGCGAAGCCGGCCTGCCGAGTCCGCTGGCGCCGACGCCCAGGCTCGGCAAACGCCGGCACGCGATGTTTGCGTTGCGCGGCATCGGCGGCTGGTTCCAGCGGCAGCGGCGCGACCACGCGGCGCACGACAGCATCCGGCAACTGCTGCACGCACTGGAGACCGCGCCCGAGCACAATGTGCAATTGATGCCGGTGGCAATCTACGTGGGCCGCGCGCCCAACCGGCAGTCGGGCTGGTTCAGCGTGCTGTTTTCCGAAAACTGGGCGGTGGTCGGACACTTCCGCCGGCTGCTGGCGATGCTGTTGAACGGGCGCGACACCATCGTGCGGTTCTCGACGCCGATTTCGCTGCAGGACCTTCGCCAGGAATCCGCCGACGAACGCATCGAGCGCCTGCAACGCAAGCTCGCGCGGGTGCTGCGCGCGCACTTCCGGCGCGTGCGCACCGCGGTGATCGGACCCGACCTCTCGCACCGTCGCACGGTGGTGGATTCGGTGCTGAACGCGGAAAGCGTGCGAGCCGCGATCGCCGCCACCGCGGCGCGCGAAAACATCCCGCACGCCAAGGCTTGGCGGCAGGCGCAGAAGTTGATGGACGAAATCGCGGCGGACTACTCGCCCCCGTTCGTGCGTTCGATGTCGTTCCTGCTTTCCAATTTCTGGAACAAGCTGTACGACGGCATCGCGATGCACCACTTCGATACGCTTCGCGCGATCGCGCCGGGCTACGAGGTGGTGTACGTGCCCAGCCACCGCAGCCATGCCGACTACGTGCTGTTGTCGTACCAGCTCCACATGAGCGGCGTGGTGGTGCCGCACATCGCGGCCGGCGTGAACCTCAACCTGCCGGTGCTGGGCACGTTCCTGCGCAAGGGCGGCGCATTCTTCCTGCGTCGCAGCTTCAAGGGCAACGCGCTGTACTCGGTGATCTTCAAGGAGTACATGGCGCAACTGATCGAACGTGGCGTGCCGATCGAATACTTCGTCGAAGGCACCCGCTCGCGCACCGGGCGCCTGCTCGCCCCGCGCTTCGGCCTGCTGTCCATGACCGTGCGCGCCTTCCTGCGCGCCCCGCGTCGTCCGGTGTTGTTCCAACCGGTTTACATCGGCTACGAGAAGTTGATGGAAGGCCGCGCCTACATCGGCGAGCTGTCCGGTCGGAAGAAGGAAAAGGAAACCTGGCTTGCGCTGTTGCGCGGCGGCCGCAAGGCGCTGCGCCAACACTACGGCCGCGTCACCTTGAACTTCGGCGATCCGATCGAACTGAACACGTTGCTGGACGCCGCCAATCCGGATTGGCGTTCACAAGGCGACAGCCAGGACGGCAAGCCCGAATGGTTGAATCATGCGCTCGATCGATTGGGCGAGCAGATCCTCGTCAACACCAATCGCGCGGCCGACGTGAATCCGATCAACCTGATCGCGCTGGCATTGCTCGCTTCGCCCCGCCACGCGCTGGCCGAAACGGACCTGATCGCGCAGATCGAGTTGATGAAGGCGATCCTTGTCGAGTTGCCTTACTCGGATCGCACCACCGTGACGCCAATGGCGCCCGCCGACATCGTGAAATACGCCGAACAGATGGCCTGGATTCGCCGCATCAAGCATCCGCTCGGTGACGTGCTGGCGGTCGAGGGCGAGAAGGCGGTGCTGCTGTCCTACTTCCGCAACAACGTGCTGCATTTGTTCGCCGCCGGCGCTTGGGTGGCGTGCTGCTTCATCAACAACCGGCGCATCGCGCGTGAGTCGGTGGTGCGGCTGGGCCGCACGGTGTATCCGTTCATCCAGTCCGAACTGTTCTTGCCGTGGGATGCGGACGGGTTCGCGGCACGCATCGAGGCGCTGATCGACTTCCTGATCGCGCGCGGCCTGCTCGCAGGCGGCGAAGGACGCCTGCTGCATCTCGCGGCGGGTCGCGAGGACGACGCGTATCAACTGCGCCTGCTCGCGCATTGCCTGCTGCAGGCATTCGAGCGTTACTACATCGCGGTCGCCGCCCTGGTGAAAAACGGGCCGCACGCGCTGACCGCCGGACAACTGGAAAACCTGTGCCAACTCGCCGCGCAGCGCCTGTCGCTGCTGTATCAGCAGAGTGCACCGGAATTTTTCGACAAGAGCCTGTTCCGCGGATTCATCCACAAGTTGCGCGAACGACGCATCATCTGGACCGACGCCGACGGCAAGCTCGAATTCGACGCGGTGTTGAACGACGTCGCCCGCGATGCGCGCCTGATCCTCGCGCGCGAAGTGCGGCAGTCGATCCTGAAGATCACGCCCGATGTGGTGGCTGCGGGACCGGCGGAGTAGTTCGCTGCCGCCGGGGTAGGCTGACGCCGGCTCCGTCGCGGAAGTCCAACATTTTGCGTCGATCAACGCTCCAGTGTTGCCGCGAGCTTGGCCCGCAACGCGGGCCATTCATCCGCAATGACCGAATACTCGACGCTGTCGCGGATCGTGTGGTCGTGGCGCCGCTTGTGCTGGCGCAGCACGCCGTCGCGATGCGCGCCCAACCGCTCGATGGCCTGCTGCGAGCGGGTGTTGAGGATGTCGGTTTCCCAACCGACCGCCGCGCAGTCGAGTTCGTGAAACGCATGGTCGACCAGCAACAACTTGCAGGCGGTGTTGACGTGGCTGCGCTGGCGGCTGGCGCCATACCACGTGTAGCCGATCAATACGCGTGGCACGTCGGATTTGAAGTCGTAATAGCGCGTGCTGCCTGCGATCGCGCCGTCGCGCTTGTCGCGCACCGCGAACGGCAGCGAATCGCCGGCTGCCCGCATTTCCAGCGCGGCCTCGACGTACGCGCGCATCGCGCCCGGCGGCGGCACGTAGGTGACGCGCAGGTTCCACAGCTCGCCATCAGCCGCGCCGGCTTCAAGGCCGGGTACGTGGTCCAGCCTCAACGGCTCCAGTGCGACGAACTCGTTCTGCAGCGTTACAGGCGATAGCGGCATTCGGGCAAATCCATGTATACCTGGCTGCGCCGGGATGGCGGATGAAAGATCAGGCGTCCAGGTCGGGGATCAGCTTGTTCTCGAAATACGCAATCATGTCCTTGAGCTTCAACTTGCGCTTTTTCAGCCGGCTCAACTGCAACTGGTCGCAGGCCGTATCCCCGGCAAGCTTGGCGATGGCCGCATCGAGATCGCGGTGTTCCTCGCGCAACTCGGCCAGGCGCCGGACCAGCACGGCGGGGTCGTTCTCGGACTGCATGGCGGCAGTGTAGCGCCGTGGCCGGGCGCGCTAAACTGGCCCGTTCATGCAAGCCGTCGAACACCCACCCCGCACCCCCGAACGCAAGCAGGCGCACGAAGCCGCGCGCCTGGGCAAGCGCCTGCGCCATGCGGTCGGCCGCGCGATCGCCGACTTCGGGATGATCGAGGACGGCGACCGGGTAATGGTGTGCCTGTCCGGCGGCAAGGACTCCTGGACGCTGCTGGACCTGCTGCTGTCGCTTCAGGCGAAGGCGCCGGTGCCATTCGAACTGGCCGCGGTGAACCTCGACCAGAAGCAGCCGGGTTTTCCGGAGCACGTGATCCCGGATTACTGCCGCGCGCGCGGCGTGCCGTTCCACGTGATCGAGCAGGACACCTACAGTGTCGTCACGCGCGTGGTGCCCGAAGGCAAGACGATGTGCAGCCTGTGCTCGCGATTGCGGCGCGGCGCGTTGTACGCGTTCGCGGAACGCGAAGGCTTCAGCAAGATCGCGCTGGGGCATCATCGCGACGACATCCTCGCGACGTTTTTCCTGAACCTGTTTCATGGCGGCATGTTGAAGGCGATGCCGCCGAAGCTTCTGTCCGATGATGGCAAGCACGTGCTGATCCGTCCGCTCAGCTATTGCCGCGAAGCCGAAATCGCCGAGTACGCCGAGCAGCGCGCGTTCCCGATCATCCCCTGCAACCTGTGCGGCTCGCAGGAAAACCTGCAGCGCAAGCAGGTGCGACGGATGCTGGACGCGTGGGAACGCGAACACCCCGGCCGCAGCGAAATCATGTTCCGCGCGCTGTCGCATGTCGCGCCATCGCAACTGGCTGATACCGATCTGTTCGATTTCGCCGCGCTTGGCTCGCGCAGTGAGACGGCGCAGCCGGATGCTCACGATTGGTTGGGCGGAGAAGCTTCCGTGTAGGAGCGAGCCTGCTCGCGACCGGCTTTGCGATGTCGCATCCGATCGTCGCCTGCAGGCAGGCTCCTACGATTCCTCATGAACCTTTCACCGGATAACCCATGTTCTTCCGCAATCTCACCCTGTTCCGCTTCTCGCCCGCCGTCGCCAAGTCGCTGAAAGACCTGGACAGCGCCCTCGCCCACCACGCCTTGCGCGCCTGCGGCCCGCTGGAGCTCGCCACGCGCGGCTTCATGTCGCCGTTCGGGCCGGATTCCGAAGTCCTGAGCCACACCATCGGCAAGGCGACCCTGGTCACGCTGGGAACCGAAGAAAAGCTGCTCCCGGCGGCGGTGATCAACGCCGAGCTGGGCAAGCGCCTGCGGAAAGAAGCTGAACGCCGCGGCCGGCCGGTGGGCGGACGCCAGCGCCGGGCCATCAAGGCCGAGGTGCTGGATACCCTGCTGCCCCAGGCCTTCGTCCGGCCGTCGCGGCTAAATGCTTATCTGGACTCGAAAAACGGCTGGCTGGTCCTGGACACGGCCAGCCGCAAGGCCGCCGAAACGGCGCTGACCGCCCTGCGCGAAGCGCTGGGCAGCTTTCCGGCCCAGCCGCTGGCCGCCGCCGAAACCCCTCGCGCCCTGATGACCCAATGGCTTGGCTCTGGCAAGCTACCGTCGGGACTCACCCTCGGCGACGAGTGCGAGCTGCGCGACCCGGCCGGCGGGGCCATCATCCGTTGCCGCAAACAGGAGCTTGAAAGCGCCGAGATTCGGGCGCATTTGAAACAGGGCAAGCAGGTGTTCCAGCTTGGCTTGCAGTTCGACGATCGCGCCAGTTTCGTGCTCGGCGAGGATCTGGTGATCCGCAAGTTGCGCTTTCTCGACGTCGTGCAGGATTCGCTCGACGCCGACGGGCGCGACTCGGCCGAAGCCGAGCTGGACGCACGTTTCGCGCTGATGACGCTGGAGCTCGAGCGGGTGTTCGAGGGTCTGGAGCAGTGGTTCGGGCTGGAACGCCCTGATGAGGGCAAGAAGGCGGCATGATTCCGCAAGGCGACTTCCTGGAACTGGCGACGGGCAAGGGCGGCACCATCAAGGTGCTGAAGGCCATGCACCCGCGCGCGCGTCGTCTGCGCCTGTCGGTCACCTCGCACGGTGCGCGCATTTCTTATCCGCGCGGCACGCATCCCGCGCAAGTCTACGCATTCCTGCGCGAAAACAGCGATTGGCTGGAACGCAAGCTGTCCGAACTGCGCGTGCCGCGGCGCGGTCCGCCGCCGCTCAAGCCTGGCGTCCCCACGCTGATCCCGCTGCGCGGCGAGAGCATCGAACTCACTTGGCGCGAAAGCGAATATCCCCGCATCGAATATCTCGGTGACGAGTTGCGCCTGCACGTGCCACGCCCGTTCACCACCGCGATGCCGGCCGCGCGCAACCTGCTCGCCGCGTTCCTCGAAACCCACATGCGCCGCGACCTTTCGCGCTGGATGGCGCACGCCTCCGAGCGACTGGACGCCGCACCCACCGGCTTGCGCATCAAGTCGCTGAAAAGCCTGTGGGGCAGTCTGGATGCTCGCGATCGCATCACCCTCGATCTGGCGCTGGCGCTCGCCCCGCCCGCCGCGCTGCGCTACGTGCTGGTGCACGAAATGTGTCACCTGAAAGTGCGCAGCCATTCTCCGCGCTTCTGGGCGCGCGTCAGCGACGTGATGCCTGGCTACCAGGCCCAGCGCGACTGGCTGCGCGAACACGGCGCCATCCTCAAGGCCGAAATGGAACGGCTGATCGCGCCCGGCGCGTGATGCGCTTGACCACCCTCCGGGAAGGGACAAGTCGCGTCAAGGCAGCAACACGAAACGCGTGATCGACTGCGCAACTTCGCGCGGCTTTTCCATGATCGACATGTGGCCGCAACCGTTCAATTCGGTGACGCCGATGTTGGGCGCCTGCGTCAGCCCGGCGCGAATCGCGTCCAGCGCCGACACGTCGATGATCTGGTCCTGCATGCACCAGATCGCGAGCGTCGGCGCGGTGATGTCGGGCAGTTTCGACTGCAATGCATTGCGCGCGTCGGGCGCGGCGAGTGCGCGCAAGACCTTGTCGGCGAACGCGCGATCGCTTTTGGATTTTTCGACGAACACGTCCTGGATACGCGGCGGCACCGAGGGCGGGTCGGCGAACAGCATCGCTTCGAGGTGCCTGAATTGCGCGCGATCGTCGATGTCAAACGGGCTTTTGCCAGCCTTGAGTTCACGGACGAAGCCATTTTCCTTGAACGGCACGCCGGACGAATCGATCAGCGCCAGCGCGGCGACATCCTTCGGATACTTTGCCGCGTACAGGCCCGCGATCGCGCCGCCCATGGAGTGGCCGGCAAGCGCGATTTCGCCGAGGTGCAGCGCATCGACGAAGCCGTGCAGGCGCTCGACCTGCGCGGCGTAGCCGTAGTCGGTGTCCGGCAGGCGCGTGGAAGCGCCCCAGCCCGGCAGGTCGGGGATGATCACCCGGAAATTGCCGGTGAGATAGTCCGCGGCCAGCAGCCAGTCCGCATACGAACCGCCGTAGCCGTGCAGCAACACCAACGGCGGACCGTTTTCCTTGCCGCCCTCGACGTACACCCAGCGCGTGTCGCCGACCTGCACCGATTCCTGGTGCAAGCCGTCCCGCCAGGTCTGCCACGCGATGGCGCCGCGCAGGACCCATTGCGGCGCGATGAAGTACACGCCGAGGCCGATCACCGCCAGCGCGATCACCACGCCGCCCAGGATCTTCAGGCGGCGTGCCAGGCGCGCGAGCAGCACGTCGCGGGCGGGATTGTTCGACATCGCTCAACCCTTGCTGGCTTTCGGCGGTGACTGCTCCTGCGCCGCGCGTGCCTTCGCGAACAACCGTTCCACGGCCATCTGCGTCAACGGGTGGTAACCATCCTTCGCCTTCGCATACACCTTTTCCGCGTACGCGAAACCTTCCGGCGTCTGCACGAAAGCCTTGTACACCGGCATGGTCAGGTACAGGCGGCCGATCCGCGTCATGTGCTCGGCGGCGGCGGGCCATACCGATTTGTCACCCGCGGCGATCGCGTGCACATACCAGCGCATCCCGATCTCGGCGTTGGGCGTGCCGGTGAGGCGCCACGCGGCGTCGAGCTGATGCATCTTCGGAAGTGCCGGGCGGTCGGGCAGGCGATCGAGGAAATACATCCATTCCTGGGTGTTCCAGGTTTTCGCATCCAGCTTGCCGGCCGCAAGCGTGCCGGCGAGGAACGCCGCGCGTTCCTTGTCGATCGCGTCGAACCGCGGCGAATCCGGAATCGGCGCATCCTTCGGAATGCCCGCGCCGTACACCCATTCCTTCACCTCGTCCCAGCTCATCTTGCCGGGATATTTGTCGATCAGATTCGGCTTCAGGTACGCCAGCATCTGTTCGGTGCTAATGCTGTGCCATTGGAAATGATTGAAGTAACCCTTCAACCACGTGTCGAAATGCTCGCGTCCGAATTTCTGCTCCAGCGTACGCAGGAACCACGAACCCTTGTCGTAGGAAACGTCGGAAAGCTCGTCGTCGGCGTCCGTGTTGCGCGGCTGCGGCGCAAGACGCTGCGCGTTCTCGGGCATGTGGCCGATGTTCTTTTCGAGGCTGCGGATCGCCAGCAGGTTTTCTTCGTCGGCCAGTCCCTCGCCGTAAAGTGCCTCGGTGACGCGGCCCTGCACGTAGGTGGTGAAGCCCTCGTTCAACCAGCCGTCGCGCCACGTGGCCATGGTGACGAGGTTGCCCGACCACGAATGCGCGAGTTCGTGCGCGACCAGCGACACCAGCGACTTGTCGCCCACCAGCACGGTCGGTGTCGCGAAGGTCATGTTCGGGTTTTCCATGCCGCCGAACGGGAACGACGGCGGCAGCACCAGAATGTCGTAGCGGCCCCAGCGGTACGGGCCGTACAACTTCTCGGTGGTTTCGATCATCTTCTCGGTGTCTTCGAACTCGTGGGCGGCCTTCGCGACCACCGACGGTTCGGCGTACACCGCGCTGCGCGGGCCGGTTTCGCGCACGTCGAGATCGCCCGCACCGATCGCCATCAGGTACGAGGGAATCGGGTGCTTCTGTTCGAAGTCGAACGAGCCGTCCAGCGGATGCTTCGGATCATTCGGCGCGCTCATCACCACCCGCACGTTTTTCGGCGCGGTGACGTGCGCGCTGTAGGTGAAGCGGATCGCGGGCGAATCCTGCAGCGGAATCCAGGAGCGCGCGTGGGTGGCCTCCGACTGCGAGAACAGGAACGGCAGCTTCTTGTCGGCGGTTTGCGCAGCGGTCAGCCATTGCAAGCCGCTGGCGTCAGGCGACGTGGTGTAGGCGATCCGCACTTCGTGCGGATGTTTCGGCGCCGCGATGGTCAGTTTCGAACCCATGTTCGGCACGGCCGCCGCGAGTTCGTACTTCAGCGGGCTGACGCGTCCCCTTCCGTCCAGCGCGTCCACCGAGGCGATCTTCAGGTTTTCGGTGTCCAGCACCAGGTTCTGCGCCGATGCGCTTTTCCAGTCCAGCGTCAGCGTGGCGACGCCGTCCAGTTGCTTGTGCGGGAAATCGACCTTGAGGTTCAGGTCGACGTGATGGACGACGACTTCCCTTGGCTGCGCATAGGAATGTCGATCGGCGGCGGCCTGCGCCGCGACGGGCAGCACGAAAGCGCCGAGGGCAAGGGTGGAAAGCAGGCGCATGGGCGCTCCTGTCGAACGAGAAACCCTGAGTATGCCAGTGCCCCGGTGTCGGCGCCCGTGCAAAAAGGGCCGGCGCCGGGACTTCCGTGCGGGCATAAAATCCGCGTTTCGATCACGCCGGAGTCCGCCATGTCCACGCTGTACATCGCCAACAAGAATTACTCGTCCTGGTCGCTGCGCCCGTGGGTCTTGTTGCGTGAACTCGGGATTCCGTTCGAGGAAAAGTTGATGCCGTTCCACGGCGGCGCGTTCACCGGTTTCTCACCCAGCGGCAAGGTGCCGTGCCTCGTGGACGGCGCCATCAGCGTGTGGGATTCGCTGGCGATCACCGAGTATCTGGCCGAGGCGCATCCGCAGGTGTGGCCGGCCGACAAGGCCGCGCGCGCCTTCGCGCGCTGCGCCGCCGCGGAAATGCACTCGGGATTCATGGCGCTGCGCACGCAATGCGGCATGAACTGCGGCATCCGGGTCAAACTGCATCGCATCGACAACGCGCTGCAAAGCGATCTCGCACGCCTGAACGCGCTGTGGAACGACGGCCTGCAGCGCTTCGGTGGTCCGTTCCTCGCGGGCAAGGCCTTCAGTGCCGCCGATGCGTTCTACGCGCCGGTCGCGTTCCGCATCCAGACCTACGCGCCGCCGCTCGATGAAACGGCGAACGCCTACGCGCGACGCCTGCTGGCGCTGCCGTCGATGCGCGAGTGGTACGCCGACGCGCTCAAGGAAACCTGGCGCCATGCCGCACACGAGAACGAAGTCGCGAAGTGGGGCGCGATTACCGAGGACCTCCGCGCCGCGTGACGTGGTGGTGCGTCACGGCAACTCGTCGGCAGTGTGTGGATCCTCGCTGTATGAATGCATGGTCGCGAGGAAGCCCGGCTCCGCTTGCACGCGTGCGATCCACGCGCGGAAGTGCGGATGCGGTTCCAGCGAAATGCCCGCCTCTTCCGCGCGGCTGGCGTAGGCGAACACCGACATGTCGGCGATGCTGTAGCGGTCGTTGGCGAGGAATGCGTGCGTGGTGAGTTCGCGTTCCAGGATCGCGAGCGTGCGCTGTGCCGCGTTGCGCTTCATGTCGACCAATTCCGGCGGGCGCTGCGCCAGCTTGCCGGTCAGCGTCCAGTAACGCAACGAGCCGATCACCGACTCCACGCGCTCCTGCTCGAAATGCAGCCACTGCTGCACCTTGGCGCGCTCGAACGGATCGGATGGCAGGTATGGCGTGCCGTCGGCGAGATACGCGAGGATCGCGTTCGACTCCGCCAGCGTGCGGCCATCATCCAGTCGGATCGCGGGCACCGTGCCGGTGGGATTGATCGCGAGGTAGGCATCGCTGCGTCCCGCCCCTTCGAAGATGCTCACGATCTCGATGCGGTACGCGCGCTCGAGATGGTTGAGCAGCAGGCGCACCTTCCAGGCGTTTTGCGAAGGCGGGTAATCGAACAGGGTCAGCATGGTGCAGCTCCATCATCGAAAGCGCGAAGGTTGCCAGTTCGCGCGATGACACGCCATCCGTTTCCTGCGCAACGCGATCAGCCGAGGTGGTCGGCGAAACGGTCGGTCGCCTCGACCAGCTTGTCCACGATCGCAGGGTCGGATGCGGCATGCCCAGCCAGCACGATGTGGAATTCGGCTTCCGGCCACGCCTGGTGCAGTTCGAACGCGGTCTTGACCGGGCAGATGATGTCGTAGCGGCCATGCACGATGGTGGCGGGAATGGCGCTGATCCTGCCCACGTCGCGCAGCAACTGGTTCGGCTCCAGGAACATGCCATGCCGGAAATAATGGGCTTCCAGCCGGGCCAGGCTCACCGCCTTGTGCGGTTCGTCGAAATCGCCGATGGCATCCGGATCGTGGACCAGCGTGGTGCTGCCGCCTTCGTAGGCGCTCCATGCCCGCGCCGCGGCGAGTTGCACGGCTTCATCGCGGCTGTCCAGCCGCCGCCAGTAGGCCTCGATCATGGCGCCGCGCTCGGCCTCGGGAATGAAGTCACGAAATCGCGCCCAGCGTTCGGGGAAGATGCAGCGCGCGCCGCCGTCCAGCTCGTTGAACCAGCGCAACTCCTCCGCGCGGCCCAGGAAGATGCCGCGCAACACCAGACCCATCACGCGATCCGGACGCGCTTGCGCATAGGCAAGCGCGAGCGTCGAACCCCACGAGCCGCCGAACACCAGCCAGCGCCGGATGCCTAGGTGTTCGCGAATCTTTTCGATATCGGCCACCAGATGCTGCGTGGTGTTGGCGTCCAAGCTCGCGAACGGCGTGGACTGGCCGGCGCCACGCTGGTCGAACAACACCACGCGCCAACGCGCGGGATCGAAGAAGCGGCGATGGTAGCGCGACAATCCCGCACCCGGGCCACCGTGCAGGAACACCACGGGCAGGCCATCGGGATTCCCGCACTCCTCGATGTACAACGTGTGCCCGTCGCCGACGGCAAGACGTTCGGTGCGATATGGCTCGATTCCAGGGTACAACTCGCGCATGAGCGCCTTGGCTTTTGGCTAAGACATCAAAGGTGGTGGTATTGCTGAACCACGATCACGAAAAGCACCAAGTAGATTAGCAACAACAACGCGGTCAACATGCGATTGCGTTGCGTACGAAGCCCATAAACCGCGCAGGAAGTCAGCGCCGCAGAGGGTGACATTGCCGAAGACCCGTAGCCTGTCAGTGAACGGCGCGACCACAACCCCGACGATGGTGGAAGCGGCACCAAGCGCACATAGCGCCGCACTCAGTTCGAATGGTGAGCGGGGCGGTGACTGCATCGGAGAGCGATCAGAGCTTGTACCCGCGATGGATCGCGACGATGCCGGCGGAAAGGTTGCGCACCTCGACGTTGCGGAATCCGGCGGCTTCCATCATCCCCTTCAGCGTCGCCTGGTCGGGATGCTTGCGGATCGATTCGGCGAGGTAGCGATAACTGCCTTCGTCGTGCGCGACGAGCCTGCCGATGCGCGGCAGCACCTGGAACGAGTGGAAATCGTAGAGCGGCCGCAGCCAATCCTGGTTGACGCGCGAGAACTCCAGGATCAACCCACGGCCGCCGGCTTTCAGCACGCGCTGCATTTCCGCAAGTGCCCTGGCCTTGTCGGTGACGTTGCGCAGCCCGAATGCGATCGTGACCGCGTCGAAGGATTGGTCCGGAAACGGCAATGCCTCGGCGTTCACCTGCGCCCAGCGCAAGCCCTGCAGCAAGCCGCGATCGAGCAGGCGGTCGCGTCCGGCATGCAGCATCGCGGCATTGATGTCGGCAACGACCACTTCGCCCTTGTCGCCCACGCGCGGCAACAGCAGCGCGGCGATGTCGCCGGTGCCGCCGGCGAGATCCAGCACGCGGTCGTCCTTGCGAATCCCGGAAGTCGCAACGAAAAAGCGCTTCCACCAGCGATGGACGCCGAACGACATCAGGTCGTTCATCACGTCGTACTTGCCGGCGACGGAGGAGAACACTTCGCCGACCAGCTTCTGCTTGTCGGCGACGGGCACTTCGCGATAGCCGAAGTGGGTGGTGGCACCGGGGATATGCGATTCGGTCATGTCTGCATTCTACGGTGCACTTGCTGGTTACGCCGATGCGAAAACCCCTCTTCGCAGGAAGAGGGGTTTCGTTGGGCAGCGGCAGCGGCCGGCTTACTTCACCGGATTGCCGTCGGCGTCGATCACGTGCACCTCGCCGAGGTTCAGCGCGCGCACCGGCTGCTCGATCTTGGAAAGATCGCCGACGATCACCCAGGTCAGGTGATCCGGGTGGATCACCTCCCTGGCGGCCGCATTGATTTCGGCATCCTGCTGGGCTTCGATCCGGCCCTTCAAGGTCTGCACGTAGTCATCCGGGCGGTCGTACTTGACGATGCCCGCGACCGCTGACAGCACGGCCTGCGCGGTTTCGTACTGGCCCGGCATCTTGCGGATGTCGTTGTCCCTGATCTTCTGGATTTCCTTGTCGGTGAGCGGCTTGTCGCGGACCACCGCACGGGCTTCCTTCAGCACTTCTTCCGCGGACGGCGCGGTCTTGTCGGTCTGCACCGGCGCGTACATCAGGAACGGGCGCTGCCCGATCGCGCTGGGACTGAAGCTGAAGGCGCCGTAGGCCCAGTGCTTGTCCTCGCGCAGGTTCATGTTCAGGCGCGAAGTGAAGGTGCCGCCGAACGCGCTGTTCATCGTGCCGATCTCGAGGTTGTTGGGCGCCTTGGTGGACGGCGCGACCAGTCCCGCGATGATCACCGACTGCTGCGCGCCCGGTCGGTTGACCAGGTACACACTGGACTTCGCCGGGTAATCGACCTTGGCGAGGTTCTTGGCCGGGATCGGCGTGGCCGGCGCCTTCCAGTCACCGAACACCTTTTCCAGTTGCGGGATGATCTTGTCCAGCGTGGTATCGCCCGCGACCAGCAGCTTCATGTTGTCCGGACGGATGTAATCATGCACGAAGCCGCGCATGTCGTCCGCGCTCAAGCTCTTGATCGACGCTTCGGTGCCGGAACCCGTGAACGGAATCGCGTACGCGTTGCCCTTGCCGTACAGGATCGGCGGCAGCAGGCGCAGCGCAACGGCAGTCGGCTGGGTCTTCTCCTGCGCGATGCCGGCCAGCCATTGGCCGCGCAGGCGCGCGAGGTCGGCGTCGCGGAACGCCGGATTGCGCACGATGTCGGCGTACAGCGCCAGCGAGTCGGCGAGGTTGGCGTCGAGCGCGCTCATCCATGCGTTGCAGGTATCGAGATCGCAATCGGTCGCGATCTCGGCCCCGAGGCGCTGCTTGCGCTTGGCGATCTCGACCGAATCGAGATCGCTGGTGCCTTCGTCCAGCATGCCCATCGTGAAGCTGGACGTGCCGAGCTTGCGGCCCTGGTCCGCGGCGTAACCTGCGTCGAACAAGGCTTCGACCTGCACCACCGGAATCGTGTGGCGCTCAGCCAGCACCACTTCGATGCCGTTCTTGAGCTTGCCGTGCTGCAGCGTCGGAAAGGTGAGGTCGGGGAATGCCGTCACACCGGGCACGCCCTTGCTGCGATCGACGTCGCTCTGCGTGACCCTGTAATCACCCTTGGGCGAGAGCTGGTCGGCCGGACGGCCCGGAATCGCGGCGCGGCCGGCGATGTTTGCGGCGTCGGCCGCGTCGACCTTGCCCGGCACCACGGTCAAGGTGTAATCGCCCTTCGACAGCCATTTGTCAGCGGCGGCTCTCACTGCGGCGGGCGTCGCCGCCATGGTGATGTCATAGTCCTTCTTCCACGCGCCCGGATCGTCGCGATACACCTGCCCTTCGGCCAGTGTCACGGCCTTGCCCGAGAACCCGCCGATCTGTTCGAGGCCGCGGATCGTGGATGCCTGGTAGGTCGTCTTGACGCGTTGCAGTTCGTCGGCGGTCGGGCCGTCCTTCAGGAACTTCGACCACTCGTCGGCGATCGCGGCCTCGACTTTCTTCGGGTCGACGCCCTTCTTCACGTCGACCTGCAGCAGCGTCATGTTGGCCAGTTCAAACGTCATGTTGCCGACCGACACGTCGTCGGCCAGCTTGTCCTTGTAGACGAGGCGCTGATACAGGCGCGAGGTCTTGCTGCCGCCGAGCACCTGCGTCGCAAGATCCAGCATCAGGCGATCGTTGCCGGTGGTGTCCAGGCCCGGGGTGTTCCATTCGCGATAGATGCGGACTTGCGCGACGTTGTCGGTCATCGTGCCGGACGTCGACGCGTCACGCGCGGTGATCCACGCCTGCGGCCGCGGCACGCGCGGGCCGGCCGGGATGTCGCCGAAGTACTTCATGGCCTTCTCGCGGGCCTGCGCCTGCGTGATGTCACCGACCAACACCAGCGTGGTGTTGGCCGCACCGTAATAGTCCTTGAACCACTGCTTCACGGTGCCGAGCGAGGCGGCATTGAGATCCGCCATCGAGCCGATGGTGTCGTGGTGGTACGGATGGTTGGCCGGGAAGGCGTTGGCCTGGATGTCCTCGAAGGCGCGGCCGTAGGGCTGGTTTTCGCCCTGGCGCTTTTCGTTCTGGACCACGCCGCGCTGTTCGTCGAGCTCCGGCTGGCCGATCGCGCCGAGCAGATGGCCCATGCGATCCGATTCCATCCACAGCGCCATGTCCAGCGCGGTGGTCGGCACGGTCTCGAAATAATTGGTGCGATCCAGCCAGGTCGTCCCGTTCATGCCGGTCGCTCCGACCAGTTCGAACGGCTGGAAATATTCGCCCTTGTGGTGTTCCGAGCCCTGGAACATCAAGTGCTCGAACAGATGCGCGAAGCCGGTCTTGCCCTTCGGCTCGTAACCGGAACCCACGTGGTACCACACGCTCACCGCCACGATCGGCGCCTTGTGGTCTTCGCTGACCACCACCGTCAGACCGTTGGGCAAGGTGAAGCGGGTGTAGGGAATGTCGATGTTGTTGCCGGCGTCGGCGGCCTGTGCAGCCCCTGCGAACAAGGTGATCCCGAACGCGGCCAACCACGCGAGCCAATGCGTACGCATCATGATGTCCTCCCCGGACGCTGAATTGTGCCGGAACCGTAGCCGGGCCGAATGGATAAAGCAATCAGCCCGAAGGCACGCTCGCGGCTGCGGGTTTACACTGCCCGAGGCCAGGGAAATCAGCATGCAGCGCTGCCTCGTCACCGGCGCCAACCGCGGACTCGGGTTGGCCTTCGTCACGCAACTGCTGGAACGCGGTGCGCGCGTGCTGGCCTGCTGCCGCGATCCCGGCAGCGCGAAGGTCCTGGAGGCGCTGGCAGCGGCAAACGACGGGCGGCTGGTGGTTCACCCGCTCGACGTGGCCTACCCGCAGGCCATCGACAAGCTGCCGGAAGCCGCGGCGCGGCATCTGCAACGCATCGACCTGCTGGTCAACAACGCCGGGGTACTGGTTTCGGGCGAACGCTTCGGCAACGTCAAGTCAGAATCGCTGGCGGAGAGTTTCGCGGTTAATGCCACGGCGCCGTTGTTGATCACGCAGGCGCTGGCACCGCTGCTGGCGCTTGGCAACAAGCCGCGCGTCCTGTGCATCACCTCCCAGATCGGTTCGATCGCGCAGGCGAACGGTTTTCGCACCATCAGCTATGCGATGAGCAAGGCCGCGCTCAACATGGCAGTGAAACGATTGGCCGCCGAACTCGCTCCGCGCGGCATCGTGGTGATGGCCGCGCACCCCGGCTGGGTCATGACCACCATGGGCGGCAAGAGCGCAACCCTGGCGCCGGCCGATTCCGCCCGCGCGCTCCTGGACCTGATCGAGCGCGCGCAGGTCGCGGATGCCGGGAAGTTCGTGGCGTACGACGGCGCGGAACTGCCTTGGTGAAGGCCTTTCCGCGTCCGTCCGGCCATGCCAACCGCCCGGGTAGGCCGGTTTCACCGAACGGGCGACGTGACTTCGATCAGGTCGAATATGTGACGTGGTTCACACGCCGAGCCGTGGATTCCCGGTAGCGGCCACGCATGGCATACCCGATGCTTCTTTCCCCTCAACCGGGGACGTCCCGGCGGACCGTTGCACAGGGGAACAGCATGAAAAGCGAACTGATCATTCTGCGGGGCCTGTACGCGATGACGGCCCTGGTGGTGGTATTCGGCATCTGCGCGCTGCTGCTGCGCGCGCACTGATTCGGCAAGCGCTCCGCTCGCGGTGCGGCTAGACATTCCGGCGCACATCGCGCCGGACGGTGCGAGCCTGCGCGCGATCAGCGCGGTGATCGCACGTGCTTTCGCGAAAAGTCAGGCGAAGGAAGGCCGCCCTGCAGTTGGTGGGCCCGAGCCACTTGTGTTGCCTCGGGCACGCATGATGCAGCGATCGTGGATGATCGCACCATAATGCCCCGATGCTGCACGTCATCCTGTTCCAACCCGAAATCCCGCCCAACACCGGCAACGTGATCCGGCTGTGTGCCAACTCCGGCGCGTCGTTGCACCTGATCCGCCCGCTCGGCTTCCAACTGGACCACGCCAAGCTGCGGCGCGCGGGACTCGACTATCACGAGTTCGTGAACGTGATGGCGCACGACGATCTCGACGCGTGTCTCGCCTGCCTCCACCGTCCGCGCACTTTCGCATTCACCAGCCACGCGGAACGCCGCTACACCGACACGCGATTCGCGGATGGCGATGCGCTGTTGTTCGGCCGCGAAACCAGCGGCCTGCCCGACGATGTCCTTGCGGCCATCCCCGAACCGCGACATCTGCGGCTGCCGATGCAACCGGACAACCGCAGCCTCAATCTTTCCAACGCGGTCGCGATCGCCACGTACGAAGCGTGGCGACAGCTCGGTTTTCCCGGCGCGGTCTGATTGCAATCGTTCGTGATCGCTGCACCATGCAAGCAGCGGCCACAAATTCCCTGCAAGAACCATCCTTGGTGCCTGGCGCCGGCCCGGCCATTCTCGGCCGGTCGCTCGGCCGGGCACGCGCCCGTCCTCGCCCTGGCTTTCACGAGAGCCGCTTCGCTCAACGCAACAGGATCCACAACCCCAGCGCGGCAAACAGCGCCGCGGCGGCAAGTCGTGTCGCGCGCAACGGCAGGCGCTCCGCGAAACGCGTCCCCAGGAGCACCACCGGCACGTTGGCGAGCATCATGCCCGCGGTGCTGCCGGCGATGACCTGCCACAGCGGCTGGTAATGCGCGCCCAGCACCACCGTCGCGATTTGCGTGCGGTCGCCCAGTTCGGCGAGGAAGAACGCGATCACCGACGCCACGAACACGCCGCGTCCGCGTCTCGGCGGCGCGTCGACGGGTTCTTCTTTTTCCGGCAACAACGCCCACGCGGCCACCGCCAGGAACGACACCCCGATCAGCCAGTGCTGCACTTCCGGCGTCATCCACAATGCCAGCCACGCGCCCAGTTCGGCGGCGATTGCGTGGCTGAGCAGGGAGGCGACGAGAATGCCGAGGCAGATCGGCCACGGTTTGCGGAACTTCGCGGCCAGCACCAGCGACAGCAGTTGCGTCTTGTCGCCGATTTCCGCCAGTGCCACGGCGCCCAGCGAAACGAGGAAAGCTTCCAAGGAGATCTCCGGGGCCGGGTACTCGCGACAATCCGCACGCGCGTCCCGGCCCGGGTGCATCGCGTGAGAACTGTCGGTCTCGCCGATCCTTGAGGATCACTCGCGCCACGGCCTGCAGGCCGAGCATGTTGACGCGAAGCCACCCGGCAATGTGCCGGATGCGGCTACTCCCCGACGGATTCCGCGCAGGTTAGCCGCGGCGCCCGCAACACGCAACGCCGACCCAGCCGCTCCGCATGAAGCGGCTGTTGTGAAAGCCAGGGCAGGAAGCCCGTTCTGGCGACGCATGGCCGCGATTGACTGCCGGAAGACTTTGCACAGCCAACGCGGCGAGCAAGGACGATCGCATACAATCACTGGATGCCCGATCGCGAACCCAATGCCTGGATTCCCCACCCGCTCCGCAAGCTGGGCGGCCTTGCGCTGACCCTCGCGCTGAATCGCCTGGTCGCGCTCGATCTCGACACGCGCGAGGCCATCGGCAAGCTGGAAGGGCGCCGCATCGGCGTGCATCTGCGCGGGCCGGAAATCGCATTTTCCATCGCCGCGCGCAACAGCACGCTGCAGATCGAGCCGCCCCCGAACGCGGCCGACGATGGCAACGCCAACGATTTCGAAGTCAACGCCACGCCCGGTTCGTTGCTGGCCATGGCGCTGGACCGGGGTGACGAAGCGCGTCCCGCCGGCAAAGTGGAAATCGCCGGCGATGCCGAACTCGCGCGACGCGTGCAGAAACTGGCGCGCGACTACAAGCCCGATTTCGAAGCTGCATTCGCGACCGTGTTCGGCGAAGTCGCTGGCACCGCAATCGCGCGCGCGCTGCACGACGCCGCGAAACGGGCCGGTGAGACCGCGCGGCATTTTCGCGACGACGGCATCGACTGGCTGCGCGACGAAGCGCGCCTGACCGTCCCGCACGCCGAAATGAACGCGTTCCTCGATGACGTGGATGCGCTGCGCGAGCGTACCGATCGCCTCGCCGCGCGCATCCAGCGGTTGGGATCATGACACCGCTGCGGCTGCTGCCGCGCGTGCTGCACGTCGCCGCGGTACTGGTGCGTTATCGCGTCGACGACCTGGTCGACGAGAGCCATGCGATGCGGCCGCTGCGCTGGGCCCGCGCATTGCTGCCGCGCCGCCGCAAGTTCGCGATGCTGCCGCGCGGCGTGCGCCTGCGGCTGGCCCTGACGGAACTCGGCCCGATCTGGGTGAAGGCGGGCCAGGTGCTGTCGACGCGCCGCGACCTGATTCCCGAAGACGTCGCCGACGAATTGGCGCACCTGCAGGATCAGGTGCCGCCGTTCCCCGGCGCCATCGCGCGCGCCATCGTCGAGGAATCGCTGGGCCGGCCGATCGGCGAGCTGTACGCGAGTTTCGACGAAACACCACTGGCCTCGGCATCCATCGCGCAGGTGCACGCGGCGCGACTGCTGCTGCCGTTGCCCGCTCCTCTGGGGCACCCTCTCCCGGAGGGAGAGAAAAATCCCGCGCAGCCTGCGGCTGCGCACTCCATCGCGCGCGACGTGGTGGTGAAGGTGTTGCGTCCGAACGTCGCGGTGAACGTGCGTCGCAACCTCGAACTGCTGGATGCGCTGGCGCGGCTGGTGCAACGTTGGCATCCGCAGGCCGACAAGATCCGCCCACGCGACTTGTACGACGAAGTCGCCAAGACGCTGCACAACGAATTGAACCTGCAGAACGAGGGCGCTAACGCCAGCCTGCTGCGTCGCAACTTCGAAAACTCCGATGACCTGTACGTGCCGCAGATTTTCTGGTCGCACACCGGCGAAAAAGTGCTGACGATGGAGCGCGTGCACGGCATCCCGGCCGACGACATCGTTGCGCTGGACAAGGCCGGCATCGACCGGCGCGTGCTTGCGGAAAAGGGCGTGCGGCTGTTCTACGAGCAGGTTTTCCGCGACAACTTTTTCCATGCCGATGCGCATCCCGGCAATATCTGGGTCGACCCCGCGCGCACGCGCGATCCGCGCTTCATCGCGCTGGATTTCGGAATCATGGGCTCGCTGCCGGACGAGGACCAGTACTGGCTGGCGGAAAATTTCATCGCGATGTTCGAGCGCAACTACCGCCGCATCGCCGAGTTGCACCTTGAAGCGGGCTGGATGCCGCGGCACGTCCGCGTCGACGAACTGGAGGCCGCAGTGCGCACGGTGTGCGAGCCGTACTTCACGCGGCCGCTGTCGGAAATTTCGCTGGCCGAAGTGGTGGCGAAACTTTTCAGCACAGCGCGCAAGTTCGAATTGACCCTGCAACCGCAACTGATCCTGCTGCAGAAAACCCTGCTCAATGTCGAGGGGCTCGGGCGCCAGCTCGATCCCGCCATCGACATCTGGTCGGTGGCGCAACCAGTGCTGAAGCGCATCCTGGCCGATCGCTACAGCGCGCGCCACGCGCTGCGCGAAATCAGGAAGCGACTGCCGCAATGGCTGCGCATCGCGCCACTGATTCCGGAAAAGATCCACGATGCGCTGGAGGCGCTGGCCGAGGGCAACGGCCCGCTGCAATTCGGCGAACGCGAACTGGAACACCTGCGTGTACTGCAACGCGAAATCCAGCGCCGGATCCTGGTGGCGGCATTCGGCGGCGCACTGCTGGTCGGTGCCGGCCTGGTATTCGCGCTGGGCGACCGCTACGGCATCTGGCCGCCCATTGTCCTCGCCGCGATCGGCGTGGCGAGTTTCGCGGCCGCGTGGCCGTGGAAACGGGCCAAGGAATAGTAGGGCGGGTTTCAACCCACCTTCGGATGTCGCAGCAGATCGGCGGGATGCGCTGCGCTACTCCCGCCCTACCGGGCTGGGTCAAGGAGGAACGCTTCGCCTGCCACCCGAATGAAATCCACGTAGGGCGGGTTTCAACCCGTCTTCGCCAACCTATCTAGCGCGCCCCTGATTGGCGACCGCGGCTTCCTTGGCGGCGATTGCGGCGGCATCACCGAGATAAAAATGCCTCACCGGTTTCAGCGCTTCGTCGAATTCGTACACCAGCGGCACGCCGTTGGGAATGTTGAGGCCGGTGATGGCATCGTCGGAAATTCCGTCGAGGTATTTCACCAGCGCACGCATGGAATTGCCGTGCGCGGAAACCAGCACGCGCTGTCCCGCAAGGATGGCGGGCGCCAACGCTTCATGCCAGTACGGCAGCACGCGCGCGACCGTGTCCTTCAGGCATTCGGTCAGTGGAACCTGCGCCGGATCGAGCTTCGCGTAGCGCGGATCGTTGGCGCTGAAATTTTCGGCGGGATCCAGCGGCGGCGGAGGCACGTCGTAGCTGCGACGCCAGATGTGCACCTGCTCGTCGCCATGCTTCGCCGCGATCTCGGCCTTGTTCAAGCCGGTCAGCGCGCCGTAGTGGCGTTCGTTGAGACGCCAGTCCGTATGGACGGGAATCCACGCAAGGTCCATGGCGTCCTGCACGCCCCACAAGGTGTGCACGGCGCGCTTCAGCACGGAAGTGTGCGCGACGTCGAACATGTAACCTTCGCGCTTCAGCAGTTCGCCGGCCTCGCGCGCCTCGGCCCGGCCCTGCTCGGACAGATCGACGTCGGCCCAGCCGGTGAAGCGGTTTTCCTTGTTCCACAGCGACTGGCCGTGGCGGATCATCACTAGGGAGTGCATGGCGGCGCATTCATCGGGAATTCAATGCATTGTAGCGGTTGCTCCGCCCGGAGCCGCTGTTGTGAAAAGTCAGGTCTTGGCCTTCACGGACTTCGTGGCGCTGACGAGTGATTCCAACGAGGCAGCGGTCAGGGATGATCGCATGCCATTGGTCAGGGTGCCGACCTGCCTATTGTCGACACCACAATAGTCAGGCAGGATCGCATCATGTCCTGCCAACGCCACGCCGCATCATGCGGCACTGGCAGAACGATCAACGCGCAACACGCGGGAGGTTCCTCATGCGATCTGCACGTCTTTCCACCCTCGCCCTTGTCCTGCTGACCCTGCCGTTCGCACTCGGCGCCTGCGTGAGCGGCGTCAACGGATCGGTCGATGTCGCGGCGGGTTCCAGCACGTCCGACGCGAGTACCGTGAACGGCTCGGTGAACATCGGTGCCAACGCCAAGGCCGACAAGGCTTCCACCGTCAACGGCTCCATCAACATCGCCGAGCACGCCAAGGTCGGCAACGCCGACACGGTGAACGGAGGCATCACCCTGGGCGACAGCGCGACCGCGCAGAGTCTCACGACCGTCAACGGCCACATCACGCTTCAAAAGAACGCCACCGTTTCGGGCAACGTGGAAGCGGTCAACGGCGCGTTGAATCTGGCCGCCGGTTCAGCCGTCAACGGCGAACTCACCAACGTCAACAGTCATATCACCGTGGACGGCGCCCACATCGGACAGGGCATCACCACCGTCAACGGCGACATCGACATCACCGGCAACGCCGTGGTCGATGGCGGCATCAAGGTGAAGAAGCCGAGCGACAATGGCGTGCTCGGCATCCACTTCGGCGCCGACGACATTCCGCGCATCGTGATCGGCGCCGGTGCCATCGTGAACGGCCCGTTGACGTTCGAACGCCCGGTGAAGCTGTACATCAGCGACCAGGCGCACGTGGCCGGCCCGATCACCGGCGCCGAAGCGGTGAAGTTTTCCGGCAATGCGCCACCGGCGTCGGGTTCCTGATGGCCAGGCCCGAATACGGTCTCGATCAGCCGGGACGCTCGCGAGCGTCCCGGTTTCTTCGTGACGCAAGAGACGAGTACGGTTACGACGGACCGGACAGGCTTTCCGCGATGCGCGCGGCGGCCCACCGGCCGCTTTCGGCCGCACCCTCCGTGCACGGAATGGCCATGTAGTCGCCGGCCAGGATCACGCGCTGATCCGCGCGCCATGTTTCCCGATATGCATGCAGGTGCGTGGCGCGGCCCGGCGGCGAACAGGGTTCAGCTTCGAACCAGCGGTGCACGCGTGGGAACGCAATGCGGGACGCCACGCCGGGCAGGTACCGTTCCAGTTCCGGAATCACTTCGGCCAGCACGTCGGATTCGGATGCATCGACGAGGCGCACACCGGCCGCGCCGTCCAGCATCACGTTCAGCAGTTCTCCACGTTCGACATGGTGCGGACATTTGCGCGACTGGAACGCGAACGTCGCGATGACCTTGCGCTCGCGCCGCGGGATCAGCACGGCGTAGATGTCCTCGGTCGCTGCGCCCGAAGGAATGCCATCGGGAATGCCGAGGCTGATGTTGAGCGTGGTGCTGTAGCGCGTGTCCAGAAGCCACGCCGCGTCTTCGTCCGCGGGCGACCACAGCGCGCGCGCCACGCCGGCGGTGGTCGCAAGCACCGCGAAGTCCGCGTGGAAGGTTTCCGCTGTCGCGGCGACTTGCACGCCGGCCGTACTGCATTCGATCGCGATCGCCGGTGACGACAGCCGGACGTCCAGTCGTTGGGCCATGGCTTCGGGCAGCACGCCGAGCCCGCCTTGCAAGGCCGAAACCGACTTGCCGCGCGCGCCGTAACTCCACACCATCGCGGGCAGCGCCAGCGCCATGCCTTCGGGCGGCTGGAAGTAGAAACCTTCCAGCATCGGTTCGAACAGGTACTCGAGTGCGTCGTTGCCGAAGCGCCGGACCAGCGCATGCGCCGCGTCCTCATGGTCGAGCGGGCACCAGCCAGCGTAGTCATTCAACGGCAACGCATGCGCGTCATGCGCGAGCTTCAAGCTCGCACGGGTGGTGCGCACCGCATCCTTCCAGCGCAGCAGGCCGCTGGACGGCAATGTCCAGGGCCGCCGCGGATGGATGCGCCGCACCTTGCCCTCCCGAACGATGCCGGTCCAGCCGGGTACGTGATGCACCTGCGCCGACAAGCCGTACACGGCAACCAGATCACCGATGACGGTGTAGCCGTCGGACACGAACTGCGCACCGCGATCGATCACGCAACCATCGTGACGATCGCTGGTCATGCGACCGCCGACGCGATCGGACGCTTCCAGCACGACCACATCGATGCCGCGCGCGGAAAGATGATGGGCGGCGCTCAAGCCCGCGATGCCGCCGCCGATCACGATCGCGGAATGCTTCATCGCCCACCCATTCGACTATCCGCGAACCCGGCTCACTCGCCGGCCGGCAGCACCGACAAGACTTCCTCGACGGTCGTCAGGCCACGTCGCACCTGCGTCGCGGCGGAAATGCGCAGCGGTTGCATGCCCTCTTCCAGAGCAAAGCCCGTGAAACCCGCGAGGTCGAGTTGCGGCGTGATCATGCCGCGCAGGCGCGGGCTGACCGTCATCATCTCGTACACGCCCGTGCGGCCGAGATACCCGGTGTTGCGGCATTCGAGGCAACCCACCGGTTCGTACACTTCCGTCGGTGGCGGAATCACCCAGCCGCGCGTCAGCACCGACCAGGTTTGCGGATCCTGCTTCGCCTTCACCTTGCAGTGCGGACACAGCGTGCGCACGAGCCGCTGCGCAACAATCCCGGCCAGGGTCGACTGGATCAGGTAATGCGGCACGCCGAGATCCAGCAAACGAGTTATCGCGGACGGCGCGTCATTGGTGTGCAGCGTCGAGAGCACCAGATGTCCGGTGAGCGACGCCTGCACCGCCACCTGCGCGGTTTCGAGATCGCGGATTTCGCCGACCATGATGATGTCGGGGTCCTGCCGCAGCAGCGTGCGTACGCCGGCCGCGAAATCGAAGTCGATCGCCGGCTGCACCTGCGACTGGTTGAACTCAGGCGCCACCATCTCGATCGGGTCTTCGACGGTGCAAACGTTGAGTTCCGGCCGCGCCAGGTGCTTCAGCGTCGAATACAACGTGGTGGTCTTGCCCGAGCCGGTCGGGCCCGTCACCAGCACGATGCCATGCGGGCGCTCGACCATGCCGCGCCAGGTCGTTTCTTCTTCACCCGAGAATCCGAGCTGCGCGAATTGCTTCACCACGATGTCGGGGTCGAAGATGCGCATCACGATCTTTTCGCCGAACGCGGTCGGCATCGACGAGATGCGCAGTTCCACTTCGCGCCCACCCGCCGACCGGGTCTTGATGCGGCCATCCTGCGGGCGGCGTTTTTCGGCGACATCGAGGCGCGCGAGGATCTTGATGCGCGCGGTTACCGCGGTCATCACCGCGGGCGGCAATTCGAACACCTTGTGCATCACGCCGTCGATGCGGAAGCGGATCAATCCCGCTTCGCGGCGCGGTTCGAGGTGGATGTCCGAAGCGCGTTGCTCGAACGCGTACTGCAAAAGCCAGTCCACGATGTGGACGACATGCCGGTCATCCGCGCCGATCTCGCCGGTCTTGCCAAGTTCCAGCAACTGCTCGAAGTTCAGGATTGCCGAGCCATCCATCGAATCCTGCTTGGCTTCGCGCGCCTTGGCGATCGAGCGCTGCACGCCATAGAACTCCATCAAATAACGATGGACGTCCAGCGGGTTCGCGACCACGCGCTTCACTTCGCGCCGCAGCATCTGCGAAAGATCCGCGGCCCAGTGCGCATCGAAGGGTTCGGCGCTGGCGAAGGTGACCGCGCCGCGTTCGACCGCGACCGGCAGGATGCGGTGACGTTGCGCGTAGGCCTGGCTCACCGCCTGCGTCACCGCGGCCACATCGATCTTCATTGGATCGATCTTGAGATACGGCAGTCCGGCTTTTTCGGCCAGCCACACGGTCAGCGATTCCACCGTCAGCGGCTTGCCGGGATCGGCACGGTTCTCGGGCTTGGCGCTCGCGATCACCACCAGCGGGTGCAATTCGACCGCGCCGCGTCCGGCGCGGCTGGTCGTGCGGATGCGCTTGGCGTCTTCGGCGGCCAGCAGGCCGTCGGCGATCAATGCCGCCAGCACTTCGGCCAATTCCAGTCGTCCGTGCCGGCCGATCACCGACGTCGAATTCGGGTTTGCCGCCATTGCTCGCCCCGCTGTCCAAAGACCCCCGATCCGCGAGAAGCGCTCGGGATTTCGGCCTCGCAGCTATACTAACGCGCTTTGCGCCGCGCCCCCCGTACCGATGGCAGCACCCACTTTCCAGGACGTGATCCAGACCCTGAACCGCTATTGGGCGGACCAGGGTTGCGTGCTGCTGCAGCCGCTGGATCTGGAAGTCGGCGCGGGCACGTTCCATCCCGCGACGTTCCTGCGCGCACTCGGTCCCGAGCCGTGGGCGGCAGCGTACGTGCAGCCGTGCCGGCGCCCGGCCGACGGCCGCTACGGCGAAAATCCCAACCGCCTGCAGCAGTACTACCAGTACCAGGTCGTGCTGAAGCCGAATCCCGATGACGTGGTGGAGCGTTACTTCGGTTCGCTGCGCGCGCTCGGGATCGATCCGCTGGAGCACGATTTGCGGCTGGTCGAGGACAATTGGGAATCGCCGACGCTGGGCGCGTGGGGCCTCGGCTGGGAAGTTTGGTTGAACGGGATGGAAGTCACCCAGTTCACCTATTTCCAGCAGGCCGGTGGCCTCGAATGCAAGCCGGTCACGGCCGAAATCACCTACGGCCTCGAGCGGCTCGCGATGTACCTGCAGAACGTCGACAGCGTGTTCGATCTGGTGTGGACGACCGCGCCGCACGGCGTGGTGACCTACGGCGACGTATTCCACCGCAACGAGGTGGAACAGAGCGCCTACAACTTCGAATACGCGGACACGAAAGAACTGTTCCACCGCTTCGATGCCTGCGAGGCCGAAGCCAACAAGCTGGTCGCGCTGAACTTGCCGCTGCCCGCCTACGAACAGGTCATGAAGGCCAGCCACGCCTTCAACTTGCTGGATGCACGTCGCGCGATTTCGGTGACCGAACGCCAGCGCTACATCCTGCGTGTGCGTGCGCTCGCGCATGCCGTCGCAAAAGCGTGGACGGCGCCGCGTGAAATGCAAGCGGAGGCCGCGCATGGCTGAGCGCGCCCTGCTGGTCGAAATTGGTGTCGAGGAGTTGCCCATCCATGCGGTGGACGATCTGGCACGCGCGTTTGCACAGGCCGTGTGCGATGGCTTGTCGAAGCGCGGCGTCGAGGCCGACACCGAACGTGCGCAGACTTTCGCGACACCGCGACGCCTCGCGGTGCGGGTGCCGGGCGTGGCCTTCACCCAGCCCGAGCAGCGCAGCGAAAGTTTCGGCCCCTACGTCAACATCGCGCTGGACGCGGATGGCCAACCGACAAAGGCGTTACTCGGTTTCGCCAACAAGGCCGGCGTGGACTGGACGCAGCTCGAACGCGCGACCGACGCCAAGGGCGAGCGTTTCGTGCACCGCAATGTTTCGCCCGGTCGCACGACCGCCGAACTGGTGCCGGAGATCGTGCACGTAGCCGCTGCGGCGTTGCCCATCCCGAAACCGATGCGATGGGGCGATCACGATTTCGCGTTCGTCCGTCCGGTGCATTGGCTGGTGATGCTGCACGGCGACCAGGTGATCGCGGGCGAACTGTTCGGCGTGAAAAGTGGCAGGCAATCGCGCGGCCATCGCTTCATGCATCCGGCGCCAGTGCATCTGGCCGATGCCGACAGTTACGTCGACGCCATGCATGCGGCCAGGGTCCTGGCCGAACCGGCGGAGCGGCGCCAGCGGATTCGCGATGAAGTCGCGCGCGTCGCGCCGACCGGTTGCACACCGCACCTCGACGATGCGTTGCTCGAGGAATTGGCCAATCTCAACGAGTGGCCGGTCGCAATCGCCTGCGCGTTCGACCGCGATTTCCTCGCGGTGCCGCACGAAGCATTGGTCACCACCATGCGCGCCAACCAGAAGTTCGTGCCGGTGTTCGATGCCGATGCCAAGCTCACCGAACATTTCATCGGCATTGCGAATCTCGAATCGAAGGATCCTGCGCAGATCCGCCACGGCTACGAGCGCGTGATCCGTCCACGCTTTGCCGATGCGAAATATTTCTTCGACGAAGATCTGAAGACGCCGCTGGACTCCCATCAGCAAGGACTGCGCGACGTCACGTACCAGAAGGCACTCGGCAGCGTGTGGGACAAGACCGTACGCGTGGCGGAGCTCGCCAGTGCGATCGCTGAGCGCCTGTTCGCGCAAGGCATCGACGTCGACTCGGCGCAGGTGGCGCACGCCGCCGGATTGTCGCGATGCGATCTCTTGACCCGGATGGTCGGCGAGTTCCCGGAACTGCAGGGCGTGATGGGCCGTCACTACGCGGCAGCGCAAGGTGAAGCCATCGCAGTCGCGAACGCGCTGGACGAGTTTTATCGGCCGCGCAACGCCGGCGACGGCATCGCCGCGGGCACGCTGGCGCAGTGCGTGTCACTGGCCGACAAGCTGGACACGTTGGCCGGCATCTTCGCGGTCGGCATGAAGCCCACCGGCAACAGAGACCCGTTCGCGCTGCGACGGGCGGCGCTGGGCCTGGCGCGCACACTGATCGAAGGCAGACTTGATCTCGATCTCGCCGTGCTGTTGAAAGACGCGCTGGCGGAAATTCCCGATGCTGCTTTGCTCTCCTGTCCTGCCGCGAGAGGGGCTGGGGGTGAGGGTTCGGGTTTTGCGCAAGGAGCCGAACCCTCACCCGGCGTTTCGCGCCACCCTCTCCCAAAGGGAGGGGAAAATAAAGCGGCTGCGCTTCGCGCGGCGCTGTCTACAGAACTGCATGCTTTCATCCTCGACCGCCTGCGCGGCTACTACACGGAGCAGGGTTTCGCGCCGCAACAGTTCGAGGCCGTGGCGGCGGTTCGACCTGCCAGCCTCGTCGATTTCGATCGTCGCCTGCGCGCGGTCGCGTCCTTCGCGCAACAACCCGAGGCGGAGAAACTTGCCGCAGCCAACAAGCGCGTGGCCAACATCCTCCGCAAGGAAGGCATCGACGCGGGAGCCGCCGCGCAACGGGAACTGGATGCAGCACTGCTGCGCGAGCCCGCCGAGCAGGCGCTTGCCCAGGCGCTGGACGCTGCCCGCAGCGACAACGCGCCCCGTCTCGAACGTGCCGCGGCGGAACGCGACTACGCCGGCGCGCTCTCGCGGCTCGCGCAGTTGCAGGCGCCTGTCGATGCCTTCTTCGACGGCGTGATGGTGATGGCCGAAGACCCTACACTGCGCGCGAATCGCGTCGCGCTGCTGGCGCGGATCAAGGCGCGCTTCGATGCCATTGCGGAAATCGCACTGCTGTAATGGCAGCCGCCGCGACAGATCGCAATCTCGCTTCCGATCCCTTGTGCGCCGTGCCCAGATGCATCGGTCCGCGGCGACGTTGGCGCCGCGCGCGAGGTGCTGGCAACGATGCGCGCGACCGACGGAAGCGGCGCCGGCCCGCGTCTCGCGGCCGCGCAGATCGCCTGGCGCGAGGATCGGGTTCGCGATGGCAACCGGTACGCACGATCAGGCCGCTTCGAATTCGCGCGTTACAAGACGCCGGAGAACCTGGGCCGCGATGACGAATCGTGACAGGCGCTGGTGCGCGGCAATGCGCTGATGCATGCGCGCTCGCGTGATGAAATCGCGCACCACCATGCCTGATTCGAACGTTACCTGTCGGCGTGGTCGTCGGCGCCGCCGCGAATCATCCAGCGCATTCGCCGGACCGACGCCCATCTTCATCATCGGCGTGGCGCGTTCCGGCACCACTCTGCTCGAATGCATGCTCGGCAACCATTCGGCGACGCCTGTGCCTACAGCTACGATCTCGATGGATTGGCTGAATACTTCAGCGATTACCGGCGCGTCATGCGCAACGGCACCACATCATGCCCGGGCGGTCCTCGACGTACCTACGCTGACTTGGTGCCGAACCCGAGCGACCTTGCGCAAGGCATTCGCATCCTGCGGGCTTGGAAGCCGGGTTGCATGGATCTGGCGCGCAACACCGCGCAGAGCCTCGACCATGAGCGCTACGCAGGTGCGCCCGGCTCCGCAAGCAATCACTCGAACCAGTGGCGGCATTTCGTGACGAGGCTGGAACCGCTGCAGCACGCATTGAACGACATCCGAGACGCGCAGCGCGTGCGGTGCGGATGTGCGGCGGTTGCCTTTGATCAGGCGACGTACTGCCTCCGGCTGTCCGAACTGTCCGCCCCAGAGTCTTGCCCGGGGCGGAGCAGGATCAGTTGGCTGGTCCCGGGTGGGATAACCCGCAGTCTTTGGCCAGAAAACCAACGATCAAGTTCAAAGTCTGCCGCTGCTGGCTCGGGTACCACGGCAGGCTGTGGGGCATGTCGGGAATCGAATGAAACTGGGCTGGAACCTTATCCTTGACGGCATCGTAAAAACGTTCAGCATGGATTGCCGGTGGTGTGCGCACGTCACGCGTGCCGTCGAACAGCATGATCGGCAGGTGAGCCTTGTCCGTGTTGCCCATCGGATCCATGCCCGTGACCGTCTTGCCCTGCAAAATGCGCTGCAGGCGGTTGTCACTCCACGACGTACCCAGCCTTCCCAAGTCGGCCACGGGTGCGCCCGCAATCGCGCACTGGTACGGCGACGGTGAGCGCACGTCAGCGGCTACCGCGGCAAAGCCACCGTAGGAATAACCGAAAATGGCAATGTCGCCCTTGCTGGTGATGCCCTGCGAAATCAGCCAAGCCGCGCCGTCATCGAGGTCGTCGGACATTTTCTTGCCCCACTCCGCGTCGCCCGCAAGCCAAAGCTCGCGACCGAGACCCGCTGACCCGCGATACTGAGGACGCAATACCGCATAGCCACGCGAGGTGAGCATCGGAACCCAACCGGAAGGGTCCCAGCCGATGTAGTCCCGCGCCCAAGGGCCGCCATGCGGCATGACGATCGAGGGTGCCGGCGCGTCACCTTTCTTCCAGCCCGCTGGCAGATCCAGGATCGCGGGAATTTCCATTCCGTCACGGGCCCTGTAAGTCACCCAGCTTTCTTCCCCAGTCATGGCCGATTTAAGCCAGGGGCGCTCACTGCCCAAGTTGACGACCTCCTGTTTGTCCACCAGCAGATGGTAGGCGGTCGGATCGCTCGCGCTTTCGGTAGTGAACAATATTTTCGAGAAATCATCCGTATAGCTCGAAATGCCGATTTCCTGGTTTGGATATGCTTTCTCCAGGCCCGCCTGTATTCCCTTGAGCGTAGGGTCGACATACACGGTGTGGCGGTATGGACCCTCAATGACAAAACCGATGATCTGATTGAAGTTGCTGTGCCGCGTACTAAAGAGCAGCGCACCGATCGAATAATCCTTGTCGGCCACCAGTGGTTCGGGATCAAACTTCTGGGTAACAGGATCGTAGACACGTGCCTGAACCTTGTCCGAAAACTGGTCGGTCAGCACATAGTATTTCCCCGTCGCATCGTCGCGACCCACCACGTCCACGACGTGACGGTTCGACAGTTTTGTCGTCAGCGGCCGCTGGAGATCGAATTGCCCATTCTTGGGATTCAAGATGTATATCTTCTGCTCGTAATCATCACCCGTCGGCTCAATCTCGGTCTTTGCTAACACGTTGCCAGTTCGAGAGTCGAACAAGGAAGGCGTGGTGCGAGAGCCACCCGTAAACAAAAGCTTCGTCCGCTCTGTTTTCAGGTTGTAAAGGTAATAAGTGCTGACCAGACTGACGCCGCTGGCTCGTTCAATAATGACGTTGTCAGGATCGAGCGGGAGCATGTCGACGAGTCTCGCCGTGCCGCTGATCTCCAGGCATCGTCGGGTAAATTCGCTCACACCAACGTTCCGCACTTTGTCGCTGGTGAAGGCTTCGTCAAATTTTTTCTGATCGTCACCAGTGAGGTAAGCTTTGGTCACGAATGTCTCTGTCGACCCGGCGGCCTTGCCCTCCCCGCATCCTCCAAGATCGCCGGTCCACTCTTGTCGAGCCACCGCCAGAACCTTGTCCGCCTTCAGGGCAAATGCCGCTATGAATTTCATCCGGTCTCCGGATGGCGTAATTACTTTGGGTCCCGCTGCCAATGACGAAGTGTCCCACGTCGCCAAGGCTGTACTGTCTGGATTATTGGGCGCTGGAATGAGCCCCACAAGATGCTTGCCATCGGGACTCATGGACATCCCCTGCAAGGCGGGAAGACGTGCCAAATCCTCGATCGGGATAGCCTCGGATCCGTGGCTCGCAAATGGAGCAAAAACTACTGCGAAAACGCCTGCAAGCAAGATCCGGAAAACCGGCTTCTGCATGTTGTTCACTCCGAAATGTGTTGTTCCCCAATGCGCACGCTTCATGCCACCCGTGGCGCCGCGATTGTCGACCATAGCATAACGAAAAGTTCGGACAGGCGCCGCCTAAGTGCGGCGGGGCTCGCACCAGCCGGCTTCTTTTAGGAATGGTCACCCATAACAAGGGTCAGACGGTGAATTTCACTCGCTCTTTGTTCCATTTTCAGTAGGCCTCATGGACGTGGTTGGTCACGGCTCCAAGGGAATCGGGCACTGGTAACCGGATCTCCTAGAGCGGCGCTTCCGGTTTGGGGTCACGCTCCGGCAAACCCGCCTCCCGCAGACGTTGGCGCAGGCGGTCAAGCTTGTCGCCGTAGAGGGCACTACGCGCAGTGTCTTGGCGCAAGGGTTGCCGCACCTGGGCTGCGCTTGGCGTACTCAGGACCGCGCGAGACGTCCTGTGGAATGCAAGACAGGCAGGGTCGAACGACAAGCCACAGAAGGCCAGCAGACGACGGATCGTCGCTTCAGGATCGGCAATCAGTGTCTCGTATTGAAGATCGAATATGCGGGTGGGAAATTTTTCCAGCCAAAAGCGCGTCAGGCGCAGGAAATTGATGCAGTAATCGGCCATGTCGTCCAGGTCGCACGCAAACCCGGCGTTGCCGGTGAAGTATTGCCGATAGCATGCGAGACAGGTCTCCAGCGGATCGCGTCGCACCATCACGGCACGAGCAGCGGGCAGCATAGTCATTGACGCGCCAACCAGATACCAGTTCAAGAGATTCTTGTCGGTAAAGCGCGGTTTGGTCTTGCGCCAATGCGCCGTTCGGGCAAGGTATTCCGAACCCAATCGATGCCAATCTTCCGCTGTAGCCTCAGGCACCCACAACGGAAACGCCGAACCACGGCGTCGCGCTTCCGCGTCGACGACAAGCTGCATGTCCCTAATCTCGTTGGCGCCCTCCACCTGCGGATGCGAAGCAAGTATTTGCTCGACCAGAGTCGAGCCGGAGCGTGGGAGACTGATGATGAGGATGACCTCTTGGCCAAGCTGGACATCCAAGGGCGCAGGCAATGCTTGAGCGAACGTTCGTGCGATTGTTTGCACGCGTCTTTGCTCCCCAGCGGCACTGCCCTTCACCCGTTGCCGTTGCGACGCCTTGACATCACGGAATATCTCGAAGGCATGCACGTAATCGCCTTGGGCTTCCAGTGCCTTGGCCAAAGCTGAGCCAAGCAACTCTCGATCTTCAGCCGTTCGATCTTTGCGCCCGAATGCGCGCTGCAGACGTGCTGCGTCGGCGGCATTGAACTGAAATGTATTGAGGTTCGACAAGCCGAACCACGCTTCCGCGTTATCGGGATCACGACGCAGTACTTCACGGAATCCCGCCACGGCAGTTTCAATCCTGCCCAAGCTCACCTGTGCACGAGCCAGTGACAAGCGGGTAGAGATATGCGAAGGATCCAGGTCAAGTGCACGTTGCAAGGCCACGGCGGCATCTTCCATCCGCGCTTGCTTTTCGAGCGCTTTGCCGTAATTGAACCATGCGGGCGCCAGTGCTGGTGCAAGCTCACAGGCACGCCGCAGAAGGATCAAAGCTTCATCAACTTCTTCGACCTCGAATAATGAGATGCCTAACCCGATGCACAAACCAGCATCGTGCGGCATGGATACGAGCGCTCGTCGAAACCAGGCGATGGCAGCCACATGGTCGCCCCGACGTTGGGCCGCAACTCCCAACATCCGGACGGCCTCTGAATCGTCCGGCGCCAACGCCACGACATTCGCCAACGATCGCTCGGCGGCGTCAAATTGCTGTTGTTCCCACTCTTTGCGCGCTCGCTCCCACATGCGTGACGCCACGCGCGAGAGCGGACGCCGCTGCGAGGATTGCAAAAATTCTGGGTCTGTATTGGATGCCATTCCGTAATCAGCGAGGCTGCCTGGGCGCCGCTTCCCGAAATTCGGTCCTGGCCTCTGCCGCCAGAGCCGGTAATGCTGTGGCAGGCATCGTTCCCTACTTATTCAACCGCGAGCACAAACACCCTTTGCCCGCAAAGACCACGCCGAAGATTGTAACTGCTGGTGGGCAGCAACGCGTGTACCGCGTCGCGCAACGCGCCATTGAGTTTCAATGCAACGGCAAGCGCCGCCATTGAAGGGGCACAATCAAGTGCCGCTTGAACTTTGATACCTCGTAAGGGACGTGCTGTCCCATGGAAGCCTCACTCTCCTATTCGCAAAGATTTCGAAAGCGCCCGCTCCTGGGTAGGCGGACTAAAAAAAGAGGCGACAATGTGTCGCCTCTTTCTGAACAATACCACTCTGCGCGTTACAGCTTGATATTCAACCGCGCAAAATACGTGCGACCGAACCAGTCGTATTGCGTGGCTCCGAGCACGGTATTGCCTGCAAGGTTTTCCGTCCCGATGGTGCCCGAGACGGGTGGCGGCGTCCGATCCGTTAGGTTGCGAATGCCGAACGTGATGTTCAACTTGTCGGCGTAGTTGTAGCTTGCCGATACGCTGTGCCGCAACTGCCCACCCATCCGGATGACTTCGGTTGTATTGGCAAGCCCGAGGTAGGTGAAGACCGGATCCTCGAACCGCCAATCGGAGGAAGGACTCGTATAGAAGCCTTGCCAGTTGTACGTCCAGTCACCGCGTTTCAGGCTGGCGTTCAGGATTCCCACCCAGTGCGGATTTCCGATCGAACCCGTGAAGTTGTTGATGCCGAATCCGCTGGCTTCCGCGCTACTGAACACCTGCTGGACATGTTGCATCGTGTAGGTGAACTCTCCGTCCAGCGACAGCTTTCCGAACGAGAAATCCTCGGAGTAATTCATCTGCACGTCGTAGCCGCGGTCGCGTTCCTGGTTCACGTTGACGTAGGTGGCGTGCACTGCCGTGATGTTGTACGGATTGGTGCCCGTGCCCGGATTACGCTCGAACATGTTGCAGAAATCGTTCGGGAACACGGGCTTGTTGTAGCAGGACGTGACGATGCTGCTTCCGGAGAGCGACTGGATTTCACCGCGAATGTGGTAGTCGAAGTAATCGACAGCCACATTGAGGTTGGCGAATGTCGGCGACCAGACGAAGCCAAGTGACTTGGCACGGGAAGTTTCGGGCTTCAGGAAGCCCTTGCCGCCACCTTGGGAGATCAAAGCGGTTGGGCCATTGCCTGCGTAATTGCCCGGGATACCCGCGGCCGCGCAGTTCGCCTGGATGAACTGGTTGGAGCTCTCCGCCCAATTGATGCAGGGATCAATCGACAACTGCGAAACGAATCCGGTCTGGTCGGCCAGATACAGTTCATAAAGAGCAGGTGCACGGTACGAGGTGCCGATGGTGCCGCGGATCCGGAAGGTCGGAATCGGCTGCCAGTTGAGGCCATACTTCCACACATTTGCCGAACTGCCCACCGAACCGTACTTGAACTCCCGTCCCGACAAGTCGACGTTCAAGGACTCGACGCCTGGCAACCCCTTGATGATCGGCACGCCCACTTCGCCGAACACCTCCGTGACATGGTCGGAACCTACCGTTTCGCCTGCACCAGTGAGGCCCCATGAAGCCGGGGGCGGCCGGTCGTCAATCGACATGTGCCGGTAATCGGCGCCGAACGCCGCACTGACCGCGCCTGCGGGAAGCTCGAACAGGTTGCCGTTGACGACGGCGTTGAGATCTTGCTGCTTGTAAAGGGTATTGCCCGTCAGGTATTCACCAATCGCACCGTAGAGCTCGTTCACTTTCGACCCATCGAGGAAACCGGGATCAAAATAGTTGACGAGCGATCTGCCGGTAAGCTGATTGAGCGGGTTATTCCAGTCTCCGCTTTTCTCGGCACTGATTGCCTGCCAGCTGTAGTCGCCATCCGAGCGGGTGTAACTGCCATTGACCGCCCAAGACCAGCTGCTGTTGCCGAATGCACCCGACAAGGCAGTGCGCAGATACTGGTAATTCACTGAAACCTTCTGGTTGAACGGGAAAAGCATCACGGGTTCGAAACCGCTTTGCTTGGTGCCCGCACCGCCGTAGAAACTCGAGTCGGCAGTCGACCAGCCGTTGTCGTTGAAAACGATCGGGAAGAACTGTCGCCAGTCATTGTGATTGGTAGTGCGACGGTTCAGGATCAACTGGGTATCCCAGTCCACGGCGCCGAAATTGAAACTGCTGGCAAGATAGGCCGTGCCAGTCTGGTTGCGATCAATCGCATAGGCGTCACCGTATTTTGCAAAATTGGTGACTTGGTCGTTGAACGGTGTGGGACTCTGCGCGTACGTGGTCCGCTGCGACAGGTGGTATCCCGGTACCGGGCTGTTCGGTCCGGTGCTGCCGTCCTTGGTGGGCACGTAACGTTGGCCGCTGAAAGGATCGATAACGGTCTGGATCAACAAATTGTTGCAATCTGCAAGATTGGTCCCTTCCAGGATCGAATGGTCCGGGCGGTCAACACGCTGGCCATCCGGGCCGTAGACCATGTCACGGGGGCAGTCGAGAAAGTCGCGCTGGCCGATCTTGAGCGCTTCTTGCCGATTGACCTCGGCGGCGAATGTAATATTGCCCTTGTTGAAATTCCAACCTGTGCCAATGGAAGCAGAGTACTGCTCGCCGCCCCCGTGTTCCGGCGAGGAGACGAAAAAGTCCATTTCAGTGTGATCCAGCCGCTTTTTGGTGATGAGGTTGACCACGCCGGAAATAGCGTCGGAACCATAGATGGAAGACGAACCGTCCTTGACGATTTCGATGCGCTGGATAATGGCCCGCGGAATGACGTTGAGGTCGAAATTGTTTACCTGCCCGCGAGTACCCGCCGGTCCTGGCCGCTGGCCGTCGAGCAGGACGAGTGTGCGCTGGGCCCCCAAGCCGCGAAGGTCGATCGGCTGGATACCCGTGCCGCCCTCAATTACGAAGCCGCCGAACTGACCGTTGATCTGCGTGGAACCTGCCGCCGCCGCCGTCGATTGCACGAAGCTGGTCACATTGAAGAGACCTGCCGCTTCGTCCGCCTTGATCGGAACGACCTGCACAGGCGACGTTGTTTCGTACTCGGGACGCTTCAGAAGCGATCCTGAAACGGTAACTGCCTCCAAGGTTTTCGGTTCTCGTTTGTTCTCTTGTTGTTGCGCAGTAGTGGTCGACTGATCCTGCGCCTGCTGCGGTGCCGTGTTGTCCTGCGCGTACGCCGTGCCTGCAACGAACAGGCTGGCGCAAATTGCGGAAGCCAGAAGCTTGCGATTCATCAGGAGTACTCCCCGTGGTGCGGTGGTGTGTTGATTGACGCCCCTACGCGTCGCGGAAAGCGGACGGAAAGGTCGATCCGGGAACGCTATTCCCGGTTCAGCAAAGCCGAACGTTAACGCAGAGTTCACATTAGCCGTAAATTAACAGAGTTGCAACGCTGGTGAAAGCATCACGAAAGGTGGATTGTGTCAAATTCATTTCCCGTTCGTTTCGCGATGCATGGCAGGGACTGGAAGCTCACGTGGTGACGACATCTCCTCATCCCGGGTGAACGCCGCCAGCACGACGTCTTTCGTCGCGCAGCGGCCCGCGGTAACATGAAAGTTCTGGCCCGCATCCACGTGCGGGCTTGTGCCGGTGCGCCGCATCCGATGCGCGCCGATCCCATCACGAGGAATTCCCCCCATGCGAAAGCTTGTTGTTGCGTCATTGCTGGTTGCCCCGCTGCTGCTGGCAGGGTGCGGCGGCTCCAGCGAGTCAAGCGGCAGCCCTTCGGCCGCCGCGACCGCCTCGGCTGAAACGCCGGCGTCCGCGGCTACCGCGGTGAGCGGTACCGTCACGGTGCAGAATCCGCCATCGGCGATCACCCCCGAGGCCAAACTCGAACTTTCGCTGGTGGATGTCACCCGGCAACCGAGCGTCACCGTCAACAAGCAGGACTTCAGCCCGCCGCAGTTCCCGCAGGCATTCCGTATTCCGTTCTCATCGTCTGCGATCAACCCGAACGACTTGTACGTTTTGCAAGCGACCATGCAGGACAACGGCCGCACCTATTCGACGAAATTGCAGCAGCCGGTGCTTACCCACGGCCAGCCCGCCAACGTCGACCTGACGCTGGTGGCCGAGCCGACGCCGGCGGAAAAGATGCTGGCCGACTTCGAAAACGCCAAGCGCCAGACCGGCGGCATGAAAGTGAAGTCCGGCACCTCCAGCAAGATCGGCGAATCACATAGTTGGCAGGTGTTCAGCGATGTCCACGGCGTCGAATTCATCATCGAGCAGGTCAACCAGGCCGACAAGGGCTTCACCAAGACCCAGTACGCCTACCGCAATAGCCTGCCGTGGGTAGTGGTGCAGGAACAAATGCCGAAACCCGATGCACCGGCAACCTCGACCGCAAAGGTCGGCTGGGACGACAACGGCGTGCTGGTGCTGAATCAGCAGACCAATGGTGGCAAGACCGACAAGGTTTCCGACGACACGGCCAAGTCGCTGCACAGGCAGGCCGAAGCCGAGTACAAGAAGTTCGCCAAGAACCACTGAACACCGCGGTCCGCCCATGAAAAAAGCCGCGCGTCGCAAGACGCGCGGCTTTTTGTTTCATGCAACGGTGCGGATCAGAACCGGAACTTCGCGCCAATGTTCACGCTGTCGACGCGCTGGCTGGAATCGGAGAATCGGCCGTCATAACCGATCCAGCCCGAAAAGCTGGGCGTGAAGTCGGCGGCGAGGCCCACGCCTGCGCTGCCCCAGTTGCTGTCCGGCACGAAACCCGGCAACGCGAACGTGCCCGGCATGCTGACCAGACCCGCGCTGACATCGCGCGGGTCGGCATCGCTGTCGTGGTTCCATGCGACCCGCGCGTAAGGATGCAGCATCGCGCTGCCGGCCTGAAGGTTCGCGGCCACCTGCCAACCCAGCGTCCCGATGAGCGCGTGGCGATCCTGCCTGCCGAACGTCATCGTCGTCGCGTCGTTGCCGTTCTCGTTGTAGCCGTTCACGTGGATGTGCTGCCACGCGATATCCGCGAACGGACCGGTGCGCCAGTCGCCGAAATCCAGCCACCAGCCGCCGGTCAGCGTGAACGCAATGTGCGAGCCGGACGTGTCGCCGTCTTCGTAACGCACGGTCGGACCAATCGGAATGTCGCGGTGCACGTTGCTGTAGCCCAGATGGCCGAAGCTGCCGATCGCGCCGAAGTACGCATTCTGCCAGCCCCACATCACGTAACCCGTCGCCAGCAGATCCTGCAGCTTGAAGCCGCCGGCATTGCCCGCGAATTCATCCTTCTGCTGACCGATGGTGAAAGCCATGCCCGCGGTCAGTGCATCGGCCGGATGGATGTCGGCACCGATGCTGAGGGTGTTGACGTCGTTGCTGCTCTTGGGCGAATTCACCTGCGCGTCGAGGCGCTGGCGCGCATAGTCGTAGTTCGCCCAGACCCGCAAGCCGTTGCCGGATACGCCCGCGAGGCTGGTGGCGGCTTGGTCGAGCACGGAACGATTGAGGCTCTGGTTGATCTGCAAGGGTGCCTCGCCCAGCAATGAAATCTGGCCTGGCGCGGTGATGATCGACTCCGCGTATTGCGCCAGCAGCGCGTGCGCGGCGGCGGTCGGATGCACGCCGTCGGCGAAGAGATAGGTGCTCTCGGTGCCCGGCTGGTAGGTGACCGTGGCCCCCGGCGTACCCGCGGGCAGGCATTCGAAGGAACTGCCGTCTCCACCGGTGCACGCGGGTTGGGTCACGTTGGTAAACCCGTAGCGCGACGGATCGGCCACGATCTCGTTGAGCATCGCGAACGCATTCACCGGGATGATGTTGACGCCGGCGTTGGCGAGTCCCGCATTCAACGTGTTGTTGTAGACCAGCGACAGCCCGGTGAGCTGACCGGCGGCCGTCGGGCCTTGCGCGAGGCCGGACGGCGTCAAGCCGATGTTCGGCAGGTTGAACACCATCACGTAGCGCGCACCCGCGTCGCCGAGTTGCTTGACCATGCCGAGTTCGGTCGTGGCGGCCTGCTGCAGGTAAGCCTGGATCTGGGCCTGGTCCATCAGCGAGGACACGCCCGCACCCGCGGTCACCTGCGCCACCACCTGCTGGGTCACGATGGGCGTGATCTGCGCCGTGAAAGCGGCAATCGCCGCCGGAACATTCGGAATCAGGTTGGCCGCGATCGCCTGCTGCACCTGCGCCGCAATCGTCTGCTGGATCAACTGCTGCGCGGTCGCTGCCGCCGCCCCGGACGTCGCGGCGTAGAACACGTCGTTGGCGCCGCCCCACACGCTGTACAAGGTGTTCGGATCGGCCTTGTTGCCATTCGCCTGCAGGTACATGCCGAGTTGGGTCGGCAGGAGCGGCACGCTCGCTGGCGTGCCCGGCGAATTGTTGAGGATGCCCGCGCCGCCGAACGCGAAGTCGGTGCCCTGCATCAGCGCCGGGGTGAGCGGCGTTCCGAAATAATCCGCGATGTGCTCGACCGCGACTTCACCCGGGTTGGTGGTGAAGCGCATCAGGAAAGGCAACTGCGGACACTGACCCTGACTGATGCAGGACAAATCCAGGTTACCGTCATCGCTCAGGCTGTCGCCGAACACCACGACGTTGTCGAATAAACCCGCGTGCGCAGACGGTTGTACGGCGGCCGGAGCGGATTGCGCGAACGCGGCGGAACTGGCAAGCGCCAGCGCCACGGCGCAGGCGAGATGACGCGGACGGAACATGGCGGGAATCTCCGGTTGCCAAACGGTGGACGCGCCAAGCCTAATACAGACGTTTGTTTTGTTCCATCCGCGGGCGTATGGGTGAAGCGCCATGCTCGCAATCTGCCGGGAGATCGTGCGCCGGCAAACGCCCGGCCGCGGATGGCCGGTTCGGCGCCAACCCCGCGCTGTGGCCTCTTGCCAGCATTTGTCCGAAGGCGACGATCCACGGCACCGGGCGCGTCAACAGCGCAAAAATCCGATCGGCCCAGCGGGTGGACAACGCCGCCGCGATCACGGCGCCCGCCGTCACGCACAGAACCAGTGCCGCCCACGCCGGAAGCGCTTGCGCCAACAGCGCAAAGGCGCCGGTTGCAGCGACGCCGAGCACCAGGAAGCCGTGCACCAGATAAGCCGTGAGACTGCGCCGCCCAAAGCCGGCGTGACGCGCACGGCGGGGCACCAGCGTGAGCACGGACAGCGCGCATATTGCGGAGGCGCTCAGCAGCGCGAATCTCGTCATCGCGCCCGCGAACGGCGCGATCCGCAAGGACGCGTAGTCCATCGACGCATACAACCATTCCGGATCGAGGTCCCGCAGAAACCACGCACCGGCCGCTGCAGCGGCAAGCACCGTCACCGCGGCGAACCTGCGCACGGGCGCGCCGCCCAATTGCTGCAAGCGCCGCGGGCCGATGCGATGGCCGAGCAGGAACAACGGAAAGAACACCAGCGTGCGCGACAGCGAAAATGGATAACCGATCCACGGCGCCATGCCCGCAGCCAGGGCGATGATCACCGCCAGCGGCAACGCAAACTTCAGTCGCGCGAACAGCGGCAACAACACCCGCCAGCATGCGAGGCTCAGCAGATACCACAGCAACCAGTACGGCGTGAGGTAGCCTTGCGACCAGTCACCGGAGCCGGACAGCCACGCATCCCACACGGGATAGAGTGTCTGGAACACCACGTACGGCAACAACACGCAGGTCGCCAGTGCGAAGACGCGGCGACGTGTCAGGTCGGTTTTCGAAACCGCGCCGGAAACCAGCACGAACGCCGGCATGTGGAACAGGTAGATCCAGCGATAAAGCGCCGCCGCGAAGGGGCCAGAATCGGACAGTTGTTCCAGCAGGTGTCCGATCACCACCAGCGCGATCAACACGAACCGGGCGTGGTCGAGCGCGGGATAGCGCTCGGGTTGCCGCGCGATGCGCGACGTGCGTGCAGCGGGTTTGCGCAGGGCACGTTGCCCGGCGCGACGGAGCGGCCGATAAAGACTGCGGGTCCAGTTGACGGCAGATTTGCCGATCATCCGCGGGATGGTTCCTCCGAAGCTGGCGGCACGTGGAAACGTGCCGATCGTTCGGCATTCCCCCTGCTCGATGCCAGGATCGCGCGCGGCGTCACGACGGCCGGCACGCGGACTCGATGCGGCATGATGACGCAGCGCGCGTTAACCCGATCGGAACGTCGCGCGGGAATCCGTCGACGAACGGCTGCGCCGCCAGCCTTCGCCCGCTTACACTTGCGCAACTTTGCCTTGCGGCGCAACGCCCATGCATGATTTTTTCCGTGTCGTCGTTCTCGGCATCATCGAAGGCATCACCGAATTCCTTCCGATTTCCTCGACCGGACACTTGCTGATCGCCGAGCACTGGCTGGGTGCGCGCTCGGACTTGTTCAACGTCGGCATTCAGGCGGGCGCGATCCTCGCGATCACGCTGGTGTACTGGCAACGCATCTGGCAGTTGCTGACGCGCTGGCGCGATGCGGAAACGCGCGATTACCTGTTGAAGCTGGTCGTGGCGTTCGTGATCACGTGCGTGCTCGGCCTGGTCGCCACTCGTCTCGGCTTCACGCTGCCGGAAACGATCACGCCGATCGCCTGGGCGCTGGTCATCGGCGGCATCTGGATGATTGGCGCGGAACAGATCGCCGCGCGCATGCCGGAGCGCAAGGAGGTGACCTGGCCGGTCGCGATCCTGGTGGGCATCGCGCAAATGATCGCCGGCGTGTTTCCCGGCACCTCGCGCTCGGCCGCGACGATTTTCGCAGCGATGCTGTTCGGCACGTCCAATCGCGCGGCCGCGACCGAGTTCGCGTTCCTGGTCGGCATTCCCACCATGTACGCGGCAACCGGTTACGAATTGCTGAAGGTGATGCACCAAGGTGGCACGGTGCACGAGGATTGGAGCGCGCTCGTTGTGGGCTTCGTGGCGTCGCTGATCGTCGCGTTCGTCGCAGTGAAATGGTTGCTGCGCTACATCCGCACGCACCGCTTCACGCCGTTTTCGATTTACCGCATCGCGCTGGGCACGCTTTTGCTGGTCGCGATTTATTCCGGATGGCTGCAGGACATCGCGTGACGACTACGGTCTGGCAACCGGTTTGCCCGCGGCCACCCATGCCTTGAAGCCACCGTCCAGATGCGCGACATCGCTGTAGCCGAGTTGCCGCAACGTCATGGCTGCCAGTGCCGAGCGTCCACCTGAAGCGCAATGCAGGATCACGCGGCGGTTGGGATCGAGTTCCGGTTTGTGCAGCGGCGACGTGGGGTCGGCGTGGAATTCCAGCATGCCGCGGGACGCGTGCAAGGCGCCCGGAATCACGCCGCCCGTGCGCTCGGCGGCATCGCGCACATCCACCAGCAGCGCGCCCGCGGCCATTTCGGCCTGCACCTGGTCGGGAGTGAGATTCTCCACGCTGGCCTTGGCTTCGGCCACGAGCTGCGATGCGGTTTTGTTGCTCACTGCCTGCACCCCATGATCAGTCCTTCGGCGGCGCATCCACTTTTGCCGCCTGATTGAAATCTCCGATCCCGCCGACCAGCAGCGCGACCGCTTCGCGTTCGGCTTCGGTGAGATCGGGGTGCCAGGAATCCAGGATCATCACCGCGCGCACCTTGTCGCTGCGGTTCCAGGCTTCGTGTTCGAAGGTGTCGTCGAAGGTGACGCAGCGGCCTTCCTGCCACGCGTGTTCGACGCCGCCCACGCTGATCGCGCAGTCCTCGGGGATGATCAGTGGCAGGTGCGTGACCAGCCGCGAATTGGTGACGCCGTGGTGCTTCAGGATGTGCGAGCCGGGCGTCAGGATCGAGAACAGCACTTCCGGCGCGTGGCCGCGGATGTGCACCAGCGGCAGCGAGGCCAGGATTGCGGTGGTGCGCGGGCAACGCCGCGCGTTCTGCTCGAACACTTCGCCGTGGCGGTGGAAGAAGAACGAGTTCCATTCGGCATGGCCGCGGGTGCCGGCCAGCAGGTTCTGTTCCTTCAGCAGCGTGTTGTCGTTGGTCCCGAGGAACGGTTCGACGCCAATCGGCCGGCCCAGTACGTCGAGCAGTTCGGCGCGGATCGTGTCGGTGTGCTGCTCCAGTTCCGCGTGCCACGGAAACAGCTCGCGCGGATAGTACGGGGTCGCAGTAAGGCCCGGTACGTAGAAGAATTTGCAGTATTGACGCGGATCGGGGTAGTTGGCCGGCCGTTCTTCCAGATAGATTTCAAGCCCCTGCTCCACGCGCGTCAGGGCGCCGGCGCCGTACTTGTCGCGCAACGGCTGCATCAATTCCATGAAGAGGCGCTTGCGGTGCAGGTTCACGAATGCGATCGCATGCTTCACGGCCGGACGCAGGCCGGGCGGCGTGGTCACGTCGCTGCGCCACTTGCCGCGGCTCTGCGCCGCGGACAAGGCGCCGAAATACGCGGTGGTCGCGTCGTCGGCGCGGCCGAGTTGTTCCAGTGCCGCGCCGCGGTGCAGGCGCGCCGCGAAATGCATCGGTTCCAGTCCGAGCGCGCGGTCGAAGGCATCCAGCGCTTCGCCGCCGTGACGCTGCGCCAGGTGCACGATGCCGAGATTCTTCCAGATCTCCGGTTCGGTGGGGTTGAGGCGGGCGGCGTGTTCCAGATCGCGTCCCGCCGAGGCGAACTCGCCACGCGACAACGCGCACATTGCCACGAAGTTCAGGGCCTCCGGCGTGTCAGGCGCGATTTTCAGGATGTCGCGGTAAAGCGCTTCCGCGTCGGCGATCCGGTGTTGCGCCGCGTGCGCGCGCGCCCGGTTGATGCGCGCTTCGTCGGCTTGCAATGCCTCGGTCATGGTGCTCTGTTGCTTGGCTTTCGCCTAGTTTGCCGGGTTCGCGGCAGGCGCGCTTGATCCAGCGCAAAACGTAATCTCCGTAGGGTGGCGCCGATGAAGCAACGGTCAGCCCAACCTACCGCTCCACCATCCTCGCGAACCACCGCCAGCCCGGCAGCCATTCCGTGATCAACTTGAGGCACGTCAGCATGGGCACCGCCAGCAGCGCGCCCGGAATGCCCCACATCCAGCCCCAGATCAGCAGCCACACCAGGATCGCCAGCGGCGAAAGGCGCATGCGCCGGCCCATGATCATGGGCGTGATCACGTTGCCTTCCAGCGCGGCCAGTACCGCGAAGCACGCCGCGGGCGCCAGCGCATGCAACGGATCGTTGAAGTTCAGCAGGCCTACCGTCAGCAGCAGCAACGTATTGGTGACCGCGCCGACATAGGGCATGTAGTTGAGCAACGTCACCAGCCCGCCCCACAGCAGCGGGTCGGGCATGTCCAGCGCCCACAGGATCGCCGCGGTGATCAGACCCAGCGCGATGTTGATCAAGGTGACGGTGAGGAGGTACCGCGAAAACTCCTCCTGGATGCCGCGAATCAGCCCCAGTGCGACCCGTCGATAACTGAATCCCGGCATCGCCGTTACGAGATGCGCGGCAACGTTGCGGCCGTAACTCAGGAAGAAGAACACCAGCAACGCGACCGTGAGCACGGCGACCGCAATGCTCGGCGCCGATTGCACCAGCTTGTCCACGGAAAACCCGCCGGGTGGCGGCGGATGGTTGGTCGGCTGCGATACGACACCGATGCCGGCCAGCGATTGCGAGGCGGCATGGCTGACGCGGGTGATGGGCCGCGTCAGGCGCTTCACCTTGTAGCCCACGTCGCGCATGGCGATCGGCGCGTCCTTCAACCAGGCCGTGGCCGGTGCACTCAGGCCGATCACGCTGCCCGTCAGGGCCGCGGCCAACGCGACCATCACCAGCAGGCTGCCCACCGGGCGTGGCACGTAGATGCGATGCAGGCCTGCCACGATCGGATTCAGACCGAGCGCGATGAACCCGGCAAGCACCAACGGAATGAACAGCGAACGCGCCAACACCAGCGTGGTGGCAATCGCCAGCAACATCAGGATCAGCAGCGGAACGCGCAGCGAACGGAGCCGCCGCACCCGCCGCCTTCCGAGCGCGCTGACATGGCGCCGTGGCCGGATGGTCTGCAGCCGCCCCGGCGGCACGGACCGCGTCCCTGCGGCGTCGGTGCTTCCGGAAAATCTCGATGACGGCATGGCGGACCCCCTCGCCACATCAAAACGGTTCAGACGTTGAGGTATTGTCGCACCAGACGCCAAGCCGGTCCGCTGGCCACGCGTACGCCGGCCCGGACCAGTCCGCCGCCGACCCGCAGTTGCGACAACACGAAACCGATGCCCGCGGCACCGACCAGCGTCGGCAGCGGGTGCGCCCGATAGACGTCGACGACCTCGTTCATCGACGCGCGCAGATGGCCACGCGCGGCACGCGAGCGCGCCAGCGCCTGCCGACGTTTGGTCAGTGCACGCGTGTACTTCATGGCGCGGGTTCCTTTTCCGACGGCGGAGACGAAGCGCGCCGGAAGCGTGCGAAGTCGCGCCGCAAGCCGTGTTGCAACGCCGCGAATTCGGCACGGGTGCGCGGGAAGGTGGCCTGCAGGATCGCGCGTCGTATGGCCATCCAGATGCCGATGACCAGCAGCAGGTGCATGCCGACCAGGATCGCCAGCGCAATGCCGATCGAATGCGTCACCACGGCCAGCGCCCAGCCGATCAGCGCCACGATGCACACCCATAGGGCCACGGCGAACGCCACCAGCGCGACGCTGGAAAGAAAAATGAGGCCGATGCTTGCGCCGAACACCTGCGCTTCGGCGGTCAACAGCGCCAGCAGCGCCGCAGCCGTGCGTTGCAGCGAAGTGAACAGCGTCGCACCAGCACCCAGCACCGCACCAGCCGAAGCCTGCGCGGCGGCCCGTTGCGCGTCGGATTCAGCCGATTCGGGGCGCTCTTCGGTTTCGACGTTCATCCCTGCACGCCCACCGGGAAGCCATGGGCCGCGTCAGCGGCGCGGACCCAGCAACCGCCCGAGCAGCCAGCCGGCCGCCAGCGCGATCGCCACCGATTGCACCGGTTTCTCGCGCACGAAATCGCGTACGTTGTCGAGCGCGTCATCCGCGCGGTCGCGCGCGCGGGAAGCGAGTTCGGTGCCGCGATCGCGCCATTCGCCTGCCTTGTCGGCGGCGAGTTCGGCCCCGCGCGCGCTGGCATCGGTGGCGCGGTGCAAGCCCGATTCCACGCGATCGGCGGCGGCGTCGAATTTCTGCTTGGCGCCGCTGACCGCACTGGAAGTGCCTTCCTTGACACGCGTCGCGGTGCGTTCGATGCGCTCGTGGGTGTTGCCGTTGCGCACGGCCTCACTGCTGATGTCGTTGCTGATGTCGTTGGCCATGATGACCCTCCTTGATGGCGCCCCACCGGCGCGATGAAAACCATTTTTGCCCCGCCTTCGACATGGACGGTACGGGTTGGAACCATACAGTGGGCGTCGTGACGGAATGGCGAAAACCGCGCTAACGCCCGCGGCCCGTTCGTTCAGGCGGCCACGGCCGGGTTCAGGCTGTAGGTACCCACCCACTCGGCCTGACCCAGAATATGACCGCGCAAGGCTTGCTGCAGTTCCGACCAGCCGAACGCCCGCGGCAGGTCGAGCCGCGCCACGTCCAGTGCGTACAAGTGGAAGTGGTAGTGGTGCAGCAACGTATCGTTCCAGGGTGGGCAGGGGCCGTCGTAGCCCAGGTATTCGCCGGCCATGTCGGGATCGGACGCGAACCATTCACTGTAGCCGTTGCGTCCCTGCCGCGAACCCGCGGGGCCATCGGGACTTCGCTTGCCGTGCGGCGTGACGCCGTCGCTGCACGCGCCGGCCGCGATCGCGTTGCACGTGGCGGGTACATCGATCATCAGCCAGTGCGCGAAATCCACACGCGGCAAATCGGACGGAACGCTGCGGCCCTCCTTGTTGACATCGTCGCCCTTGCTGGGCACGTCGATATCGATGCAAGCGAGCGCGAAGGATTTCGTCCCCTCCGGGGCACCGCTCCAGGCGAGCTGCGGATTGCGGTTGCCGGCCAGCACGCACATCTCCCCGTTGTCGCCGGACTTGCCGAACGCGAATTCGGCCGGCATGCGGGCATGATTCCCGAAACTGTCGCTGCGGATTTGCATGTGGTGTCCCTGCACTTCAACCATCAAAAGCATTGCCGACCCGGATCAACGCCGATGGACGAGCTTCTCAGCGCCTGCCGCTTTCCGCGGAACCGCGTGATGAACAGGTTTTCGATCTGCCTTGTTCGCGCTGATGCGCATCGAAGGCGTCCCGGCTCACCGTCACCTGGCCTGGTACGTGATTCGATATATCACGCCATTTTGGTCATCGGAAACCAGCAGGCTGCCATCCCGCATCGGCTGCACGTCGGCCGGGCGACCCAAGCTCGTCTCTCCATCCAGAAAGCCGGTCAAAAATGGTTGGGAACCGCTGACCTTGCCGTCCTTGCCCACGTGCGCCACCACCACGCGGTAGCCGGACTTCCGTGAACGGTTCCACGAGCCATGTTCGGCGATGAACACGGCATCGCGGTACGCGGCGGGAAACATCCGGCCGACGTAGAACCGCATGCCGAGGGCCGCCACGTGTGCGCCGAGGCGCAACGCCGACTGCGCGAAGTCGCTGCAGGCATGGCCCTTGCCGAATTCCGGGTCGGGCACGTTGCCCGCGTGGCACCAGGGGTACCCGAAGTTATCGCCCAGCTTGGCGACACGATTCAAGGTGTCGTCGGGGATGTCGTCGCCCATCAGGTCGCGGCCGTTGTTGGTGAACCAGAACGTGTGGGTGCCGGGCTGCCAGTCGAAACCAACCGAATTGCGGATCCCCGTGGCGACGGTTTGCCAGTCACTGCCATCCGGGTTCATCCGAATGATCTTCGCGAAGTCCGGTCCGGGGTTGCAGATGTTGCACGGTGCGCCGATCGGCACGTACAGCTTGCCATCCGGCCCGAACGCAATGAATTTCCAGCCATGGTGGGTTTTGGTCGGCAGCTTGTCGGTGACGACGACGGGTTTCTGAGGATCGGTGAGGTGCGCTTCGATGTCGGGATACTTGAGGATCCTGCTGACCGCCGACACGTACAGCGCGCCATCGTGGAACGCGACGCCGACCGGCATCTCCAGATCCCTCGCGATCACGTACACGTGTTCGGCGCGGCCGTTTTTCATCCCGGTCAGCGCATACACGTCGCCCTTCTGCGAACCCACGAACACGGTATCGCGCGTGCCGAGCGCCATCCCGCGTGCGTTCGGCACCTGGTCGCTGTAAAGGGAAATCTGGAAACCGGCCGGAACCCTGAGGCTTTGCAGTGGCGGTGCCGCGCGCCCGGCCGAAGGGATGACCATCAACGCGACGGCGGCAAGCGCGACGGCAAAATGCTGCAATGCACTCATCTCGACCCTTCCCGTGACATGAATGATCAAGCGTATCGGCCTGGGTGTTATCGGAACGAGAACGCCGGGACGCCGCGGCGGCCCGTGCGAACCAAGCCGCGGGTGCCTCCCGGCCAGGCGCTTCCGGGGGCAACGGCGCACTCGAAAACCCTAGGGTGTGGTGACCGGCTGCGGATCGTCGAGCGTCGCGAAAGCCTCGGAGAACACTTCGCGGTAGTGACTGGAATGGCCGGGCGCAAAACTCACCGGCAGGCCACCGCGGCCCTTGCGCGCACCGCGCGCCATCGGACCGGGCTGCAGGTCAGCCACGCCCAGGAACACGCCCAGGCGCATCCGCATGTCCGAATCCCCCGCCGCCAGCAGCGCATCGGGATCGGCGCGGAAACTCGGCAGGATCGCGGCGGCCTGCGCGATGTGGGTGGCCGCCAGTCGCAGCCAGCGCGCGCCGGTCAGCGGATCGGGCATCGAAACCCCTTCCGACCAGCCGAAACCCAGCCAATCGAGCAGCATGTCGTGCGGCTCGCGTTGCACGATCACCAGCCGAGCGCCCGGCAGCGCCCGTTTGATCACCGGCGCCACCCGTGCATCCAGCACCGGAATCCAGTCGACGACCCGGCCAAGGTCGGTGGCGCCCGCGCGCTCCAGCGGGCGCCGGTAACGCCGTGCCAGCATCGCGAGATCGGCCTGGCCCAGCGGCTGGCCGAGGCGTGGATCGAACGGCGCATTCACGAAATCCGGTGCGGTTTCGAAACGCTCGCGACGCACGAACCAGCCCGGCTGGTCGGCCAGCAGCGCAGCGACCTGGCCGACGCCGGAACCGGGTAGTCCGCACAGGAACACCGGCGCTCCGCCGCGTACTTCCGCGAAATCGGGCTCGTCGGCGAGGCGATGCAATTCCGTCGACGCCGCCTCGTCGAGTGTCGGCAGATCCGGAAGCTGGCCGCGGGTGACGCGCTGCGCGCGCATGAAGGCTTCGGCCGCATCAGGCCATTGCTCCAGCGCATCGAACGCCAGCCCCAGCAGGCGCTGATGGCGGCGCGCCAGTAACGGCGGCTTGCCCTCGAATTGGCGCTCGTCCACCCGTTGCAGGCGTTGCACCGCGGCAGCCGGGTCGCCCGCCAGCAAGGCGCCACGCGCACGCAGCATCGCCAGTGCCGGACGCGGCGATGCCGCGGCGACTTCGGCGAGCGCCAAGGCCTCGTCCACGCGGCCGGCGCCGTCCAGCGCCAACGCGTGCTGCGCCTTGAGATCGGCGTCATCGGGCCAGCGTGCTTCGGCGGCGGTCCATACGGAAACAGCTTCGTCGTGTCGGCCACTGCGCATCAGCAACCGCGCCAGCGCGGCATGCGCCCGCACGCCGTCGGGGTAACTCGCGACGTGCCAGCGCAGATCCTCGATGGCTTGTTCGACCCGCTTGGTGCGCGCAAGCAGGTCGGCACGGCGCACCGCCGCGGGATGCAGGTCAGGCCGGATACGGAGGGCTTCGTCGTATTGCGCGATGGCTTCATCGATGCGGCCTTGCGCACGCGCCACGTCGCCCAGGCCCACACGCGCGGTCGCGGTCTGTTCGCCGCGCGCAAGCAGCGATTCGAAAATCGGCAGTGCCGCCGCGATCTCGCCCTTGTGCACGTGCACGTCGGCGCGCAGTGCTTGCGCGAGCGGGTAGTCGGGCTTTACGGTCAACGCGTTGTCGAGCGCCTTCGCCGCGAAATCCAGCATGTCCTGATCCAGCATCGCCTGCGCGTAGCCGGTCTGGATCAGGGGATCGTCGGGCGCGAGTTCCGCGGCCTGCGTCAGCAATTGCAACGCGCGCGGCGAATCACCACGCAACTGCGCAACGTTGCCGAGCCCGGTCAGCGCCTGCACGTCGTTCTCGTCCGCGCGCAATGCCACCCTGAAGTGGTTTTCGGCGGCTTCGATGTCGTTACGCAACAACGCCACCTGACCGAGCCCCGCGTGCGCGGCGGCGAGGTTGGGATTCAACTGGCGCGCTTGGTCGTAGGCGTGCTGCGCCTCATCGAGGCGACTTTCGCTGAGGTACATCTCGCCCAGCGTATGCTGGCAGGCCGCATTGCCCGGATCGAGTTCCGTCGCACGCCGGACCAGCTTGTACGCTTCCGGCAGGTCGCCACGCTGGCCGCGCAGGATCCCGAGCAGATGCAGCACTTCCGCACTGTCGGGGTTCTCGGCCAGCAGCTGGCGATAACCGTTTTCGGCTTCGTCGAGGCGGCCGGCGCGATGCAGTTGGACCAGGTCTTCGAGCATGGGGCGTTTCGCATGAAGAGGCTGCGCATTATGCCTGCCATTTGTGCCTGCCATGCTCTCGCTGGTGGAAAGTCAGGCCACGGAAGCCCGTAGTGGTCTTGCCGGCCGCGCGGCAACTCCGGCGACCCGCTCCGCTCAGCGAAGCAGCCATCAGGGACAATCGCGCAAGCGCGCCAAGCGCGCGGAAATGTAGTCCTCGGACCAACTGCCGAGATGCCGGTCGCGGATGAAGCCGCAATGGCCGCCATGCCGGGTGAGCGTCACCTCGACGCGCGGCGGCAACGTCATCGTCGCGAGATCGCTCGCCGGGCACACCGGGTCATCGCAGGTCGCGAGGATCGACGTCGGCACACGCAACCCGGCCAGCCGATCGCCCGCTACCGAGTAGCCATCCAGATAATTGTCGAGGCTGCCAAAGTCGGTGTGCCTCAACACCAGCGCTTCGGTCAGGGTCCGCAGCGTCCCGCGCAGGTCGCGGCGCGTGAACAACTCGGCATCGGCGAACGCGCGCTGCTTGGCCTTCAGCGAACGCCGCCACTTCCACATGAAATAGTCGTGGTACATGCGCGGCGCGTGTTCGAGCTGGAACAATCCGGCGTGCGGATCGATCACCGGGCATATTGCGATCACGTGCGCGAGATCGATGCCGGCGTCGGGCGCCCGCAGCGCCGCACGCAGCGCGAAATTGCCGCCCAGCGAAAACCCGACCAGCACCATCGGACGCGTGGGATACCGCCGCTGCACTTCGGCCAGCGCGCCGACCACTTCGTCGATCAGGCATGAATGGAAGATGCCGGGATTCAACGCATGGGTGTCGCCGTGATCGCGGAAGTTGAGGCGGAACACGTCCCAGCCCTCCTCCAGCAACCGCGCGCCCGTCTGCAGCAGATACATGGAACGCGTACTGCCTTCCCAGCCGTGGAACAGCACCACCAGACCGCGCGCCTGCGCGGCGACGTTCTGCACGGTGCGGCAACCGGCAAGCCGCACGCCCTCGCCGCAATCCAGCGTCACCCATTCGGCGTCGGCTTCCAGGCGACGGGTACGCGCGCCGTGCAGAAAGCGGCGCAACGAACTCGACGCCAGCATCGACTGCACGTGTGGACTGCGCAGCCACCACGACGGCCGGAAATCGTCGTCGGCCGTCGGCGTCACGTGGCGATTCCCAGCACCTGCGCGATTTCGGCACGCGCCGTTTCGGCCATCCGGCGGCGGCCGCCTTCCGGATCGAACGGCACGGGCTTCAGGAAATGGACCTCGGCGGTCAGCGAGCGCGTCGCCAGCACGCGGATCACGTTGTGCAGGAAACCCTCACCACGCGTGAACAACATGTCGGGCGCGGGCGCGCCGTTTCGAAGATAACGCAGTGCCACCGGTTGCACCGGCGCCGCTGCGTCCAGTGCCGCCTGCAGGATGCGCGCATGGAATACCTTCAACGTGCCGGCCGGTGCGGTGCCGCCTTCCGGAAACGCGGCGATGCTGCGGCCGGCCCGCAGGCGATCGCTCATCACCGTCATCACCTGCGCCAGCGAATCGGTGCTGCCGCGCCGGTGGAAAATCGTGCCACCGCGACGCGCCATCCATCCGACCAGCGGCCAACGTCCGATTTCGGCCTTCGCCACGAAATCGGCGGGACGGATCGCATGCAGCACGCTGATGTCCATCCACGAACCGTGGTTGGCGACGAACATCACCGGGTCGTGCAGGGGCTCGCCCCGCCGCTCGACGCGCACGCCGAAGCAGCGCAGGAACAGGCGCGACCAGTTGCGCAGCAAGCCTGCGCCGGCGGTGCCGGGTTTCGGGCCGTGCGGCAACAGGAATATGCCGAGCAGGCATCCCCCCAATACCACCAGCAGCAACAGCGGCACACGCCACGCGCAACGCAACGAACCCAAGGCTGGTCCTCCGCCTCGTCAAAAGTCGTTACTTTAACGTGAACGCGGTGTCACGGGCAGGCCGATGGGGTTCGCCTTACACTGGGGATGCGCGAATGAGGATTGCACCATGAACACCACGCCCCGCCGCGTCGAACACCAGCAAACCGACCGCGGCTACATCCCCGTCTACACCACCGAAACCGTCGAGCAACCGTGGAGCCAGTACACCCGCACCGAACATGAAGTATGGGCCACGCTGTTCCGCCGCCAGCGCGACGTGTTGAAGGGGCGCGCCTGCAACGAATTCCTCGAGAACCAGGAACGCTTCGGCATGACGCCCGATGTGATTCCCAAGTTCGACGACTTGAACAAGGTTCTCAAAGCCGGCACCGGCTGGGAAATCGTCGGCGTCGAAGGCCTGCTGCCGGAATTGACCTTCTTCGACCACCTCGCCAACCGCCGCTTCCCGGTGACCTGGTGGATCCGGAAACCCGAGCAGCTCGACTACCTATCCGAACCCGACCTGTTCCATGACCTGTTCGGCCACGTGCCGATGCTGCTGAACCCGGTGTTCGCCGACTATGTGCAGGCCTACGGCTGCGGCGGTGTCAAGGCGCACGGCATCGATGCCGACGCGCTGATGAACCTGACGCGGCTTTATTGGTACACCGTGGAATTCGGGCTGATCAATACGCCCGAGGGCGCGCGCATCTACGGTTCCGGCATCGTCAGCTCCAAGGGCGAGTCGATCTACTGCCTCGAATCGGATTCGCCCAACCGGATCGGTTTCGACCTGGAGCGGATCATGCGCACCCGCTACAAGATCGACACCTATCAGCAAACCTATTTCGTGATCGACAGCTTCCAGCAGTTGATGGACGCGACCGAACCCGATTTCACGCCGATCTATGCGCGCCTCAAGGAAATGCCGGCCCTGCCCGCGGCCGAAGTGCAGGCCAGCGATCGCGTGATCCATCGCGGGACGGGCGAGGGCTGGGTCAAGACCAACGACGTGTAGGGCGGGAGGAGCGAAGCGCATCCCGCTATCAGGCACCGGTAACGGCGGGTTATCACCCGCCCTACGCGGACCTCGGGCGCTTCACCGCGCTGACTTCCAGCACCTGCGCGACGTGTTCGCCATCCCAGCGATAGATCAGGTGCTTGCCCTGCACGCACGGCGAGGCGAGATCGGGGAAGAACAGCGCCGCGCACTCCCCACCCTTGCAGCGCACGCTGTCGTAGGCAATGCCGTTTGATCCCCCTTCGCGCAATGTTGCGCCGAGCCTCCGGGAAGCCCCGTAGTCGTCGGGATCGTGCTCGGCCTTCCAGCCACCACGGATGTCGTGCAACGAACCGTGCACGCCCGTGACATAGCAGCGCATCGTGATGTCGACCGCCGGCTCATTCGTCGCCTTGAGGAACTGCTCGCGGTGGTACACGGTTTCCTCGACGGCGGTGTCGAATTCGTGCGCGAGGTACAGCACGCCGTAGCTGCCGTCGGAGAAACGGCTGCCGTCGGGATTGAGGTGCGTGAACGCGGCCATCAGTGGCGTGGTGCCCGGGCCGCTGACGCGGTGTGCCTTCGGCACGTTCGACAATTCGCCCCATTCCTCGCGCAGGCGCGAGTTGGTCAACGACTCGATCCGGTACAGCGCATCGAGGTCCTTCGGTTCGGCAATCGCGTCGAACACCCCGACGGGCGGAAAGCGGCTGGGCACGATGCGGTAGGCACGCTGCCAGCGGATGCGGTGGACGGGCGGATCGTTGGATGGCATTGCGGAATGATGGCTGCATGGTTTCTCGGGTGCCGAGATTCGAGCCTCTCTCCCTGCGGCCGACGGCCGAGCGCGTAGTGCTTTAGAAGTGCGGGTGAGGATTCGGCTACGGTGCAACGTCCATCCGATTTCGGACCCTCATCCGGCGCTGCGGCGCCACCTTCTCCCGGAGGGAGAAGGAAGCGGCATTACCCACGTTGAGCATCCAGGTATTGCCGCACCACGAACAGATCGGCGACGTTGCCGGAGAGCATGCGTTCCAGCGCGCTCTTGCCACCAAAGGTCGGCGCGCTGTTGGGCTTGCGAAGCCAGGCGTCGGCGCGGTCGGCTTGCGGAAACAGGATCGTCAGCGACTTGAAAATGCCCAGCAAATAGCTGATGCGTTCCAGCGTGTCGCGCGATAGCGTGCCGTCGCGCTCGCGCTTCCATTTGTAGAAGGTCGATTCCGGCGGATCGCCCAGCAGTTTGCGCTGATCCGCGACGCGCAACTTCCAGCGCTCGGCCAGGTTGAAGAACGCACGTAGTGCCGGCCCCACCAGACCTGGTTCGGCCGGGGCATCGTACGTTCCGCGGGTGGCATCGATACGTTCGGCGTGCTGCTTCATCGGAAGTTCCTGTATGAAGTCAACTGCAACTTTACTTCATGCAGCAAGTTCATGCAATTCGCCCTCCGGCAGGTTCACTCGATCCGCTGGCGCGGCACGCCGGCGTGGGCGAGATAGGCGTCCAGCCCGCGTTCGACCGTGTCGGCGAAGATTTCCCCCGTCGCCACGAATTGCATGCGGTCGGGCCGGAAGTTGCGGAATCCCAGCCGCAAACGGCACCAGGCGCCGAGCGTCCAGACCGTGCCCCAGCACGCAAGACAGAGTGGCTCGATTTCGCGCGTGCTGGTACTGCCGTCCGCGTCGCGATATTCCAGTTTCAACACGCGTCGCGCGGAAATGGCTTCGTGCAAGGCATCGACGATGCCCGACTTCGCCTCGTACCAGCGCTGCGGCACGAACACGCGCGACCGCTCGGCGCGACCGCGCAGTTCCGTCGGCAACACCGCATCGATCTTCAGCATCGCCGATTGCGCGCCACGTGTCAGCCGTTCGCCCGCAAAGGCACGCACGAAGCGCGCGCCGACCACCAGCGACTCGAGTTCTTCGGCGGTGAACATCAGCGGCGGAATGTCCGAACCCTTGCGCAGCACATAACCGACGCCGGCTTCGCCTTCGATGGCCACGCCCGAGGCTTGCAGGTCCGCGACATCGCGATATACGGTTCGCAGCGACACGCCGAGGCTGTCGGCCAGCCGTCGCGCGGGCAACGCGGTGCGGCGGCCCTGCAAGGCATGGATGATGAGGAACAGGCGGTCGGCGCGACGCATCCACCGCTTTTATCACAACGCGGTCGCATCCCGTGCGACCACCGTTGCGCCGCACCCGCGCAAGCGACGGTGCCGGAAACATGCGGATCGCCGCGGATCAGCCCGTCAATCCCATTTCCGCTGCGAGCGCTTCGTCGGCCTTGATGGCGCGTTGCTCGGCCGGCCGAGCCATCACGCGGGCTACATAACCCGCGATGACCGGCGTGGCCTCGACCATGCCGAAGCCGGTGAGCCAGCGCAGCGCATTGCCCCACAACACATCGGCAGCGCTGAAGCGTTCGCCCAGCAGCCATGGGCCGGGTTTCAATGCCGAAGTGATGGCGTTCATCGTGGTGTCGAAGTCGGCGTACGGCGATTGCGCGCGCGGCGCGGGTTCGCGCTTCATCGCGCGATCGCCGATCGCGGGTTCGAAGCAGGCGGCGTAGAACACCAGCCAACGCAGGTACGTGCCGCGCTGCGGATCGTCCAGCGCGGGCGCCAGATTGGCCTGCGGGAATACATCGGCGAGATAGATGTAGATCGCCACGGTTTCGGTGACCGGCGTGCCCTTGTGACGAATGGCCGGCACCTTGCCCATCGGATTGATGGCCGTGTAGTCGGGCGCGAGTTGTTGGTTCTTGCGGAAATCGAGTACGCGCAGTGCGTAATCGGCGCCCAGTTCTTCCAGCAACGCGCGCGTCATGGCCGCGCGGCTGTGCGGGTTGTGGAATAACACGAGATCGGATGAAGGGTTCATTTGGAAGCCCCGATTGCGATGAAAACGAGCGATGGGCGATTGCGTAACCGCGCGTGCTTCCGCTGCGCGGCTGCGCCCTAGGCTGCCAGCACTCCGTCGAGCCCGCGCGCCTGCTCGGCAGCGAGGGCCTCGTCCATTTCGAACGCGCGCCGGATCGCCGGACGCGCCTGCACGCGACGGGCGTAGTTGCAGAACACGGGCCAGTCCGGCACCAGCTTGAACGTCAAGCCGTAGTTCAGCGCGCCGCCCCACAGCACGTCGGCGGCGCTGAAGCGTTCGCCCAGCAGCCACAGTCCGCGTTTCAATTGCCCGGCCATTACCTGCATCACGCTGTCGTAATCGCCGTAACCGCACTGCATCGGCGGCACCGCTTCGCGCTTATGCGAAAAATCCGTCAGCGCCGGCTCGAAGCAGGAACCGTAGAACACCATCCAGCGCAAATACGCGCCGCGCAACGGGTCGCCCATCGACGGCGCAAGATGTTTTTCGTGATACAGGTCGGCGAGATACATCAGGATCGCCGCCTGTTCGGTGATCAACACGTCATCGTGGCGGATCGCCGGCACCTTGCCCATGGGATTGATCGCCAAGTAATCGGACGAGCGCTGCTCGCCGGCTTTCAGGTTCAACGCGACCATGTCGTACGCTGCGCCGAGTTCCTCCAGCATCGCGCGGGTGATGCCCGAGCGGCTGCGCGGCGCGTGGAAGAAGACAACCGGCGAGTGCGGGTCCATGGGCGCACCTCCTGATGGACTGCGGACAAAAAGCGGGACCGGACGGACCCAGCTGACCGGCTCCCGCGCGTGGCTCGCAACGGGAAACGGCGCACCTTCGATGCGCGCGCGATGCTGCGCGGCCGGCCGGTAGGCGTCGAGCAACTTCGAAATCCAGGGATGCATGGAAAAACTCCTTTGGTGTGCCCGCACAGCATGCAACCGTGCTGCTGACAACGTGCTGTCAGCAGCGGCTGGCTTTGCTGCGCAAGGGCCGGGACAATGCGTGTTCCCCGTCTGGATGCAGGCCATGAAGTCCGATTTGCCAAAACCCGTTTCACTGACCCAGTATCTGACCGAAGAGCGTCGCGCGGGCTACGGCGACACCGACCTGATCCAGTTGCTGGAAATCGTGGCACGCGCCTGCAAGCGCATCGCGGTGGCGACCGGCAAGGGCGCACTGGGCGGCGTGCTGGGCGAAGCGGGCACGGGCAACATCCAGGGCGAGGCGCAAAAGAAACTGGACGTAATCTCCAACGAAATCCTGCTGGACGCCAACGCCTGGGGCGGCCACCTCGCCGCCTGCGCGTCGGAGGAAATGGAGCATCCCCAGCAGATTCCCGACGCGTATCCGCGCGGCGGCTATCTGCTGCTGTTCGATCCGCTGGATGGTTCAAGCAACATCGACGTCAACATTTCGGTCGGCACCATCTTTTCGGTGCTGAAGCGACCCGGCGGCCATCGCGGCCGGGTCGACACTTCCGAGTTCCTGCAGCCGGGCACCAATCAGGTCGCCGCCGGCTACGTGGTGTACGGCTCGTGCACGTTGCTGGTGCTCACCCTCGGCCACGGCACCCAAGTGTTCACGCTGGATCGCGAAGCCGGCAGCTTCATACTCACCCGCCGCGACGTGCGGATCCCGGAAGACACTTCGGAATTCGCGATCAACATGTCCAACCAGCGGTTCTGGGAAGCGCCGATGCAGCGCTACATCGGCGACTTGCTGGCCGGCAAGGAAGGCCCGCGCGGGCGCGACTTCAACATGCGCTGGGTGGCCTCGATGGTCGCCGACGTGCACCGCATCCTGACCCGCGGCGGCATCTTCAGCTACCCACTGGATTCGAAAATCAAGGCCAAGGGCGGCAAGCTGCGCCTGATGTACGAGGCCAATCCGATGAGCTTCATCGTCGAGCAGGCCGGCGGCGCCTCCAGCACCGGGCACGGGCGCATCATGGAGGTGCAACCCGAGGGTTTGCACCAGCGCGTCCCGGTGATCCTGGGATCAAAGAATGAAGTGGAAGCGGCGGTGAAGTACCACCTTGACGCGTAGGGCGGGAGTAGCGAAGCGAATCCCGCCGGCGCGGATCGGCGGTCCGGAGTAGCGACCGGCGGGTTGTCACCCGCCCTACACACCTACACCCTGCCGACCACCGGGATCAGCGCACCGGTAATCGCCGATGCCTGCTCGGACAACAGGAACACGATCACGTCGGCGAGTTGCGAAGGTTTCACCCACTTGCCGAAGTCGGCCTTGGGCATGTCGCGGCGATTGGGCGGCGTGTCGATGATCGACGGCAGCACCGCGTTGACCGTGATGCCGCGTGGTTTCAATTCTTCGGCCAGTGACTCGGTGAGGCGCATCACGCCGGATTTTGAAGCGGCGTAGGCGCCCATGCCGGCACCGGCTTTCAATGCCCCGGCCGCGCCGATGTTGACGATGCGCCCGCCGTCCGGCAGATGCGCCAGCGCAGCCTTGCTGGCCGCGACCGCGGTGCGGAGGTTGACGCGATACAGCAGGTCCCACGTTTCGGCGCCGCCGTCGGCGAGGGTCTCGAAACGAAACGTACCGGCGATGTTCACCAGCGCATCGAGCCCGCCCATCGCCGTGGCCGCTTGGTCGATCGCGGTTTTCGCTTGCTCCGCATCGGCCAGGTCGACACCACCGAATCGTCCGGCCGCACCCAGGTCGATGCCGGCCGGCGGCGCATCCGCGCGATCGATGGCCGCGAGCTTCGCGCCGGCCGCAAGCGCGGTTTTCACCACCGCCGCCCCGAGCGAACCGAACGCGCCCGTGATCGCGATGCGTTTGCCCGTGAGTGACATGGCGACTCCTCCTGGCCAAAGCGAACGGCAAGCATATAGCGCGACGACCCGGCCGGTGAAATGCACCACGCCACCGTCCGGTCGAGTTCGGGAGTAAGCTCGCGCCGTGGCGAGTCCCGGAGCGTGCCATGGCCAGCATTCCCGACGACGCTGTTTGCCGAACCCCGCCCGTCGAGGCGCCGCTGCCGCGCACGATCACGCGCGTGGTCCATCGCCACACTTTGCCGCTGCGGATCATGCACTGGATCAACGCGATCTGCCTGCTGATCCTGCTGGGCAGCGGCCTGCAGATCTTCAACGCGCATCCGGCGCTGTATTGGGGCCACGCGTCGCATTTCGATCGGCCGTGGCTGAGCCTCGGCGCGACCCGCACGCCCGACGGAAAGCTGCGCGGCGTTACCACGCTCGGCACCCACCGTTTCAACACCACGGGCTGGTTCGGCGTGTCGAAGATGGATGGCCAGCCGACCGTACGCGGCTTTCCGTCATGGGCGACGATCCCCGGCCCGCAATGGCTGGCGATGGGCCGCGCGTGGCATTTCTTCTTTGCGTGGCTGTTCGCGATCAACGGCGTGTGCTTCGTCGCCTATGCGCTGTGGACGCGGCACCTGACGCGCGACCTGGTCCCGACGCGGCGCGACTGGCGCGGGATCGGCCGGTCGATCATCGACCACGCGCTGCTGCGGCATCCGAAAGGCGAAGCCGCGCTGCGCTACAACGTGCTGCAACGGATCGCTTATCTGGTCGTGATCTTCGGGCTGGGCGGCGGCGTGGTGTTGATGGGACTGGCGATGTCGCCACGGATGGACTCGGTGCTCGGCGGGCTGGTCGATGCGGTCGGCGGACGGCAATCCGCGCGCAGCATCCATTTCCTGTTCGCGATGGGCTTCATCGCATTTTTCCTGATCCACATCTTCGAAGTGATCGTGACCGGCGTCGGCAACAATTTGCGTTCGATGATCACCGGCCGTTACGCCATCGAAACGGAGGCGCGCGATGAAACTGATCAATAGGCGCCGCCGTTTCCTGCGCGACGCGCTGGCCCTGACCGGCGCGGTGACGCTGGGCGGCTGCGACAAACTGTCGGAAACCGATTGGGCGCCCAAGGTGTTGGACAGCGCGACGGGCCTGAGCCACGCGGCGCAACGCGCGCTGTCGCGCGGCGCGATGGCGCGCGAGTACGGCGAAGCCGACATCTCGCCGGTGTTTCGCGCAAACGGCAGCACGGATCCACAATCGGCCGAATACCGCGCAATGGCCGCGAACGGTTTTCGCGATTACCGGCTGGGCGTAAGCGGACTGGTCGCGCATCCGTTGTCGCTGTCGCTGGACGATTTGCGCGCGCTCCCGGCCCGCACCCAGATCACCCGCCACGATTGCGTGGAAGGCTGGAGCGTGATCGGCAAGTGGACGGGCGTGCAGTTGTCGCACGTGCTGAAGCTGGCACAGCCGACGAAGCAGGCCCGCTACGTGGTGTTCCGCTGCTACGACGCGATGGACGACGGCAGCGAATATTACGAATCGCTGGACTTCGACGACGCCTATCACCCCCAGACCCTGCTGGCGTGGGAACTCAACGGCAAGACGCTGCCGATCCCGAACGGCGCGCCGCTGCGGCTGCGGGTGCCGCGCCAGCTCGGCTACAAGATGGCGAAGTACCTGCGTCGCATCGATCTGGTGGATTCTTTCAAGTCCATCGCCGGTGGCAACGGCGGCTACTGGGAAGACCAAGGCTACCAGTGGTACGCCGGTATTTGAAAGGCGGCAGGCAAGGCTGAGCAATGCGAAGCCCAACATCCTTCATGTTGGGCTTCATCGCATGCCGCCCAACCTAGGATCGCTCGGATGCCTTGCGCCAGCGGCGTTCGTGTCGCCAATGCCGGATCCGGCGGATCGACCAGCGCGATGCGAACGGCAGCACCGCCAGCAACGCCAGCGAAACCATCATTGGCAGCGAAACCAATTGCGCCGGTGATTTGGCTGCCGCGATGCGCGTGCCGGCGTTCACGTACACCGCGGTGCCCGCCAACATGCCAACTTGCGTCACCCAGTAATACGTCCACGCCCGCATGTGGGTCAGGCCCATCAGCAGATTCACCAGGAAAAAGGGAAAGATCGGCACCAGCCGGATGTTGAGCAGGTAAAACGCGCCGTCGCGTTCGATGCCTGCGTCGATCTTGTGCAGGCGGTGCGCGAAGCGGCGGCGGATCGCGTCCTTGAACACGAAGCGGGACGCCAGCATCACCAGCGTGGCGCCGATCGCCGAACCGAACGACATCAGCACGGTGCCCTCCACCACCCCGAAGATCGCGCCCGCCGCCAGCGTCATCACGGTCAGCAACGGCAACGACAGCAACACTATCGCGATCAGCAAGCCGAGAAACCCGAACGCCAGCCGCCACGGATGCGTGGCCTGTTCCACCGCCAGCCACTCGCGGCTGCTTTGCAGCGTGGCGAAATCGAGATGGTGTTCCGCCCCTGAAAGAAAGAATGCGACCACCGCGCCCAATGCAATCAGCACCAGGATGCCGCGCAGCAACCATCGCCATTGTTCGCGGGACGACATGATTTCCAGCATGCGCGGGCACGCGTGAACGGTGCGTGCGACCCTTTACCGATGGCCTTCCTCCGTGCAGCATGGCGCGGACCCCGCGGAATTGCCCTTGTCCGATCACCCCGCCCTGCTGCACCGCCTTCGACGCGACCACCTGCTGCAGGCCTTGTTGCTGCTGACAGTCGTGCTGGCGGTTTTCGACCCGCGTGCGCCCCGGGAATACCTGCGCTGGCTCGACCTGCCGACGCTCGCCGGACTGTGCGGATTGCTGGTGCTGACGCAGGGCGTGCAGATGAGCGGGCACGTGCAACGCTTCGCCTTGCACCTGGTTGCACGGCTGCGCAGCGAGCGCGCACTGGCGTTCGTGCTGGTGCTGATTGCGGCTGCACTTGCGACGGTGCTGACCAACGACGTCGCACTGTTTTTGATCGTGCCGCTGACGCTGGCGATCGACCGCATCGCGAGCGTACCGCGCCAGCGACTGGTGATTTTCGAAGCGCTGGCGGTGAACGCGGGATCGACATTCAGCCCGATCGGCAATCCGCAGAACCTGCTGTTGTGGCAGCACTCGGGGCTGGATTTCTTGCGATACGTCGCGGCGCTGGCACCGGCTGGCGCGGTATTGCTGGGGGTGCTGCTGATCGCGTGCGGTCCTGCATTTCCATCGGTGCCCCTGCAGATCGACGAAAGTCGAGTGGAGCACGCGCCGCATCGGGATACGCCTTTGCTGGCGGGTTCGGTACTGCTGCTGGCGGCGATGGTGCTCGCACTGCAATGGGGATTCGCGGTGCCCGCAGCACTGGTCGTCATCGTGATCGGCGTGTTGTTTTTCCGACGCGTACTGGCAAGCGTCGACTGGCTGCTGCTGGTGACGTTCGCCGCAATGTTCGTGGGCCTTGGCCATCTCGCCGCGTTGCCGGTGGTGCAGTCGCACGTCGGCGCGCTGGCGTGGCACGATCCACGCGTCACCTACGCGGGTGGCATCGTCCTGTCCCAGCTCATCAGCAACGTGCCGGCGGCGGTAACGTTGCAGCACTATGCGCCGGATCTGACCCTGCTCGCGGCAGCGGTGAACGTCGGCGGATCAGGCTTGATGATCGGATCGCTGGCCAACCTGATCGCATTGCGGCTGGACGGCAGCCGCGGCATCGGCTGGCGCTTCCACGCGTGGTCCGTTCCATATCTTGCGGCGACCGCCGTGCTCGTGGCGCTGGTGACGTTGCGGCCGTAGGACGGATGGTTGGCCGGCTTCCCCGCATCAAACCCGATTGATCTGCCCTGCATGATTGCCGCGACACGCGCCGATCGATGGTCGTGATGGAGCGATTGCGCGTTCCGCGTTTCGCCGCCATTCCGGCTGAACCGCTACATCTGCCGGAACTGGTGGATGAAGGGGCGACTGACCACCAGCAAGTCCGGGCGTTGCCCCACGCGCAGTCGCAGGTGGCCGTCCAGGCCATGCTGGACGCTGGCGATCGCGTTGACATTTACCAGGGTCGAGCGGTGGATCTGCCAGAACTGGTCGGGATCGAGTTCCTTCAGCAGGTCGCGTATGGTCTTGCGGATCAAAAACTCCGCATTGCCGGTCACCATCTGCGTGTACTTGTAGTCGGCCTTGAAATACAGCACTTCCTCCACCGCCGTCAGGTACAACTCGCGGCCCCGGGATGCGGTGATCCAGCGCAGGTATTCGCGACCGTAATCGAGTCTCTGCAGCAGCGTACGCAAGGTTGCGTCCAGATCTGCCGGGGGCTCGTGCAGGCGCTGTTTCAGCCGCGCCACGGCGGTCGCCAGGCGCTCCCCGGAAAAGGGCTTCAGCAGATAATCCACCGCTCCCTGTTCGAAAGCGGCGACGGCGAATTCGTCGTAGGCGGTGATGAATACCACATGGCTGCGGCCGCTGGCGCGACGGGCCACTTCCAGCCCGCTCGCGCCCGGCATCCGGATGTCCAGGAACAGGATGTCCGGCTCGTGCTGCTGCATGGCGCGGATCGCGGCGTCGCCGTCGGGAGCCTCGGCACAGATGCGCAGTTCCGGCCAGGTCGAAGCCAACGCCTCGCGCACCTCGCTCCGCAGCAAGGGTTCGTCTTCGGCGATCAGCGCGGTGGGCGCGTTCATTGCGGAATCCCGATGGTGGTCCTGACATGAAAGCCGTCCCCTTGCAACCAGCGCTGGCGCACGAACCGCGCGCGTTCGCCGTACAGGGCCGCAAGTCGCACGCGCAGGGCTTCGATGCGGTCGTCGTCCCCGGCGGATGCACCCGCCGTGACGGCGGTCGCGCTGACCCGCAAGTACGATTGCGTGAGGTCGGCTTCGACGCGCAGGATGGCCATCGGCACAGCGCGACTGATCATGCCCTCGACCTCGTGGCGTATCGCGCACGGCAGGATCATGGCCGGGAAGGAGGCCGCGGCGGCGGCCGGCGGCAAGTCAGCTTCCAACGCGACCGTGGCGTTGCGTGAATTGCGCAGGACATCCAGGTATGCACGCACGACACCGATTTCACCGCCCAGTGTCGAGAGGGCGACGTGTCCCTGCGGCATGGCCGCGCGAAGATAGACGATCAAGGCATCGAGCGCGTGCAGCGCGCGCGGGGCATCGACGACTTGCAGTTCCTCGATGCGCGCCAGCGTGTCGACCAGGAGTTCCGGCTCGACGCGTCCCTGCATGGTCTGCAGGCGCGCGTCGGCCAGGCGCCGACGCGCCGTCGCCTGTTCCTGTTGCACCGCATGCAGCCGGTTCTGCTGCAGTTGCAGGCGGCGCAACCAGGCATAGGTGAACAGCGCCACGCCACAGATGACGACGCCGTCGACGACCTCGGTCAAGGTGCGAACGCGGTGCACGGTTCCCGGCTTGGCGTATGCGTCCATGGCCGTGGGAAGCGGAATCAGGTACTGGAAAAACCACGTGACCAGCAGGTTGACAAGCAACCCACCGAACAGCGCGCCCACTGCGTACGGCGTCCACCAGGGCCAGCGCCTGGGTACCACGCGATCCGCAATCGCGACCACCAGCAGCATACCCATTGCGATCATGGCGTTGTCGCAAAATGTCCAGGCATGCGCCTGCCACGACGCCTGCAGGTTCATGCGCAACCAGGTGAGTTCGTCCCAGGCATCAATCAGCAATGCGATCAGGTTGACCGCCAGGACTTGCCTCAAGGTGATCTGCCGCCAGCTGTCGAACAAGAAGCGCAACCAGCACGCAACCGTGCCAGTAAAGGCACCGGTGGCAGCGCGGGTGCGCACGGCGACGTTCATGCTGGCGCCTGCGTCCGGTACGGGAGGCTCAGGGTCGCAATGACACCGTGCGGCACGTTCCTGGCGAGGCGCAGTTGTGCCGCACCGCCGTACAAAAGGCCAAGCCGGGTACGCACGTTGGCAAGTCCGGTGCCGCCGCCCGAGCTTTGGCGGAAACCTGCACCGTCGTCGCTGACGCGCAGTTCCAAACGGCCATCGACCACATGCACGGCGATGCACACGGTTCCACCGCTGGGCAACGGCGCCAGGCCATGCTTGATCGCATTTTCGACCAGTGTCATCAGCATCAACGGGGGCAGCATGCCGGCCACGGCGTCGGCATCGGCCTCGATGCGCCAGTCGAGGCGCGTCCCCATGCGCACGGCCTGGATCCGCAGATACGCCTCGGCCAGGTCCAGCGCCTTCGCGACCGGGATCTGCTGCGCGCTCAGGTTCGACCACGACGTGCGCAGGTACTGGAGCAGGTGATGCAACATCTGGCGGCCGGCATCGGGCTCCGACTGCAGCAGCCGCCGTACGTTTGCCAGCGTGTTGAACAGGAAATGCGGCTCGATCTGCGCCTGCAGCGCCTGCAGGGTGGCCTCCGTACCCTGCCGCGCAAGGCGCTGCTGGGCGACCTCGCCTGCGTGCGCGGCATCGGCCAGCCGGCGTGAGCGTGCGTGGAGCACATAGATCGCCGCGAGCCCAAAACACAGCAGCGCACGTTCCATCCAGTAGCCGACGATTTCCTCGGGGCCGGCTTTCGTGAAACTGCCAGCCCAGGGCGCCAGCCAGCCGAGTATCACGCGCAAACCCACCCCGAGCAGCGTGGCAAGGATCACCGCGCCTGTCAGCACCGCGTTACGCGGCCACGGAGCCATCCCGGCGGTGCGTTGTTCCACCAGCACAACGACAGGCAGCACCGGCAACGCGACCACCAGGTTGACCAGCCACGCCACCGCCAGCAGCTTGGGCAACGCCATGGGCAGCGTTCTCTCGGCGTAGAAAGCGGCGACCGGTCGCATCGCAAGACCCAGCGCGAACAGGCACACCCATCCGCCCCAACGCATGACTTCACTGAAACTGCCACGCGTGTGGAGGGCCGCAGCGCGACCCGTACCCGGGGGCCGCAGGGCATCAATCGCCCGCGTCTCGCGACGTCCGGCAGACCACGCGTCACCAGCTGGTGCCTTCGCGCTCATGGTTTACGGTCGCGCCCGCGATCCGGAAATCCAAAAAAGCCCGCATTCGCCGAAGCATCTCGGCACACCCTTTGTAGACCCCTTGCGAATCGCTGGCAACCGGACATGCAACGGCACTCCGACGTGATCGCAGGCATGCCACGCGCCGCGACCACCGCCGTGGCGGGATGGCTGCGGAATCCTGGCCCAACCCACCGCAAGACGGGCGCGTGACCCGCGCAGTTGCACCACGGCCGCATCGGCGGATCGGCCGCCAGCAGGCCGGGCTCCGGCACCACACGCCCCTGTGCCTGGGGCGTGTGGCAAGGCCCGGTGGCGGCCGTTCACTTGATGACGACGTGCACGCCCGCCGCGGCCCGCGCCGCGACATATTCCTGCAAGGCCGATTCATAGCGCTGGTGCAGGAGTTCGATGCCACCCGTCAGATTCTCCGGATAGTTCGTTCGTGCTCCGAACAACATCCCGATTTCGCGCTGCGAGAAATTCGCGCGGATCCATTGATGGAAGCTCTCGCAGGCAGTCGCGTCGGAAGGCGGTTCGCAGCTCAGGCTGGGGGCGGCTGAAACCTGTACCGGCGGAAGATCCCGCTGACTGCCGGCCACGGCGGATCCGGCAAGACCGGCCAGGATGATTGCAAGGGAGATGGCATTCAGTTTCATGGTGATGACCCTCGAAGTTGTGCAGCCGTTTCTTCACGAATGGCGTGCACGGCAGGCAAAAGCGCCTGGGTGTCGGCACCGCATGCGGGTCGGGGAAAAGCGTTCCGCGCCCGCACGATCGTGCCGTGACGCAACCTAGCGAAGGTCACGCCCGGCGATAACCCGGCGTGCGACGAAGCGCAGGACGAGGGGAACGGAATGCAGGAAACGCAGCGTCGAGCCCGGCCGGCTCGGCGTGCGGGCCGCCTGCTTTCATGCCTTGTCACCGCGTCGCCGGTGGCGATGCGCCATGCGCGCCGGTCGGGGCTTTATCCGGCGAAGCCCAACACACAGCCCGCGGTGTCGGGTTCGCATGGAATGCCCGCCCACGCCGCGTCGCCCATTGTGCGTGGAGCGCGCCGTCCCACGGCAGCGGGACACACGCTGCGATGTTTGCGGGCTGCAGCCGCAGCAGCCCTGGAGCATCCGGATGGCCCTTCGACAGCGGCAGTCACCCTGGACGCGCCGGAACTGCCATCGTCGCGCACCCTCCGGCCGCAGGCCGGCCACCCATGCAGGGCGGCCGGCGCCGTACCGCCGCCAGCCCGCCGCCGCGCGTTACTTCACCGGCACCATCAAGTGCTGGTATGGCGTTCCCGCCCACATCACGTACGGCGCCTGCGTATTCGGATCAGCGCCCTTCGGATACATGTCGTAGAAGCCCGGTTCGGCACCCACGACCATCACGTGCGCGCCGGTCTTGACCCAGTGATTGCCCGCCTCGGGTTTGGTCGCATACGGGTCGGTGTTGCTGGCATCGGTGCCGCCCTGGAGCATGTACATGAAACCGGTCTTGCCGCTCGGCGGGGTCTTGTGGCCTACCCATGCGCCCGCCCACTCGAACGCGTTCTTGTCCATGCACATCGGGTCGGGTCCCGGCGTTCCCGGGGAGTCGGGCATGCAAGTCCAGCCGTTGTGGCCTTCGCGCAAGGTGCGCATCTTGCCGTCCGCGGTCATCACCACAATGGTGGCGTCCTTCGCCACGGCCGCCGGCGCGGCGCGCTGGGCGCTGGCGATCAACTGCGCGTCGCTGGGGGCGCTGGTTTTTGCTGTGGTCGTCTGCGTCGTGGCCGCCATGGCCATTGCGAGGGCCAGGACACCGTACCGGCCCATTGAACCTGTCGTGTTCATACCTGCCTCCGAGGAACGATTGGGATCGAACGCCCGGTAGCGAGCCCGCACGACGATGTGCGGCGTCGACCGGGGCGACCACTCTACTCCGGTCGAGGTGGGCCTACATGTGCCGGAAAATACCCGCGGAAAAGGTCTGCCGACCGTCAAGCGACAGCGCTCAGTGCGAAGCTTCGTGCAATACGCGCTGATCGATTTCCCCGATGGTGCGCACACCACACAACACCATCGTCAAGTCGAGTTCGCGGCGAATCAATTCCAGCGCCATCGAGACGCCGGTGCCCCCCAGCGCGCCGAGACCGTACACGTATGCGCGACCAATCATGACCGCACGCGCGCCCAGCGCGATGGCCTTCAAGACGTCCTGGCCCGAGCGCACGCCACCATCCATCCACACCTCGCAATCGCGACCGACACGCGACGCGATCTCCGGCAATACGCTGATCGACGACGGCGCGCCATCGAGCTGGCGTCCGCCATGGTTGGACACGACGATCGCATCCGCGCCGCACTCCACCGCGCGGCGCGCATCGTCGGGGTCGAGCACGCCCTTCAGGATCAACTTGCCGCCCCAGCGATTCTTGATCCACTCGACGTCGTTCCAGTTCAAGCCGCGGTCGAACTGTTCGGCCGTCCAGGCCGCCAGCGAGGACATGTCGCTGACGCCTTCGACATGACCGGCGATGTTGCCGAATTGGTGCCGCCGCGTGCGCACCATCCGCAAGCACCAGCGCGGGTGCAGCGCGAGGTTCGCGAGATTCCTCGGCGTCGGCTTGGGCGGCGTCGAAAGCCCGTTCTTGATGTCGCGGTGCCGCTGGCCCATTACCTGCAGGTCCAGCGTCAACACCAGTGCGGAACAGCCGGCCGCCTTCGCGCGGTCGATCAGGCGTTCGATGAAGGCGTGGTCGCGCATCACGTACAACTGGAACCAGAACGGCCGTTTCACGAACGCCGCCACGTCCTCGATCGAACACACGCTCATGGTCGACAGCGTGAACGGCACGCCGAAATCCAGCGCCGCTTTCGCGGCCAGCATTTCGCCGTCGGCGTGCTGCATGCCGCACAGGCCGACCGGCGCCAGCGCCACCGGCAATGCGACTTCCTGGCCGAGCATCATCGTCGTCGTGGTGCCGCCTTCGACGCCCACCGCGACGCGCTGGTGCAACGGGATGCGCGCGAGGTCTTCGAGGTTGCGGCGCAAGGTGGTTTCGGTCCACGAACCCGATTCGCAGTAGTCGACGAACATCCGCGGCACGCGCTTCAGGTAAAGCTGCCGCAGGTCTTCGATGCAGGTTATCGGCGCCATTCGTCCATCCTCCCGTTGCGCGCCAGCCAATACGGGTCGTGCTCGTCCGGATCGGGGCGTTCCGCCCAGCGCTTGTACACCCACTGGTATTGCGGAAACGCAAGCTCGACGCACTGCTCGACGCCCCGATTGAGCGCGGTGCAGGCGGTGCGCAGATCGGCATCGGCGATACCGGCGGGCGCGGGCAGGATGCGGATACGGAATCCCGCGCCACGTGTCAGGCGTTCGGCGAATGCGAACAGCACCGTCGCACCGGTGCGCCGCGCGATGCGCGGCAGCAGCACCATCGTGTTGGCGTCCAACCCGAAGAATGGCGCGAACTGCCCCTCGCCACGCTTGGGCTGCTGGTCGGGAAGGATCCCCACCACGCCTCCCGCGGCGAGCCGCTTGTAAAGCGCGCGTACGCCGGCGCCATCGGCCCGCACCTGTTCGGGCTGGAGGTCGCCGCGCGCGCGCACCAGCATCGCTTCCCAGGCGCGATTGCGCGGCGGCGCATACAGGATTGCAATCGACGTACGCGCGCAGAGCCAGTAATTCAACAATTCCCAGCAGCCGAGATGCGGCGCGGCGATGATCAAGCCGCGCCCGGATCGCAGTGCCGCATCGAAATGCTGCAGGCTGTCGACTTCACGCACCAGCTTCAACGCGCGGCGTGCGCCGCGCCCCCATACGGCCGCCATCTCGGTGACCGCATGGCCGGTTTCCAAGAGGCACTCGCGCACCCATGCGTCGCGCGCTGCATCATCCAGTTCCGGATGCACGATCCGCATGTTCACTTCGGTGTGCACGCGCTCGCGCGCGCGACGGCGCCACCACAACGGCCGTCCCATCGCGCTGCCGATCGCATACAACACCGGCAGCGGCAGCACGCCCAGCGCGCGCAACGTCCACCAAGTCAAGGCGACATACCACCTCATGTCCGCACACCGGTCGCGATGTAGACGTCGTCCGACAGACCGCTGCCGGCGCGCGCCTTGAAGCGCTTGTAGTTCCATTGATATTGCGCAAACGCATCGCGCACGCAGGCCTCGACCGCGGCATTCATCGCGCTGCACGCCGTCACCAGGTCGGGATCTGACAGCGCCGGGGACGGTTGACGAAAGTGCACCCGGAAACCTTCCGGCAGCCGCTCGACGAACAGCATCAGCACGGTCGCGCCGGTGCGCTGAGCGAGGCGCGGCAGCAGGGTCATCGTGAGCGCTGCGACGCCAAAAAACGGTGCGACGACGCCGCCCGCGCGCGGCACATGGTCGGGCATGATCGATACCACGCCGCCTTGGCGGAGATGGCGCAACACCCGTCGCACGCCGGAATCATCGATCGCAAACTGGATGCTGGCGCCGCCCTCGCGCAAGCGGCGCAGCAGCAGTTCGGCCTGGGGATAGCGCGGCTGCGTGTAGAACGTCGCGAACGGCGTGCGCGCGCCCACCCAGTAATTGGCAACTTCCCAACTGCCGAGATGTGGCGCGCACAGGATCAATCCGCGCCTGGCGGCGAGCGCCGCATCGAACAGATCCTGCCCGCACGCCTCGCGCACGTTGGCAAGCGTGCGACGCGGATTCGTCCAGATACCGAACGCCTCGACCAGCGAGATGCCGGTCTGGCGCAAGCATTCGCGCGCCAGCGCGTTGCGTGCGCCCGCGTCGAGATCGCGTCGCACCAGCGCGAGGTTCGCCTCGACGATCCGCCGCTTGCGGCTGCGGGTCGTCCAGAACAGCCAGCCCAGCGCCGCACCCAGTGCGCGGAACATGCCCATCGGCAGGCGGGCCGCCAACCACATCAGCCCATAAACGAGTTTGGTGTACCAACGCATCGCGGGAGTTTAGCGAAGAGCCGGGAATCGGAAATGGGGAATGGGGAATGGAAATCGCAGTTCGAGGCACTATGCTTGTCCGATTCCCCATTTCCGATTCCCGATTCGCGTGATCGCCCTCCTCCAACGCGTCACCTCCGCATTCGTCACGGTCGACGGGGAAACCGTCGGCGCGATCGACGCGGGCCTGCTGGTGCTGGTGGCGGTCGAGCCCGGTGACGGCGAGCGACAGACCCGGCGCATGTGCGAGCGGCTGCTCGGCTACCGGGTTTTCTCCGACGATGCCGGCCGCATGAACCTTGCCCTGGCCGACACCGGCGGCGGACTGCTGCTGGTGCCGCAGTTCACACTGGCCGCGGACACCCGCAAGGGCATGCGGCCCAGCTTCACGACGGCCGCGCCGCCCGAACAAGCCCGGCGCTGGTTCGACCGGCTGGTGGAACTGGCGCACGCCACGCACCGCAGGGTTGCAACCGGTCGTTTCGGTGCCCATATGCAGGTGCAACTGGTCAACGACGGCCCCGTGAGTTTCATTTTGCGGATTCAGGGAAACTCCTGACTCTGCGCATCATCCCGGCAAAGGCCGGGATCCCGTGACTTTCGCGCAATGTGCTGAACCGCAAATTCGCTGGGTCCCGGATGGGATGGATTCGAGGTCCTCGGTGGGTGGCGTCTTGACCGGCCCGATGCCGGATTCCGGGTCACGCAGGCCATTCTGGTGCCCCATGGACGAACCGGTGCCCGGCCGCCGAGTGCGTTCCTCCGAGTCCGTGATCAGGGACGATCGCAATAACGGCGCCGCTTGGGCCGATTCTTGCATGCCGAACCCGACCTAGTCGATTGACCCATCACGCATTTTCGGCCTTGATCCATGGCCGGAATACCTCCATTTTGCTATACTGAGCGGTCTTGTCGCGCCTGAAATCCCTATGGAAAACCTCCCCTCGCAGCAATCCGAAATCAAGCAGCTGATCACCAAGGGCCGTGAGCAGGGTTACCTGACTTACGCCGAGGTCAACGATCACCTGCCCGACGACATCGTCGATCCGGAACAGATCGAAGACATCATCGGCATGATCAACGGCATGGGCATCGAGGTGCACGAAATCGCACCCGATACCGACATGATCAGCGCCGAAGGTCCGGTCGGCGGCGAGGACGACGAAACGGCGACCGAGGAAGCCGTCGCCCTGCTGTCCGCGGTTGATGCCGAAGTCGGCCGCACCACCGATCCGGTGCGCATGTACATGCGCGAAATGGGCACGGTGGAACTGCTGACCCGCGAGGGCGAAATCGCGATCGCGAAGCGCATCGAGGAAGGCCTCACCCAGGTGCAGACCGCGCTGTCCAGCTTCCCGTGGGCGATCGGCCTGCTGCTCGAAGAATACGACCTGCACCTCGACGGCAAGCGCCGCATGAGCGAGATCCTGGCCGGCTTCGCCGATCAGGAAATCCCGGCGGAGGAATTCGGCGTGTCGCAGCCGGAGTCGCAGTCCGCGTCCAGCGACAGCGATGACGACGCCGATGGCGACGAAGACGAGGACGACGATTCCTCGGGCGACGAGGAATCGTCCAGCCCCAGCGGTCCCGATCCGGTCGAGGTCGGGCGCCGCATGGACGTGCTGCGCGAGTTGTACGGCAAATTCCAGAAGACCGCCGACAAGTACGGCGTCGTCGACAAGAAGTCGCAGAAGCTGCGCGAAAAAATGGGCGAAGAGTTCCTGAAGCTCAAGCTTCCGTCCGCGCTGATTGACAGCTTCGTGCGCAAGCTGCGCGAAGTGGTGGCGGCGATCCGCCAGCACGAACGCGTGATCATGGACGTGTGCGTGCGCCAGGCGCACATGCCGCGCAGGGAATTCATCGAACTGTTCCCGTCCAACGAAACCAATCTCGAATGGACGGCCGAACTGGCTCGCAAGCGCCAGAAATGGGTGCCGGCGATCAAGACCCACCGCGACGACATCCTGCTGGAACAGCAGAAGCTCACCGAGATCGAGCGCGCGCTGTACCTGCCGCTCACCGACATCAAGGAAATCAACCGCGCGATGTCGATCGGCGAGGCCAAGGCCCGCCGCGCCAAGAAGGAAATGGTCGAAGCCAACCTGCGCCTCGTGATCTCGATCGCCAAGAAGTACACCAACCGCGGCCTGCAGTTCCTGGACCTGATCCAGGAAGGCAACATCGGCCTGATGAAGGCCGTGGACAAGTTCGAATACCGCCGCGGCTACAAGTTCTCGACCTATGCGACATGGTGGATCCGCCAGGCGATCACACGCTCGATCGCCGACCAGGCGCGCACCATCCGCATCCCGGTACACATGATCGAGACCATCAACAAGCTGAACCGCATTTCGCGCCAGATGCTGCAGTTGTACGGTCGCGAGCCGACGCCGGAAGAACTGGCGGTCGCGATGGAAATGCCCGAGGACAAGATCCGCAAGGTGCTGAAGATCGCCAAGGAACCGATCTCGATGGAAACTCCGATCGGCGACGACGAGGATTCGCATCTTGGTGACTTCATCGAGGACCAGAACGCCGGCTCGCCGGTGGAATCGGCAACCGACACGGGTTTGACCGAAACCGTGCGCGACGTGCTGGCGGGCCTCACCCCGCGCGAAGCCAAGGTGCTGCGCATGCGCTTCGGCATCGACATGAACACCGACCACACCCTGGAAGAAGTCGGCAAGCAGTTCGACGTTACCCGCGAACGCATCCGCCAGATCGAGGCCAAGGCGCTGCGCAAGCTGCGGCATCCGTCGCGGAGCGAGCAACTGCGGTCCTTCCTCGACTTCGAGTAATGCGTCTCTTCCCCTCTCCCTCCGGGAGAGGGGCGCAACGCGCTGCTCTTGTTCTTGCGCGCAGCGCCGGGTGAGGGCTCGGCGCTGCGCGTGCAAACAAGTTGCAAGGACCTCCATCTTTTCGCGAACACGTACCCTCACCCCAATCCCTCTCCCGGTGGGAGAGGGGCTCCAGCAGCGGAAGCTTTCCGGGTTTTCCATGAACCGCATCGCCGTTTTCGTTGACGCCGGCTACTTCTACGCTTCCGCCAGCGAACTGTTGTTCGGCGCGCCGTTGCGGCGCGGCGAACTGCGCCTCGCCAACGCCGAGTTCGCGCAATACCTCGCGCAGGTCGCCGAGACCATTGGTGGCTGTCCGCTGCTGCGCATCTACTGGTACGACGGCACCAACTCCGGCCCCACCGCCGCGCACCTCGCGATGGCGTACCTCGACAACGTCAAGCTGCGCCTTGGCTTCGTCAACCAGTCGGGCGAACAGAAGGGCGTGGACGGACTGATCTTTTCCGATCTCACCAATCTCGCGCGCAACCGGGCCATCTCCGACGCGTTGCTGCTGGCCGGCGATGAGGACCTGCGCGTCGGCGTGCAGCAGGCGCAGGAACACGGCATCCGCGTGCACCTGCTGGGGGTCGAACCGAAGGACCCGTCGGGCAACCAGTCCGCCGCGTTGCAACGCGAAGCCGACACCCGCCGCCAACTCGACGCGGTCGCGCTCGGGCAATTCCTGTTCCGCCGCGAATACGCGGGCACGCCCGTTGCGGAAGCCGAAGCCGCGGCGGTGGACGCCGACGTCGCCCACAACCTGGCGCGCATGCAGGAACTCGCGAACGAATATGCGGCGACGCTGGACACCACCCAGCGCGAGTTGATCCTCGCGCTGCCCGAACGCACCCCGCTGCCGCACGAACTCGATCGCGAATTGCTGCTGCGCGCGAGCGAATTGCTGGGCCGCAAACTCGAAGAAACCGAAAAGCGCACCTTGCGCGGCGCGTTGCGCGTTGCGGTGACCGCCGCGACACCGTCCACGGCGGGTTGACCACGCCGATCCGGGCGTAAATTCAGGCCGATTTGCCACGCTCCGGGGCGTCCGCGTGCAGGTCCAGCGCGCCCGCGGTCGTTTGCACCAGCGGTACGAAATGGTCTTCCTGCGTGACCTCGCGCTTGCGGCGCGCAAAGCGGTACAGCGCGTAGCCGGCAAGCAATCCGTCGAGCGCCGCGAACCAGCCGAACAGGAATTCGGGCCGCATCAACGTCATGAGCGCGCCCGCCGCCAGCGGGCCCACCGCTGATCCGATTCCGTTCACCAGCAGCACCGTGCTCGATCCCGACAGCAATTCGTCGCGCCGCAAGTAGTCCACCAGGTGCGCCACCGCGATCGGGTACACGGCAAAGCTCATGCCGCCGAAGGCGAACACCAGCAGCGTGGCGACCGCATGGCCCGCCGAAGGCATCAGCAGGTTCGCCAGCGCGGCCAATGCCGCGACAGCAGTGATCAGCGCCAACGCGAGCCGTCGATCGATGCGGTCGGACAAGCGTCCCAACGGCCACTGCAAGGCGACACCGCCCGCGATCGCGATGCTCATGTAGGTGCCGACTTCGTCGGCGCCGAGTCCCCGGGCGGCCGCGTACAACGGCAACAGACCCCAGAAAGCGCCCAGCACGAGCCCCGAAATCAAGGCACTGACCAGCGCCGTCGGCACCAGGTGGAACATCCGTCGGACCTGCACCCCCGGCGCCGCATGGATGCCCGGCTGCGGCTGCGGGGTTGCGACTACGGGAAGGCTCGCGATGCAGACCAGGATCGCTACCACGCAGAACAACACGAAGCCCTCGCCATGCAGGCGCAGCAACTGCTGCGCAGCAGCGGTGGCGCCAAGGTTCAACATCATGTAGATCGCGAACACCGAGCTGCGGTGCCTTGGCTCGGCGGCGGCGTTGAGCCAGCTTTCGATGATCGCGTACAGGCCGACCAGCAACAGCCCCTGCAGGACCCGCAGCACCAACCACGCTCCGTAGGCCGAGGTGAGCGCCTGCACCAGCACCACCACCGCCAGCAATGCGGTGCAGAAGGCGAAGGTGCGGATATGGCCGAAGCGGTGCGTCAATCTAGGCACCGTGTAGGTGCCGACCAGGAACCCCGTGTAGTACCCCGACGTCAGGACCCCGATCATCGCGACGGAAAAACCGAGTTGCTTGCCCTCCAGCGCGATGTGCGTGTGCAGCAGCCCGACTCCCATCAACAGGAACACGGTGCTCGAGAGCAGCGGCGTGGTGGTGCGGATGCTCGTTAACATGCGTAGAAATCCGGGCGGCGCGGGCACGCTGCGGGACGGCGTGTAGCCGCAGCAGGGTAGCGTGACGGGAAAGTCTTGTCGCGAAGGGCGCGTCTCGCCAGTCGGCTGCACCACCGCGATGTGCGTGGCGGGCCGAGCCGACGTAAAGCGCAAGCTGCGGGTCGCAATCGCAGCCACAAGCCATCCACGAATGGCGCGTTCGGCGCGCCTCGTCTACTATTTGCAGGCAGTATGGGCCTATAGCTCAATCGGTTAGAGCAGGGGACTCATCGAAAGGTGCCGCCGCGGCGAAAGCCGTGGACGGGATCGGGACGAATTCAGGGAAACCTCAGCGGTTCGGCCGGTGGCAATCCTGAGCCAAGCCGTCGGTACACCGACGGAAGGTGCAGAGACTACCTGAGGGCTACAGTGCCCTTGATGACAGGCCAGAGCGTCCCGCGCCCTCACAGTGCAAGCTGCGGGCGAAGAGATAGTCCGCGCCGGGCAGAAATCCCCGGATCACGCGAATCCCTTGGTTCCAGGTTCGAGTCCTGGTGGGCCCATTTCCCCGGTTTCTCAGTTTGTGTATGTGTGCGGGAGAGCATAAAGTGGCCGCTTGCCTCGCAAGGCTATCAGATGCCCTTCGAGCGGAAAGGGCGTGCCAGCGGTCATGGGGCGGAGGCACGCCGCGGACTGTCGAGCGGGAGGTGGCGCCTAGTACGGCATCCCGCGCTCACGCGCCGGCTCTCGGCGAGGCGATGGTCCCAGCATCGCCCGATCATTCATGGTAATCATGGTCGCGAGCTGCAT
>Ga0207705_10000096_pt1 | contig 105775 bp, 87 predicted proteins | sample KBSC13metaG_FD_184314 | JGI IMG/M metagenome (GOLD analysis project Ga0207705, IMG submission 184314) | Corn rhizosphere microbial communities from Kellogg Biological Station, Michigan, USA - KBS C1-3 metaG (SPAdes) (version 2) | ecosystem: Host-associated > Plants > Roots > Rhizosphere > Soil... | reverse complement strand
GGTTGGCGATTTCTTCCGCGCGGGCCTGCTGGGTGATGGCGTCCAGTTCGGCCTCAACTGCCCGTTTTTTTTCCATTTCCAACGCAAACCGGGCCCGCACGAGGCGTTCGAATGCAAGATTTTGTACGTTGAGCAAACGAAGCCGCAGTGCGAGGACCACAAGCAAGGTAAAGCCGACTGCTTGGTCGGCCGGCCGGTTTCCGAGCGTGAGGAGACCTGCAAAGGGAAGGGCGCCCACCAGCAATGGTATGCGAGCCGCGGGCGAGAAGCTGCTGAGCGCGCCGGAGGCGCCCAGCGCAGCTATTCCGGCGAACATCGCGATGTCGAAACCATCGTCCGATGGAAGCGCGAAATAGAGGCTGAGCTGCCACGTCAGGCTCACGACAAAATAGAGGTTAGCGACAAGGAAGGTTCGCCTGAGCTCAAAGCGCGCGCTTTGCGCGGAAACATCTTCGGTCCGGATCCGGATCATGTGCGGCGCCCGCACGATGAGGATCGCAAATAAGACCCCGGCCGACAGCATCGAGATCGAGGTTTTGGGTGGAATGGCGATGACTAAGCCGGCAAGGCTCGCCAGCAGCATGCCGTGCATCCATGGCATCTGGCGCTTGATCGCGACGAGGCGTTCCCGAAGCAGCGCCTCATCGAATGCTGAAGCTGGCCGAAGGCCGATGAGGCGGTCGAGACGATTGGCTAGGCGGGCGAGCATTGCGCCCCTTCTATCTTATGTTGGCGTACAGCCGATTTCACTTTGGTCCAATATGGCTGCATCTTCTTCGGTGCGGTCGCATCGACGCCTTTTCCAACAGATATTTGACCGGTACACTCACAAGCAAGAATATGACCCATTTTCCTAGAATAAAGGCGCGCGTGTATCGGTATGAGTTGTGTAATTCTGTGTCCTAATATGTGTACCAGTATTTCCGTTTGACATGCGGGAAAGTATTCGTTAGTTGATGAGAACCCACAGAGGTCTGTGGGGTTCGGTTGGCCGGAATAATGGCTGTGGGATTTTGGTACCGGCATTCGCAGGTTCGAATCCTGCCGCCCCAGCCAACCGCAGCGGCCTCTTCCAGCAAACGCACCAAGACCCGCCTCGACGTAACGACCCCTATTTCCGTATTTTTCTCGGATGGGACGTAGCAACCGAACGGCCGCGCTCGAAAGCAAGATCAGTCTCCTGCTGGGCGAGCATGACACAAAGCGCATCGAGATCGAAAAGGCCGAACGGTTCGCTCTGGCCTTGCCAGCAATGCGTGAGCGTTTGTGGGAGATCGAGACACTGCTGGAGGCCTGCGAAGCGATCATCAAAAGCGACCAGCCCGACTGGACACGAGATCACCTGAAACCGCTCAAACCGTTCGTTCACAAGATTCCGGTGCGCCTCGGGAGCGCCATTAAGGTCGCGCTGGACCTGCTCCGCGTTGCAGATGAGCCAATGACCGGGCGCGAGCTGGCTATAGAGGTGCTGCGGCGCGAAGGTCACGACAACCCGGACACCGACACAATCACCAAAGTCGCGAACACTATCGGTGCGGGCCTCCGCAGCGCGAGAGAACGTGGAACAGTCGATCGCGACACCTCTTGGCCGGCGCGTTGGTGGGCTGTCCGGCCCAACAAAAGCGGTGTCGAGTCGCACTAACGTCAGCGTCGAAAACGCATGGAATTCTGGTGGAAAAACACCAAAACCGGAAGAATTATCCTACTAAATAGGACAAATCTTCCGGTGATTCGTCGATATTTGACAATATAGAAAAATAAAGAGTAGCCGGTAGGACTCCGACCTAAGAAAAAGGTCGGAGCGGAAGGAGTCTCCAGCTCCTTCCACTCCTAATCAACCACCTTTCACAGCAGGAAAGGAGGGTGACTGACGTGCGAACATGTCGCGCGAGTCGGCCTTATACGCTTGTCTTCTGGCGGAGTCCAACAGGTTTACTTCAATCTAGGTGAAGTGTCGTAACTTCCATCGCCGCGAGGCATTGGAGGAAGAACCCGGCGCTGAACCCGCCTCTGGCAATCTTATTCTTGAGATTATCAGCTCGCTCTTCGACTCCGATCACCTCAAGCGCCTTCGCGAGGTCGGGCGCTTTCATGTGCCGCTTCGCCATTTCGGCCTTCAGCAGCCCTTTCGCCCTACTGTTCCAATCTTGCACAAGGCACTCCTTTCGATGCTTACAGCATCACAAATGATGCGAAGTCGCTTGCTTTTGTTGGACAGGAGCATCAAATCCGATGCGATCGTAACGCATTGGAGGCTGATTCGCACTATCTTGAATCTTCAGAGGCTGTCACGCTTGGTATCTTCGACATCACTGAGATGTCCGAAGCGCAGGCGGAGTCTGTCTTTGAAGCCATTCGATTTGCATCGAATGGTGGTGAGCCGTTCTGCGTCTGGTGCGATTGTCAGGCAGTCTACCGCATCACTCGCAAGGTGAAGAACCGCAAGACGGGCGAGATCACGGAACGTCGTATCTTCAAGTGCCAGAAGTGCCTCAAGCAGTTCTCCGTCACCTCAGGAACCGAGTTTCACGGGCGCAAATTGTCGTTCAAGAAAATCCTCGTCGCAGCCTTTCTCTTCGCGAACGGCGCGGCCGGAAAAGCAGCTCTGCACTTGCGCCGCGACATCCACTCAAATCGCAAGACCTCGTGGTTGCTCCTGCAAAAGCTACGAGAGTCGATGACGAGCTACGTCGGCGTTGAAGCTCGGGGCAAGTTATCCGGCAGTGAAGTCGAGATGGATTCGACAAGTGTCGGTGGCCATGTTCGGAAAGCAAACCGCGCCGTGGATCGGAAGAACCAGCCTCGGCGCGACATGTCCAAGGTCACGAATCTATCCGTGCTTGTGGAACGAGGTCCACGTGGCCGTGTCGTTCCGTTCCTCGGCAACGAGGCGCAGCTCGTGAAGGCGATCAACACGCTCGTGGAAAATCCGAAGCGGATAATCGTCGATGATCACTCCGCTTGGAATCCGCTGCACGCGCTCTTTCCAGTTAGCCGCATCCGGCACAAAGATCAGTATTCCGATCTCAACGGCACTTCGACCAACCGGGCAGAGAGCCACTGGTCACGTTTCAAGCGGATGTACAACGGGACGTATCGGCATACGGCCCCTCACTACCGACATTTCTACAATGGTGAGTGTAGCTGGCGTGAGGAGCATCGCCGAACGAGCAATGGCGACCAGCTTATCCTGATGCTCGCCGGCGCGTTGCACCATCCGTCATCCCCGCTGTTTCGGGGATATTACCAGCGCACGATGCGGAAGGCCGCGTGATGGCTCGTTTTCGTGTGTTCCTGACTGGTTGCCCGCAGCCGCTGGACGTGGACCTTCCTGCGAGTGATGTGACGCAGCTCAACCAGATCGCCTCGTCCGTTCGTTTCCTCGAAGGTCACATGGCCGAGGCAGATCACGATGGCGTCTACCCCGGCGTACTGATCCCCACGTGTCGATTGCAGATGGTGATCGAGGCGTCTTAGATCAGCGCTCCGGATGCGGCCTCATTTCTTGAGACCGAGGCAGGCTGCGTAAATGAGGCCAGTGGTGTCGGCATTTTCATAAACGGCCGCCTCGTCGGCTCCGTCCATCCCGAAAAAGTTGAAGTGCTGATCATCGTCCATGGACAGCACTCCTTTCAACACTGTCGGCTCATAGGCAAAGGTGTCGAAGCCAGTGTATCCGCCAGCCCTGTTCTTCGCGTTGTAGTCGCCACATGCGATCGTCATGGAAGTGCCCTGGATCGACTGGTGAATGATCCGGAGATGGCGATATTGCACGCTTGATGGATCAACCATGTGATCGGCAATGAGGCTCTTGGCCTTGCTGATCATCCCCGATGGGGCAGCAGCGGTCGCGGCAGAACACATCAGAAAACCGGCGACAACAGCAACAATAGAACGCGACATACGAAAGCTCCTTTGGAGTAGGCCGAGCGCTACGTGAGTAGCTACCAAAGGTTAATAACGGGATTCATACGCCGTGGACGTGTAGTCACCATGGCCGCTCACTGTGGAGGTGAGCGATCCGTATCTCGACATCCTCGGCAAACGCATTCGCGAGCGTCGGCGCGAGTTGGGATTGTCACAGGAAGCACTGGCGCACGTCGCCGGCCTCGATCGCAGCTACGTCGGCCGGATCGAGCGCGGAGAGCACAATCTGACGTTCATCGCGTTGGTGAGATTGGCGCGGGCAATGGAGTGTGATGTTGCGGCACTGACCGTTGACTTGCCCCGACCGACGCGTCGAGCCTAGTGGCGTCATGCACATTGAATCGATTTCGGTGGCGACCGCCACGCTTTTGCACCGCCTCTTGCTCAAGCTCCAAAGCGATGGAGTTCTAAGCGCGGAAGCAATCGATGACCTTTTCAAAGACGCGATAGGTGCGAGCGCACATGTGGGACACGCCGCAAACAAGGACGCAGCGCAGTTCCTTGAGGAGGTTTGGAAGGACCTAAAGGGTAACCGCGACCGACCGCCCATGTGAGAGCGGGATAACAGCGGTTTTGGGTTTAGGAAGCAGACGCCTCAGCAGGCGCTGAGTTGCAGACGCGCGAGTGTTGGTGACCGGTGACATAGGAAGGCTCGATTTTGTGTGAGAGCGGCTGAGAATTCATCAGGCGATGTCGCTGATACCAAATTTTCCACGATTTGTCAAGAAATTCTCGATCGGATGCCCCAAGCTACTTACCGCCCTGAGCGGTCCGAAACACGGCACCTTTGACGCCATCAATTCAGGTCGCGCTGGTCTTGACTTCCGGGCTTGCCCAGAGCCTTCTCCACTCGCTCGGCGAACCTTGGGGGTTTCATGGGGTTGCGCTTTCGCCGCAGCGTGCGGCTTTTTCCGGGTGTCCGGTTGAATTTCAGTCGTAGTGGCGTGAGTACGTCGATCGGCGTGCGCGGTGCCAGCATGACGTTTGGCTCGCGGGGAGCCTATGCGAACGTCGGAATACCCGGTTCGGGTCTCTCATACCGCACGCGTTTGGATGCACCCGCGCCCCGACAACCAACCGTCGAGCCAGCCGAAATTTGGAATAGTCCTGAAAGACCGGCGCGCGGACCCATTTTCAGTCTCGGCGTTGCCTCCATTCCGGGCACCGAAGTGGAAGTCAAAAGTGCTGATGTTGAAACTCTCACTACACCGGGCCTCGACGAGCTGAAGCACCTCATCGTCGAAGCAACCGGTCGCCACGCAGAACTGCAATCCGAACTCAATGGTAAAACGAAGCTCCTCAACCGAGCCACACGCAAGTTACGATGGGCCGAGGCTCCGATTTTCCGGCTCTTCACCGCTGGAATCATTCCGCGTTTGGTCGATACCGCCAACCACGCCAGCGACGAGGTTGAAGACGCTCAGGCGCATCTTGAAGGTTGCTTCGTGGAGGTGGATTTCGCCTTCGACGACGCGACCCATGCCAGTTACGACGCGCTTGTTCGAGCATTCGAAACGCTGAGGAGCGCCCAACGCATCTGGGACATCACTGCCAAAGCGTCGGTCGATCAGGTCAGGCAGCGAACGACCGCCTTCACCGCGATTACCCGCGTGCCAGTGAAATTCGACTTCGCAAAACCGGAGATCATCCGCTCGAAATATCAGGCGATGCGACTGGGCAACGTAGGTGGACGCGACCTTCAAATTTATCCCGGCTTCGTGATGATGCGCGAGGGAACCCGAGACTTCGCGTTGATCGAGTTTCCACAAATGGACTGCGAATTCGGTCAGTCGAATTACATTGAAGAAGAAGCCGTACCTTCTGACTCGGTGCAGATTGGTACGACATGGAAACGCGCAAACAAAGACGGGTCGAGGGACCGCCGTTTCAACAACAACTACCAGATTCCGGTCATGCGCTATGGCGCGCTAGCGTTTTCGAGTCCGACCGGCCTCGCAGAAGTTTACCAAGTCAGCAGCTTTGATAAGGCTGCGGCCTTTGCTCAAGCGATCGCGGCGCACAAACATGCGCTGGCCAACCTTCAGACGCCGGATGATCTTCCCGCGCTTCCGGCACCGACCGGCTTGGAAGATTATCATGAAGAAGCGGAGCCGGTGCATGAGCCTGCGTTTGTCGCGAAGCCGCGAAAGAACCTCGCTATCGACTGGATACTGCTCGCGGTCCTTGTGATTGGTTTGGCTGCGGGCACTCGCTGGTTAGTGCAGAACGGGCAGCGAATATGGACGAACAGTCTGCCGATGGCCCCCGCTGCAACACCCTCTGTTGCACCCTCGGCTCAGCCGGCTTCAGCGGTGGGGACGGGTAAATCGAAACATGTCCGAGTCAAAAGGGGTCGGCACCATAAGAGGAAGCCGACTGGAGAATAACAAGACGAGTTCGGGGACGAGAGAGCGCTTATGGATCGGCAAAAGATAACCGGCATCGTGGAGGACTATTATCGGTCGTTCATTCCCGCGATGCAGATGGGTGGTCCGGAGGCGGCGCTTGGAGTCAGCCAACGATTTGACGAGCGTATGGAACAGGCCGCTTCTCAAATGGAACCATTGGATGGAGCAGCATTTCGGCAGGCGCTGGACGCAGAACGCGAACGGCTCTTGCAGGAATATCAGACCGATCCGGTTGGGCTGAAAAAGCGCCTAGGAGTCGCTTTAGGCATCGACGGCCCAGCCACGCCGGTAAAATCGCGATCCAAGCGAGGGCGCAACATCATCGTCGGAGCGCTAGTCGTGATAGTGGCTGTGCTATTTCTGGCTCAACAATCGCACGACGCCGAACGAAAGCGATTGGAAGCTGCTGCTGCGTGTAATGGTTCTGTGACGGCCGATCAGTTGGAAGCCGCTGCTGATAATGCCGCTGCGAACTCAGGTGAGTCCGTCTCGGAGGCGAGGGAGAGTGCCATCGTATTGGCTTGCCCGGCCATGGCTAGGTAGGTGCCTAAAAACCCCCCAGCGTGGAAGGCCGATCAGAACCTGCGTGTTCTGCTGCTATGCTCGTGCGTGACACCTTCACAGCGGCCTTGATCATCGAACCGAAGAGCGATGTGGTAGCCGCCGGCTTGCGAAATGTGCTGCCACTGCAATAGCGTTTTGCCATTCGGGAGACCGGAAATCGACGTTGGCGGTCCAACCACTTTGATGATTTCCTCTTTCGTTCGGCCAGTTAGCGTCCCTAAGCCAGCGAACTTTTTCTGAATGCTTGAAAGACTAGCGGAAGCAGCAATCGCTCCGATCACGCCAAGCGCAATTACGGCAAACAACACGAATCCCATCGTCCCATCCCCAATCAACTCGGCTTGGGAAGGCTAACAGGTCAAATACGTAGCGCAACTTCCGCCGCACCACAGGTCTTGGTGCGTTTGCTGGAAGAGGCCGCAACCGCAGTTGCGAGATCCGCCGACCGGGTTAGCTGCGGCTCAACTGCGCTGCCGATTGAGCTCGTTGGCGGACGATCCCCAGATCCGCATCGCGGGCTTTCAGGATCCAGCTTCCCCCCACGCAAAGAACGCAATCGAGACCCAGGTAGTCGCGCGCGTTTTCGGTCGTGACTCCGCCGGTCGGGCAAAACCGGACGTTGGGATAGGGGCCCTGCATCGCTTTCAACACCGGCGCTCCGCCCGCGGCCTCTGCGGGAAAGAATTTGAAGCGCTCCAGTCCAAGTTCCAATCCGCGCAGGATTTCGCCGGCAGTGGCGACGCCAGGCAGGAAGGGAATCGCTGCATCCGCAGCGGCCGCGGCCATCTTTTCGGTCAGCCCGGGCGACACGATGAACTTCGCGCCCGCGTCCACCGCCTCTTGAAGCATCGCCGGGCTGGTGATCGTACCCGCACCGGCGATTGCTCCAGGGACCTTGGCCATTGCCCGGAGCACGTCGAGCGCGCCCGGCGTACGCAGGGTCACTTCAATGACAGGAAGCCCGGCGTCCACCAGCACTTCGGCAACTTCAGCGGGATCGAAAGCGTGATTCCAGACCAGCACCGGGATCACCGGTGCTTGCCGCATGATTTCGTCGATGGTCATGGGTGCTGCACTCCCGGATGTTCACGAGCAAAAGCTGCCGCGGCGCCGACCAGGCCCGGGTTGTCGTGGGTGATCAGCTTGACCGGGATGTCCGCCATTCGGCGTTCGAAACGTCCCTTCGCCACGAAACGGTTGCCAAAGCCGGAACGGACGAGGTGCTTGGAGATGCGATGTCCGAGGCCGCCGCCAATCACCACCGATTGAGCGCCGTGGGCTAACGCTAGATCGCCGGCAATCGCGCCCAAGCTTAGGCAGAAGCGATCGAACGCCGCAGCCGCAAGTGAATCGCTTCCGTCCATTGCTGCCGTCCAGAGGGCACGCTCGTCATGCAGCGTCAGCGGGCGGTCCTCGAGAGCGCCAAGCGCCTCATAGATGTCGAAAAGCCCGCGTCCGGAGACGATGCGCTCGATCGAAACGCGCCTGAACTTCTTCCGAAGCTCAGCGAGAATGCGGTCTTCGAGGCTGTCGAGCGGTGCGAAATCGATGTGACCGCCCTCCGTCTCAAGCACCTGATATTTGTGTTCGCCCTCCCGAAGCAGGATCGCGACTCCGAGGCCCGTACCGGGCCCTAGTACCGTCACTACACCATGCTCCGGCAACGGCCGTTCTGGCCCGCAAAGATGCTGGAAATCGCCGCGCTTCAGCACGTTGATCGCGTGTGCGACCGCGCCGAAATCGTTGACGATCGTGTAGCTCTCCACGCCCAGCTTCGGGCGGATCAGGGCAGGGCGGATGACCCAGGGGTTGTTGGTCAGCTTGAGAAGCTCGCCCCCGACCGGGCCGGCGAACGCGATGGCCAGTTCCTTGGGGAGCTCACGGCCGATCCGCCGCCCGAATTCCTCCCAGGCGGTCTGCAAGCTCGCGTGCTCAGCAGTCTTCAAGACCACGACTTCGTCGAGATCGACGAAGTCGCCGCCGTTGATCGTGGCGATCGCGAAGCGGGCGTGCGTACCGCCGATGTCGGTAGTGACGATCTGCCTCATCGGGCGTCACGATCCATGGCGGTGAGCATGGCCGAAGCTCCAGCTTCCGCACCGTCGCACTCCTGACGCATCATCGCGAACAGCTCGCGGCCAGTGCCGACCGGCGGCGGCGGAGAGTTGACCGGCGGTCGCGAAGAGAGATCGACGCCGGCGGCCTCAAGCGCACCCGCTCGCGCATCGACGCGGATCAGGTCACCGTCACGAAGCCGCGCGAGCGGCCCATCCGGGAGAGCTTCAGGTGACGCATGAATTGCCGCAGGGACCTTGCCGCTGGCGCCCGACATGCGGCCATCGGTCACAAGAGCGACCTTGAAGCCACGGTCCTGGACTACGCCGAGCGCAGGCAGAAGCTTGTGAAGTTCCGGCATGCCGTTCGCGCCAGGACCCTGGAAGCGGACGACAACCACGCAATCGCGGTTGAGTTCGCCTGCCTTGAAGGCATCCAGGACCGAATTCTGATCGGAAAAGCACACTGCCGGGGCCTCAATAGTCCAGCGCTCTTCGTCCACTGCGCTCGTCTTGAAGATGGCGCGGCCGAGATTACCCTGCATCAGGCGCAATCCACCGTCCGCCTGGAACGGATTCGACGCAGGGCGCAGCATGTCGACGTCCGTGCTTTCCTCGGCGGTCTTCCAGACGAGCTCGTCCCCGTGGAGCTCGGGATTCCCGACCCAGTCCGCCATCGAATTTGCGCCTGCAGTGATCGTGTCCGTATGGATCAGCCCCTCCCTCGCGAGCGTGTAGGTAACGAACGCCATCCCCCCGGCGTCCTGGAAATCGTTTACGTCCTTGGCTCCATTCGGGTAGACGCGCGCAATCAGCGGAACCGCTGTCGAAAGTTCCGCAAAATCCTGCCAATCGATCAAAATCCCGGCGGCTCTGGCGATGGCCGGAAGATGAATCGTATGGTTGGTTGAGCCCCCCGTCGCCAGCAGGCCTATCATTGCATTGACGATTGCTTTCTCGTCAACCACTTCGGCGAGCGGTCTCGCGCGTTCACGCGCGAGTGTCGCCACGCGATGGACGGCGGCACGAGTCAGCGCCTGCCGAAGCGGCGTGCCCGGGTTGATGAAGGACGCATTCGGAACGTGCAGCCCCATCAGCTCCATCATCATCTGGTTTGAATTTGCCGTGCCGTAAAAGGTGCAGGTGCCGGGCGCGTGGTACGACCTGGATTCCGCCGCGAGTAGCTCGTCCTTGCCGACTTTGCCCTCAGCATAGAGCTGGCGAATCCGCGTCTTTTCGCGATTGGGGAGGCCTGATGGCATTGGGCCGCCGGGCACGAGTAGCGTCGGAAGATGACCGAAGCGGAGGGCGCCGATTAACAATCCAGGGACAATCTTGTCGCAGATGCCCAAGAGAAGCGCGCCGTCGAACATGCCATGGCTGAGTGAGACGGCGGTCGAAAGGGCGATGACATCGCGGCTGAACAGGGACAGGTCCATCCCCGGCTGGCCCTGGGTAACGCCGTCGCACATGGCCGGAACGCCGCCGGCGACCTGTGCGGTCGCTCCGACTTCCCGAGCGAAGATTTTGATCTGCTCAGGGTAGCGGCCGTACGGCTGATGCGCCGACAGCATGTCGTTGTAGGCCGTCACGATCCCGATGTTCGGACCGCGCAAGTGGCTGATGGCGTCCTTGTCCTCGCCGGCCGCAGCGAAGCCGTGCGCGAAATTCCCGCACGAGAGACGAGGGCGATTGATCCCCCGCTCACGCTCTTCCTTCATCAGGTCGAGATAGCTCCGCCGCCGGTCCTTCGACCGTTCGATGATGCGATCGGTCACTCGCGCAATCGTCGAATTCAGTGCCATTGTTCCGAGCCTATTCGTGCCAGCTGCGGCCGTCGCGCTCGATCAGCGCGATCGCAGCGGAGGGGCCCCACGTCCCGGCGGCATAAGGCTTCGGTGTAATCCCGGCCTCGGCCCACGCCGCGCGGATCCCGTCGACCCACGACCATTGCGCCTCGACCTCGTCGCGGCGCACGAACAATGTCGGGTCCCCTTCGATCAGATCGAGCAGGAGCCGTTCGTAGGCGATGCGGCGGCGGTATTCGCTGAACGCATTGGCAAGGCCAATGTCGAGTGGGATTTCGCGCAGACGAACGCCCTGGCGATCCAGCCCGGGGGTCTTCGACATCAGTCTAAGCTCAATGCTCTCCTCCGGCTGCAAGCCGATGATGAGCTTGTTCGGCTTGGTGACAGCACCCCTGGAGGCGAAGATCGAATAGGGGACGTCCTTGAACTGGATGAAGATCTCGGTGTCGCGCAGCGGCATGCGCTTGCCGGTCCGGAGGTAGAAGGGAACTCCCTTCCAACGCCAGTTGTCGACATGCGCCTTCAGTGCGACGAATGTTTCGGTGTCGCTCTCACGTTCCAGCTCCTCGGAGTAGCCGGGGACCGGCTGCCCGTCGATCGCGCCCTTCACATACTGACCGGTGACCGAGTGGGCGGCGATATCCTCCCCCGTCAGCGGCCGCAAAGAGCGGAGCACTTTCACCTTCTCGTCTCGCACCGCCGTCGCGTCGAAATTCGTGGGCGGCTCCATCGCGACCAACGCCAGCAGCTGCAGTATATGGTTCTGGACCATGTCGCGAAGCGCGCCGGTGGAATCGTAAAAGCCGCCACGACCTTCCAGCCCTACGGTTTCGGCAACCGTGATCTGGACGTGATCGATGTGCGCGCTGTTCCACTGCGGCTCGAAGAGCGAGTTCGCGAAGCGCAGCGCGAGCAGGTTCTGGACAGTTTCCTTGCCGAGATAATGATCGATCCGGAAAGTCCGGTTCTCCGGGAAGGCCGACGCGACTGCGTCGTTGATTTCCCGGCTAGAGGCGAGATCGGTGCCGAGCGGTTTCTCGAGCGCCATGCGCACGGTGGGGCAAGCGAGGCCGGCGGCCTCCAGCCCATCGATGGTCGGCTTGAAGAGGGAAGGGGCCGTGGAAAGGAAGATCCCGACGCCATTGCAAGGGTCGCCAACAGCGCTGGCCAGCCGCTGAAAATGTTCCGGTTCGTTGATGTCGAGCGCCACGTAATGGAGCCGACTCAAGAACCGCTCGGCAACTCCTTGCTGAAAAAATCCCTTTGGGAGATGGTCCTTTAGCGCCTGTTCGGCCTGGCCACGAAACCCGCTGTCGTCGAGGTCGCTTCGCGCGGTTCCGACGATGCGCAGATCGGCCGGCAGGAGCCCGTCGGAATCCAATCCATAAAGCGACGGCAGGAGCATCCGCCGGGCGAGATCGCCAGTCGCACCGAACAGCAGCAGAGTGGAGATTTTTTCAACCATCGGGCGCGTCTATAGGCGGGGAATCGCGCAAGCAAAGGTGAATTCGTGCGCCCGCGCGCCGATTGGATCCCAAATCGGCATTCATTCCGGCACTTGGCCTTCATCGAAAATTCTTGCTTTTTCATCTGGCGCTGCATGTTCATCAGCGATAGATCCGTTCATTGATGAAACAGGTTGAATTGAGCCGGCGACAGCTACTGGGTGCGACAGCAGCCACGACGCTTGTCAGCCTTCCGCGGGTGGCTTCCGCGGCCACGGCTGACGGACCGATCCAGCCGACATGGGAATCAATCGCGAGTCACTACACGCACCCGGAATGGTTCCGAGACGCCAAGCTCGGGATCTGGGCACATTGGGGTCCCCAGTGTCAGCCGGAATTTGGAGACTGGTACGCGCGCGCCCTTTATCAGCAGGGGCGCAACCCGTGGGACCCCCCGGGCGAGACCGCGTATGAAAACCACCTTCGGCGTTACGGCCATCCGAGCCGGACCGGCTTCCTGGATATCATCGGCCAGTGGAAAGCGCAGAACTGGCAACCCGACTATCTCGTCCGCAAGTATGCTGCGGCCGGTGCGCGCTATTTCGTAGGCATGGGCTGCCACCACGACAATTTCGACCTCTACTCGAGCAGGCATCACAACTGGAACAGCACTCGGGTCGGACCCAAGAAGGACATTCTCGCCGGATGGAGCAAAGCCGCTCGCGAGGCGGGCCTGAGGTTTGGAGTGTCCAACCACTCCGGCCATGCCTGGCACTGGTACCAGCCGGCCTATGGCTATGACGCCGAGGGTCCGATGCGCGGCCGGCGGTACGATGCTTACTGGCTAAGGAAGCACCACGGGCAGGGGAAGTTCTGGGAAGGCTTGGACCCGCAGGAACTCTACACCGGGCCCTACTACGTCGCGCCGCCCGGAATTACTTCGATCAAGGAAATGAACGACTGGCACGGCAAGCGCGATGGCCAGTGGCTCGAGGGAATCCCGGTCGGCAATATCGCCTTCGTCGAAACATGGTTGCAGCGCCAGAAGCAGATCGTCGAGGACTATAAGCCCGACCTCATGTTCATGGATCACGCCGGAGTGCCGTTCGGCCATTATGGACTGGAGGCTGTCGCCCACTACTACAACCAGGCGATTGCCTGGCACGGATCGCCGGACGTTATCATGACCGGCGGATTGCTCGACCCGTTCGCGCAGCGCGCGCTTACCTGGAATGTGGAACGCGGCGCTCTCAACGACATTCACAGTCCGCCGTGGCAGACCTGCACCTGCATCGGAAACTGGCACTACGATCGCCGATTGTATGACAATAACGGCTACAAGAGCGCCAAGCAGGTCACGCAAATTCTGGCCGACGTCGTGTCGAAGAACGGCACGTTGCTGTTCAACGTGCCCGTCCGCGGCGACGGCACGATCGACGAGAAGGAAGAGACCATCGTCGATCAATTCACTGGCTGGACACGGCGCAACGGCGAAGCGATCTTCGCGACCCGGCCATGGCATACATTCGGCGAGGGCCCGACCAAGCCTCCACCCGCTGGCGCTTTTGGTGAAAGCCAACAAAAGCCGTTCACGGGCGAAGACCTCCGCTTCACCAGGAAGGGCGAAACGCTCTACGCCATTTTCCTCGATTGGCCGCAGGCGGAGAGCGCGATCCGCTCGCTTGGCGGCCAAAAGCTTCCCGATGCGGTGGTCGAACGCGTTGACCTCATTGGCGGTTCTGAGCTTCAGTTTCGCCGGGATGCTGATGCCCTCCGCCTGACGGTGCCGCCGCCACAAGACGGCGATTTCATTCCGGCGCTTCGGATCAATGGCAGAGGTTTGGTCTAGGTCACGAGGCGCACGCTTGCGCGCTGCGGTTCCTCCTGTAATTGTCTGAGTAAATCGGGAGGGTCGTGATGCGTTACGTCTTTTGCCTTGCTGCGTTCGCAGCTGCCGTAGCAAGTCCTGCCGAAGCTGCGCCTGTGACCTCCCTTCAGAAGCTGCCGACCGGCATTGAGCTTCGGACATCCTCGGGGGTGTTGATCCTGGAGCCGTGGTCGGACGCGACTGTCCATGTTCGCTTCGGTCCCGCAGGATACGCCGGGAATTACAATCCCTCGGTTATAGCGGCGCCGAAGGCTGTCGCCTTCACGCTCCGGCAAACCCCCGCGGCTTACCTGCTGTCGACCAGCAGGCTGACCGTTCGAGTCGACCGAAACAGCTCGAACGTGTCGTTCTTGGATTCCGGTGGGCACGTGCTTTTGAGCGAAGCGGATCGATCGATCGGCAAGGGAACCGTCGAAGCCTTCGGTACCCGCACCCCGATCTACGGCCTCGGCGAGCACCAGAATGGGCTGCTCGATTACAGCGGCAGCACCGTCCACCTGCAGCAGAAGAATGGGGACGTGGCCGTTCCTATGATGTTGAGCCCCGCCGGCTTCGGACTGCTGTGGAACAACGCATCGGTGATGGACGTGGATGTGGCCAAGCCCGGAGCGCAATTCCCGCTCGTCATTCGGAACGAGGCGGGCGCTGGGATCGATTACGATTTCATCCTGGGACCAAGCGCGGATCAGGTGATTGCCGGCTACCGCTGGCTGACGGGCGACGCACCGCTGATGCCGCGCTGGACCTGGGGCTTCTGGCAGTCGCGCGAGCATTACGAGACTGGCGATCAGGAGCTCGGGGTCGCGAAGGCTTACCGCAATATGGGCGTTCCGATCGATGCGGTGGTGACCGATTGGCAGCATTGGCGGCCAGGCGAGTGGGGCGCGATGAAGTTCGATCCGGCGCGCTGGCCCGATCCCAAAACTTTCGTCCAGCAGATGCATGCACTGCACGTGCATCTGCCGGTTTCTGTCTGGGCGCGCTTCGATCCGGACACCGCCAATGCCAAGGCGCTGGACGCCATCGGCGGCCTGTTCGCCCCGACGTTCCCCAACGTTTATCCGCGCGGCTTTGGCCGCTGGTATGATGCATGGAACCCGAAAGCGCGCGCTCTCTACTGGAGCATGATCCGGGACAATTACGGGGCAGAAGGTTTCGATGCCTGGTGGCTCGATGCGTCGGAGCCCGAGCTCGGCGGAAACTGGGGCGAGCTTCGCAATCTCCCGACTGCGGCCGGGCCGGGTGCCGAGGTCTTCAATTCCTACCCGTTGCTGCACACGACCGCCGTGTTTGAGGGAATGAGGCGAGACTTCCCGGAGCGGCGGCCGGTGATCCTGACGCGCTCTGCATACTCCGGTCAGCAGCGCAATAACGCGATCACCTGGTCGGGCGACACTCAGGGTGATTGGGCCACCTTCCTCAAGCAGATCCCGGCGGCGCTCAACTTCTCGATGAGCGGCATTCCCTATTGGTCTGCGGACATCGGCGGCTTTTTCGGCGGCGACACGCACGATCCGAAATATGCGGAGCTGTTCACCCGCTGGGAGCAGTTCGCGATCTTCACCCCGCAATTCCGGGTCCACGGAACCAACGGCGGCAAGGAAATCTGGAACTGGAACGGCGATGCTCAGCCTCGGCTGATTGAGAATGTGAAGCTCCGCTACCGGATGCTGCCTTATCTCTATTCGCTCTCGTGGGATGTGATGGCCAATCGCGGCACGTTCATGCGCGCGCTGGCATTCGACTTCCCTGCCGATCCGAAAGCGCTGGCGCTCACCGACGAATATCTCTTCGGGAAGGAGCTGCTGGTGGCTCCGGTGGTTCAGGAGGGTGCGACCAGCCGCAGCGTTTATCTGCCGGGGCAGCAGCCGTGGTATGATTTCTGGACTGGCGAGCCCGTTGCGGGAGGGCAGACGATCGATGCGCCTGCACCGCTGGACCGAATCCCAGTTTATGCGCGCGCCGGATCCATTGTGCCGTTCGGCCCGGTGAAGCCTTACGCTGACGCGCCATCGGACCAGCCAGTCGAAATCCGCGTCTACCCCGGCGCTGACGGGAGCTTCGCGCTCTATGACGATTCAGGCGATGGATATGGCTACACGCACGGCGGCTACAGCCTGATCCGGTTCACCTGGAACGACCGTAGCCGCACGCTCTCGATCGCCGCACGTGAGGGGCGTTATGCCTCCAATCCGCGGTTCCGCATCGTCTGCCGGAGCGGCATCGGCGTGGCTCACCCCATCGCCTATGCTGGAAAGGCGACTAAGGTGAGCCTGCCCGACTGCCGCTGAGTGCTCCTACCGCATCGGCACTGTCTGTGGCTTGCCGGTGTAGACGATCGTCGCGTCCGGCTTTGCCGTGAATGACAGTGGTGTGCCGGGCTTGATCCAGCGGATGTTGATGCGCCGCGAGGCCGGCATTCCTGCGTAAGCGGCACCTTCGCGCGGACCGATCCAGAGCGAGCGGGTCTTCTCGTCCCAGCGGAGCGGGATTCGGGCGTAACGGCCGTTGAGATACTGCCGGCTGGTGCCATCGTCGTTGTAGACGGAGGTGCTTCCGTCGGTGCCGGTGTAGACGTTGAGCGTGATTGGACCGCGGGGGTCCTGATCCGTGTACTGGATTGCAGGCCCGGTCGGCACGATCGATCCGGCACGAACGAACAGCGGGATCCGTTCGTAAGGCGCGTCGGCGGTTATCGTCTGCCCGCCCTCATAGCTTCGGCCTGTGTAGAAATCGTACCAGCGGGTGCCTGCCGGAAGATAGACGCTCCGGCTTCGCGCCTTGTACTCGGTCACCGGTGCGACGAGCAGCGCCGGGCCGAACAGATATTCGTCGTCGATGTCCCAGACGCGCTTGTCGCTGGCGAAATCCATCACCAGCCCGCGCATGATGGTGCCGTCCTTCCAGAACGTGTCGGCGCCGGCGGTGTAGATGTAGGGCATCAGCCGGTACCGGAGCTTGTCGTAATAGACCATGGAATCGTATGTGGGGCTGCCCGGCGGCGACAGCAGGTAGATCTCGCGATGGATATTCTCGCCGTGGCTTCGGAACAGGGGCGAGAAAGCGCCGAACTGGAACCAGCGCGTGTTGAGCTCGCGCCATTCCGCCAGATCGGCAGCGTTCGGCTTCTGGAACCGCAGCTCTTGCGTGTAGCCGCCGATATCATGGCTCCAGTTGGGATCGCCGGACATCGAGAAATTGACGCCGGCGGAAATCTGGTCGCGCAGATTATCCCAGCGGCCGGCGGTGTCGCCCGACCAGAGGGCTGTGCTATCGCGCTGAATTCCGGCCGTTGCCGAGCGGGTCAGGATGAACGGCCGGACGTCGGGCTTGTCGGCGATCTGGTGCTGGTAGACGCCGTCGACGTGAACGAGCGGGAAGGTATTGAAGAAGGCCGCACCCGGCCCGAGCGCAGTCGGCCCCATCCTGTATTGGGTTTCGGCAATCGAGATATTCGAATGAAAATCGGGCTCGTCTGAATCGAGCCACCAGGCGTCGAAGCCCTTGCTTTCGATTCCGGAACGCACCTGGCTCCAGTACAGATCGCGAGCCTGCTTGTTGTAGGGATCGTAGAAGGCGTTGAAATAGCCCGGTCCCACCCAGTCGAGATACATCAGCTTGGTGTAATCGGGACCCTTGGGCTCGTCGGCGCGAGGGTTGGACATCCGGTCGTAAATCCCGTGGATCGCGTCCAGCGCCTCGTAATTGGGAATGCCCTTGTAATATTTGGCCCACACCGAGATCATCACATGGGCGTGGTTGGCGTGGATATCGTCCACCATCGCCTTTGGATCAGGAAAGCGCGCCGGATCGAAGCACTGACAGCCCCACTGGTCCTGCGGCCAGTAGAGCCAGTCCTGCACGATATTGTCGAGCGGAAGCCCGCGCTTGCGATATTGGTGCAGCACATCGAGCAGTTGGTCCTGGGTCTCGTAGCGCTGCCGGCTCTGCCAAAAACCGTACGCCCATTTCGGAAGGATCGGCGCCTTGCCGGTGAGCGCGCGGTAGCCGGCGATCACGTCGTCCATGCTGCCGCCGGGGATGAAATAATAATCGAGACCGCGGCCCAGGTCTGAGCTCAGGGTCAGCGAATGGCGGTCGGGCTCGGGCCGCGGGTTCGCGTGGAAGAGGGCGATATAGCCCGAATCCGGCTCCCACTCGATCCGCACCTTGTGCGGCTGGCCGGCGGCAAGATCGAGATCGAAATCATGATACCAGGGGTTCCAGTTCTGCCGCCAGCTATCCGCGATCTCCTTGCCGTCGACGAACACCTTGTAATAGCTCGAGGCATAAAGCTGGAAGCGGTTGAGACCGCCGACGGAAGGCGTGACGGTGCCGCTCCAGGTGACGTGCAGCCCCGGGACGGTGCCCTGATTGTCGGGCGTGCGCGTCCCCGCCGGCCAGTCTTTTGCATTCTCCAGATATTGAAGATCGATCGCGGGTTCCTGCCGCTGGGCGACAGTCTTGCCTTCAACGCTGTAGGTGGCGGTCCAGCCCGGCTGCCCGGAATCGCCGGTGACGCCGAGGCCGTCGCCCGGTCCTCCCGCGAAGGGATAAGGATTGGGATCGCCGAAACGCGTGATCGAATTGTTATCCCACAGGACTCCGTAATTGCGGGTCGACAACACGAACGGGATCGCGACGTTCATATTGTGTTGGGCGAGAAATACGTCGTCCCCGTTGTAGTTCATCTGCCGGTTCTGGTGCTGGCCCAGACCGTAGAATCCTTCATCCGTGCCGCGATTAAATTGCTGCGCGATAGAGAGATACGGCACCCCTTCCGCGCTTGCCGGGCGGAAGAGGGGAGGAGCGCTGGTCGCCAGCACCGTTTGCCCGTCGAGGTTGCGGAAGCTGATCGCGCCGGTCGCAAGATCCACGTCCGCCGCCGACCGGCCGGTGCTCATCACCACATGGCCCCGCACTTCGGCGACGGAATATCCGATTGCGAGCGGCACCGCCGTCACCATCAGGCTCTGCGGCAAGTGGATATCGCCACCCAGCGGAACCGCGCTGACCCGGATCACTCCATCGGGATAAGCGAGAAGCCTTACTGCAGCTTCGGGCCCGGTCGCCGGGTGGACGAGGATCCCGTCATCCACCTTTTGCCACGAACCCGCAGGCGCCTGCGCCGCAGCACTCGTCACCAGAAACGCGCCCGCAAAGAGAAGTGCCGACTTACGCATCACTATCCCTCCGTGATTCAACGATAGGTGCCGAGCCGCACCTTGAGCAACGTCGGTCGATCCAGATTGAGCCCATAGTCGGTCTGATCGCCGTTCCAGCGCCGCGCCATCACCCATTGGCCGTTCTGGAACGTGCCTTCCTCGACATCGAGGATTTGGGAATTTTCGTTCGCGCCGGCATTAGCCAACCCGAAGCTGATGCGAACATCCGAACCGACAACGAGGAACTCGTCCGGACCGAGCTGGATGATGCTCGCCCCGCCCACGGGCTTGTCCTTTTTGGGATTGGGCGGGAACTTCATGAAGGTCCAGGTGGGTAGGCCGAACGGCCACAGCGCATATTGCGCAGTGATCTTCCACCGGCCCATTACCGAGGATTGATCGGAAGCGTCCTCTGGCTGCGCGAAGCCGGTAGTGGGATGCTCGAACGCCAGCTTCGCCCAATCCCGGGCGATGGGCGCCATCAGCGCGAACTTGGACGCGAACGCATCGAGCGTTTCCGGATCGAGGTCCTTCGCTCCAAGAGGATAGTTGAAGTAGGTAGTATCCATCCCGAAAGGGGACCAGCCGATCGCGCCTTTCCCGAGCGCCAGCCACATGAATCGCGCGAACGGCAGGTCATTGCCCGTTTCGGGAATGAGCAGCGGATTGTCGGGTCGAGCGAAGTGGCCGACGATTGCCGAATATTGCTTTTCATCGTGCGTATAGATGTCAGGCGCTTCGATGGCGATGTGCGGAGCGGCCGCTTTCCAGATGTCGATCACCGGCCAATCCGGACCGCCATTGCCCTGACCAGTGTCGGTGAAAGCATCGCCAAGCGACGCGTTGACATACATGGGAAGGTCGAGCTCGGCCTGACCGGCCGCTGCAATTTCATCGACGTAACGGGCGACGTACCAGGCGGTGAACGCCCGGTCCGCCCCCTTGCCGAAAGCCTGAGTCCAAGTCCCGCTCTTGCCGGTTTTGCGCGCCAACTCGGACGGGATTGGACCGTTGAAAAGCCGGTTCGCTTCCGGCGAAAAGTCGCGCGGGCTGTCGTAGGTCCCCGTCTCATTCTCGACCTGGACGAGTATCACCGTGTGATCCGGGTCTATCTCGCGAATGTGGCGCATCAGAGCGACGAACGCGCGCTTGTCCGCCTCCAGATTATTCCGGCTTAGCGGCGTCGGAACGTAGTGGCTCTTGCCGTCCTTTGTCATCATGTGGGGGAAGCGCGCGGTATCGGACTTCACCCATTCCGGGCGGTAGTTCCCGTTGGTATTCTTCCATGTGCCGAACCAGAGCAGATCGAGGCGAACGCCGTTGGCGCGAGCCTGCGGGATCAGCGTATCGACCCAGGAGAAATCGAATTTGCCCTCAACGGGTTCGATCTGTTCCCAGGCGACCGGGATTTCGAGCGTGTTGGCGTGGACCGCCTTGATAGTCTGCCACACGTTGGGGAGGACGGAAGGATAGTTGCTGCTGTTGTTGGCCTGCCCGCCGAGGATCAGGAAAGGCGCGCCGTCGACGAGCAACTCGTGCTTGCCGTTGTGGCTGACGATCTGCGGTAGCGGTGTTGCGGCTGCGCTGCCGGCAATGCTGAAAGCAACGACAGCAGCAAAAACTTGCTTCATAGATGAAACCCTCCCAACTGGCCCATCGCGTCTCCAAGGAGTTAAGGCAAGGGGTCGTTCGAAGAATTCAAGAGCGTCGAAGCGGCCCTATTTCCTCGCGGCCGTGGTGACGCTAGCAGAAACTCAGACAAATCCGGGAGTGGGGATGTACCGCCTGACAACAACAGCCAACCGGCTGGCAACATTTGTATTCACGCTCCTACTGATGGCCCTGCCGATGGCGTCGCCAGTGTCGGCCCAAAGCATCCAGGAGATGGTGAACAAGGCGCCGAACGGCCTCGCTTTAACTCCGCCGATGGGTTGGAACAGCTGGAACCACTTCCAATGCAACATCAATGAAAAGGTGATCCGCGATACAGCGGATGCGATGGTCGCGTCCGGCATGCGCGATGCCGGATACCAATATGTCGTGATCGACGATTGCTGGCACGGCGCTCGCGACGCCGACGGCTTCATCACGGCCGACCCGCAGCGTTTTCCGTCGGGAATCAAAGCGCTCGCTGATTACGTCCATTCGAAAGGGCTGAAGTTCGGAATCTATTCCGACGCGGGCCGGCTGACCTGTGGCGGCAGGCCTGGAAGCGAGGGCCACGAATATCAGGACGCTCTGACCTACGCCCGCTGGGGTGTCGATTATCTGAAGTATGACTGGTGCAACACCGGCGACCGCAATGCGCAGGAGGCTTATGCCACCATGGCCGATGCGCTCCGCCAAAGCGGCCGTCCGATCGTCTTTTCAATGTGTGAGTGGGGGACGGCGAAGCCGTGGCTGTGGGCCCAGAACACGGGCAATCTCTGGCGCACGACCGGCGACATTTCCGACGATTTCGCGGTCAAGAAAAAGGGTCACGACTGGGAGCATCCGGTGACGATGATTCTCGATCTGAACGAGCCGCTGTGGCCTTTCGCCGGGCCCGGGCACTGGAACGATCCTGACATGCTGGAAGTCGGCAACGGCGGGATGACGCCGGACGAGTATCGTTCCCACTTTTCGCTCTGGGCGATGATGGCGGCGCCGCTGATCGCGGGCAACGACATCGCCCATATGGATGACACGACCAAATCCATCCTCGAAAACAAGGAGGTGATCGCAGTCGATCAGGATCCGCTTGGAATCCAGGGTCATCGCGTGTGGAAGGATGGCGACCGGGAGGTGTGGGTTAAGCCGCTTGCGAGGGGCGCCAAGGCAGTGCTCCTGTTCAACCGCGGCGAAGCGCCCGCGGCGATTACCGCGACCGCAGATCAGCTCGGTTGGCCGGCGAGTGTTCGCGCCAAGGTACGCGATCTGTGGGCTCGCAAGGGCGCAGGGCGGTGGAGCGGTTCGGTGACCGCAACGGTCGAGCCGCACGGCGTTGTGATGCTGAGAGTAGGGGCCTGACGCCATCCGGCGCAGCGGAGTGGATTCCTTGCTGGCTCACGAATTCTTCGGTCTGGACAATGCATATCCTAAAGCCATATCGCGTGCGCCGGATTCGGGCGAACCGCGGCAAGTCGCGTTGGCAGGTTCATCGTAGGTTATTGAAAGTTCGCGCATATTTCGAACTGCTTGCGGGAGGATAAAAGCACATGAAACATTCAGCACTCATCGCCGGATTGGGATTGCTCGTGCTCGGGAGCGGAACGGCCTATGCGCAGTCTGCCACTGCCGTGCCGAGCCCGATTGGACCCGACTCAAATGCTGCGGCAGCCAGCGGCCGCGAGCAGCAGCAGGGCTTCGCGCACGTGATGAACAATCTCGATCGGCGGCAACCGGCGGAGGAAAAGTCCGCGGTTCGCAAGGTTACGGCCGCGGAGATCACTGCCGGTGAACCGCTTCGGGATATCGATGGGAAGCCTATTGGTAAGGTCGACTCCGTGGATGCTGACGGGGTGGTCGTGGACACCGGTCAGTTCAAAGTGAAGGTTCCGCTGGTTTCCTTCGGCAAGGACAAGTCTGGCCTGGTATTGGGAACAACCGCGGCAAAGTTCAACGAGGTCGCCGCCAAGGCTCACGCGCAGGCACTCGCTTCCGCGCCCCCAGCCAAGCCTGAACCGAGGCCGGCAACCGTAGCCGACATCAGCGCCGGTGCGCAGCTTCGGGACATAAATGGTCAGCCGGTCGGCAAGATTACGGCCGTTTCTGCAGATGGCGCAACATTGGACACGGGCAAGACCAAAGTGAAGCTGCCGCTGGATGCATTCGGCGTCGATCCGTCTGGGCTGATGATCGCGATCACCGCGGAGAAGCTGAACGAGATTATTGCTCAGGCCGACGCGGCAGCCGGCAAGAAGAATTAGCTTTTGAGCCGGTTGGGGAGCGGCCTGCGCGGCTCCCCAACCTCTCGTCCAGCCAGTATTGCGGTCGCGCCTCATTGCCCAGGAAACGCGGATGAACGCGCCATGGGACTGCGCTATGCAGAGCTCATGAGCCAGACAGATCAGTCTTCGCTGCCTGCAATCCGCGAATTGCGGAATGTTACCGTTCACCAGTTTGAGACAGAAATTGTTCCGCTAAATGAGCCCGCCGTCCTTCGCGGCCTGGTCGATCACTGGCCGGCAACCGCGGCGGGACGAGAGTCCTTGGAAGCGATACGAACCTATTTGTCGCGCCTTGACCGCGGTGCGCGGGTTCGAACGTTCGTCGGAGACGCTTCGATGGGTGGGCGCTTCTTCTACAGCCCGCAATTCGACGGCTTCAATTTTGGAGTTGCTGAAGCTCCGTTCGCTCAACTCCTGGCCGTTCTGGCCAACGAAAGCGACGGTCGTTTTGTCTACATGGGCTCGACCCACACGAGCGAAATCCTACCCGGTTTCGAGCAGAAGAATCCGCTCGACCTCGTCCGCTCCAAGCCGACCGGACCGCGGATCTGGATCGGCAACTCGAGCCGTATCGGGACGCATTTCGACGAGTCGGACAACATAGCCTGCGTTGTGAGCGGAACCCGGCGTTTCACCCTGTTCCCGCCCGACCAGGTAGGCAACCTCTACCCCGGACCGGTCGACACCACGGTTGCCGGTCAGCCGACCAGCCTCGTCGATCTTGCCGATCCCGACCTGGAGCGATTTCCACGGTTCGCTGAAGCACTCAAGCACGCGCAAAGCGCCGAGCTTCAACCAGGAGACGCGATCTACATCCCGGCCCTTTGGTGGCATGGAGTCCAGTCGACAGGCCATTTCAACGTGCTCGTGAATTACTGGTGGCAGGACACGGCGGCCGACGCAGGCTCCCCAATGAATGCGCTCGGCGCCGCTCTCCTCAGTATCGGTCTGCTACCAGAGGCAAAGCGGCTCGCGTGGCGCGCGATCTTCGATCATTACGTTTTCGCGGGGCGCGAGGCAGCGGTGGAGCATATTCCCGAACGCGCGCGCGGAATTCTGGGGGAGTCGACTCCGGAACTCAGGAGCACGATGCGGGAGTTCCTGATCCGCGAACTGAAGGGGCGGTAGGGTGTTCTGCTTTTCGTACTATCCGCGCTTGCCTCGTTGCGGAGCAGAGGCCGTCAACGCCTTCACCGCCGCGGCATGATTGCGGATCACCGTTTGCGTTGAGGAATCGACGTCGAACACGCTGTACCAGCCCTGCGGCTCATGCGGCGGGTCGCCGACGTAATCGGTGTCGCCAGGTTGGAACCGGTGGTCCGGGTGCTGCGCTCGGCCTTCGCCGCCCCATGCCCAGAAATGCGTTCCAGCGACGGGCCCACCCGCCTTCATATTGTCGAACGCGAGCTCGTAGATGAGCGAATAGAATTTGTCCTTGTACGTCGTCGGAGTGCCGGGATCGAAGCTGCCGTTATCGCGAGGGAAGCCGAACTCCTCGATCACTAGCGGCTTGTTCAGGCTTTGAGCGATGGCGACCTGACGCGCGAAATAGGCGCGGGTGTTCTTCTCGACCGTGGGCCAGGTGCCCGGCAGATCTTTCGGGTCCGCCCAGCTCCAGTTCTGCGGCCAGATGTGCGCTGTGACATAGTCGACATGGGGTGATGAGTGGGCATCGCGCACGCAGGTGTCGCTGTCATGGCACCCCTGGGTTCCCTCGCTCCCGGTTGAAACCATGTGATTGGGGTCGATCGATTTGATCAGCCCGGCCGTGTGGTCAATCCAGGCCAAGTAAGCGGGCAAGTGCCGGGCGTAAGCATCGGCAGTTTCACCGGGGCGAGGCTCGTTGGCCAGCTGCCAAGCCTGGATCGCAGGATCTTGCGAATAGAGGTGGCCGGTGATTGTGTTGCGGCGGCCGACCACCGCTCGAATATAATCGTTGAGCATCGCGACGGCCCTGGGACTGCCGTAGAAACCGGAGCTCAAATCGGCGAACTCCGGCCAGGGATGAGCCGGATCGTTCATGTTGATGTAGTGGCCGCCGTTGGTCCAGTAGAGGTAGGTCATGAACCCGCCCGACCACTCCCAGAAATTGGCGAGGTAGATCACCGCCTTGATGTCTCGCTTGCCCATTTCTGCGAGCGCGAAATCGAGCCCTTGCAGGAGCGTCTCGTTAAAGTGAGCGGTCTGGTCGCGGAACGCCGGCCGGATCGAATGAAGCAGCGGCGATAGCTCGGAGCTGCCGAGGATGCGGATGCTCTGGATTCCCAGAGACGCCACCCGATCGAGCTCGCGCTGCAGCCGCGCCCGATTTCCGTAAGGTGCGTCAGCGCCGAGATAGGCTGCGTACCACATGTTGGTGCCCGCATAATACCAGGGACGACCGTTCCGAATCAGCCGCATAGCCTCGCGGCTGACGAACGGACGGAATGGCCGAGCGGGAAGCTTTGTTGCCGCGAGGGCTGCTGCGGCAGATAGCGAGGCTAGCATTTGCCGGCGGTCGAATAAAAACACTCTGCTCTCTCCCCATCGAGGTTGCGCGGCGGCTGTCAGCCCGGTCGAAATTTTGAGCGGAGATGTTTAGAAAAACAAAAATCGGAAAGGAAGCGGTCAGGCTGCTTCTGAGGCGGGGAGCTTCATCGGGCGCCACAACGAGGCGCTGGTCGGCAACAGAAAGTGGGCAAAAGGCAAAGTCGCGGCGCCAACCGCCGGGGCATCTTCCGCCAGAGAGGCGCGCCGTACCGGCGCGATCGCCGGCAGCTGATGCGCACGTTCCCCCAACCGAACCGTTAGCTTTCGGGTGAGGCTATCCACCAGATTCTTCGGAAGCCGGCCCCCGATGAGAATTGCCGCCGGATTGATCAGGCAATTGATCGCCATCACCGGCTCCAACAGCGCGTCAGCCGCGCAATCGACCCAATCCTCAACGGCTGCATCGAGCTCGGCATCCGTCCCCCCGATCTCGGAAAGCTGGAAGGCCCGACGTCCTACACGCTTTGACAGGCCGGAAAGAGAAGCGAGCTTCTGAACCGGTGTTTCTGAACCGTCCGGATCCCTGGACAGGAGGAATCCGATTTCTCCACTTCGACCCTCGGCGCCACGAAAATAGTTTCCATCGACGACGAGGCCGCCCCCGAGCCCCCACGACACGAGAATATAGAAGAAGCTCGGGTACTTGTGTCCAAGCCCAAGTTGCTGCTCACCCATCGCCGCGGCCGCAGAGTCGTTCTCGACGAACACGGGAAGCTCAATCGGATCGCCAAAGAGGGCCTGCCAGTCGACCGCCTCCCATTCCGAATAGCTGGCGGGGCGCCCGGGCAATTCGATCACTCCGAGGTCATCCGGCTTGGCAACCCCAATGCCGACGATTTTTCCTGGATCGACATCGCTTTCGATCAGCATTTCTTCAATCGAAGTGCGGCAAAATGCCGCAACTTCATTGGGCAACGCGAAGGCCGTTTCGCAGGAGCGGCGGGCAACAGTCCGCCCGACGAAATTTACCAGGGCCGCGGTCACGTGGTCCCTGTCGACATTGATCCCGATCGCGTAGCAGGCGTCAGGATTGATAACGAGATCGGTTGGGGGCTGACCCCTGCTGCCTCGCCGCCGCCCAGCCTCACCAATAAAGCCTTCCACGAGCAAGCGCCTCGTGATGTTCGCGATCGCCGGTGGCGTGAGCCCAGTGATGTTTGCGAGCTCGATCCTGGTGAGTGGCCCATGCACCCGAATCGCATGCAAGGTTGTTCGCTGGTTGTGATCCGCCACCCGCTTAAGGTTGGTTCCTGACAGCCGTAGCCGGTTGTGTGTCGTGGACATGGTTCCCCTGAATCGGCGTTCCTGAGCCGTGAACCGGCGGAACTCCGACAAACAATGCCGACTTAAGCCGGGTGGCGCTCAACGCAACTCGCCTTCGCATCTGTGCTGAAGATCGAATCGCCCTGATGCGGCCAACTGACCGTGTGATCATGAAGCAACACAAATCGGAAATTCAATATCCTTTATCCGTCTCGCATTGACTGGCGGTGATCTAGACATAGGAATTGGAGAACTCGCGAAAGCGGGTGGGGAGAAGACTCGCGTAGGGCCCGGCTGCCGAATCGAGATTGGGGCTCGATGGCCGTTTTGGTTCCGTGACGATGTTAGCGCTAACTTCCCGCTCTCGTGAGGAATTCACCCTGGTGGCACCAGGATGGAGGGGAGAAGATTGATGCTTTCACTGTCGGCTCGGGCCGTTAATTCTCGCGTGCTCCGTTGCGGAGCTTCCACTTTGGTCCTCGGGCTGGCTTTGGTGCAGTCCACCGGCGCCTATGCGCAGGACGATCAGAATACGCCGCCGGCCAAGCCGATCAGCGAAACGACGAACCCCAAGGCGAAAACCGAACCGGCCGGAACGCCGGGAACTGCGTCGCCCGACAGGAATGCCATTGTCGTCACCGGCATCCGGGCGGCGATGCGCACGTCAGCCCAGATCAAGAAGCGGGCGGACACCGTCGTCGACTCGATTACCGCGACCGACATCGGCGCCTTCCCGGACAAGTCCGTCGCGGAAGCGCTGCAGCGCATTCCAGGCATCACGGTCGACCGTATCGCCGCTCACGGCGACGTCTCGCACTTCTCGGCTGAGCCATCGGGAGTCATTGTCCGCGGCCTTCCGCAGGTCCGGTCGGAATTCAATGGGCGCGACATTTTCAACGCGAACAGCAGCCGCGGCCTGAGCTGGTCGGACGTGACGCCGGAGCTCCTCGCGGGTGTCGACGCCTACAAGAACCAGACCGCCGACATGATCGAAGGCGGCATCGCCGGCTCGATCAACCTTCGCACGCGGCTTCCGTTCGATGAGCCGGGCGAATTGATCCAGGTCGGCGGCCACATGAATTACAATTCGCTGGCCAAGAAATGGACGCCTGACGGCAACGCTTTCTACAGCAACCGCTGGCAGACCGGTGTGGGCGAGTTCGGAATCATGGGTGACGTCGCCTATTCCGATTTGAAGACCCGTAACAACATGATCCAATTCGGGCGCGCGACAATCTTCGAGAACGGATCGTTCCCTGGCTCGACCGACAACACTTTCAAATCGAATGAATTCGCTCCGGGCACGGTCGTTGCTCCAGGCAGCATGACCGACCGGATCAGCGATTATGATCGCAAGCGGACCGGCATTGCCGCTGCAGCGCAGTGGCGCAGCAACGACCACAGGTGGCTCGTAACCGCGCAGTTTCTACAGTCCAATTACTCGAACGAGAATGACGAGCATGCGGTCACCGGCAACTTCTTTGGAGTGTTCGGTAACCACGCGGACTTCCGCTTTGAATGCTCCGTGCCGCTTGCAAACGGCAGCTGCATGGGCGGCTCGACCGCGCTGCAGGCCCCCGGCGCCCCGGATTTCACTTTCGATCAGAGCGGAATGATCCAGAGCGGGACGTTTGCTCAGGACGTTGGCTGGTGGGGCAATCCCGGCACCAATACCGGGTTTGGGGTGAATAGTTCGGGTCAGCCGATGTTCAATGCCTGCTACACTTGGAGCGGGTGCAGCCTCGCCTTCAATGACGCTAATGGTAACCGCCACGCCCCGTATGGCGAAAACGTTACCAGCTCGACGCGCTATTGGAAAGAGCGCGATATGACCCGCGACATGTCGCTCAATCTGAAGTGGGATGCGACGGATAATCTCCACTTCAATCTTGACGGCCAGTATGTGAACGCAACTGTGAAGGATTACGACATCACCGGTCCGGAAATGAATTCGTTCGCGAACATCCAGCTCGCCACCGGTTCGAACGGTCTTCCGACGATGACCTTCCTGCCGCCAACGAATGTGAATCAGTCTCCCGGCGGCCTAACGAACCCGGACAATTGGTACATCAACGACGTGATGGATCACGTTGAGGACAGCAAAGGCCATGAATATGCACTGCGCGGTGATGGAGAATATGATTTCCACACCGATTGGCTCGATAGCCTGAAGTTCGGAGCGCGTTATTCCGACCGCAAGCAGGATTTGCAGTGGAGCACATACAACTGGCATAATGTGTCGAACACGTGGACGGGCGGCTGCGCCTACACCTATTTCAATCTCGACTCGAAGCCGGCGACGTGCACGAACAACGGCGTCACGACGACTTTCAACGGTTATCCGGCTGGCTTCTACCAGGTCCAGCCGTTTGGGGCTTCCTACTTCGGAGGCACACTCGGCAGCTTCCCATTCGTGCCGTTCGATTTCCTTGCCGCGCACGGCGCGAACGGGTTCAATGCCGATATCACCGGCGTCGGCAGTTTTGTTCCGATCTGCTATCGCAACGGGCAGCACACGCCGGGCGGTGACGTCATGCCGGTCGAACTTCCCAACAGCTGCTTTACCGCGGATGAAGTCGGCAACGTCGATGAGAAGACGAAAGCCGCTTACATCATGCTTAAGTTCGGCGGCGACAATCTGCTCTGGGGCAAATTCGCCGTGCGTGGCAACATTGGCATACGTTACGTCGATACCGTAGATACCAGTGCAGGCAATATCGTTTATCCGACACTCAGCGCGGATGCGACCCAGTGCCCTGCCGCTTCGTTTGGGGGACCCCTCGTTCCCGGTGGGCTCGTGGGCAACGTAACACAATTTCCAGCTCTTCCGCCCGGGGCACCCGCCGGCGCATTCTACGTTTTCCCGTCATACTGTTATCTCAGCGGGCAACAGCTCGCGTTTGCGAACGGGGCGCACACCGCGACGACGGCCAAAAATCATTTCCACGATTGGCTTCCGAGCTTCAACCTGAGGGTGGACGTCACGCCGAGTACGCTGGTGCGTTTTGCCGCGTCGAGAGCCTTGTCGCGACCTGATTTCGGGTTGCTGAAGGACTATCTCGCCGTCAATCAAGGACTGCCGAACGGTTCGAACCTTCAGGATACCCGCTGGATCCTAGACTCGACTGGGCATCCAATCGGCGTTAATCCGAGCTACACGGCGACCGCTTACAACCCCTTGATCAAGCCGATCACGGCTTGGCAGTTCGACGTTTCGTTCGAACATTATTGGGGGAACGGGGGTCAGTTCAGCGTCGACCTGTTCCACAAGTCCTTGTACGACTACATCCAGTCGGGATCTTTCGTTGAGAACGTCACCAACAACGGCCAGACAGTGTCGGTGGTTGCGACAGGTCCGGCGAACGGCAGCGGAGCGAAGATTGACGGCTTCGAAGTCGCCTACAACACCTTCTTCGACTTCCTGCCCGGCTGGCTCAGCGGCTTCGGAATCAACGCAAATTACACCTACGTGCACAACTCGGGTGTTCCAAACTCCAACCTTTCGATCGTGGGGCCGAACGGATCTACCGTCAGCGGCCAGAATGGCGGCACAGCGCTTGGCGTTTCAGCGCTGGAAGGAGTGTCGAAGCACACGGTCAACCTCATCGGCCTGTACCAGAAGGGCAAGCTGCAGGCGCGGCTCGCCTACAACTGGCGGTCGAGGTTCCTGGTCACTCCGATCGACTGCTGTATCGCATTGCCGATCTGGCAGAAGCCGACCGGCTATCTCGACGGTTCGATCCATTATCAGGTGACGGATCAGTTTTCGCTGAGCCTTGAGGCGCAAAACATCCTCAACACGACGGCGAAGCTGGAGCAGCAGATCACCGATCCGAGCAGCCCGGAAGGCAAGATCATCACGGTTCCGGAATCCTGGAACGAGAGCGATCGCCGAATCATCGTCGGCTTCAGCTGGAAGATGGCCGGTCATCGTGCTGCTCCGCCACCTCCGCCTCCGCCGCCTCCGCCACCTCCGCCGCCGGCTCCTATCGCGACGCAGACCTGTGCCGACGGCAGCGTGGTCGCGGCTTCGGCGAGCTGCCCGGTTCCACCGCCGCCGCCGCCTCCGGCGCCGGCGAAGCCCGAGCGCGGATAATCGGGGGAAGAACAGGGGAGGGTGCCGTTCGAAAGGGCGGCACCCTTCTTCTTGTCTGCGGGCGTGACGTCTTCCCAACCCTCGGCTAAGGCAACTAAAGTGCAAGGCTCGGAAACAGCGGGCGCGTGAACAAGCCTTTGGAAATCGTGATTCTCGGCGGCGGTACCGCCGGCTGGATGGCGGCGGCTGGGCTCGTCTCGCTTGTTTCCTCCAAATTCTGCAGGATTCGCCTGATCGAGTCCGACGAGATCGGAACCGTCGGTGTCGGTGAAGCGACCCTCCCGCACCTCAAGAACTTCAACGAGACCATCGGCCTGGACGAGGCCGAGATGATGCGGAACTCCCGGGCGACGTTCAAGCTCGGTATCCAGTTCGTCGATTGGGGATATCGCGGATCCCGCTACATCCACCCTTTCGGGACTTACGGGAGTGCTGCCTCAGGCAGCGGCTTTCACCAGCGCTGGCTTCGAGCGCGGGCGGCCGGACACGATTGGGATATCGGCGATTTCTCCTATGCCATCGTGGCAGCGCGCAGGAACAAGTTCGATTTCCCTTCAGAGGCCAAGTCAACCATCGCCTCGACCTACAGCTATGCCTATCACCTGGACGCGAGCATCTATGCCCGTGAGCTTCGAAAGTTCGCCGAGGCCCGCGGGGTGGTTCGCATGGAGGGAAAGGTTCGCGAGGTCCTTCAGGACGGGCAAAGCGGAGCCATCAAGTCCCTTATTTTGGAATCGGGAGAGCAGGTCGACGGAGACTTCTTCATCGACTGCTCCGGCTTTCGGTCCCTCCTGCTTGGATCGAAATTGGACGTTCCATGGGAAGACTGGTCCAAGTGGCTGCCATGCGACCGGGCATTTGCTGTGCCGAGCGAATCCGCGAGCGAACTGACGCCGTATACGCGATCGACCGCGGTGGAGGCGGGATGGCGCTGGCGAATCCCGCTCCAGACCAGGACCGGGAATGGCTACGTTTTCTCGACCGGCTTCACCAATGAGCAGGACGCAGCTGACTCCCTGTTAAAGGGTCTGGACACTCCTGCCCTGGATGAACCGCGGTTGCTGCGCTTCAAAGCCGGTCGGCGCGTCCTCAACTGGGAAAAGAATTGCGTCGCGCTCGGGCTTTCCAGCGGCTTCCTCGAGCCGCTGGAGTCCACCAGCATCTATCTCATCCAGATTGCAATCATGCATCTGCTGCCGTTGCTTCCGCTGGCTGGGATGGACCCGCGGCTGGCCGACGAATTCAATCGCAAGATCAATGTCGAATACGACCGCATCCGCGATTTCCTGATCCTGCATTATCACCTGACTCGCCGCGATGACTCGGAGATCTGGCGCTATTGCGCGCACATGGACGTCCCCGACAGCCTCAAGGAAAAGATGGAGCTGTTCGGCCACAGCGGCCAAATCGAGCAATACAGGGATGGACTGTTCACTCTTCCCAGCTGGCTTGCCGTTTATGTCGGACAGGGATTGATCCCCTCTGGTTACAGCCCCCTTGCCGACATCGGTCCCATCGATCGCCTGATCGACGATCTCGAAGATCTTCGAACCGAGATCAGCGACCGCGTTGATGAAATGCCGAGCCATAGCCGCTTCGTTGAGCGCTATTGCCAGATGCAGCAGCCGTGGAAGCTCGAACCGGCGGAGACCCAGCTTTGAGCAGGCGGGTCACTAGCGTCGCGATCGTCGGCCGCGATGCACCGCTGTGGATCGCTGCGGCCGCCATCCAGCGATCGCTCGGGCATCTCGGCGTCACGGTCCAGGCAATCGAGCTTCCGTCGCTTCTGCAGCCGGTGGACGTCTATTCGGCAATGCCGGCCATCCAGGGGCTCCACAAGCAGATTGGGTTGAGTGAGCAGCTGGTCATTGCTGCCGCCAAAGCGGTGCCGCTGGTGGCACAACGTTACTCCAACTGGGGCGGCGCATCCCCGCCGTGGATGGTTGGATACGATGACCCGCCGCCGCCCGGGTCGGATGTCGGTTTCGTTCACTATTGGGCGCGCGGTCGTCAGGAAGGGTTAAAGCCAGCCTTGGAGGATTTTTCGCTGGCCGCCGCCGCCGCGAAACATGCTCGCGTTCCCGTTTACCGGGACGGAGATGAGTTGTCGGCAGCCTACGGATACAATCTTGCCGCACTCCCTTATTCGCTGCTGCTGAAGGCCCATGCCGGTCGACTGGGAGTCCGGGTCGAGGCTGCCCCGATCGACGACATCGAGGTCAACGGCGATCGAATTGCCGCCGTAGTACTGGCGAGCGGAGATCGAATTGAGGCGGATCTGTTTATTGACGCGAGTGGAGTCGAAGGTGCGCTCATTGGCCGCCTCGCCGGCTCGAACTTCAAGTCTTGGGAGGAGTGGTTGCCATGCGACAGAATGGTGGCGGCCTCTGGCGCAGCGATCGATCCCCCGCCGGTTTTCAGCCAGATCTCTGCATTCCGCGCCGGCTGGGTGGGTCTCTACCCGCTGCAGGACAAGACTGCTGTAATAGCAGCCTATAGCTCGAAGGACATTTCGCAGACGGAAGTCATCGAGAGTCTTCCCCTGCTGGCGCGAATTCCAGTCGGCGGCGATGCAGTTGCTTCAGCTCTTCGCCGCGGCGTTCGCATCCCTTCGTGGATTGGAAATTGCGTGGCCGTCGGCGAAGCGGCAATCGGGCTCGATCCCTTGGACTCGCTCGGGCTGTATGTAACGCACAGCTGTATCTCGCACCTGATGGCGCTGTTCCCGGTTGAAGCGAACGCTTTTCCGGAAGCCGATCGCTACAACCGCGAAATTGCGCTCGCAGGCCAGAATTTGCGAGATCTCCAGTGCGCGCATTTTGCGCTCAACCGTCGCTTCGATGAGCCTTTCTGGGATCGGTGCCGCGATCGCGCTCCGCCCGAATCTCTGAAGCGCAAGCTCGATGTGTTTGCGCTTACCGGGCACGTGCCGCTTTACGACGAAGAGCCGTTCGAAGAGCATCAATGGGCCGCTCTCCTGAGCGGAGCCGGAATTTCTCCGAAACGTTATGATCCGCGCATTGATGTGGCTCCGGACGAGGCGCTTATACAAAAGGTGCAGCAAAGACTGCGCGACATTGCGGTAGCGGTTCCGAACATGCCATCAGCGACTGACTTCTTGAAACGTAGCCGCGAGACGCTGGAGGTGGCAGAGTAATGGAGCCGATGCGCGATATCGTCATCGTCGGAGGCGGCACCGCAGGCTGGATGGCGGCGGCTGCCTTGGCGAAGACTGTCGGAGCGACGCACCGGATCATCCTGATTGAATCCGAGGAGATCGGGACCGTCGGTGTGGGCGAATCCACCATTCCGCCAATCATCCTGTTCAACAAGCTGCTCGGGATCAACGAAGACGAATTCGTCCGGGAAACGAACGCAACCTTCAAGCTGGGAATCGAATTCGTCGACTGGCGCCGCCAGGGTCACACCTACTTCCACAATTTCGGGTTGCTGGGAGCCGACCTGCACACCGGAATCTCCTTCATCCACTATTGGATGCGATGGATGCGCTCGGGCGGAGATCCGGACCAGCTGCGTTTCAGCTCCGAAGCTGAGGCTGCGCGGGAAATGAAGTTCGGTCGAGCGCAATATGGACGCGGCGGGTCTCAACCCAACATCAATTATGCTTTCCAGTTCGACGCCTCCACCTACGCCGCCTATCTGCGGCGATACTCCGAGCGGCGGGGCGTGGTCCGCAAGGAAGGCCGGATCGTAAACGTCAAGCAGAACGGCGAAACCGGTTTTGTCGAAGCCGTCGAAATGCAGGACGGAAGCACCGTCCGCGGCGACTTCTTCATCGATTGCTCAGGCTTCCGCGGCCTGCTGATCGAAGGCGCGCACGGGGCGGGGTTTGAGGACTGGAGCCACTGGCTTCCGAACAACCGGGCAGCGGCCGTCCCTGCCGAGCGAATGCCCACGATCACGCCGTACACCAAAGCGCAAGCGCGCGAGGCGGGCTGGCAATGGCGGATCCCGCTGCAGCACCGCACCGGCAACGGCTACGTCTATTGTGACTCCTACATCGGCGACGATGAAGCCGCGCGCCTGCTGATCGAGCGACTGGAAGGAAAGCCGCTCGCCGATCCGAAGACGCTGCGTTTCAAGGCGGGCCGCCGGCGCAAGTCATGGATCAAGAACGTCCTTGCGCTCGGGCTCTCGAGCGGATTTCTCGAGCCTCTGGAATCCACCAGCATCCACCTGGTGCAGGTAGGGCTGACCAAGTTTCTCGACCTTTTCCCCCACCGTGATTGCGACCCGACCCTGATCGCTCTCTACAATGAGGAGATGCAGTTCCACTACGAGACGATCCGCGATTTCATCATTGCACATTACAAGGTGACCGAAAGGGAGGACACCGAGTTCTGGAAATATTGCAAGTACATGAGCATTCCGGACACGCTGAGCGCGAAGCTGGAACTGTTCAGGGCCAGGGCCGAGGTAAAGCCGCGCAACGGCGATCTGTTCAGTGAAGTCAGCTGGTTCGCTGTTCTTTATGGGCAGGGCATCGTTCCTCAAGGATACCACCCGCTGGCCGATGCGATGCCGGAGGACGAGCTCAACCTGAAGCTCGCGCGTATTCGGGCCGCAATCAAGGAGCGGGTCGACGGGCTGCCATCGCATCGAGAGTTCATCGACAGCTGCTGCGCGTCGGAAGCTTTGGTCGCGGCCGAATAGATGCCCCTCTACGCGGGTGTGGAGCTTGGCGGGACGAAGTGCGTGTGCACTCTGGCGCGCGGGCATGACCAAATCCTTGAGCAGGTCACCGTGCCCACCACATCTCCGGACGAGACGCTGGCTGCGATCGAACAGACGCTCCTTGACTGGAGCGGTGTGGAGCAAATCCGGGCGCTCGGCATCGGCAGCTTCGGACCGATCGATCTTGATCCTGCTTCGATCACCTACGGCTCTATCACGTCCACGCCGAAGCCGGGATGGAGAGGCGCCGACGTGGCCCGGCGGCTCCAGCGGGCGTTGAACGTTCCAACCGGTTTCGACACCGACGTGAACGGTGCGGCGTTGGCCGAGTTGAAGTGGGGAGCGGGGCAGGGACTTCGCGATCTCGCCTACGTCACCGTCGGCACGGGCGTCGGAGTTGGCCTGATCTGCGACTGCAAGCCGGTGCACGGCTTCGGTCATCCCGAGGCTGGGCACATCCGCATCGCCCGGATGCCCGGCGATGACTGGCCCGGATCTTGCCCGTTCCATGGCGATTGCGTCGAAGGCCTTGCGGCGGGGCCGGCGATCAAGGCGCGGCTCGGGGTGGAGCGCCTCCATGATTTCCCGCCCGATCACCCGGTGTGGGAAACGGTGGCCTGGGCGCTGGCGCAGCTCTGTCATGCGCTGGTCTGCACAGCGGCTCCAAGCACCATCCTGATCGGCGGCGGAGTGGTGACGGGCCAGCCCCACCTCATCCAACGAACCGGCGAGTTGCTGGTCGAGAGTCTTGCAGGTTACGTCTCGCCACCCCGGGAGAGACCCTATGTGCAGGCACCGGGCCTCGGCAGCCAGGCGGGACCGCTGGGCTCGATTGCGCTGGCAATGAACGCTGTCGCCTAGAGCGGACCCTCCGAACCGATCAGCACTCGCCCGCTCCCGAAATCCACCTCCTCGCCGGCTTCAACCAGCAGGCATTCGCCCGGCCCCGCTGCTTCACTGCCTGCGCGTAGGTCATCATCGAGCGGCATCACCCAGCGGCGGCGATTTTCTGTTTCAGCGGGCACTTCGCCTCCGACCGCCTGCACCAGCGAAAACAGCGGACCGTTCACCAGAAGCGCAAGCTCATCCGGGGACACATGGCGGGCGCGATCGTCCGAATAAGGCTGCGGCCGAGCGACTGCGATCCCGTCGTCGAGATGGAGTTCGCGTGGACGGCCATAATCATAGAGGCGATAGGTGACATCGGCATTCTGCTGGAACTCGAGTAGCGACAGACCGCCGCCAATCGCGTGCACCGTCCCCGCCGGGGCATAGAAGAAATCGCCGGTCTGCACCGGCCGCCAGTCCATCAGCTCCTCGATTGAGCCATCGAGCGCTGCTGCCCTGAGCGCGTCCGGCGTCACTTCGCGCTTGAGGCCTAATCCTAGCGTCGCGCCCGGTTCGGCATCGAGAATATACCAGCATTCCTCCTTGCCGGATGGAAGGCTGCGCGCGTGCGCCTGGTCGTCGCTCGGGTGAACCTGGATCGAAAGCCGCTCGCTGGTGAAGATGTACTTGACGAGCAGCGGCAGGTCGCCGCCGCCGGTGAACCAGATTTCGCCAATGCGCCTGCCGCCGGTGCCGCCGAAAATCTCCGGCAACTCCGTCCGGCCCCACGGCTTTTCGACCAGCTTGCGCTCGAACTTCACGCAAGCACGCGCTTCAAAATCGGGGTAATCACGCTTTCCATCGCCTCATAGCCGGCAACGGTCGGATGCACTCCGTCCACTGCCAGCCCCGGCTTCATCGCACCCGTTCCGTCATTGAGCACCGGCCAATAATCGACCCAGGTCGCACCGCTCGAATGCGCATAGGTTTTCAGCCAGCGATTGAGGTCGGCGATCGGCTGCTTCACCTCCAGCCCGGGCCGCCAGGGAAAGGCGCCGGCGGGCGGGATCGAGGCGATGAGCACCTTGATCCGATTGGCTCGCGCGATGTCGCTCATCACCCGGAAATTGTCCTCGGTCATCTTCGCGGTCATCGGTCCGGTATTACCGGCGATATCGTTGGTGCCGGCCATGATGTGCACCGCCTTTGGCTTCAGATCGACGACGTCGCTCATCATTCGCAGCACCATCTGCGGGGTGGTCTGACCGCCGATGCCGCGATCGACCCGGCCGTTCACGAAGTAGGGTGGGTGCTTGTCGAACCAGCCCTCGGTGATGGAATCGCCCAGGAACACGACATCGACCGGGGCCCTGGACGCCAGCAGCCTGGCATTATCGTCGGCGTAATAGCCGATCATCCCGAAGTCCTTGAGTAGCCAGTTATGGAACCACTGGGTCCAATCGCCCTTGCCGCTGAACGGCTGCTTGGCGGCAGCGGAAACCGATCCGAACAGCAGGGGCGCGGCGAGCGCGCCCTGGATCAACGTGCGGCGGTTGAGAGTCACAGGCGGTCCTCCATCGAACACAATTGCGGACGAAGCGGGCCTTCGACCGTCACGCCGTTCGCGTCAAACAGGACATGCTGCTGCGCAGCCGGCGTAAAGCGCGGCCATTGCGGCAGCCCTGGCCCGTTGGGATCGCCGGTCTTGGCAAAATTGACCCAGTAAGGCTTCAAAGACTGGCCCGGTGCGAAGGTGGAGTTGGAGAACGCGTAGGGAATTTCCGCGGCGTGCGACGTCATCGCCCCATTCGGAGCGGAATCGAATTCGTAGCGCCAGACGGGAGCGCCTTTACCGGAGAGCAGTTGCGCGACATGCTCCGCCGGGCAGCGAAAGACGATGTCGGTGCCGATCTGGTCATCGAGTGTGCCAAGGCGCGGATCGGCAGGAGGGTCAGGCTGATCGGCATGATAATAAGCGCGCGCGGCAGCTTCATTGGGCTCGAAAGCCCGCGCAATCGCGTCGTCGCGCTGTGCTCGATCGACTCCGAATTCCCGTTTGTTGCTGCCGACAATGACGGGACGCGGCGGCGCCTCTTCGAGCAAGGTTTTGGGATCGGCGGGGAAGAGTTTGCCATCGATCGTCGTCCGCATCCACATTGCAGTGTCAGACAGGGTTCCTGGGTCATGCAGCTTCTGGTCGATCGCGAGCAGGGCCGGGACCGACACGTGCCGAAGCTTGTCGAGACTTCCGCCTGCCTTGAGCAGATCGTCGGCCTCCATTCCGATCCGCTCGGCTTCTGCGAGAGTCCTCGGTTTCATTCCGAAGACCGGTGTGCCGCTTTCCATGATCGCCTTTTCGAACAGACCGCGCGCGGCAGGGGCTGCGAGCATCAGGCTGACGTCCTGGGACCCGGCGGATTCGCCGGCGATGGTGACGTTATTCGGATCGCCGCCGAACCTGGCGATATTGTCGTGAACCCAGCGCAGCGCTGCGACCTGGTCCATCAGCCCATAATTGCCCGACGAGCCGCCCTGTTCGGCAGAGAGGGCAGGGTGTGACAGGAACCCGAAGATGCCGAGCCGATAGCGAATCCCGACAAGCACGACCTGCTGGGCCACATCCGACATGACGATATCGTTCGGACCGCCGGCCCGATTGCTGCCGCCGTGGATCCAGACCAGCACGGGAAGTTTGCCCTTGAGCGACGGAGTCCGCACATCGAGAGTCAGGCAATCCTCTTTCCCGATCACATAATCCGAATAGTTCCAGCCCTGGTCGACCTGAATGCAGGAGGCCGGCTGAGCAGTGGCATCACGAATGCCGTTCCAGGGGATCACCGGCTGCGGCGGCTTCCATCGGAGATTTTCGACGGGCGGTGCAGCAAATGGGATTCCGCGAAAGAGTTCGCTGCCGTCGTCCAGAGTTTTCCCGTGAACGCTTCCACCTGTGACAGGCACGACCTGCGCGGCGGCGGGAACGGCCAACGCCAGCAGCATCGGAACGGCCGCTCGCCGAAGGAGGCCGCTGAAGGTCACAAAGTTCGGGCCCGTTGCCATCGATTTTCCTCTTTCCCCCGATAAGGCCAAGACGGCCGGGTGTGACTTTGTGGCGCAGGATCCGCATTCACGCCACCGGTTCGAAGGTGACAGGCGAATTCCAATTTTTGAAGTCTGAATTTGCGCTTGTCCACCGGTTGGTTCGCTGCCAACGTCGTGAGCGGGATCGGGAGAACATTTCAATGCAGCAGCGCTCATCCGCCGGAGTCACCGGCGCTTATGCGATCGTGACATGCCTGTTTTTCGCCTGGGGATTCATCACCTCGCTGGTCGATCCGCTGGTCGCAGCCGTCAAAGGCGTGTTCCATCTCTCCGATCTTGAAGCGCAGCTTTCAGCGTTCGCTTTCTTCATCGCCTATGGAGTGATGAGCCTGCCAGGAGCGGTCATTCTCTCGCGTATCAAATCGGTTCCGAGCGTGATCTTGTCCCTCGGAATGATGGTTGCCGGCTGCCTGATCATGCTTCTGGCCGCCAACATGGCTATCTATCCAATCGTGCTCCTCGGCCTGTTCGTTCTGGCGAGCGGGATCACCGTCCTGCAGGTCGCCGCCAATCCACTTTCGGCGGCGCTGGGATCACCCGAGCGCAGCCATTTCCGGCTCACCTTCAGCCAGGCGTTCAACAGCCTAGGCACCTTTATCGGCCCGTATTTGGGCGCGACCCTGTTTCTGAAGGGAGTCGAGGTGAAGGAGGGGGCGGTGAACACGGCCGCAGTGCGCGCCGCGTCACTCGCCGGTATCGATCGCGCATTCTTCTGGATTGCCGGGCTGATCATCCTCATGGCGATTATGATCTGGGTTTCGCGCCGGCTGATCAGTGCATCGGCTCCGCCTCCGCCGCATGAGACGGCCAGCATCGGAATCGCCGCCACGATTGCCGAGGCCGTTGCGTCTCACTGGGCGCTGTTCGGCGGGCTCGCGATCTTCCTTTATGTTGGCGCCGAGGTGTCGATCGGAACGCAAATGGCGCTGTTCCTCAACAGCACGAAAGTGTGGGACGTGGCCCTCGAATCGGCGGGCAAGTACGTCAGTCTTTACTGGGGCGGCGCCATGGTCGGTCGTCTGGTCGGTTCGGCGCTTCTGACAAAAGTTCCGGCGCCGCGGCTCTTGGCCGTATTCACCGGAATAGCCTGCCTGCTTTGCCTGTTCGTCTTCTCCGTCGGTGGAATTCCGGGTGGATGGGCGGCGCTGTCGATCGGTCTCTTTAACTCGATCATGTTCCCGGTGATCTTCACGATCACCCTGGAGCGATCGACGGCGTCGGAGGAATCGACTTCGGGCTTTCTCTGCTTCTCGATTGTCGGCGGAGCAGTCATGCCGCTGCTGGTCGGGCTCGTTTCGGGTCATACGAGCTATGTGACGGCTTTCATCGTTCCGGCGCTTTGTTACGCGATCCTGTTCGGTTTCGCGATTGCGGCCCACCGCGCCCGAACCCACTTGCGTGACGAGCCGGCGGTCGCCACCATTCACTAGCTTCGCATGCCAGATTATCAGAACCTGTTTCAGCTTTCGCGGGAGCGAAGGCTGAGTGTCGAGATGATCGCGGGAAAATTTCCCGTGGTGTTGGTGGACGAATTCTACGAGCGCCCCGACGACATCAGGGCCGCCGCGCTCACTCTCCCGTTTCGAAAGCCGACGCATCAGCCTTACCCGGGGAAGCTCGCGCAGATTCCGCCTAATCCTTCGCTTCGCGATGCCGTGAATTGCGTTACGCAATTCGCCAATGCTGAATTCCTGCCGCGTGCCCCGATCCGGCAGCGGGGAAGTCTTGTCGCATCGCTTCGCGTGGTCGACACGGACTTCGCTGTCGTCGACACGCATCCCGACGAACTGGAGCCGGTCCAGCGCAAGCCGCATGTCGATCCGGTTCCGGTATTCGGGCTCGTCTATCTCAATCACGAGGATCGCGGCGGCACCTTGTTCTTCCAGCAGATCGCCGACGAGCCGCAGGAAGTGGGGCCTGGCTATCTCACCCACAGCAACGAACATTTCGAACTGCTCGGAAAAATCGAGCCGCGCTTTAACCGGCTGGCGATCTACCCGGGCTTCGTTCTCCATTCGGGCGAGATCGCCGGGGATTGGATCGAGGGCGAGGAACGCTTCACCAACCCGCGCCTGACCCAGCGCTTCGTGTTCCTGCCCTGAATGGACTCGGTCAGGCTGCGAGACGCTGCCGAATATAATCGCTGGCGAGCGGGAGGCGAAGTGCGGTCTCTTCATAACCGCGCCTAAGCTCCATCATTGCCCGGAGCACTTCGCCATCGGGCAGCGAATCGGCGAGCGGATCGTGCGATTGGGGGACGATATCCTGCCCCAACATTACCGCGACCCAGCTCGGGATATCGAAGAGCTCGTCATTGTAGCGGAAGACGCGTCCGTGTTCGCGGAATAGATCGATCTTGTGCGAAAGGCTGTCAGGGATCGCCATCGCTCGGACATGATCCCAGAACGCCCCGGCCCGCTTCGTCGCCTTATAGTGGAGGATGATGAAATCGCGGATCGGATCGTAAACATTCGCCATGTGGCGATTGTATTCGTCGCGTTCGACAGGGGAGATGCCACGGCCGGGAAACAGGCCGAGCAGTCTCTGGATGCCGTGCTGAACGAGGTGGATGCTGGTGGATTCGAGCGGTTCGAGGAATCCGCTCGAGAGGCCGAGTGCGATCACGTTCGCCTCCCACGATTTCCGCCGTCGGCCCGCCTTGAAACGGAGCCGGTTGGGCTGACCGATCGGCTTGCTTTCGAGCGAGTCCAGCAAAACCTTCTCGGCATCGTCGTCCGAGATGTGAGCGCTGGAATAAACGTGACCGTTGCCGCTGCGGTGCTGGAGCGGAATGCGCCATTGCCACCCGCAATCCTCGGCGATTGCGCGCGTGTACGGCAGAAGCGGCGAGGTCGGTTCGGTGGGGACGGCGATCGCGCGGTCGCACGGCAGCCAGTGCGACCAGTCCTCGAAGGAAACGCCCAGCTTGTCGCCGAGCAGCAGACTGCGGAAGCCCGAGCAATCGATGAACAGATCACCCCGGACACGCCGGTCGTCGTCCAGGTTGACGGCGGTGATGAAGCCGGTCTCCCCGTCCTGCTCCACATCGACGATCCTGCCTTCGATCCGCTCCGCCCCATGCTGTTCGGCAAGGCGCCGAAGGAAACGCCCATAGGCCGAAGCGTCGAAATGATAGGCATAGGCGAGCTGCGACAGCGGACTTGCCGGATCTGACGAGGAATGGGCGAAGCGGTGATTGGAGGCCGCGACTGCCGACATGGAATAAGCCGAAAGCGGTCCGACGGAGGGATTGCCTCGCTGCTTCAGCCAGCACTGGTAGAGGTGAACGCCATTGAGCGGCCGCCCGATATGCCCGAACTGATGGAAGTAGCGATCGCTTCCGTCGACCCAGCCGGTAAATTCGATTCCTAGCTTGAACGTAGCGTTCGTCTCGCGGAGGAAATCGCTCTCCTCGATGTCGAGCTGGTGATTGAATTCGAGGATCGGCGGGATGGTGGCTTCGCCAACGCCGACGGTGCCGATCGCTTCGGATTCCACGAGGACGACGCGACGACCCTTGCCCGCGAAACGCGCAAGCGCGGCGGCCGCCATCCAGCCGGCTGTGCCGCCACCAACGATTACGATCCTCCGGATCGGAGCCTTGTCCGCCATCCGGAACCCCTAAGGCTTTTTTTCAGCCGATGGGAGTGGCTAGCGAGTCTTGTACGGCACCCAGTTGTTGAGGTTGCACACCGGTCCCGGAATGATTGCGCCGGGCTCTGCGCCGCGGATGTGATCTCCCCGGCAGAACATCCCGCCATGGCTCTCGGTGATCAGGACGTTCGTCGGATCGACAGCCGGACACGGGCCGGCAAGCCGGTTCACATAAATGGTCCTGCCGTAGCCATAGGCGATCGTCTGCGGATCGAGCACGTAAGGATGATCGCTTCCGAACTCCGAGACACACTCCTGCGGCGGTCCCGCGATCCGGCCGGCCAGAGCCTGGGCCACTGCTGCACCCGGCGGCTGCGGCTGCTGGGCGCAGCTTCCAAGAGCGATCGCGGCGGCGGGGATTAGGATTAGAGAGCGCATTTCGGGCCTCCTCTGCCTGCAACGCACAATGTCCGAGCATCGATCCGGGGGATCTTGAAGCCCGGAACGGTGTCGAAATGAATTGACTGATAATAAGAAAGCGGATGAGCGGGCGATGAATGGCCGGGCGGAAGCGGAAGTTTCGACAGGCTCTGCCAGTAAGCGATCGACGCGTCGCGCCACCACCATGCCTCCAGCACCTGCCGGTCGAGGTCATTGCTGACCTCGGCGAAGCGCTGCGGGTCGACATAGGGCGCGAGGGCATTCCATTGGCGCCGGTTCGCCTCCACCTGCGCCACTCCCCGGTCGTAATGCACGATCAGCGAGTCCCAGAGAGGCTGACCGCCGGGGAGCCGCTGGGTCCACGGCAAATGGTGGAAGAAGAGCAGGTATTTCTCGGGACCGGTGTTAAGCCCAGCGAATTCGTGGGCGACCGGCGGCGCATATTGGTCAACCGCGTCGCTTCCGGTCTTCGTTCGGTCGAAGCCGATCCCGCCGCTATTTGCGTCATTGTAGTAGCAGGGGTTCCAGCTGGGGAACGACAGGTTGCAGGACCAGGGCGCCGGGCCATAGTGATGATCGTTCTGGAACTGGTGCACGAGGCCGAGCGGAGTCATGTAATCGACCACCGCTTCGCGTGAGTTGAGCATCGTCGCGACGACCGGCTTCACGAGGCGAGGATCGTTCCCCCACGTCATCCGGGTCCATTCTGTCGCGATCTGCTGCGGCGACAGCGAAGGATTCCAGGCCAGCCGTCCGAATGCGTACCAGTTCGCCTGGTTGAAATTGGAGCCGGTCCAGTTGCGATCACTGCCGACGTTCGCGACCCCGGCCATCGCGGTGACGGTACCCTTCACGGGTGTGCCGCAATGAGGCGAGCAGGTATCCGAATCAAGCGTCTCGCTCCACATCGGCGCGAGGAAGACGATGCCGTCGTCACCTCCAAGATACTCGCGAGTCAGCTGCACCTCTAATCCCACATGCGTCTTGGGCATTTGTCCGAACAAAGCGGAAAAAGGTTCACGCGGCTGAAAGTCGATCGGCCCGTTTTTCACCTGCACGATCACGTTGCCATGAAACTTCCCATCTAGCGGCTTGAACTCGTCGTACGCCTGCTTGGCGCGATCCTCCTTCGTCGCCGAGTACACGAACGCCCGCCAGAAAACGGTGCCGCCGTGCGGCGCCAGAGCATCGGCGATGACATTGGCTCCGTCCGCCTGGGTGCGGTGGTAATCCCACGGTCCCGGCTCGCCCTCGCTGTTCGCCTTGACCACGAAGCCGCCGAAGTCGGGGATCAGCCGATAGATTGAGTCCACTTCCGAGCGCCACCACGCCTGTACCGTCGGATCCATCGGATCAGCGGTCTTGAGGTGACCGACCTCGACGGGGCTGCTGAACCGGACGGAGAGATAGACGCGAACGCCGTAGGGCCGGAACGCGGTCGCGAGTGCGGCGACTTTCGTCAGATACTCCGGCGACAGGATTTTCGGATCGGCGTTCACGTTATTCAGGACGGCGCCGTTGATCCCAACGGACGCATCGGCTCGCGCATAATCGATGTAACGCTGGTCGATCTTCGGGAGTGTCGCCCAATCCCACAGCGACGGTCCGGCGTACCCGCGCTCGATCGTCCGATCGAGATTATCCCAATGATCGAGAACGCGAAGTGCATAATTCGGGGCGTCGTGGACATTAAGGGCGTCCACCTTCTGCCCCGTCTGGATGAGCCGCAGATAGGCGAACACCCCGTAGAGCAGAGCGACATCCCGGCTTGCGGAGATGACGGTCATTCGATGGCCGCGAATGCGATCGGTACGGATTGCATAGCCCTCCGGGCCGAGCATATTCCCCGCTGTTCTCGCCAGCAGGATCGCGCCATCGCGAGCGCCGGTGGCTGAAGCCGGGCGTAGCGGAATCGGCCGCCCGAGAAGTCCGGTAAGCCCGCGCTGCAGCTCGCTACAGGCGGCGCGAAGGGTCGGCGTGGAGCAATCGGCGTCAATCTCGGTGGCCTGGTTGCGGTAATAGCCCGGCCGGCTTGCCGGGACTGGCCGGTACCTTAGCCAGAGGTCGGATCCGTCTTCCGCGTGAGCCCGAGCGCACAGCGAAAACACACAGACAAAGAAAAGCGCGAAGGTGCGCATGCGATCTCCCCAAAGCATTGAGCAGCCGAATTGTCCCTGTTAGCGCTACCACAACTCTTGGGGAGGAGTCGCGTCAATGTTGAGTAGACGAGAGATGCTTGCGGCGACGTCAGCCGCGGCGGTTGTGGCAGCTGCAGCGCCGGCCTTTGCACGAAATCCAGGTGGTAACTCGCTCGACGGACTGGCGGCGCGAAGCGGCCGGCACTTCGGGTCGGCGGCGATGTGGGCGCCACCGGGGGTGGATGCCGGAAGCGTCAACAATCCCAATTATGCGGCGCTGCTGGAGCGGGAGTGCTCGATCCTGGTGCCGGAGAACCAGCTGAAATGGCAGTGGGTTCGACGCGGCGGCCCTGGCAGCTTCGACTTTCGTGCGTTCGACGCGATGCTCGCTTATGCCGAGAGCAAAGGGTTCAAGATGCGCGGCCACACGCTCTTCTGGACCCCAACCAAATGGTATCCGAAGTGGCTCGCGGAACGGCAGTTTCGAACTCCGGCCGAAGCCGAGCACCTGCTGGTCAATCACGTGCAGACCGTCTGCCGGCGATATCGCGGCAAGATCTATTCCTATGACGTGGTGAACGAGGCGATCCAGCCGGAGACCGGCAACATCCGCGATACGAATGTGACCAGGGCGATCGGCGGCGAGAAGCTGCTCGACCTGATGTTCCACACCGCCAGGGCCGAGGCTCCGGACGCCGAGCTCGTCTACAACGATTATATGAGCTGGGAGGCCGGCGACACCAACACCCACGCCGGCGGGTTGCTCAGGCTTCTGGAAGGTTTCAGGAAGCGTGGAACTCCGGTCGATACGTTGGGAGTTCAGTCGCACATCAAGGTGGGTAGCGGCGCCTCGGTGGCCGACCAGGTTCGCGGATTTGAAACACCTTGGCGGCATTTCCTCGATGCGGTGACCGCGATGGGGTACAAGCTCAAGATCACGGAATTCGATGTCAACGATCAGGCGCTTCCGACAGACGCCGGGATCCGTGATCGAATGGTCGCCGATTACGCCAAGGCGTACCTGGACCTGATGCTGTCATACCCGCAGCTCAACGACATGCTCTGTTGGGGAATGTGCGATCGCTACAGCTGGCTCAACGGCTTCGCCCCTAGGAAAGACGGTACACGCGAGCGCGGCACTCCCTACGATGTGGATTTTCGCCCTAAGCCGCTGAGGCAGAGCATCGCGGATGCGTTCTTAAAATAGGGCAGGCGTTTGACCTGGGGAGAACATGCATGAAACTGGTAGTCGGGCTGCTGGCCTCGGCGGCGTTCGCTGCTGCGCCGGCCTTCGGGCAGAATCTGAAACTGAACGACAAGGGATATTTCGCCGAGCCTGGCCTCAACGTGATGGTCTTCAACGATTATTATCCGGAAGGGCACCAGACCGGAGTGACCATCGTCCAGCACGGCACGCGGGTGGCGGCGAACGGCGACCTGAGGCTGAGCCCGTCGCCGGGGCAATGGTCGCCTGTCCCGAAGACGGTGACGCGCACCGTCGATCCCAAGACTAACACGATCAGCCAGACGCTGGTTTATCCGAACCCCGACAGCAACGGCCACGGCTACAACCCGGTCTTCTATCCCGATCTCAATCTCAGCTACCGAGTTTCGGTCACTCCGCTGGCAGGCAACAGCTTCCGGATCCGGCTCGATCTCGACAAGCCGCTCCCGTCGAAATGGGTCGGGCGGGTCGGCTTCAACCTGGAGCTGTTCCCCGGCCTGTTGTTCGGCAAGAGCTGGCTGATGGATGGACAAGGCGGGATTTTCCGGCCGCAGCCGCAAGGTCCAATGGTGTTGAGCGGAACCGGAGAGCCGGTCGACGTGCCGCTCAACGTGCAAGCGAACGGGCCGGCGCCGTCGCCTAACGATGAACCGCTGTCCGCTCCACTGGCCAGCGGGCATGTCCTCGTCGTCGCTCCTGAAAGCGACCAGCAGCGCCTTCGGATCGAGAGCCGAACCGGTGAACTCCAGCTGCTCGACGGCCGCTCCAATCACAACAATGGGTGGTTTATCGTTCGCGGGCTGATCCCCGCCGGCGCATCGAGCGACGCACTGGAGTGGGTGGTGACTCCCAATGTCATACCCGGATGGAAGTCGCCGCCCGTGATCCAGGTATCCCAGCTCGGCTACGCGCCCGCGCAGCCCAAGGAAGCGATCATCGAGACCGATCCGGCCGACCGCTTGATCAAGCCGGTCGAAATCGACCGTCTGACGCCGACGGGCGAAGAGAAGGTGTCGGCCGGAACGCCGCAGAGGTGGGGCGATTTCCTCCGCTACGGCTATTACCGGTTCGATTTTTCGAAGGTGACGAAGCCCGGAATGTATGTCGTCCGCTACGGTAGCGAGACGTCGCAGCCGTTCCGCATCGCTCCCGACGTGTATGCGAGCGCGTGGGAACCGACGCTCGACTACTTCCTGCCCGTGCAGATGTGCCACATGCGCGTGAACGAGAAATATCGCGTGTGGCACGGGCTCGATCATATGGACGACGCGGTGATGGCGCCGGCGCCGATCAACCATTTCGACGGCTGGAAGCAGGGACCCAGCACCCTGACCAAGTTCAAGCCGGGCGAGCATATTCCGGGGATGAATCAGGGCGGCTGGCACGACGCCGGCGATTACGACGTGGTGCTGAAGTCGCAGATCGGCACGATCTGGCTGCTCTCGAAAATGGTCGAGGAGTTCGGGCTGAATTACGACGCCACCACCATCGACGAGCAGCATCATGTCGTCGAAATCCACGATCCCGACGGCAAGAACGATGCTGTCCAGCAAATCGAGCACGGGCTTCTGAGCGTGATGGGCGGCTATCGCGCGATGGGGGTCTTCGCGTCCGACATCATTGACCCGACACTCCGTCAATATGCGATGCTTGGGGAGGCGGCCAACCAGAGCGATGGCATCGTCGGAGCGCCGGTTGCGGGGCTTGGCCTCGACAACAACGGCCATCCAATCCCGACAGACGATCGCTGGGTCTTCACGACCGACGATCCGGATACCGAGCTGACCGTCGCGGCGGGACTTGCGACCGCCTCGCGCGTGATCCGCTCGTCCGATCCGGCGTTCGCCGCGGAAACGCTCGCCGCTGCTCGAACCGTATTCGACCGCTCATTTGCGAAAGCGACATCGACATCCGCCAAAGTCTTCGCGCTTTCCGAGCTGATTGGGACAACCGGCGATCCGAAGCTTGTGGCGCAGCTCGTCTCGATGGAGCCGCAGATCCTCGGGGACATCGAAAACAGCGCCTGGCACATCGCGCCAATCCTCGACCGAATCCCGGATGCCGGGTTCAAGCAGCGGCTCGGCGCGGCAGTTGCGGCCTATCAAGCCAAGCTGAACCAGAGCGCAAAGACCGATTCTCCGTACGGCGTTCCGTACAAGCCCGACATCTGGGGTGCTGGCTGGACGATCCAGGAGCGGGGCGTCCGCCAATATTTCTTCCATAAAGGCTGGCCGCAGGCGACCTCGACCGACAGCTACATCAATGCGCTGAACTTCGACCTCGGAGTCCATCCCGGCGAGAATACCGAGAGCTTCGTCAGCGGCGTCGGATCGAAATCGGCAACAATCGCCTATGGCTTCAATCGAGCCGACTGGTCCTACATTCCCGGCGGCGTCGTTTCGGGAACCGCGCTGATCCGTCCCGACCTGCCCGAGTTCAAGGAATGGCCTTTCTTCTGGCAGCAGCGCGAATATGTGATGGGTGGCGGCGCGACCAATTTCATGTTTCTGGCGCTTGCTGCCGACCGGCTCTATCGCAACGCCGCCGCACAGGAGAGCAAATGAGACCCGAGCAATTTCTCCCTGACATCGACCGCTATGACGGGCGGATGCCGTACCGCCGGTGCGGGCGAAGCGGGCTCGACCTTCCGGCGGTCTCGCTCGGGCTGTGGCAGAATTTTGGCGGCGCGGATGTGTTCGAAACGGGGAGGGCGATCCTTCGCCGCGCCTTCGATCTCGGCGTCAATCATTTCGATCTCGCCAACAATTACGGGCCGCCGTACGGCTCGGCGGAAGAGAATTTCGGCCGGGTGATGGCGGCCGACTTCCGGCCGTATCGCGACGAGCTCATTATCTCGACAAAGGCCGGCTACGACATGTGGCCCGGACCGTACGGGATCGGCGGCTCGCGCAAATATCTGCTCGCCAGCCTCGACCAGAGCCTGAAGCGGATGGGGCTCGATTATGTCGATATCTTCTATTCGCACCGGGTCGACCCGACGACTCCGTTGGAAGAGACGATGGGCGCGCTGGTGCAAGCGCACCGGCAAGGCAAGGCGCTGTATGTCGGGATTTCGTCCTATTCGCCCGAGCTGACGCGCAAGGCATATGAGATGCTGAAGGGTGAAGGCGTTCGGCTGCTGATTCACCAGCCGAGCTATTCTCTCCTCAATCGCTGGATCGAGGAGGGCCTGCTGGAGACGCTCGAGGATCTGGGCGTTGGCTGCATTGCCTTTTCGCCGCTGGCGCAGGGATTGCTGACGAACAAATATTTGGGCGGTGTTCCCGAGGGAGCGCGTGCGGCGAAGGAGGGATCCTTCTCCACCGCTATGCTGACAGAGGAGACTCTGACCCACGTCCGAGCGCTCAACGACCTCGCGAAGGAGCGGGGGCAGACGCTGGCGCAGATGGCGATTTCCTGGGTGCTTCGCGATCCGCGAGTGACCTCCGCTCTTATTGGCGCGCGGACGGTTCAGCAGCTGGAGGATTCGCTGGCGGCGGTCCGCAACCTCGATTTCAGCGAGGAAGAACTCGAGCTAATCGACCGCTTCGCCACCGACGCCGGAATCAACATCTGGCAGCGATCTTCAGTAATCAAGGACGTCTGATGATTCGAGGACTCGTAACTGTCGCCATTGGGCCGTTGCTCGCATCCTGCGCTGCCGTGCCGGCGCCACCGCTGGCTGCGCCGCAGCCCGAGATCGCGATCACGATCGACGACCTGCCGGTCCATGCACCTTTCCCTCCCGGAATCACCCCCAACCAGGTGAACGATCAGATGATCGCGGCACTCAAGGCAGGAGGTGTGCCGGCGATCGGTTTCGTCAACGGCATTGGAGTGGAGCAGCATCCGGAGACGATCCAGGCGCTTCGCGATTGGCGCGCTGCCGGCTTCGTGCTCGGCAATCATACCTGGTCGCACCCGTCTCTTAGCAAGCTCAGCCTGGCGGATTGGGAGAATGAGCTCACGAAGAACGAGCCGCTCCTCGCGCCGCTCGACGGCAACACCGACTGGCGCTGGTTCCGCTATCCGTTCCTCGACGAGGGGAAGGACGAAGCGCAGAATGTCGCGGCGCGGCAGATCCTGGCGAAGCACGGCTACCGCATCGCTGACGTGACGATCGGCTGGGGCGACTGGATGTTCACCGGCGCCTGGGCTCGCTGCAACGCCGCTCATGACACCGCTGCAGTCGCCGATCTGGAGCGGATGTATATGGATGCGGCGAGGGAGAACATCCCTGTGGCGCGAGAGACTGCGCACCTGCTCTACGGCCGCGACATTCCCTACGTCCTCCTGATGCACGTCAGCGCGATGAGCGCGCACATGATGCCGCAGGTGATCCAGATGTACCGGGACGCCGGGTTCCGGTTCGTGAGCATTGCCGAGGCCGAAAGCGATCCCGCTTACCGGAACGATGTCGATCTTTCGCTTCCGCCGCGCCCGTCCGACGCGCAACTGGCGCAGGAGAAGGGCGTGACGCTGCCGCAAATGCCCGACCTTCAGCCCAAGCTGAACGCGATGTGCCCCGACTCCAAGGCGGCAACCACCAGCCCGTAATGGGACTTCCGTTGCGGCAGACGTTCTCGCCTGCATTGCGGAGCCGCTTGCACGATGGTAGCGCTAACCCATTCCGCCGTCGGGGGAAGGGGGTATATGGGTAGGCCGAGCCGTCGCAGACGCAGCTCCATCACCATTGCCGACGTCGCGCGCGAAGCGGGCGTTTCGGCAATGACGGTGTCCCGAGTCATCAACGGGGTTCAGAACGTTCGCGATTCGACCCGCGCCGCCGTTCTCGACGCGGTTGAGAAGCTCAATTACTCGCCGAACACCGCCGCTCGCAGCCTTGCCGCCGGCGAAGCCATTCACATCGGCTTGCTCTACGCGAACCCAAGCGCTGGCTATCTCAGCCAGTTCGTGATCGGCGCACTCTATGCGGCGCGCGGTGTCGGCGCGCACCTGATGATCGAGGCCTGCGAATCAGAGGACGCGGACGAGCAGGCCGAGGTGACTCGGCGTTTCGCGAGTGGCGAAGTGGAAGGTGTGATCCTGCCGCCACCGCTTTCCGAATCGCAACCGATCCTGGCTGAACTCGAGGCAATCGGAATGCCGGTGGTGACGGTGGCGATGGGAGCTCCCCACGAAGACGCGCTGAACGTTCGGATCGACGACCGGGCTGCGGCCGCGGAAATGACCCAGCATCTGCTCAACCTGGGTCATCGCCGGATCGGCTTCATCAAGGGGCATCCCAATCACGTTGCCAGCCATGATCGATTCCGCGGGTTTTGCGACGCGATGCGCGACTTCGGCCTCAATCCCGACGATATGCCGGTGGAACAGGGCTATTTCAGCTACCGGTCCGGCCTGACTGCGGGCGAGCGATTGCTGGCCCGGGGAGAAGCTCCCACGGCGATTTTCGCCAGCAACGACGACATGGCCGCGGCGACGATCAGCGTCGCCCACCGCCTTGGGATGAACGTTCCGGACGACATCAGCATCGTCGGCTTCGACGATACGGCGCTAGCGACCAGCGTCTGGCCGGAACTGACAACGGTGAAGCAGCCGATCGCGTCGATGGCGGAGGCGGCGCTGGAGTTGCTTGTGGCGGATTTGCGCGGCAATCGCGCCGGTGCGCCGCACAAGGGAACGGAGCGGGTGCTCAGTCATGCAATCATAATTCGTGAATCGTCCGGACCGCCTCCAAGCGGCCGGCGAGGACGATCGCGCAAGCCTGCGAACGAGGCTTGACCGCTTAAGGAAGCGTGTTACCGCTACCAAGTTCTTGAGGAGGGACGGGGATGGTTGAGGCAAGCCCGCAAAGGGCGAATATGGGTTTCATCGGCGCCATTGTCGCGGTCGCGACGATCGGCGGTTTTCTGTTCGGTTACGACAGCGGCGCGGTCAACGGGACGCAGGACGGGCTGAAGTCTGCATTTCACCTGATCGACGGAAGCTGGTCACCGTCGAACGGTCTCGGATTCACCGTGGCGTCGCTTCTGATCGGCTGCTTCATCGGCGCGTTCTTCGCCGGGCGGCTGGCGGACTTGGTGGGCCGCCGCAACACGATGATGTTCGCCGCGGCGCTGTTCCTCGCCGGAGCTATCGTTCAGGGAATCGCCGGCTCGCACCTGATCTTCCTCATCGCGCGAATTTGCGGCGGAATGGCCGTCGGCGCAGCAAGCGTGCTTTCGCCGGCGTATATTTCCGAGGTCGCGCCGGCGAATATTCGCGGCCGTCTGACTACCGTTCAGCAGATCATGATTATCACGGGACTGACGGTAGCCTTCCTTGCAAACTACTTCCTTGCGGCTGCGGCCGGGGTGTCGACAGCGAAGTTCTGGCTCGGCCTCGACGCATGGCGTTGGATGTTCCTGATGCAGGCGATCCCGGCGCTGGTCTTCCTGGTCGCGCTCTTCATGATTCCGGAGAGCCCGCGTTACCTCGTCTCCAAGGGACGCGACAGCGACGCCATCACGGTGCTCACCAACCTCTTCGGGGGTGAGGCAGCAACGCCGAAGTTTGAGGAAATCCGGGCGACTTTCGCCTCCGACCACAGACCGCGGCTTTCGGACGTGCTGGTGCCGGGAGGCGGCGGCTTCCTTCGCATACGACCCGTCGTCTGGGCCGGAATCATGCTTGCCGTGTTTCAACAGCTCGTCGGAATTAACGTCATCTTCTACTACGGCGCCACGCTGTGGCAGGCAGCCGGCTTCTCGGAAGCGCAGGCTCTGCAGACGAACATCATCTCCGGCGCGATTTCCATTGTCGCCTGCTTCATCACCGTGGGGCTGGTGGACAAGATCGGCCGCAAGCCGCTGCTGCTGATCGGTTCGGCGGGCATGGCGGTCACGCTGTTCATCATGGTCTACGCATTTTCCACCGGAACTCTGACTGGAACCAAGCTCGTGCTGCCCGGTCACATGGGCCTGATCGCCGTGGTCGCCGCGCTGGCTTATTCGGCGTTGTTCAACATCAGCTGGGGCCCGATCATGTGGGTGATGCTCGGCGAGATGTTCCCGAACCAGATCCGGGGTTCGGCGCTTGCCGTCGCCGGCTTCTTCCAGTGGTTCGCCAACTTCATGATCTCGTTCACGTTCCCGATCATGCTTGCGGGTTTGGGGCTGGCGATAAGCTACAGCTTCTACGGCGTATGCGCCGTCATCAGCTATTTCCTGGTCCAGAGCCTAATCCACGAAACCCGTGGCAAGGAGCTGGAGCATATGGAAGGCTGAAGCGGGCAACCACCAGCTTCGAAGAAACAAGGGCAGTCCCGACGGACTGCCCTTTTTCTTTTACTGAACGGGAAGTTCGAACACCGGGGCGGGGAGCAGGTCCATGTCGTACAGGTTGACGATCGGAAAATCCGCCCAGGCATAGCGAACACGGGTCACGGGCTCTCCATCGCCCGCGAGCGTCACCGTGTTTCCGTTCACCGTCGCATCGGTGAATCGGCACGAATCCGGTGTGGCTCCGCAAAGTTCGAAGCCGATGGGCCGATTGCCGCTCAAGGCCTGCAACGGCTTCGTGAAGGTGACTGTTACGCCGTTCGGCGAGCGAACCGCGCTCGCCGGTAGCGGACCGACCCGGCCGTCACTGGTGTGATAAACGAGAGCATCGGCAGCAAGCGCCAGGCGCCGGCCGACCTCCTGCTTGTCGGACGGGTGGATGTCGCGCCACGCGCCAATGTCGATGGCGCTGACCAGCGCCGCGTGCGGATCAGTCGAAGTGGCGATGCGCTGATCGTTCACGACCTCGGCGAAATTGCTCTCCTTCGGGTGCGCAACAGGCGTTCCGTAGCCCGCGAGGCCGACGATCAAAAAGGGCAGGTCCGGTTTGCCGAACTGCTGCCGCCAATTGCCCATGAAGGCGGCGAGGCGCTGGTCGTACCCGGGCTCCAGGCCGGTGTCGTTTTCCCCCTGATACCAGGCGACGCCAGTCACTCCGAGCGAGCCCAGAGGCGCAACCATCGCATTGTAGATGGTCGAAACGCCGGCCGAGCCTTCCCAGGGCGTCACGGGCGGATCGCCCACATTGTCTGCGATCCGTGAATATTCCCAGCCGCCGGTCAGCGGCAGCGATTGGCCGCTTCCAAAGCTGAGCGCAAAATCACTGGCGGGGCCGGTGAAGCCGCCCTGGCCCCAGACGTTGCGGACGAAAACCATGATCTCGTTGACGCCGGGCTTCAGCAGGCCCTTGGGCACAGGATAGCTGCGTGGGCTGAACGGATCGCGCAGGCCGCCGATGGAGACGCCGTTGACGAAGGTCTGGTCCATGTCGTCGGCGGCGCTCAGGTGAAGCGTTGCCGGCTGCGCGGCTTGTGCCGCAGTCAGGGTGACGCGTTCCCGGAACCACGCCGAGCCGACCCAATTCTTCCACTCCGGACCCCAGTTGTCCCACCGTTCGAGTGACGGAACGGGAGTCCAGGTTAAAGAGCTGCTGTCGTGCCACGGTTCGTGCCCCGCCCGATCGCCAGTCTTCGAACGCCACCACGAGCCCCAGCGATCCGCGAACGCGCGCACGGCCGCAGCAGGATTCTTCTGGTCGATTTGAACGAGCGCAGCATCCTCTGCTCCGCCGCTGGCTGCGACCGAAGCGACATCCATCCACGCGCGGATCGGGGTTCCGCCCCAGCTGTCGTCAATGGCGCCGATCGGCACCTTGGCCGTCTGGCGGAGCTGCTTCACCATGAAATAACAGGCGGCGGAGAAGTTCTTCACGTCAGGGGAGGCCGCCTGCCAATCAAAGCCTTTGGAGAAGGAGACCTGCGGCGTTCCAGCAAGCTGCTGCGGCACCTTGGTCAGCCTGAGGTCGGAATCCGGGTCGGCTCGTCCGCCGCCGTAGCCCTGTGCGAAGGGAATTGGATATTCCATGTTGGACTGGCCGGAGCAAAGCCAGACGTCGCCGATTTCGAGGTCGGTCGAAGTTGCCGACCCGTCGGGACCCGCAACCCCGATCTGAAGATCCTTGCCATCTGCGCGAGCAGGAAAGCTTGCCCACCAGCGGCCGGCGCGGTCGGCGGTGGCCGCGACAGCCTGGCCGCCGAAGGAGACCGTCAGCTTCTCGCCCGGCGCGGCGCTCCCGCTGAGGCGGATCGGCCAGTTGCGCTGAATGACCGCGTGGCTGCCGAATTGCGGATCGATGGATGGCGTTGCGATCGCAGCGGTTCCGACCAGCGCCGTGCTTGCGAGAAGGGCGCGAAAGTTCACAAAGTTCGTGAACCTTCGCGTGGGCACACGAGGCGCGCTCGAACGCACGCGCGAGACAAAGGCTTCACCCGATTCGATTACAGACATGCTCATCCCCTCAATGAAGCAACAGAAATCCAACTTTGGAACGCCCCCTCGCTGAGTTGGCGATCAGAACTCAACGAGCGGGGACGCGATGCCCGCAACGTCGCATTCGAACTGGAATAGGTGCCCGGCGAGCGGCTGCGCCTTCAATTCCTCGGGCTTCATTCCCTGGCGAGCAGTGGTCGCGAAAGCAGTGCGCAGGTCGGGCCCGCCGAATGCGATTTTCGTGATGTTGGCGGTGGGGAATTTCACCGTGTCCACGAGCCTGCCGTCGGGTGCGTATCGCCGCGCCGACCAGCCGCAGTAGAGACCGATCCACACGCACCCCTCGCTGTCCACGGTGGGACCGTCGGGGAAGCCGGCGCCTTCCTCTATGGTAACGAACGAACGCCTCTGGCCGAGCGTGCCGTCCTCGCGGATTTCGCACTGCTCGATCGAGCGAGCGAACGTGTCGACGACGTAGAGTGTGCGGCCGTCCGGTGAGACAGCCGGTCCATTGGTGACGACGATGTCGCCGATTCCGGTCGGCGTCACCTCGCCGTCGGCGAAGCGGTAGAAGGCGCCGGTCTTGGCCTTTTCGTCATTGTCCATCGTCCCGAACCACAGCCGTCCCGCAGGGTCGACGACGCCGTCATTCAGCCGATTGGCCGGATAGTCGGCGTCGATCGTGTTGATTCGATCAAACGAACCGCCGTCAGGGTCGAATTTGAACAGCCCGGACTTCAGGCCGGCAATGAAGCCGCCGCTCGATGCAGGGAAAATGAATGCTGTGTATTCTGGCGCTTTCCAGCTGCATTGCGTACCGCTGGCGGGATCGTAGCGGTGGATCGCATCATTCTTGATGTCGACGAACCAGAGCGCGGCGTCACGCTCGTCCCACATCGGACCTTCGCCCAGTTCTGCTCCAACTTCACAAACAGGCTTGGGCTCGGTGCAGGCCATTTCGACTCCCTCTCTAGCGCCACCCCGCGTCTACGAAATAAGCGTGGCCTGTGACCAGCCTCGCATCGTCGGAGGCAAGGAACATTGCCATCGCGGCGACGTCCTCGGGCATCAAGCGGCCGTCGAGGCATTGCGCCTCAACCAGCTCCGCCTCCGCCTCCGGCGTATACCATTGGAGTTGCCTGGGCGTGCGCACATTACCGGGGACGATGCAGTTCACGCGGATATTGTCGCAGCCGAGATCGCGAGCGAGCGAGCGAGTGAGACCCTCGATGGCTGCCTTGCAGGTCTGGTAAAGAACGAGATCGGGCAGGGCGAGGTGCCAACTGATCGAGCCGAGATTGAGGATGACTCCGCCGCCGCTGCTGCGCATTCCGCCGACTACCGCCTGAGCACAGAAGAATTGATGCTTCAGGTTCGTGCTCAGCCTCTCGTCCCAATATTCCTCGGTCACTTCGTCGAACGAGTGGCGGTCGTCGTTGGCGGCGTTATTGATGAGCACGTGCGTCGGGCCGCGCTCCTTTTCCAGGGCAGCGATCGCTTTCTTTGTCGCCGGGATGTCGCGCAGATCGACCCACAGGAACTTCGCGCCTGTGCGCTCGGCAACCTCACACGATTCCGGCTCGCAGATGTCGATAAAGGCGACGTTCGCGCCTTGCTGCGCGAACGCCTCCACTATTCCTGCCCCTATGCCCGATCCCCCACCGGTGATGAGCACATTCTTGCCGCGCAGACTTGGGTAGACCGCGCGGCGGCCGCTCTCTTGATTCAAAATGCTCAGCTCCAGGTATAGACCGTCTTGGTCTGGGTGTAGAATTCGACTGCGGCAAAGCCCTGTTCACGGGCGCCGTAGCTGGATTTGCGAGTGCCGCCGAACGGCACGTGATAGTCGACGCCTGCAGTCGGCAGGTTGACCATCACCATTCCGGCACGCACGCGCCTGCGGAAATCGCGGGAATATTTCAGCGAGTTGGTGACGATCCCCGCCGACAGGCCGAACTGGCCGCGGTTCGCGATTTCCAGCGCCTCGTCATAGTTCTTCACTTTGACAGTGCTGGCGACCGGTCCGAAGACTTCCTCGCAATTGATCGTCTGCTCCGGCGCGGTATCGGCGATCACGGTGGGCGCCATGTAATAGCCGCGCTTGTCGAGCTTCAGCGGCTCCTCGCCACCGGTCAGCACCTTGCCGCCTTCCTCGCGAGCGATCCTCACGTAGCGCAGGTTCTGCTCAAGCTGGTCCTCGCTCACCGCTGGCCCGATCTGCGTGTTGGGATCGAGGGCATCGCCGACCCGCAGCGACTTCGCCTTTTCCGCCATCGCCTCGACGAAGCGATCATGGATAACCTCGGTGACGATGATCCGCGACGACGCGGTGCAGCGCTGGCCGGTCGAGAAGAAGGCGCCATCGATCGCGCACATGACGGCGCGGTCGAGATCGGCGTCGTCGAGCACCACCAGCGGATTCTTGCCGCCCATTTCGAGCTGCACCCGCGCCTGACGCTTGGCCGCGCCCTCGGCGACGCTGGTGCCGACACCCTGCGATCCGGTGAAGGAGAGGCCGTCGATGTCAGGATGATTGACGATCGCGCGGCCGACATCGCCGCCGCCGATCACCAGGTTGAAGACGCCCGGAGGGGCACCCGCTTCGATGAGGATCGATGCCAGAGCATGGGCGATGGCCGGTGTCGGGGTTGCGGGCTTGAGGACGACGGTATTGCCGAAGGCGAGGGCAGGGGCGGATTTCCACGCCGGAATGGCGATCGGAAAGTTCCACGGCGTAATAAGGCCGAAGACTCCGGCCGCTTCGCGATAGGTGGCGGCATCGACCGCCGGGCGCGTGGACTCGAGAGTCTGCCCGTGGCGTCGAAGCGCCTCGCCGGCGAAATATTTGAGGATCCGAGCGGCGCGCATGACTTCGCCGGTGCCTTCGGCGAGAGTTTTGCCTTCTTCGCGCGACAGAAGTGTACCGAGCTCCTTGGCGCGGCTCATGATGATTGTGCCAGCCCTGTCGAGAACGTCCGAGCGAACTTCCGGAGAGGCCTCGGACCAGGCCGGGAAAGCGGCCCGGGCTGCCTTTACCGCCTCATTGACCTCGGCCTCGCCCCCCTTCGGATAATGCGCGACGACATCGTCGAGATTGGAGGGATTGACGCTCTCGCAGGTGTTTCCCGCGGTAACGCTTTCGCCGTTGATGAAATGGGTCAATGTGTCGGGCACGGTCTTTCTCTCCTTGTCACGCGTTCGATAACAGGCCGCGGGAAGCGAGGTTGCGCATCAACTCGCGCATTCCAAAGGTCCACGGCCGCGCGTCGCGCGATGTAGTGACTGTGTTGACCAATGTCCCGAGCTTGGGGCTCGAAATTCTCACCTGGTCGCCGATTTTGTGCGTGAATCCGCGACCGGCCTCGTCGCGATCTTCGGTCGGCGCGAATAAGGTCCCGAGGAAAAGCGCAAAGCCGTCGGGATAATGGTGTTCGCTGAGTGCCTGGCGGACCAGCTCCTCCGGATCGCGGCTGATTTCGCTCATCCGGCTCTGGCCGCGAAGGGTGAAACCGTCGGTACCGGTGATCTCCAGCTCAACCACCGCCTGCCGGACATCGTCCATCGTGAAGCCCTCGTCGAACAGGCGGATGAACGGCCCGATGGCGCAGGAGGCGTTATTGTCCTTCGCCTTGCTGAGCAGGAGCGCGCTCCGGCCTTCGAAGTCGCGAAGGTTGACGTCGTTGCCGAGCGTGGCGCCGCGCGGACGGCCGTGGCTGTCGACAACGAGCACGACCTCCGGCTCCGGGTTGTTCCAGCTCGAATCGGAGCGGACTCCGATGTCTGCGCCCCAACCGACGCTCGCGAGCGTTGCTGTCTTCGTGAAAATCTCGGCATCGGGGCCGATCGCAACCTCGAGATATTGGGACCACAGTCCCTCTTCGATCAGCGCATCCTTCAGCCGGGCGGCAGGTTCGCTGCCCGGCACAACCGAGCGGATACCCCCGCCGATCCGCGATTCGAGCTTCTCACGAATCGAGGCTGCGACGCGGTAATCGCCGCGGGCGCGCTCTTCGATCACCCGCTCGATGGCCGAGATTGCAAAGGTGACGCCCGCCGCCTTGATCGGCTGCAGGTCAATGGGCGAAAGGAATTGCTCGACCGGAAGGCGCGAAAGCTCGTCGACGTCGAACAGCTTTTCGCCACTGACGGCGGCGGGCCGTTCCTGATCCATCAGGTCGGCCACGGTGGGGGCTGTGCGCGAGATGTCTTCGACCACGCCATCGCGAATCACCACCGGCGTTGGGCCTTGATGGGTAAGCAGGCGCCCGACAAGAATCGCATCCTGGCAATCGGCAGGCAGCATGGCAGCGCCAAAATTCATGAGAAAACCTAAACCCCCAACCCGATGGTAGCGCTACCATTCTGTTTTGTTGTCACCTCTGTCAAGAGAGGGTGGTTAAGCCATGAATGGGGAGAGACTGTTTATGACGAAGTTGCGTTCGATCTGGCTCGTTGCCACCGCCACTGCCGCACTCGCAGTTCCGGCCTATGCTCAGGCGCCGGCGAATTTTCCGTGGATGAACACTGCATTGAGCCCGGATCAGCGCGCGGCGATGGTAGTGGCCCAGATGACCCAGCAGGAGAAGCTCCAGCTGGTGTTCAGTTACTTTGGGACCGACAAACCGGAGAACGGCGGGTTCAAAGCACCGCCCGAAGCGCGCTACGGCTCGGCAGGATATGTTCCGGGAATCCCTCGGCTTGGCATTCCGCCGCAATGGGAGACGGACGCCGGCATCGGTGTCGCCACCCAGGGGTCGGATCCCGACCCGCGGTTGCGCACTGCACTTCCTTCGGGGCTCGCCACCGCTGCCACGTGGAATCCGCAAATCGCCTTCCAGGGCGGCCAGATGATCGGTCATGAGGCGCGAAATTCCGGTTTCAACGTCCAGCTCGCGGGCGGAGTCGACCTGATGCGCGACCCGCGCAATGGCCGGAACTTCGAATATGCCGGCGAAGATCCCCTTCTCGCCGGCACGATTGTCGGATCCGAAGTGGCGGGGATCCAGTCCAACCACATCATTTCCACCGTCAAGCATTACGCGATGAACGACCTGGAGACAGGGCGAAACAACCATAATGCGATCATCAATCCGGCGGCGGCCCGGATGTCGGACCTGCTCGCATTCCAGTTTGCGCTGGAGCGCGGCGACGCCGGTTCGGTGATGTGCTCCTACAATCGCGTGAATGGAGACTTTGCCTGCGAGAACAAGTGGTTGCTGACCGATGTTCTGAAGCAGGATTTCGGATGGCCAGGCTATGTGATGAGCGACTGGGGAGCGGTTCACAGTACGGCCAAGGCGGCGTTGGCGGGGCTTGACCAGGAGTCCGGCTGGCCGTTCGACAAGGAACCATATTTCCGTGAACCTCTCGCCCAGGCGATCGCGTCCGGCGCGGTTCCGGAGAGCCGGTTGAACGACATGGCGACTCGGATCGTGCGCTCAATGTTCGCGCACGGGCTGGTCGACGATCCTGTGCCCGCCAGCGCTCCGATCGATTATTCCGCCGACGAGGCGGTGAGCCAGGCGGACGCCGAGCAGGGCATCGTCCTGCTCAAGAATTCGGGCAACCTGCTTCCACTCAGCGGTGCGAAACGGATCGTCGTCGTTGGCGGCCATGCCGACAAGGGCGTGCTTGCCGGAAGCGGCTCTTCGTTGGTCTACCCCCGTGGCGGCAATGCGGTTCCAGGACTGAAGCCGAGCGGGTGGCCCGGCCCGGTGATCTACTATCCGTCGTCACCCGTCGATGAGTTGCGGCGCCTGCTCCCGCAGGCGAAGATCACGTTCGTGGATGGCACGGACCCGGCGGCGGCAGCGGCTGCCGCTCGTTCGGCGGATGTTGCAATCGTCTTCGGCACGCAATGGTCCGGCGAAAGCTTCGATGTGGCGATGGCGCTGGATGGCAATCAGAATGCGCTGATCGACGCGGTTGCACGGGCAAATCCCCGGACTGCGGTGGTGCTCGAAACCAACGCGGGAGTCGCAATGCCCTGGGTGTCGCGCGTGGGCGCGATTGTGGAGGCCTGGTATCCGGGACGCGCGGGCGGCAAAGCCATCGCGAATGTCTTGACCGGAAGGGTGAATCCGTCCGGCCGGCTTCCAGCCACGTTCCCGGTCAGCGACTCACAGCTTCCTCGGCCGGTTAGGCCCGGCGGCAACTCGCAAGATGACTCGTTCCAGCTTCCCTACTCCGAAGGCGCGGCCGTGGGATACAAATGGTTCGACAAGAACAACCTGCAGCCGCTGTTCCCCTTCGGCTACGGCCTCAGTTACACCAGCTTCGCGCTCGGCGCCCCGGTTGCGACCGCGAATGCCGACGGGAGCGTGACGGTTCGCGTGCCGGTGCGGAATACCGGCCATCGCAGCGGGAGCGACGTCGCGCAGGTTTACGTCGGACCACTGGCAGGCGGCTGGGAAGCACCCAAGCGGCTGGGCGGATTCCAGAAGGTCGATCTCGCTCCGGGGGCATCGCGCACCGTCAGCGTGACGATCGATCCGCGGCTTCTCGCGACTTTCGACGAAGCGGCGCACCAGTGGCGGATCGCGCCGGGAGCCTACAAGGTGATGGTCGGTCAATCGTCGCGCGATATCACCGGCACGACGGCGGTAAAGCTGCCCGCGATTGCGCTCCCGGCGAACTGGCGTCCCGGACCGGCAGCCGCTGCCCAAGTTCCGACGCGCGGCGAGCGAGGCTGATCAGGAGGAGGCCATCGCCGGCGTCCGCCGGGTCCACCGGAACCGGCGCGCCCTCGAGAATGGAGTCGGCGACTGCTTCGTAGAAAGCGAGGTAGTCGCCGCGCTCATTGGGTACGGACTGAGAACTTCCATCTGGAAAGGTGAGGGTGCCGGTCCGCTCATCGGTCCCGAAGCCGGGCTCGAGCGGATCGGCGCCATCTTTTAGCGCCGGCTCCTGCGGATCGAGCCCGAACTTCACGAATGAGGCTTCGCTCCCATGCGCCGCAATTCGCGGTCTCGGATCGGCGACAAGCGTCGAACAGCGGAGGCAAACGCGCCGCGCCGCATAGTGGAGCGTCACGTCGAAATAGTCGTCGGCCTTCGCACCCGCGCGCTGGGCGAAGATGTCAGCGGAGACCGAGTCGGGGATTCCGAACAGCTGCAGCGCCTGGTCGACGAGGTGTGGGCCGAGATCGTACCAGACTCCGCCGCCGGGCTCTTCCGTCTCCCGCCATCCTTGTTTGATGGCCGGGCGGAAGCGGTCCCAATGCGCTTCGTAAAGCGAAATTGCACCGATCCTGGGCAGGATCCGTTTGAGCGTCAGGAAGTCCGCGTCCCAGCGGCGGTTGTGGAAGACTGTGAGTATCCGATCCCGCTCCCGGGTTAGTCGGATGAGCTCGTCGGCCTCTTCCGGCGTGACCGTGAACGGCTTGTCGACAACGACGTGCTTGCGGGCTTCGAGAGCCGCTTTCGCGATTGGAAAATGCGTCGTGTTGGGGGATGCGATGACGACGAGGTCGGATCGATCAAGCAGGGCATCAAGACTATCCACCCGGTTCGGCGCTTCGCGTGAGGTCTGAACCGCCGCAAGCTCCATCCGCTTGCACGCGCGGATCAGCGGCGCGTGGAACACCGCACCGGCCAGGCCATAGCCGACCAGGCCGACGCGGAGGGTCATGCCTTTAGAAGCTTCGTAGGACTGAACATTCCCGCGTCATAGCGACGCGTTTAGGGAAATCCATGCGACGTTGTCGCTCTCGTCGGGCTTGTTGGTGAGGAAGATGTGCTGGTTCATGTAGCCGAACTCCCCGGTGAGATGTTTGCCGAGGGGGGTGGTGAAGGCGACCACATTCCGGATTCGGTCGAGGCCGGGCTTGGTCTGAAAGCCGGTCGTGTTCAGGTTGAAGAACGGCTCGCTGGTAAACGTGATCCCGGTTGCGCCGCCCGTTTCGAAGGGGATCGTGTAGCGAACGAACGGCCGAACGCGCCACCCGGTGCCTTCGGCATTGCTCCGCCACCTTTGCTCGGTGCGGAGGCGCGCGCTCATCATTCCGGGCCCGATTTTCCAGATCTTGTCGAGCGTGACTTGTTCGCGAAGCCGATGCTCCATCGTCGTGAAGTTGCCGCGGCTGTACTGCGGGTTGTGCGTGTAGCCCGCCCAGGCGGTGATCCACTTGTTGAGCTTGTAGCCGAGCAAAGTGTTCGCCTCGAATTCGTAGAGGCCATGTTTCTTGTCGCTGAACCGCTCGGTGATTTCTTCCGACAGCCGCCAGTTCTCGGACAGTTTCACCGTCACCGCCTCGTTCGTCCAAATCTGGCCGTCTTGGGTCGCGAAAGCCGGCGCTGCGGCCAGCCCGAGAGATACGCCAACTGCAAGGCGCGTGCAGCCGCGCGTCGTGATTGTCATGATTTCCCCCGTGTTTGTAGTGAGTGGCGCGCCGCTACATCCCTGTTGCGGCGAATGTGTGCCCGTCCGGATCCAGTTCGCGCAAATCGCGCCCGCGGGTTTCCTTCCCGAACACGGCGACCAGTAGAAGCGCGGCGACCGTCGGAACGATGATGATCAGCGACACGATCGCGAGCGGCGGGACGAGCGCGAGAATTGCGAGGAGCTGCGCGAACATCCCGCCTGCCTTGGTGCATGCCGCAACGATCCCGGTCGTCCGTCCGCGAATGCGAAGCGGAAAGCTCTCCGCTGCATAAGGTAGAAGCATCGCGATCAATCCGTTTGTCCCGATGATCAGCAGGGCGACCGGAAGCACCGGGCTGCCGGTGCCGGTGAATTCGAGCTGGAGCACCCCAAGAAGTCCCAGGGTGGTCACCACAAGCGAGCCGACGACCGACCATTTGCTGCTCCAGGCGCTGTAGGTGAAGGCGACGATGAAGGTGGTCGGAAAGGCGATGAGCGCACTTTCGGCCAGAAGCTTGCTTGAGACCGCTACGCTGTAGCCCTTGGAAACGAGGTCATCCGGAAGCCAGAGCAGCAGCCCAAAGTAAATCAGGCCGAAGCAGGTTGCGGCGAGGCTGAGAGCGACAAGTTTGCCGAAGAAGGCGCCCCCGGTGAGTGCAACGGAATCCTTGGCCGTCAATTTCACTTCGGTTGCGCGGACGTTTCGCGCTTTCGATCCGAAGCGCTGCATCACCCGCCGGGCTTCCTCGCGGCGTCCGCGGGCGAGCAGGAACTTCGCGGATTCGGGAATGAATGCTCCGAGGATAACGAGGGTGAGACCGGTGGGGAGATTGAGAAGCCACAGGATTCGCCAGCCGAACGATGGCTGAAGAAGAGCCGAAAAGCCGCTCGCGGCGAAATAGCCGCCGACCGCGCCGAGCCCGCCCACCAGCACGAGAGCCCAGCCACGATGCCTGCTTGGCATCATCTCCGCTAAAAGGGCGTAGGTGACGGGAAGCATGCCGCCGGCGGCGACCCCCATCATGAAGCACATGCCGACGTTCCATGCGAGCGACGGCATCGCCCCGCAAATCGAGGTGCCGACAAACATCACCGCGGCCAGCAGGATCGAGGCCTTCCGGCCGTAGATATCGGCGATGATCCCCCAAAGAACAGACCCGAGGACGGTTCCCACCAGTGCGGAGAAGGGGAAGGCGGAAACCGTGGCCTTGTCCACCTGATATTCGGTCATCATGCCGGGCAGCACGAAACCCAAAGTGGCCGGCTTCATGACGTCAATGATCAGCGCGATGACCAGAATGCCCATCAGGCTCCAGTGCGCCCAGCCCATTTCCGCATCTTCTGGCGGTGAGACGACGATCTGGTCCTGCGCTGCGAGCTGCTCCGTGATGTTTCTCGGAAGCAGCCCGTAAGAGGCGATTCCGATTCCGATAATGATGGCCGCCATCCCGGCGATCATGTCCCAGCCGATCGGCATGCCGGCGAGCATGAAATGGTTGTGCCGCCCCATCAGGAACATTGGGAGGTGCAGCAACACGCCGGCCGTGACCGCTATAACGCCGAGAATGAAGGCCCAAAGGCCGCGCCGGTCGGAGAGGGTGCTGGTGCTGATCATGCTGCCTTGCCTGAGCGGTTCGGCGGCATCAGCCCGAGAAACGTCCCTCTGCACAATCGGAAAAATGCCCCACGACGGTCGATTTTCGGCCGCATCACAAATTCTGTTGCGAGCACGCCACGAAATAGTAACGTACCTACAATATCGAACGTCAAATGTAGCGACTTCGCTACGGGAAGGTCCGTGAAAAGCTTCACCAGCAGAGAATTCAACCAGGACGTCAGCCACGCCAAACGAGTCGCGATTTACGAGCCGGTTTTCGTCACCGACCGCGGCAAACCGACCCATGTGCTGCTGAGCATCGACGCCTATCGACACCTCGTCGGCAAGTCGGACACTTTGGCCGACCTTCTCTCGGTTCCCGATCCGATGCCCGCCGACGTGGATTGGCGGAGCGCTGGTCCGTGGGTGCGGAAGGGCTGATCCATGTATCTGCTCGACACGAACGTGATCTGGGCATTCCGCAATCGGGATCCAGAACATGGTGATGGGCCGCTGTTCGAGTGGGCAGCGAACCAGATGCCGAGCGCGCTCTTCGCCTCGGCCCTGTCCCTGATCGAATTCGAAAACGGCGCGCGGCAGCTGGAGCGCAAGGACAAGGCCGGTGCGGCCGCCATCCGCGACTGGATCGAGACGCGTTTCCGGTCCGCCTTCGACGGGCGGATCATCTCTATCGACGAGCCCGTGCTGCGAAGCTGGTCGCAGCTTGGCTATTCGGACTTCAGGGATGGCATCCTCGCGGCCACGGCTCTCCAGCACGGGCTGGTGGTTGCAACCGATGCCGTGGAGAACTTTCGAGGCGGAAAGGTGAAGACAGTCAATCCGTGGGCTTATGCGGCTGATTCCGACGAGCTCGACTGGCGGCGAGCCTCCCGGAGCGCGCCGATCTGGCTGAAAAGCCTGTTCGTGCGAGCCTGATCAGGCCGCAGTCAGCTCCGACACCAGCTGGCGATGCGACGGCAGGTCGCGCGCGGCCTTTTCGCTGAGCATCCGGATACGGTCGAACAGGCGCTGGGCGGCGGCGGCGTTCGGGAAATCCGAGCGGCCGGCCGACAGGTCGGTCTGGAATTCCATTCCGTAGAGAATGTACTGGTAATTGAAGAAGGCGAAGGATTCGACGTCCAGGATGAAGTCGAAGCGACCGGGCGGCCGATAACGCCACTGCCCAAGCAATTCCTGAAGCTCGTCTGGAATGGTCGCTGGATCGGCATTCTCGCGCCAGAACGGCTCGGATCGCTGTGAAAGGCAATAGTGAAGCTTCAGGAACTTCACGATATTTTCAAAACGCGCGGTCATCAGCTGGTTGAAGCGCGGGGCCGGAGCGTCGACCGGGCCGTGGTGCGGAAACAGCTCGGCGATCATTCCAACCGCCGCTTCGATTAGCACGAGCCCCGTCGCCTCGAGAGGCTCAAGGAAACCAGCCGAAAGGCCGACGGAAACGCAATTGCCGACCCATTGCCGTTCCCGATAGCCGGTATCGAACGCGATAACGCGCACAGCATCCTCATTGAGGCGCGGCCCCACATAATCGCGCAGGATCGCGAGTGCGCGTTCGTCGCCGATATGATCGCTCGAATAGACGCAGCCGATGCCGCGCGCGCCCGCAAGGCCGATGTCCCAGGTCCAGCCACCCTCATGCGCATTGGCGAGCGTATAGCTTTCGATCGGGGCGTCGGGATCGTCGTACGGCAGTTTGCAGGTGGCGGCGCGGTCGGCAAACAGGGTGGTGCGCACCGAACGGAACGGGCTGCCAAGCGTGCCGCCGATCAATTCCGCGCGAAATCCGCTGCAGTCGATATAGAGATCGGCTTCGAGCGTCCGGCCATCTTTCAAAACGACCCTGCTTATCGCTCCATTGCCGTCGAGCTCGGCATGTTCAAGCTCACCAGTGAGATGAACGACGCCGAGCTCCCGGGCCCGCTCCGCCAACAGGCGTGCGACGCTGCCGGCGTCGATATGATAGGCGTAATTCAGCGGGCCATCGAAGTCCGGCTCGCCGAGCCGCTTCGGCCCGCGCTTTGCGCCGGCGACCCGATTCTGAATCGTTACTGCCTCGGCGAAGGAGGGCCGTGAGTTCGGCTCCTGAAGCAGCCAGTAGGGTACAAGGCTCGTCTCTTCCGAATAGAAGGGCGCTTCGAACGGGTGGAAGAAGCGGTGGCGCTTTCCCGCTTCCGGCTCGCGTACCCAGTCGCTGAACAGAATGCCCTGTTTGAAGGTGGCGGAGGATTCACGGACGAACTTCCGCTCGTCGATGTCGAGGAAACGAAGCGTCTCGCGGATCGTCGGGAAGGTGCCTTCGCCGACGCCGATGATCCCGATTTCGCTCGATTCCACCAACGTAATCGCGAGGTGCGGGTTATCGGGGAGAGCCAGCGCCTTGGCGAGATAAGCGGCGGACAGCCAGCCGGCGGTGCCGCCGCCGATGATCAATATGCGCCTGGTTCCGTCGTCCATCGCTCGATCGATAGCTGTGCCAGGCGCCGGCGAACAGCGTCCCGGAACCCGCGGCATCTATTTTGGGCGGCGATGGGACCTCGCCCTTGACCTGTCGTCCGATGATTGCGCAATCTCGCCCCAACTGCTGATTGGGGAGCGGCCGAATGAACCTGTTGCGTAGCGCCTTTGCATTGTTGCTGTTCGTCTTTGCAGGATGTGCTTCGGCGCAAACGCCGCCGCCACAGCTCGGCATGGATTCGCCGTTTCACCGCGGCGTCAACGTGCTCGGCTACGATCCCTATTGGAAAGCAGGGGGTACGCCCCGCTTTCAATGGCGATATTTCGGTGAGATTCACCGCGCCGGGTTCGACTTCGTTCGCCTGAATCTTCAGGCGTTCCAATTCATGGATGCGCAGAACCGCCTTCAGCCTCAATGGCTCGCGAAGCTGGACACCGTGGTGAATCAGGCGACCAAGGCAGGCCTCGGTATTCTGATCGACGAGCACGATTTCGATCGATGCTCGGCAGATGCCAATATGTGCCGCGCGAAGCTCACCGCCTTCTGGCAGCAGGTCGCGCCGCGATTTGCGGCGGCGCCCCGGAGTGTCGCCTTCGAAATCCTGAATGAGCCGCACGACCAGCTGAACGGCGAGGTGTGGAATCAGTTGTTCGCGCAGGAACTGGCGATCGTCCGGCAGACGAACCCGACGCGGATCGTTGTCGTCGGGCCGACGCACTGGAACGGGATTGGCGATCTCCCGCTGTTGAAGCTGCCGCCGGACCCGAACCTGCTCGTCACTTTCCACTATTACAACCCGATGACTTTCACTCACCAGGGCGCCAGCTGGGCCGGGCCCGAGCTGCAGAAGCTCCATGGAGTCACCTGGGGGACTGCCGCCGATAGAGCCGCAGTAACCGCCGATTTCGACAAGGTGCGGGCGTGGGCCGATGCCAATCATCGACCGATCCTGCTCGGCGAGTTCGGTGCTTTCGACCTTAGCGGAACGCCCGTCCAATACCGTGCAGCTTATGCCGATGCAGTCGCCCGCGCCGCCGAGGCGCACCACTTCGGCTGGGCATGGTGGCAGTTCGACGGCAATTTCATCCTGTGGGACGAGAAGGCGAACGGCTGGAACGAGCCGATCCTGAAGGCGCTGATTCCGGGAGCGAAGTAGCGGCTGCGTCGCCAGCACTATGTGCCGTCGGCTTGCCCGGGTGTTTGCTCCTCAGGGACTTCGTTTCGAACCTGTTCCAGCGCGTCGGTGCGCTCGCGCGTCTCGCGAACATCGCAGTTCAAACGGGCCGTTTCCATTTCTTCTGGATCGGTTGAGGCATTCGCAGCTTCAACTTTGCAATCAGCGTCTTTCTTCTGCGCCCACGCTCTTTGTAGTGGAAGCAACTTTGAGCGGACTTCAGCTGGCAAAGCACGCCATACTGCAAGAATTTGCTGCGATGCGAGCTGATCATCGGTTCTCGCCGAATTGAGATTAGCAGCCTTTTGTTGGGCAAGGGCAGCATCTTGTTGTGCTTGTTGAGCCTGTTTTGCCTCTTGTTCGGCAACCGCAGCTTGCTGGACCGTTGGCTCTATCAGCGAGGCGGACACAATTTCAGAAACCAAGTTGATTATCGGCGCTCCAGAGTTCGTTTCAGAAAAGACTTTGTCACCGTTGTCGGTGGGTTGGACGTCATATTCAATCTTGTCTTCGAAGCTGTCTGCCTCTCTGTCGATGTCGCTTGCGTCAGCAAGTTGAGTGATCGTACCGAGACCCACGGCTGATCGGGCCTGCTCAGCCTTCTGGATCGTGTCGGCGGGAAAGGTGACCTTGAGGGTCCCTTCGCAAAAGTGCTTTGTGCTGTTTGGATCTTCTCTGGACGTGCGAATGTCCTGAATAACCAGGCCGAGCTGCGCAATCGCGGCACGGATATTCGACCGCGAAATGTTGAAATCACCGCCAGCCGCCTTCCCCTTGTCATAGATCGCCTTTTCAAGCGACGTTTTCACCAGATCCGTGGTTGCCGACGTCGCGTCTGCTGAGGAACATTCTACTGCACGTTTGCCGCAGCTTGAGAGGGCGGGGACACTGGAAAGCAGGAGTAGAACGAGCAGAGTTTCACGAAATATGACCTTGTCAGTCGGGCTCTTCGCCCCCGAATGCACACGAGCCAAAGCTGATAGCATGTTCATCGGCAGCCCCCCGCAAATGATTCAACGAGAAGCTTAGCTAACCGGGCGTCTAAAACCAACTTTGCGTTTATCGTCTTAGCGAGCTTTCCAAATTCCAGGCGGACGTTACTTCCGGTCCATCTCCACCAGCACGACGTCGTTACTCCGCATCGGAACCGTGACCGAATAGCTGCCGTTTGCGCCGACGCGCACGACCTGATTCTTCTCGGGCAGGTCGCGGGTGAGGCTCTGCAATTTTGCCAGCTGCGCGGCCGTCAGCTTGTCGGGTGAGCCCATCTTCAGCCACGCGGTCTGCGGGTCGTTGTGCTCAAAGCCCGTCCGGTGGATTTCGAGGCGGTACGTCCCCGGCTTCAGATGCCTGAAGGCGACCTCTGCGGGCGCCGCCGGCGCCGCTGGGTGAACCTTCGTGTAATAGGGGCGGTCGCTTTCCTTCTGGTCTGGCTGTTCCCAGTCCCACACCACCGCTGCAATGTGTTTTCCGTCGCTTGCCGCCCAGGTCTCCGGATCACTCGCCGCTACGGCGTTGCCGCGAAGCGCGTGGAGATACTTGTACGTAAACCAGGCCGGTTTCCGGACGCCATCGATATTCATCAGCCCGAAGCCGCCATGAAACGGGTTCGGCGGGGGTCCGGACTCGTAAAAGATGTCAGTGTAGGTCCAGTAACTCATCCCCTGCAGGTAGCCTTGCGCACCCTTGAGCTTGGTCAGGATCCAGGGACCGCTGATGTAGCTGTCGTGAACCGGATCGCGGGGCGTGTAGCTGGTGCTCCACTCGGTGAAATAGAGCGGCAGGTTGGGAAATTTGGACGCTTGGATCTGCGCTCGCACCTTGCGGATGTCGCCGACGATTGAATCCGGGCTCGGCGACAGCTTGGTGTCGGACTGGCCCTTCTCGTCGAGGAAGCCGCCATCCACGCCGTAGGTGTGGGTGGTGACGAAATCGATGGGAGCACCGCTCTTCGCGACATGGTCCAGGAATTCGGGAACCCAGGCGGCACCGGCGGTCGAAGGGCCGCCGACGCGAAGCGCAGGGTCGACGCTTTTCACCGTGCGGGCCGTGTTATCGTATAGCGCGAAATACGCCTGCTGATCGCCGCCTTCCCAGAAGCCGCTGAGGTTGGGCTCGTTCCAGACCTCGAAATACCAGCTGCGCACCTGGTCACGCCCATAGCGCTGCTCAAGATGGCGGACGAAGGCATCGACGAGGTTGTGCCATGCCTCAGGTTTCGGATGCGAGGTGTTGCCGTTCCACCAGAAGATCTTGTTGTCGGATGTTTTAAGCGCTTCCGGCGTGAAACCAAGCTCCACGAACGGCTTGATGTGCTTGGCCAGGAGCTCATCGTAAAGCTTGTCGATTCCGGTCCAGTCGTAAGTGACGGTACCTTTCGGACCCGGCTTCACCGTCCCCAGAACGTCGTGAAAGATGGCGTGGAAGCGAATGTAGCGAAAACCGAGCTCGTCGACAGTTGTCTTGAGCTGCGCCTGCGCTTCCGGCTTGATCAGCGTGCCGGGATAATCCGAACCGACCGACAGATCGAAGAAGCGGTCCAGCGGCTTATCCACCTTCGCCACATCGAGCGTGATCTGGCGCGGTGGCGCCGGGGCAGCGATCGCCGAGGTTGCAGCAACGAGCGAGAGCGCGGCAACGCCGGCGCGGAGCGATGTGAGCGGTAACATTCGGGTTTGCTGCCACGGATTTTCTGCGGTCGCAATTCCGGTTCGTAACATTTCCGGGTAACCGCGGCCCGAGGAGGCGCAGGTGAATCCCGTATACGAGCAAATTGGCGAGAGCATCTTCGCGCGCATGTCCGGCCTCGCGGTGAAGCACGGTGCGGTGAACCTTGGGCAGGGCTTCCCCGATTTCGGCTGGCCTGAAGCGATTCTCGACGCGGCGGCGGCGGCCGTGAAGGAGAAATCGAACCAATATGCGCCTGCTCCTGGGCTGCTTGAGCTGAGGCGGGCTGTCGCCGACCACTACAACCGCCATTTCGGCCAGGGCTTCGAGCCGCCGAACATCTGCGTCACCTCGGGCGCAACGGAAGCACTCGCCTGCTCGATTTTGGCCGCGGTCACTCCCGGTGACGAGGTGATCATCTTTACACCGGCCTACGACAGCTATGCGCCGATGATCCGGCGAGCGGGCGGAACACCGGTCGAGGTCGCGCTCCATCCGCCCGAATGGCGCATCGAGGGAAAGGCGCTGGCTGCCGCGATCACCTCGAAAACGCGCGCCGTCCTGTTCAACAATCCGCACAATCCGACAGGGCGGTTGTTCGACGCCCAGGAACTCCAGGTGATCGCCGGTGCTGCGTTGGAGCATGATCTCGTCGTCATTGCCGATGAGGTTTGGGAACATGTGTTGATGGGCGGGCGGAAGTTCACTCCTTTGGCGACCCTGCCGGGAATGGCGCAACGGGTGTTGAAGATTGGCTCGGCCGGGAAGATTTTCTCGCTGACCGGGTGGAAAATCGGCTGGATCGCCGCCGCGACCGAGCTTGCCACGCTGGTTACCCGGGCTCACCAATTCATCACTTTTTCGTCGGCGCCCAGCCTTCAGTGGGCGGTGGCGTTCGGGATGGCCTACGGAGACGCATGGATCGAGCCGATGCAGCGGCGTTTCGCACGCGCCAGGGATCGCATGGTCGCCGCGCTGGATGACGCCGGTTTCGTTACGCTTCCGACGGCTTCGACCTATTTTCTGTGCGTCGATCTGAGGGCGTCCGGAATTCCGATCGATGATCTAAGCTTTGCCGAGCAAGCCGTTGAAAAGGCAGGTGTCGCAGTTATCCCGCTCTCCGTTTTTTACGAGCGAAACGCGACTCGGCACCTGGTTCGCCTCTGCTTCGGCAAGCGCGACGAAACGATTGACGCAGGAGTCGCCGCAATGGCGCGGGCACGAGACCTGTTGGCCCGCTAATCGACCAGCGCCGGCCACCTCTTCTCGAAGTCGGCCGACCACGAAGCGAGGGCCTCCGGCTCCAGCGGCTGGGCGACCAGATAGCCCTGAATGACATCGCATCGGATCGAGCGCAGGAAGCGAAGTTGTTCGGCAGTCTCGACGCCTTCCGCAGTTGCGACCAGTCCGAGCCCATGGGCGAGATCGACGATCGCCTTCACGATGACGCAACTGTCGTGGGCTTCGGGCAGATCCTTCACGAACAAGCGATCGATCTTGACCTCGGTGAAGGGGAGCTGGCGAAGTTGCATCAGCGACGAATAGCCTGTGCCGAAGTCGTCGATCGCCAGGCCGATGCCTTTGATTCGGAAGCGAGTCAGCGTGTCCATCAGCTTGATGAGGGGCTGAGTCGCGCCCTCGGTGAGCTCCAGCACCAGCCGGTCCGTGGGAACTTCGAGTTCCCGGCAAATGCGCTCCACGAGGTCGGGGAAATCGAGCCGCTGCAGGCTGAGCGCCGAAATGTTGAAGGCGATGTTGGTCTCCAGACCCTGTTCGGACCAGGATCGCCATTGCTCCAGCGTTGTTCGCAGGCCCCATTCCGTCAGCGGTCCGATCAAACCGTATTTCTCCGCGAGCGGCACGAAGCGGGACGGCTCGACGGGGCCGCGTTCGGGCTCCGTCCAGCGAACCAGAGCCTCCAGCCGGGTGAGCTTGCCGTCGGAGAGCCGGACCTTCGGTTGGTAGAGCATGTGAAGCTCGCCGCTCTCGAGCGCCCGTTCGAAATCCCGGGCAAGCTTGCGTTCCGGGTGACTCGTCATCGGACGAGGGTTGGCCGCACCTGGTTGAGGAGTTGCTCGAGATCGTCTGCGCGCACGGGCTTTTCCAATGGGCCGACCATATTCAACCCGAGCGCTTCACCGAGCCGAAAGGCCGATTCGAGTACGCGGCGGTCGAACCCGCTGATGATGAGGACGGGGTGAGGAAAGCCGTCGGAAGCGAGAAAACGCAGCAGTTCTACGCCGTCCATCCCAGGCATTCCGAGATCGAGAGCAACCATTTCGGGATGATTGGTTAGAAAGCTTTCGCGAAAAGCCGCGTCGTTGGACGTCAGGATCGGGTCGAATCCGCAATCGCTGGCAACAGTGGCGACAAAGTCCGCTAGCACGGGCTCGTCATCAATCAACAGCAGCCGCGGCCGGGTCATTTTTCTCCCTTTTCGGCGCGAAAGATAGGCCAACTCCTTTGCGCTCACTCTCTGGCGAAGGAAACCGGTTTTTAACCGCAATCGGGCCACTATGCCCCAAACCGGCGTATTTCGCCCGAGGAAGGCTTCGCATGTTCCACTCTTTGATCCGCCGCAAGCAGGCCCGCTCACTCCAGGAGGAGCAGGCGGCGTTCGAATCTACCACCTTCTCCCTGACGACCGATGTCCCGCGTCCCGTCGAGCGCCGCTCGGACGAGCGGGTGGTTCCGCTGCTTCGGGTGGCGAAGCTTATCACCGACTCCGGCGAACGGCTCGCCCGGGTGCGCAACGTCTCCGCTGGAGGGGTGCTTGCCGAGGTGGTGGATTGCCCGGCGGTCGGCACTCCGGTGCATGTAGAGCTCTCGTCCCAGAAGATTCCCTCGACTGTGATCTGGATCCGCGAAGGGCTGGTTGGATTGAAATTCGACCATGCGGTGGACCTCGGCGAACTTCTTGCCGGGCGTAAGCCCCGGCACGGCTTCCGTCCGCGCCCGCCGCGTCTCGAAGTTGCCTGCAAGGCGTCGGTGCGTGTCGGCAAGTTCTATTACACGGTCGACGTGCACGACATTTCGCTGGGCGGAATGAAGGTCGAGCCGATCGAGGAATATTGCGTCGGCAAGGAAGTAACCGTGGTCGTCGAGAGCCTGCGCCCGATCAAGGGCGAGGTTCGCTGGTACCGCGACCGCCGCGCCGGGATCGTGTTCAAGAAGCCCTTGGATTTCGAAGAGCTTGCGGAATGGATGGGCAAGCGGCTCGAAGTCGCGAGCCTTAAGGCCAGCCTGCAGAAGAACTGAAGCTCCGATAAAGGTCCGCCGGCCGTCGGCTTCCGTCGCAAACAACGTTGCTTCGTCGCATCCGCGCCTCGCAATGCAGGCGGGAAAGGCTTATCTTCTATCGCAAAGGAGATGAGCGATGGCTGAGGATGTCGCGGTGCTCGCGGGCGGCTGCTTCTGGTGCACCGAAGCGGTGTTCCAGGATGTGATCGGCGTAAAGTCGGTCGAGAGCGGCTACACGGGCGGTCACGAGCCCAATCCGACCTACAAGCAGGTCTGCGGCGGCGGCACCGGACACGCCGAGGCAATCCGGATCACCTTCGATCCGCACGAGATCAGCTATTCCGATCTCCTCGACATCTTTTTCGCCACGCATGATCCGACGCAGTTGAATCGGCAAGGCAACGACATCGGCACGCAATATCGATCGGCGATCTTCCCTCAAAACGCGGAGCAGGAAGAGGAAGCGAAGCATGCGCTCTCTCGGGCTCAGGGCGATTGGGATGGCCGAGTTGTCACCAAGATCGAGCCGAAGTCGGAATGGTGGCCGGCGGAAGACTATCACCAGGACTATTGGGAGGGGGAAGGGCAGCGAAATCCCTATTGCCTCGCCACCATCCCGGCCAAGCTCCAGAAGCTGCGCAAGAGCTTCCAGGCGCGGGTGAAGGAAGAGGGCGCCGCCGCCTAGCGCGGGGCTGCGGCGCGCTTCAAGCGGTCGTTGATTGCAGCCCCTAGCCCGTCATCGGGGATTGGCGCGACGGCGATCCTCTGAGCTTCGGAGCTGTCGGCCTGGTGCAGGAGATCGAATAGGCCCGAAGCCGCCTCAACCAGGTTGCCTGAAGAGCTGAGGCTCTCCTCTCCGGGAACGCTTCCGAAGCCGATCAGATACTCACCGGGCTCCGCGCTGATCGCATTGAGGCGCAGCGGCTTTTGCGGCGCGTAGTGGCTGGCGAGCTGGCCGGGCGCTTCGATCGAGCCGCCGGAGACGCGCTTCGCACCGGGAATGACGACGAGGCCCGGCCGCAGCAGGCGGAGCTCGCCTTCGGCTTCGGCAACGATTGTCGATTCAATCCCACCCTCACAGGGACCGCCGTCGAGAATCAGCGGAATCCGGCCGCCGAGACTCCTCGCCACATGCTCTGCCCGCGTCGGGCTGATCGAACCGCTGGCGTTTGCCGATGGCGCGGCGAGGGGACGTCCCACGGCCCGAAGCAGCGCCTGCATCGCGGGATGCCGGGGCACTCGAACGGCGACTGTGTGCAGGCCCGCTGTTGCGAGCGAGGCAATGCCCGAATCTGCCCGCCGAGGAGCCACCACCGTCAGCGGTCCCGGCCAATGCTGTTCTGCAAGCTGACGTAAGCTCCCGGTCAGTTCCGCAATGCGTTCGGCAGACCGCAAATCCTGGACATGAATAATCAATGGGTTGAAGGAAGGTCTTCCCTTGGCTTCGTAAATTCTGGCGACCGCCTTCGGGTTTGTCGCATCGGCCGCCAGGCCGTAGACCGTTTCGGTCGGCACCGCGACCAGCTCGCCTGCCAGGATGAGCTGGGCGGCCTGCGCCAAGGAATCATCGCTGAAGGGAAGAAGGCGTGTGTCGACCGGCATCGACTGGGCGCTAGCGGAATGAGGCGTCGGGACGCTACAGAAACCTGCACACTTGGGGAGGTGGAATGCAGCAACCAAAGGCGATCCGGGAGCGCGTTGTTGCGCTTGACTTGTTGAGAGGCCTGACGGTCGCCGGGATGATCGTCGTCGACAGTCCCGGCAACTGGTCTGTTTCCTATGCTCCGCTCCAGCACGCCGCGTGGAACGGGTGGACCCCGACGGACATGATCTTCCCGACCTTCCTGTTCTGTGTCGGAATGGCGTGGGCATTCTCATTCCCGCGCAGTGCGGCCGATTCTGCTTCGATCTGGCTCAAAGCCGCCAAACGCACGGCGATCCTGATCCTCATCGGCTTGGTCATCAATGCCTTGCCGTGGTTCGATCTCGTGCATCTCAGGCTGCCGGGAATCCTGCAGCGGATTGCGGTTTGTTTCTTCCTGACGGTGGCGATCACCCTCACCACTGCGCGAAGGGAGGAAGGGAAACTGATCCTGAACACCGCCGCGATTGCCGCGGCGGCGCTGATCCTGCTGGTCGGTTACTGGGCCATGCTGCGCTTCGTCCCGGTCCCGGGTTTCGGACCCGGCAATCTCGACTCGCTGCGGTCATTGCCCGCATGGGTCGACCGCGGCCTCTTCACCACGGATCACATGTGGAATCAGGGTACGACTCCGGGGTTCGGCGTAACCTATGATCCTGAAGGGGCGGTCTCGACCCTCGGAGCGCTAGCGAGCACTCTCATCGGAGTCCTTGCCGCAATCGCGTTCCGGGCATTCCCAGAGAAGCGACGGCTTCTCTATTTCTTGCTGGCGGGAGCAGCCTTGGTGGCCGCGGGCTATCTGCTCAATCCGCTGCTTCCGTTCAACAAAAGACTATGGACGAGCAGCTTCGTCTTGCTGAGCGGTGGAGTCTCGCTGATCGCGCTGTCCTCCCTGCTGCTTGTGCCCGCTGAGGGACGAAGCACAATTGCCGTTCAACCGCTCCGGGTTCTTGGCGCGAACGCCATCCTCGCCTTTGTCCTCTGCCAGCTTCTCGAGGTGTTCTCAGCGCTGCCGATTATCCCGGCAAGCGGGACGGTAACACCGCAGCATTGGGGCTATGCGACGGCTTTGCGGCTGTTTGCCGATCCCTACCTCGGCTCGCTTGCATGTGCGATTGGCATTCTCATCATCGTCACTGTCGCGATCTGGCCGCTTCACCGGCGAGGGATTTTCCTGCGGGTTTGAGAATCAGGCCCGTTCGCGCTCCAGCAATTCGGCCGCGGCGATTCCGAGTCTCTTCATGCGCTCCCGAATGTCGGGCCATTCCTCGTTGAGGAACCGGCTTCTCTCCGATTCCTTCAATCGCGACCGCGCACCCGGGGCGACAAACAATCCAACCCCGCGCTTGACGATCACCAACCCTTCATCCTGGAAGCCCTGGTAGGCTTTCGCGACCGTCAGAGGATTTGCTTGCTCCTGGGCAGCGAGAGCCCGCACTGAGGGTAGGGCGTCACCGTCGCCATAGAGGCCACTTAAAATGCCTTCGGCGATCACCTCGCGGAGGCGGACATAAACGGGCTTTTCTGGAAGTCTTCCGAGCGTCATGCTGTCATAATACAGCACCTCAGGAATTCGTCAAGTGAACTCAGGCGGTTGCCACACGGAAACAACGTCGGTTATCTCGGGTCGCGGTCGCTCTTCAAGCTCGATCACAGACTGGCCGATGAAGATGAAGCCTGCGATATGCTCGCCCGGCCGGCAGAAGGCAGCGGTCACACGCGGGGAATAGGTGCGCCAGCCCGTCACCCAACCGGCGACATAGCCGAGTGCGCTCGCAGCGTTGAGAAGGTTCATCCCGACGGCGCCGCAGGACAATTGCTGCTCCCAGACCGGGATCTTGTGTCCTTCGAGGGGCGCCGAGATCAGGACGACGAGGGCCCCGCCGTAATGGGCGAACTCGTCTTCCTTATTGTGGTGAGCGATCGTCGCGCACGGGTCCTCCTCCGACAGGGCGCGGCGAAGGACCGCGCCGAGTTCGTCCCGCTGATCGTCGCTCACGCTCACGAAGCGCCACGGGTGCAGCTTCCCATGATCCGGAACGCGGATTGCAATCCTCAGCATTTGCGCGAGCTCGGCCTCGGTCGGCCCGGGTCCGGTCATCGTCTGCGGCTTGCCCGACCGGCGCGTTTGCAGCAGCGAGAGAGCGGAAGAACGATCGTTCAGCATATCGTTCATCTAAGGGCGCAGCACGCCCGCAACAATGCGCCTTCACAAGGCCGTTTAGTTCGTTACGAGTCTGACAGGAACGTGCCGAATGGCACGCGGGGAGAGAAAAATGGTCGATACGCCCGGTGCGGAAGCGCCGTCGTCGCCTGACATCACGCACGTCCAATCCGCAGACGAGAAGACCTGGATGGGCCACCCGCGCCAGCTTGCGCGGCTGTTCTCGGTGGAGATGTGGGAGCGGTTCGGCTTTTATGGAATGCGGGCGCTGCTCGTCCTTTACCTCGTCAAGCATTTCCTTCTCGAACAATATCAGGCGAGTGGAATTGTCGGCGGCTATCTCAGCCTCGTCTATCTGACCCCGCTGATCGGCGGATGGCTCGCCGATTATTATCTCGGCTCGAAGCGATCGGTGAAATGGGGCGCGCTGGTGATGGCTGCGGGTTACTTGATGCTATGCTTCGGCGGCCAGGAAGCGAGGCCCTATGCGACCATCGCTGGCCAGCGCTATGAGGTGCAGGTCGACCACGGCGCGTCATTGCTCGATTCGACCGATACCAAGCAGTGGCTGATCGAAAACGGCCAGAAGCTGCAGATTCACGGGCTTCCCGACGGCTCGGTCCAGCTGCTCACGCCCAACGGGCAGGTCGCGTCTACCGTCGCCAAGCAGGACTTCCAGCCGGGCGCTGAGCGATCGCCCTTCTACGTCACGCTGATGCTGTTCGCGCTCAGCCTGATCGTGATCGGCAACGGCTTCTTCAAGCCGAACATCTCGACAATCGTAGGTTCGCTCTACAAGCAGGGGGATCGGCGCAGGGACGCCGGTTTCACCATCTTCTACATGGGCATCAACATCGGCTCGATCGGATCGCAAATCCTGTGCCCGATCTTCGCCGACTGGTTCGGCTGGTGGGCAGGCTTTGCAATCGTGGTGGTCGGAATGCTGATCGGCTATGCAATGATGCAGTTCGATGGCGGCCGGTTGGCCGGCTATGGCGAGCCGCCGCAGCGCAGCGGGCCCGATCGCGCGGTGTTGATTTACGTCCTCTCGATTCTGGCGGCGCCGGTATTCTGGCTCATCTTCCGCAACGTCATGAACACGCCGGAAGCAGCCGCGGGCAGCGGCCTGTGGGGTTACATCGTTGCGACGCCCTTCCTTGGGAAAGTGCTGTTCCTCACCTTCCTTGCCGCGGTTATCGGCATTCCGGTGTGGTCATGGAAGGCTGGTACTCGAGCCGAGGCCCAGATGATGCTGGCGGCCATCATCCTGGTGATCTTCAACGTCACCTTCTGGACTCTGTTCGAACAGGCCGCCTCGTCGCTGACCTTGTTCGCCGACAGCAACACGACACTCCACCTGTTCGGCTTCTTCGTATCGGCCCCGCAAACCCAGAACTTCAACCCGATTACGATCGTCATCTTCGCGCCGATCCTAAGCTGGTTCTGGCTGGCGCTGGCCAAGAGGAATTGGGAACCGTCGATCCAGGTGAAGTTCGGGATCGCGCTATTGCTCGTCGGCCTCGGCTTCGTGATCCTGGCGTGGAGCAAGGTAACGGCGGGGCCGGACGCGCGAGTCGCTTTGTGGTGGCTGGTTCTGACCTACTTCCTCCATTCGATCGCCGAGCTTTGCATTTCGCCGGTTGGCCTCAGCATGATCACCAAGCTGTCGATCGCGCGCGTTGTTGGCATGATGATGGGCGTGTGGTTCCTCTCAATCTCGATCGGCGAGTATCTCGCGGGGGCAGCAGCACAGGCGGCTTCGGTGCAGACCGTGGGCGGCCAGGTTACGAACCCGCAGCTCGCGCTTGAGAGCTACGCACACACTTTTATGGTCGGCGGCGAGACGACCATGGTTGCGGGAGTCATTCTGCTCGCCATTTCGCCCTGGCTTCGTAAGATCATGCACGGTGTGAAATAGGCGGGAGGGGCATAAACGAAATGATCTGGCTTATTCTTGCCTGCATAGCCTTCGTAGGCTCTCATTTCATTTTGTCCCACCCAGTTCGGCAGCCGCTCGTTCGAGCCGTCGGCGACGGCCCTTTCCGCGGCATTTATGCGCTGGTGGCGCTGGTCACCTTTGGTGCGATGATCTGGATCTACCACCGCCTCGGCCGGCAGGTTCCGCTGTGGACGCCCGGTGACGCAATCTGGTTCATCGCCAGCCTGCTGATGTGGCTCGCCAGCATTCTCTTCATCGGCTCGTTCATGCGCAACCCGGCCTTTCCGGGCGCTCCGGGCCCGAGCGGCGCTCCGCGCGCCATCTTCACCATCACTCGTCACCCCATGAACTGGAGCTTCGCCATTTGGGCGATCGTCCATGCCGCGGTCGTCGCCACGCCCAAGGCGTTCATTCTCGACGGCGCAATTCTCTTCCTCGCGGTCGTCGGATCGCTGCTGCAGGATCGCAAGAAGGCCGGGCAAATGGGCCCAGCCTGGAATGAGTGGACCGCCCACACCGCGTTTATCCCGTTTGCGCGGGGCGCTCGCTATCCCGGCGGCATCGCGCTGATCGGCGGAACGATCTTCTTCTTTGCGGTCACGTGGGTGCATCGGATCCCGGCGGGATTCTGGCGCTGGATCGGTTAATCGCGCTAAGGGCCGCGGGATGACGCGCAAATTCTTCGGCACGGACGGCATCCGCGGACAAACCAACACGGAGCCCATGACGGCGCAGACCGCGCTTCGAGTGGGGCAGGCAGCTGGAGCGCACTTCCTTCGCGGCGACCATCGCCACCGGGTCGTGATCGGCAAGGATACGCGCCTCTCCGGCTACATGATGGAATCGGCGCTCGTCGCCGGCTTCACCAGCGTTGGCATGGACGTGGTGCTGCTGGGGCCGATGCCCACTCCGGCGGTGGCGATGCTGACGACCTCGATGCGCGCCGATCTCGGCGTGATGATCTCCGCCTCGCATAATCCGTTCGCTGACAACGGGATCAAGCTCTTCGGCCCTGATGGCTACAAACTCAGCGATGACGACGAGCGCGAGATCGAAGCTCGGCTGGAACAGCAGCCGAAGCTGGTTTCGCCGGACAGCATCGGCCGCGCCCGGCGAATCGATGACGCCCGCGGCCGTTACATCCACCACGTGAAATCCACCTTCCCCGACCGGCTTCGCCTCGATGGCCTGAAGATTGCGATCGATTGTGCAAACGGCGCTGCTTATCACGTCGCTCCCGAGGCCTTGTGGGAGCTCGGCGCCGAAGTCATTCCGCTCGGCGTCGATCCGGATGGCCTCAACATCAACCGGCGATGCGGCTCGACCCATCCCCAGGCGCTCCAGGAGACGGTTGTCGCCAGCGGGGCCGACATCGGCCTCGCGCTCGATGGTGACGCCGACCGGCTGATCGTGGTCGACGAGCAGGGGAGGCTGATCGACGGCGACCAGCTGATGGCGCTGATCGCCCTCGATTATCAGCGGCGGGGGATCCTGAAGGGCGCGGTCATCGCAACCGTGATGTCCAATCTCGGCTTTGAGCGGCGCCTGCAGGAAGCGGGCATCGAACTCGTTCGAACCCAGGTCGGCGATCGTTACGTGCTGGAGGCCATGCGGGAACGCGGCTGCAACGTCGGCGGCGAGCAGTCGGGGCACATCATCCTCACCGACCATTCCACCACCGGCGACGGCCTTGTCGCGGCGTTGCAGGTACTGGCCGCGGTCGTGGACAGCGGGAAGCGTGCGAGCGAGGTGCTCGATCAGTTCGAGCCCGTGCCGCAGCTCCTGAAGAACGTCCGCTTCAACGGCGGTTCTCCAATGGACAACGAAACGGTCAAGCAGCGCATCGCCGATGGCGAACGGGAGCTGTCCGGGCGCGGGCGGCTGCTGATCCGCAAATCGGGCACCGAGCCGCTGATCCGGGTGATGGCCGAAGGCGACGACCCGGCGCTCGTCGAGCGGATTGTCGACGGCATTTGCGAGGCCGTGCAGTCGGCAGCGTGAACGCTTTCTTTCCGTTTCGCCATTACTGGGCGTTGTGTGCACATGGAGAATATCGCCCCGAAACGCTCGGCCGGGGCCGGTAAGATGACCGGCACCGCGCGCGTGCTGATCATCGCTGGATCCGATTCCAGCGGCGGCGCGGGCATTCAGGCCGATATCAAGACGGTGACGATGCTTGGCGGCCACGCGATGACCGCGGTGACCGCGGTCACTGCCCAGAATACGCGCGGTGTCGACTTCGTTCATCCTGTGCCGGCTGAGGCCGTGCTCGCGCAAATCGATTCCGTCGCCGAAGATATCGGGATCGATGCCGTGAAGATCGGGCTCGTGCCGGGTGCCTTCGCCGCCGATGCGCTCGCCAATCGTTTGTCCCAACTCAAGAAGATCCCGATCGTCTTCGATCCGGTGATGAGCTCGACCAGCGGCGGCCAGCTCGCCGACGATGCCGCCATCGCCGCCTTTGGCAAGCTGATGGCCATCTCGACTCTCGTCACGCCCAACCTGCCGGAGCTGAAGCGGCTGACCAACGAAGAAGACCCGGTTGCGGCGGCGCTTCACCTGGTGTCGGAACATGGCTGCGCGGTTTTGATCAAGGGCGGCCACGACGAGGGCGAAGCGCTCGCCGACGCCCTGATCGAGGAGGACAATATGATGAGCTGGCAGGGCCAGCGCATCGAAACCGAGCACACCCATGGGACCGGCTGCACGCTTTCCAGCGCCATCACCTGCTTCCTCGCCCAAGGCGACAGCCTGACGTCGGCGGTCGAGCGCGCCCGCACCTTCGTCCGAGTGGCGCTTCAGGACACGCCTGGGCTTGGCAGTGGCGCTGGCCCGATCGGGCAGGGAAGGGTGCGGCTCGACGTCGGCCCCGGCCCCAGGCTCAACCAGGTGACCTTGACCGGCCACGATTACGCCCGCTCGGTCGGCTTCTACAAAGCCCTTGGTCTCAAGCAGATTGTCGACAATCCGCCCGACTATGCGCGCTTTGAGACTGCCGGCGGCGGCACCTTGTCGGTGCAGATCGACAAGGAGCAGGAGATCAGCGGCGATGTCGCGGTCTATCTCGAGTGCGACGATCTCGACGAGCGGGTCGAGCGGCTTGCGCGCGCGGGGCTGCCGTTCGAGCATGGCCCCCGAAACCAGCCGTGGATGTGGCGTGAGGCCCGGCTTCGCGATCCAGCCGGAAACATCATTTTCCTCTACAAGGCCGGGGAAGCCCGCCGTTTCCCGCCCTGGCGGATCTGATCGCCGCGCCACCCCAGCGAAAGCTGGGGTCTTAGGAAATTATGTGTGGATACAGCGACCTGGGATGCCAGCTTCCGCTGGCATGACGTGAAGATTCTCGATTAGGCTGCGACTCGATGCCGCGCCGTTGCTCGTTCAAGCTCGAACTCGATTACCCGCAGCCGCTCGCCGGGGTGGATGAAGCGGGCTGCGCACCGCTCGCAGGCCCAGTCGTCGCCGCGGCCTGCATACTCAATCGCGATAAATTTCCGCGCGGGATCGACGATAGCAAGAACCTGCCGCTGGAAAAGCGAGAGGCGCTCTACGCGAAGCTGGTGAAATGCAGCGCCTGGGGTGTCGGCGTCGCCACCGTCGAGGAGATCGACCGGATGAACATCTATTGGGCGCGAATGCTGGCGATGACCCGAGCGGTCGAAGCGCTCGGCGTTGAGCCCGCCTGGGTTCTGGTCGACGGCAACGCCACCCCGCGCTGGGACCGCCCATCCAAGGCGATCGTCGACGGTGACGCCAAGTGCCGCTCGATCGGCGCCGCCTCGATCATCGCCAAGGTAACTCGCGACCGGATGATGGCGGAGTGGGCGGTTCAATATCCCGGCTACGGATGGGAGACGAACCGCGGCTACGGAACGCCCGAGCATTATCGCGGCCTGCGCGAACGCGGGCTCACCCCGCTCCACCGCCGCAGCTTCGCCCCGATCCGCGCCATCGAGTTGCGCGAATCCCAGCCCGAGCTCGAGATCATCGAAATCCGGGAGAGCGAGTCTTTCGAGTCACACACACCAGCTGTTGAGTCCGTCGAATCCCAAAAGACTCAACATCTTGTGCTGAGCGCCTCGCCCGCCATCCCCATCTAGCCGCCGCCAGCCGCCTCTCCGGCCGAGTTCGCTTGACCGCGACTCCGGCCTGACTCACCATCCCCGGCTAACCAGGGGGCCTATCATATGAACCTGCTTGCCCGAGTACCGGAGCCGGAGGTGCGTCCGCGCCGAAGCCGCGTCGACAAGCGCGAGCTCCCGCTCGACACAATTCTCCAAGGCAATTGCATCGCGGAGATGGCGAAGCTCCCGGCCAAGTCCGTCGACATGATCTTCGCCGATCCGCCCTACAATCTGCAGCTCGGTGGCGACCTGTTCCGCCCCGAAGGCGGCCGGGTCGATGCGGTCGATGACGATTGGGACAAGTTCGACAGCCTGACTGCCTATGACGACTTCACCCGCGAGTGGCTCGCCGAGGCTCGCCGCATTCTCAAAGACGACGGCACCATCTGGGTGATCGGCAGCTACCACAATATCTATCGCGTCGGCTCGCTTCTGCAGGACGAGGGCTTCTGGATTCTGAACGACATCGTCTGGCGCAAGACCAACCCGATGCCCAATTTCCGCGGCACCCGCTTCACCAACGCGCACGAGACTTTGCTGTGGTGCTCGAAGGACGAAAAGGCGCGCTACACCTTCAATTACCGCGCGATGAAGGCGCTCAATGACGATCTGCAGATGCGCTCGGACTGGCTGATCCCAATCTGCTCGGGCGCCGAGCGGGTGAAGGGCGAGGACGGGTCGAAGGCCCATCCGACGCAAAAACCGGAAGGGTTGCTCTACCGGATCCTGCTCGCCTGCACGAAGCCCGGGGATGTCGTCCTCGATCCCTTCTTCGGCACCGGAACGACCGGCGCTGTGGCTCGACGGCTTGGGCGCCGCTGGATCGGGATCGAGCGCGAGCGAGCCTATGTGAAGGTCGCGAGGGAGCGGATCGACTCCACTTTGCCGCTCGACGAGAGCGCGATGGCGACGATGGCTGACAAGCGCTCCGCGCCGCGTGTCGCGTTCGGATTGCTTGTGGAAAGCGGCCTCTGCCCGCCGGGTACGGAGCTGACGGACGCCAAGGGCCGCTTCTCAGCTCGCGTTCGCGCGGACGGCTCTATTGAATCGGGGCCGCACTCCGGATCGATCCACAAGGTTGGGGCAGCGCTCCAGGGCGCGCCCTCGTGCAACGGCTGGACCTTCTGGCATGTGGTGAACGGCGGTTCGCCGGAGCCGCTCGACAGCTTGCGGCAGCGCCATCTCGCCACCGCCTAGCCTGCTTTTTTGCTCGCGCAGAGACGCGGAGATGTTGGTGCGTTGCGTGCGGCAGCGATATTCTGTCGACCATTCGGGTGTGCAATGTGGCTGCTAGCCATCTTTGCTGTCCTTCTCCGCGTCTCTGCGTCTACGCGCGAACAATTTTCTTGATTAGTCGGCTGCGCGCGCGATGACGGCTCATGACCGCACGCACTCTCATCCGCCCGACCGCGTTCGTCGACTCGCCGTTCGGCCATGACGGCAAGGTGGCGCGGCTGGCCGGGGGCCTGTGCTGGTTCTCAGCGGTCGAGCTGCTGCGGGTCGATGGTAACCGCCGAGTCTCCGCAGAACTCGTTCCTGTTGAACAACTTGTAGATCGTCTTGACAACGAACTCTCAATTCAATGGCAGCGCCTGACGAGTCCGCGCGCGGCCCTCGAACTCGGCTCGCGAACCATCCGGCTCGACCAGCCACAGGTGTTGGGGATCGTCAACGTGACCCCTGACAGCTTCTCCGACGGCCGCCAGTTCGCCGACTCCGGGAGCGCAGCCGAGGCCGGCGCCCGAATGGCGGAAGCTGGGGCTGCAATCATCGATGTTGGGGGAGAATCCACCCGGCCAGGCGCCAAGCCCGTCTGGGAAGGCGACGAGATCGAACGCGCAATCCCGGTGGTCCGCCAGCTCGCCGCAGCCGGCGTGGCCGTCTCGATCGACACCCGCAAAGCTGACGTCATGACGGCAGCTTTAGAAGCCGGCGCCCGCATGGTGAACGACGTCTCCGCGCTCACCTACGACCTCAGATCGTCGGACGTTGTCGCCTCTGCCGGAGCGCCAGTCGTGCTCATGCACCACCAGGGCAAGCCCGAGGTGATGCAGCACGATCCGCGCTACGACGATGTGGTCGTTGAGGTCTATGCCTGGCTCGAGGAGCGGATCGCCGAGGCCGAGGAAGCCGGGATCACGCGCGACAGGATCCTGATCGACGTCGGTTTCGGCTTCGGCAAGTCGCTCGCCCACAATCTCGAGCTGATGAACAATCTGGCGCTGTTCCACTCGCTCGGCTGCGCATTGGTGCTTGGCGCAAGCCGCAAGCGCACCATCGGCGCGCTCTCCAACGAAGCACCGGCGGACCAGCGCCTTGGCGGCAGCCTCGCTTTCGCGCTCAAGGCGGTGGAGCAGGGCGTCCAGCTAGTCCGGGTTCACGATGTGCCGGAAACGGTGCAGGCGCTAAAGGTTTGGCGCGGTCTTCGCGATCAGGCGCTTACGGCGAGGCCTTAAGACGGCCAGCGTCCGCAATGGGTGGAAAGCAGACATTGCCGCCGCACCCTAGCTATACACGATAAGTACGTCCTCGTGAGGAATCCCGAGGAATGCCCGCACGCATTCGATGCGCGCAATATCAGCATCACCGGACGGTTTGCCGGTCCGCGAATCGACTATCCCACCGACGTAGAAGACATTTTTCGAGCCAGCCCGCATCCGAATAATCTCTTTCGAATGACAATTGCGAGCCGCCGCCCGGAAGCTTTCTTCACTTGTCGGAGCCCGAGTGTGGAGGGGAGCGCTCGACGGCGGAGCGCAACTTCCGGCGACCAGTGCGATGGCAGTTCCGACCCCGAGTCTCACACGCGACCAAATCAAGGATTCGGCTAATATATGCAAGCGAGCCGAACTCGGTCGCGGCAGATCTGGGTGAAATGCGGACACTAATCTATTACAACGCTTCTCGCCGCGCGACCTTTAGGCACGGTCCCGCTTCCACGTCAGCCAACCGGCTTGAATGATGAGGGCATCGTTGCAGACCGGCCACCAGCGATACCAAGCTGGCGAAGATCCTAACACGTAGGGTTTAGAATCGTGTCTTCGGGATGGCGAAACAAACTCAGGCCGACAAATTTGAAGATCCTTGGATTTTTCTGCCGTTCCACATCCGCCGCTTGTCAGTACATGTGACCCGTGCGGAAGCCTCCGCATTGGGTCGAAAGCTGACACCCGCAATCAAATTAGCTTAAGCCGCCGTATCGATCCCCATTTCGCCGAGCTTGCGATAGAGCGTGGAGCGGCCGATTCCGAGCCGCCGCGCGACTTCGGTCATCCGTCCACGGTAATGGCCAATGGCGAGACGAATAATGTCCGCCTCGATGTCCTCAAGCGGGCGCATATGGCCATCGTCGCCGAACACAGTGACACCCGGGCCGCCGGTGACGGCCGCTTCGCTCGATTGGCGGCTCATCTGCGGAGCAACGTCGGCGACTCGGCCCGCAAACCGGGTCTGGGTCGCAATGTGCGGGAAATCGTCGGCAGTCAGCGCGCCTTTGCACTCCAGCGCCGCGCGGAGAAGCACGCTCGCCAGCTGGCGGACGTTGCCCGGCCAGCCGTAGCGCATCAGGACGGTCAGCGCAGCGTTATCGATGCTGACCGGCGATACCAAGTGCTGCTCCGCGAAGCGCGTCAGGAGGTGTCGAGCGAGGGCGGGGATGTCGCCGCTGCGTTCGCGGAGCGGCGGCAGGTGGACCGTCGTCGTGCCGACCCGGTCGCGCAGAAGCGAATAGAAGCTTTCTGGCAACTCCTGTGAGCTGGTCGCGATCAGTCGAACGTCGATCGAATTGCTGCCGTTGCAGCCGACCGGGCGAACTTCGCCTGTGGCAAGCGTTCGGTCCAGCTTCTCCTGAGTCTCGAGCGGAAGGGAGGCGATCTCATCGAGGAACAGTGTGCCGGTGTTTGCTTCCAGCATCTTCCCGGCCTTGGCCTGGAAGGCTCCGGCGAAAGCGCCCGCTTCGTAGCCGAACAGCGTGCTGTCGGCGGCGTTCGGCGCCATCGCCCGGCAATCGACCGCGATCAGCGGCGCATGCGAGCGGAGGCTCGCCGAGTGTATTGCGCGAGCGAGGGTTTCCTTGCCGGTGCCGGGTTCGCCGAGGATCAGGATCGGCAGGCGGTTGCGCGCAGCCTTTGCGGCGACGGCCAGCGCGCTTCGGAACGAAGGCGCTGCCCCGACCAGCTGGTCGAGCGACAGCGGCGCCGACAATTTCTCGATCACTGGAGTCAGTTCGCCGGGCGGGCGGCGGCGGTCGGCAATCGCGGCCAGCGCCTCGAGCAATCTTTCGGGTGCGACCGGCTTTTCCAGGAAATCGGTTGCGCCTGCGCGAACGACTTCGAGCGCGACGGGAACGGCATTGTTGTCCGTCAGCACGATGACCGGCAATCCCGCCCGGCAGGAGCGGAGGCCATCGACGATTCTTGCGGCGCTGTCCCGGTCCCAATTGCCGAGCAGGGCAACTTTCACCTCAGCCCCGTAAGGTCCGCGAAGGATGGCGACGGCGGTTTCGACGCCATCGGCGCCAACCACCGTCCATCCGGCACGGCTGGCAATCGCCGAGATCTGCCGGCGTTCGCCCGCGTCGGCGTCGACCAGCAGTAGCGAACGGATGATCTCTTCCCGCATGGTCAAAGCATAGTTGAGAAACGTTAAGCTGCGGTTTCGCTCTTGGGCCGCAGCCATTCGCTTGATATGGACCTCTGCAACCGAAGCCACAGGGGTTCAGCATGGCCGAAGAAGAGCCGATTTTGACCAACCCGCCGACGCAGGAAATGGCGCGGCACGTTCACGATTATGAGAAGTTCACGCGGCTCTTCAAATGGGGCGCGATCGCGGCGGTCATATCGGCATTCGTCGTCCTCTGGATCATCCATTGACCCGGCCGCTGGGATGAAGATTGCGGTCCTGAAGGAAACGGCGCCGGGGGAAACGCGCTGCGCCGCTATTCCTGAAACGGTGAAGAAATTCATCGGCCTCGGGGCGGAGGTCGCCGTGGAGGCTGGAGCCGGAGCATCCGCCGGCGTTTCGGACGCCGAGTTCGAGGCAGCCGGAGCAAAGGTCGCCGATCGCAAAGCCACCCTTTCGAGCGCAGACATCGTCCTTTGCATCAACGGGCCCGACGCAGCGGCCCTAAAGGGCGCTGCCGCGGGCGCGATTCTGGTTGGAGCGCTCGATCCGCTCCGGCGCAAGGAAGCGGTCGAAGCTTACGCGAGCGCCGGCCTTCAGGCGCTGGCAATGGAGTGGATGCCGCGGATTACCCGCGCGCAATCGATGGACATTCTTTCGTCTCAGTCCAACCTCGCGGGATATAAGGCAGTCGTCGATGCCGCGGCGGCGTTCGGGCGCGCCTTCCCGATGATGATGACTGCGGCGGGTACCGTCAGCCCGGCGAAGGTGTTCGTCATGGGCGTCGGCGTCGCCGGCCTTCAGGCAATCGCGACCGCCAAGCGCCTCGGCGCGCAGGTCAGCGCCACCGACGTGCGCTCTGCTACGAAGGAACAGATTCAGTCGCTCGGCGCGAAGCCGATCTTCGTCGAGAATGTCGCGGGCATCGAAGGCGAGGGACAGGGCGGCTACGCGACCGAGATGTCGCCCGAGTATCAAAAGGCGCAGGCAGAACTGGTTTCCTCGCACATCGCCAAGCAGGACATCGTCATTACAACGGCGCTGATCCCCGGACGCCCTGCGCCGCGGCTGATCAGCGATGCGCAGCTGGCGACCATGCGGCCGGGAAGCGTGATCGTCGATCTCGCTGCGGAAGCTGGCGGTAACGTCGAGGGCTGCATCGCCGGCGAAACGGTCGGGAAGCATGGCGTCGCAGTGATCGGCGCGTCCAATCTCGCGCGGACCTTGGCGGCCGATGCTTCGGCTCTCTTCTCGCGGAATTTATACAACTTCCTCAGTGCCTTCTGGGACAAAGGAAAGAACGCGCCCGAACTTCCTGACAACGATGAGATCGTGAAGGCGATCCGCCTGACCAAGGATGGTGCGGTCGTGAACGAACGGCTGCTGGGAGCCTGACACGGCCAAGGCTTCCGACATCCTGGTTATCGGTGGCGGCGTAGCTGGCCTCTCGGCCGCCGCAGCATTGAGCGAACAAGCCGGAGTCACCGTTCTCGAAGCCGAGGAGCAGGTCGGCTATCACTCCTCAGGGCGAAGCGCGACCATGCTGCATTACGCGCTGGGCAATCCGCTGGTCCGCGCACTGACCCTCGCCAGCCGGCCCTTTTTCGACCAGCCGCCGGAGAGCTTTGCGGGCATCTCGTTGGGCCGACGAATGCCGGTGCTCATCCACGCCCGCGAGAGCGAAATTGCTGCGCTTGACGAACTCGACGCCGCAATTGCGCCGTTCGCTACCCTGGAGCGAGCCGGCGAACGCGCAATGCTGGAGCTGTGCCCGATTCTGAAGGTGGGCGACGGCGGTTCGGTCGCGGGGATCGTCGACCGCAACGGACTCCGGCTCGATCCGCACGCGCTGCTGCAGGGGTATGCCCGGACGTTGCGCAATCGGGGCGGCGAGATCGTCACCGAAGCTCGAATCGCCTCCGTCCGACGTGTCGGCGATATCTGGCAGCTTGAAAGCGAGAAGGGCGACCGATTCGAAGCCCCGATCGTGGTCAACGCCGCGGGTGCCTGGGCCGACAGGATCGCGGAGCTGGCGGGTGTCCGGCCGATCGGCCTTCAGCCCAAGCGCCGCACGATCATCACCTTCGATGCTCCGGCAGGCGCGGATCTCTCCGGCTGGCCCTTTACAAAGACGGTGAAGGACGAACTCTATTTTGCGCCGGAATCGGGGCGGCTGTTCGCCTCGCCGATGGATGAGGTGCTGAGCGAGCCGACCGATGCGCAACCCGACGACTATGAAGTCGCGCTGGTCGCTCATCGAATGGAGGAGCGAACCACCGTCAAGGTCGAGCGCATCTACAGCCGCTGGGCAGGCCTGCGATCCTTCGCTCCCGATCGGCATCCGGTCGCAGGCTTCGCTGCGGATTCGGAGGGCTTGTTCTGGCTGGCGGGGCAGGGCGGGTTCGGCTTGCAAACCTCGCCAATGATGGCTGAGGTGGCCAAATCGCTGATCCTCGGCACGCCATGGCCGATAGAAGCGGTTACAGCAGGGCAACTCAGCCCAGGGCGCTTCAGCTAGGCCGGTTCGCCGATCAGGTGCAACGCGATCCGGCGCGTCGAAGGCTCGCGCCGATGCTCGAAAAGATAGATGCCCTGCCCGGTGCCGAGCATCATCCGGCCATTCTGTACCGGGATCGAGAGCTGCGTTTGCGTCAGCGCGGTCCGGATATGGGCCGGCATATCGTCCGAGCCCTCGTCATTGTGCGTGTAGAGAGACCGGTCCTCGGGCGCGATCCGGGCGAAGAATTCTTCGAGATCGTTGCGCGCGGCCCGGGCCGCATTCTCCTGGATGAGCAGGGACGCCGAAGTGTGCGCGCAGAAGAGGGTCAGCAATCCGTCGCCGATTGCCTGCGAGTCAAGCCAATGCTCAACGTCCGAAGTGATTTCGTGGAGGCCGCCTCTTGGCGCCCGCACCTGAAGCGTGCCGATTTTCTGCTGAAGCATTTGGCGACCTAACGGCGCACAAGAATACGAGTTGCGCAGACGCGGAAAAGCGCCCGCTCAAAGAGCAGGCGCTCCGCATTTACCAAATGGACTGTAGCTTAGCTGCTTGCGCCGCCGCTGCCGCTGCCGCCGCCGAGCAGCCAAGTGAATATGCTCCAGCGAGCTGGCTTGTTCTTGTTCATGGGATCGCCCTTTGAATTCTCGATTCGACGGGAGCGACATTAACCTTAATGAATTTGGTTAGCAATCCATTAACCAAAGTTGCTACGCGCGCGCAACAAGTTGCCGCGACAATCGAATGATTCTGGAACTATTGGAGGGGGTTAGGCCGCCCGGCGGCCGGTCGCGGTGAGCCGGCGCTTGAGGCTCTCGAGACTCATTGGGCGGCCGATTACGAATCCCTGGCCGATGTCGCAGCCCATCTCGGTGAGCAATTCAAGGAGTTCGCGAGTCTCGACGCCTTCAGCTACGACGCGGCGGCCCAGCGAATGGGCGAGCGCGATAGTCGATTGGACCATCAGCCGGTCGCTGCGGTTGTCGACCATGCCTTTGACGAAGCTCTGGTCGATCTTGATCTCCGCAGCAGGGATGGTGCGCAAATATTCAAGCGTCGAGAAGCCGGTGCCGTAATCATCGATGGAGATCGTCACGCCAAGATCGCGGAGCTGAGTCAGGGAATCGAGCGCCTGGCCTTCCTCGGTAAGCGCAGCGCTTTCGGTCAGCTCCAGGGTTAGATGCCTTGGCTCGAGCCCGTGGCGTTGCAGGAGATAGGTGACCTTCTTCACCAAAGCCTTGTCGGCCAGAAGCTTGCCTGAAAGGTTGACCGCCACATCGAAATGGGTGCCGCGCTTGTTGATCGCGGCGGCAGTCGAAATGGCGTGCTCCAGCACGAATGCGGTGAGCTTGCCGATGCGGTCGCTCTGCTCAGCCGCGGCGACGAATTCGCTCGCGGCGATCGGGCCTTTTTCAGGATGGGTCCAGCGCGCCAGAGCTTCGGCGCCCGTGATCCGGTTCGTGCTCAGGTCGAGCTGCGGTTGGAAGGCGATCCAGACTTCACCCCGGTCGATCGCTTCATCGAGCTGGCCAAGCATCGACAGCTTCCAGGAGGCGTTCTCGAGGCTTTCCGGATCGTGATATTTCCATTTGAGCCCATGATGCGCAGCATCGTCCGCCGCGACCAACGCGCTGGCAAGGCGGTTTGGGAGCGATCGGCTGCTGCCGATCTCGACCCCGAACGCGATCGATACATCAACTGCGGCACGATCGACTTTCACGGGATTGCGGAACAAGGCAGACAACGCCTCCAGATGGTGGCCGAACGGAGATTTTGGATCGTCAAACCAGGCGAAAATGCCGCCGTCACCATGGAAGAGGATTCGATTGGGCGCTCCAACAGACAGGCGGCCGACGATCTGCTCGACCAGCTGACGCTCTTTGTCTGCCGGGAGTGCGGAAGCAATTTCTGCAAAATTGAGGATCCGCGCAGCGACCACAGCTTTGTCGCGCCCGTCTCTATGGGAGCGAAGGGCGACAAGATTTGGCAGGCCTGAGACCTCGTTGACGAAACCACGGCGCCGGAAATACCGCAACGTGATTGATATGCCGATCCAACATACCACCAGAAGCCCGGGCGTAATGTCCAGGAAGATGAGGTGCGCTTCGAATAACGCGGTTCCGAGCAACAGGAAGGCCATTGCCGCGCCAAGAATCAGGCCTTGTTCAATGCCGCGTTTGCGGAAAACCGCTGCTGCAGAGACAAGAAGGCTAAGAAGAAATGCCGGAAACCAGCCCAGATCCCAGGGTCGGCCCTCCGTTAGGGTCTCCGCACCGATAATGTGAATGTAGGCCCCACCCGCTTGCGTGAACCCGGGTATGAAATAGACATCGCCGGTGAGGTTGCTTGTTGCTCCAACGACTACGTCCTTCCCTCGAATTTGCCGGGGGTCAAATGCGCCACTCAGAACCGCGCCGGCCGAGATTGTAGGAATCGATTGCGGTTCAACTGAATAATCGACGCTAAAGGTGGTGTCCGGACGGCCCGGCTTTCGTGCGAGCACTGACGCAAAGCTGGGTACTGAGCCGGCCGTCGAATTCAACCCGAATGGGATTTTCCAGACCGCGTTTTGGTAATTATATTCCCAGCTGATGGTCGCAAGCTTTGCGTGTGCCGCGAACATTGGGAGAGGGGGCTGATCCGCCGTTGTGTTGCCGGCGTGGAGCGAGCTTCCAATCGGCAGGACAACGCGGCCCGAGCGAGTAATCGCATCGGCAAGCTTTTGATCGTCGTCAGGGTCGGTTGCGGCGAAGAACTGGACGTCTTCAAATATTCGTTTGGCCCCCGCAGCCGTTAGGCGATCGATTAACTGGGCGTGGTAGCGCCGTGGCCACGGCCAGCGGCCGACCTGCTGGAGCGATTCATTATCGATCTTGACCAAGACGATGTCGCCGCTGGCGTTGTGACTGTGGAGTTTGTTGCGTGCCGTACGGAGTACGTCTTCCAGCGGATTTGGGATGGCGGAAAGGCCAAAGACTAACCCCACGACTGCTGCCCATAGCAGCAGCCGCCAGGGCTTGCGTTCCGGCCTTTTTTCTTCGCGCGTGTGCACGGGGCGCCTGCTCCGTTGTCCTTTGAAACGCCTTGCCGCCGAAAGGTTAGGAAATCGGAAACTTTAACGCCGTTTACGAAGCGAAGCCGGTACCCGCCTAACAACTTGCCTCTGTCCTACAGCTGCCAGTCGTGCAAATGTCCGCGCGATGCGTGATCCGTGTGGGAAGCTTTCCGGACTATTCATCCTGCGCTTCGCGTGCGCACGAGTATGCGCGCGCGCGGGCACGATCGCGCGCGGCACTGCCAACTTTGACAACTTTCGAGCGAGGGGACGCTGATGGACTTCATTTCGATCCTGTCGATCTTCGTTCTGGCCTGTTTCGTCGGCTATTACGTCGTCTGGTCGGTGACTCCGGCGCTGCACACGCCGCTGATGAGCGTCACCAACGCAATTTCCTCCGTCATCGTTGTCGGGGCGCTGATCGCTTCGGCAGCGGCGGGCAGCATGACGTCAAAGTGGCTTGGCCTCGTCGCGGTCGCGCTCGCCAGCGTGAACATCTTCGGCGGCTTCGCGGTGACCGCGCGAATGCTCGCGATGTACAAGAAGAAGGAGCGGAAGGATGGCTGAGGCGGCGGTCCAGCAGCCCGCCTGGGTGCTCCTCGCGTACCTCGTCGCGGGCGTCTGCTTCATCCTCGCGCTGCGCGGGCTGTCGAGCCCGGAAAGCAGCCAGCGCGGCAACCGGTTCGGCATGCTCGGCATGGCGATTGCGGTCGTTACCACGCTGATCACGCATTACGTAGACAGGATTTGCGTAACGCCTCCCAACGACCGGGCCGCGGCCGCTCGTTACCTGGATTGGTGCTCTCAGGGGAACTTGGGAGCCTATCTTTGGATCTTAGGGGCTATCCTGATCGGCGGCGGGATCGGCCTGGTAACCGCCCGCAAGATCCAGATGACGGCGATGCCGCAGCTGGTCGCCGCCTTCCACAGCCTGGTCGGGCTGGCGGCCGTTCTGGTCGGCGCCGCGGCTTACCTCAACCCGGAAGCCTTTGGAATTGCACAGTTGCCGTTTCCGGTCGGCAGCGGTTGGACGGTGTATGCGCCGCTGAGTGCGGTCGTCATAAATCCCGTCAGTCGCATCGAGATGGGCCTCGGAGTCGCCATCGGCGCGATCACCTTTTCGGGCTCTGTCATCGCCTTCCTGAAGCTCAACGGCAACATGTCGGGCAAGCCCATCCTGCTGCCGCTCAGGCACTTGATCAACCTCGGCACTTTGGCCGCGATCCTGATCCTGATCGCCTACTTCACCCAGGATGAGGCGCCCGCGATTTTCTTCACGATCATGGGCCTCTCCTTCGCGATTGGATTCCTCCTGATCATCCCGATCGGCGGCGCTGACATGCCGGTCGTGATCTCGATGCTGAACAGCTATTCGGGCTGGGCCGCGGCGGCGATGGGCTTCACGCTGCACAACAGCGCGATGATCATCACCGGAGCCCTCGTCGGAAGCTCCGGCGCGATCCTCAGCTACATCATGTGCCGGGCGATGAACCGGAGCTTCATCTCGGTGATCGCCGGCGGCTTCGGCGCGGTTTCGAGCAGCGGTGACGCCGCAACCATCGACCGCCCCTACAAGCGCGGCTCCGCCGAGGACGCCGCCTTCCTGATGGCGCAGGCGGACCAGGTCATCATCGTCCCCGGTTACGGAATGGCAGTCAGCCAGGCGCAGCATGCGCTCCGCGAGATGGCCGATTTGCTCAAATCCAAGGGCGTCCGCGTCAAATATGCGATCCACCCAGTCGCCGGCCGAATGCCGGGCCATATGAACGTGCTGCTTGCCGAGGCCAACGTGCCTTACGACGAGGTGTTCGAACTCGAGGACATCAATTCGGAGTTCGCGCAGACCGATGTCGCTTTCGTGATCGGCGCCAATGACGTCACCAACCCGGCTGCAAAGTCGGACAAAAGCTCGCCGATCTACGGAATGCCGGTGCTCGACGTCGAAAAGGCCCGGACTGTGCTTTTCGTGAAACGGTCGATGGGCGGTGTCGGCTACGCAGGTGTGGATAACGAGCTTTTTTATCGAGATAATACAATGATGCTCCTTTCCGACGCCAAGAAAATGGTGGAAGAAATCGTCAAGAACCTCGGCTGATTCGGGAAGGGTTAAGCCGGCGTTCGTCACAGTAGCATCTGGGTTAGAGCCCCCAGCCGGTCGCCGGTGGGGCGTGCCGGGGGAAGACATCATGCGGAAGCTCGGAATTGTCGGCGGGACTAGCTGGTCTTCGACGGCTCTCTATTACGATCACATCAATCGCGCAGTGGCCCGGCGGCTTGGGGGGCTCCACAGTGCCCGGCTCGTGATCGAAAGCCTCGATTTCGAGAGCGATTATGCGCGGTTCCACCGCAGCGGCGACTGGGACTCGGCCAATCGCGTGGTCGCCGATGCCGCGGCCCGGCTGAAGGCCGCTGGCGCGGAGGGAATCCTTCTGGCCTCGAACACCATGCACAAGGCGGTGGAGGAAGTGCGCAACGCCACGTCTCTCCCAATCGTCGACATTCGCGAAGCGACCGCGGCAGAGCTGGTTGCGGACCGCCGCAGCCGGATCGCGCTTCTTGGGACCCGCTTCACGATGACGGAGCCGTTCGCCCGCGAAGCTTACGAGGAGCGGGGGATCGTCGTTCAGGAGCTTAGTCCGGAATGGCGAGCGGAAGTCGACCGCATCATTTACGAGGAGCTCGCCGCCGGCCATGTCGTCCGCGACAGCCAGCGCAAGCTCAAGACCCTGATCGTCGAACTGTCGCGGCAGCGGGTACAGGCCGTGGTCCTTGGCTGCACCGAGCTGATTCTCGCGGTGGACGCGCGGGCGAATGTGCTCCCGGTCTATGACACCACGGCGATCCACGCCCGCGCCGCTGTCGAATGGATGCTCGACCGGGAGGAAGAGGCGAGGGCGGCCGCCTGACCCCTCGCGCTCATCGTCGCTACGCCCTATTTCGGGGTCGTGACCAAGGCCGACCGTCCCGATCTTCCCGGCGCATCGAGCCGCTTCAACGAGGAGCAGGCGACCTACGCCGTGCGCGGCGCCGACCAGCCGGACCTGGAGAAAGGCGTCGCCGCGATCCGCGAGGTGCTGAAGACCCTGCCGGTCCGCCCCGGCGTGTACCGGATGCAGGATGCGCGCGGCGACGTTCTCTACGTCGGCAAGGCGCGGGCGCTGAAGAATCGCGTCACCAATTATACGCAGGTCGCCAAGCTTCCGAAGCGGCTGCAGCGCATGGTCTCCCAGACGCGGTCGATGACGATCGTCACCACCCGGACCGAGGCGGAGGCGCTGCTTCTCGAAGCGCAGCTGATCAAGCGCTTCCGCCCGCCGTACAATGTGCTCCTCCGCGACGACAAAAGCTTTCCCTTCATCCTGCTCCGCGAGGATCACGCCTTTCCGCGGGTACAGAAGCATCGCGGCGCGCGGCGAATCAAAGGGCAATATTACGGGCCGTTCGCAAGCGCGGGGTCGGTCACTCAGACGCTTAACGCGCTTCAGAAAATCTTCCTGCTAAGGAGCTGTTCCGACAGCTTTTTCGGAAACAGGTCGAGGCCCTGCCTGCTGTACCAGATCCGGCGTTGCTCGGCACCTTGCGTGGGGCGGATCAGCGAGGGCGGCTATGCCGAGCTGGTGAAGGAAGCGAAGGCGTTCCTCGCCGGGCGATCGACCGGAGTTCAGGAACGGCTCGGCCGGCTGATGGCCGAGGCGGCCGAGAAACAGGATTACGAACTCGCCGCCGTTTTCCGCGACCGGCTCCGGGCGTTGACCTATGTCCAGGGCAGCCAGACCGTCCACGCCGAAGGCTTGGGCGACGCCGACGTGTTCGCCCTTGCCTGCAAGGCTGGAACGATGTCGATCCAGGGCTTCTTCATTCGCGCAGGGCAGAATTGGGGCCATCGCGCCTTCTTTCCAGCCCACACGAACGAAGTGCCGGAAGCCGATGTTCTGTCGAGCTTTCTCGTCCAGTTTTACGAGGAGGTCCCACCGCCGAAGCGAATTCTTCTCGACCGCAACCTGCCCGATCGCGAGCTTTTGGAAGAAGCGTTGTGCGAGCGGGCAGGGCGCGCGGTGTCGATCGAACAGCCCAAGCGCGGGGCTCGGGCCAAGCTGATCGAGCAGGCGAAACGCAATGCGGAAGAGGCGCTCGACCGGCGGCTCGCCGAAAGCGCAACCCAGAGCAAAATTCTCGCTGAGCTTGCCGACGTCTTCGAGCTTGCGGAGGTGCCGAAGCGGATCGAGGTCTACGACAACAGCCACATCATGGGCACGAACGCCACCGGTGCGATGATCGTCGCCGGGCCCGAGGGCTTCCGCAAGTACAACTACCGCAAGTTCAACATCAAGCGACCCGAGACTGCGCCTGGCGACGATTTCGCGATGATGCGCGAGGTGCTTGAGCGGCGCTTCGGCCGGCTCGAGAAGGAGGACCCCGAACGGGCTAGCGGCGAATGGCCCGATCTCGTCCTGATCGACGGAGGCAAGGGCCAGCTTTCCGCTGTTTGCGAGGTCATGGAGGACATGGGGGTTCACGACGTGCCGGTGGTGGGCGTCGCCAAGGGACCGCACCACGGGCGCGAGGGGAGGGAAGTCTTTCATCTACCGGGCGGACGCGAGATCACTTTACCGACCAACTCCGCGCTGTTGTTCTACCTGCAGCGATTGCGGGACGAAGCACACCGGTTTGCCATCGGCACGCACAGGCAGAAGCGAGCGAAGAGCCTCACCACCTCCAGCCTTGATGACGTCCCGGGAATTGGGCCGACCCGAAAACGCGCGCTTCTGATGCACTTCGGAACGGCGCGAGCGGTGAAAGGCGCGGCATTGGAGGATCTGGAGCGGGCGCCTGGAATCTCCAGCGCGATGGCGCGTCAGCTCTACGATTATTTCCATCCGCGCGGATGAGCCTTCACGTCGACAGCGAAGCGATCGTCTGCGCCCTGCGCGCTCACGGCGAGCACGGCGGAATCGTTCGATTGTTGACCCCGGGACACGGGTTGGTTGCGGGCTATGTCCGCGGCGCTCGCGGCCGGCGAATGCGGCCGATCCTGATTTCTGGAAATGTCGTGTCGGCTCAGCTGCGTTCGCGAACGGATGCCCAGCTCCCGCAAGCCACAATCGAGCTTGTCAGGAGCCGCGCGCCTATCCTGACCGAGCCGCTCGCTGCCGCAGCAGTTGAATGGTCGGCGGCGTTGATCGCCGCCAGCCTGCCCGAGCATCAGCCCTATCCCGATCTTTACGAAGCCGCGGCAGCTTTCCTCGACGCGGTCGAGGCGGCGCCAGCGGCGCGAGGCTGGGCAGTGGCGCTGGTGAGGCTTGAGCTCTTATTGATCGCCGAGCTCGGCTACGCGCGACCACTGCCGATGCTTCCGGAATCCATCAGAAGCGGCGTCAATGCCGGCTGGCCCGACGTTATGGCGGGGCTGGAAGTGTCCGGACGACTGTTGGAACGCGAAGTGCTTTCCGCGGCGTCAGCAAGCCTGATGGAGTCGCGCCTGCGGCTTGTGGAGCGGTTGAAACGGGCGGCGCAGTAGAACTGCCGCTTGCTTGCGCGATTGCTGAATCCTACCTCGAGTGCATGGGCTCGTTTTCAGCAGACACCTTGTCGATCCTTTTCCCGCACGTAGCGACAACCCGCGACATCGCGGTGCGAGTCGCCGTGAGCTATCTTTCCGAACAGTCAAACCCGTCTCTCGGCCGTTGGTTCTGGTCCTACCATATCCGCATAGAGAACGGATCCGACACCTCGGTGCAACTCCTGTCACGAAAATGGAGAATCGTGGATGGCCGAGGCACGGTGCATGAGATCCAGGGTGAGGGTGTCGTCGGCGAAACCCCGCTGATCGCCCCCGGATGCAGCTTCGACTATGTGTCGGGCTGTCCGCTGGATACCCCAAGCGGATCGATGAGCGGCACGTACCACCTGGTCGACGAGAATGGCGCCGCGTTTGAGGTCGCCATCCCGAATTTTGCGCTGACAGCACCGAACAACTGAACGGCACCAACGAAAATGGCGGCCGAGTCGGCCCCCACTTCGTCTTGAAAGTATGTCGCAATCAGGCGGGGCTGACTGGGCTCAGATTACCGTGTCCGTGGTCACTTCCGCTGATGAGAACGGCACCCACGGCCACCACAACGCCCAAAGCGATCAGAAGCGGCAGAATGTTGACAGCGGGGGTTGGGGAGCCGGCCTCCGGCGGCGGGGCCTGCGTATCGGCGGGCTGGGCAGCATCGTTCATCGCGAGCACGCAGCCGTCGACACTGACCTGCGACGTTCCGCAAACCGCCGAGTTGGAGCCTGCAGTCCCGAGCGCACTCAACGCGACGAGCGGATCAACCGGAGCTGCGAATTGAGGCGCGGCGGAAGCCGCCGGGCTCCAAAAAAGACCAACGGCCGCGGCCGTGGCGACAACCTTCAACCGTGTTTTGCTGGTGGCCATGCAACTTCTCCGATCAGAGGGGAGGCTCTTGCCACCAAACGGGACGGACGGAAAGCAGAGATTTAAGTGATTTGGATTAAACTTTGGTGAAGCGAGGGCGATCTGCGGCGGGCTGTTGCCACGGTGCATCAGTGTGAATATCGCCGTCCCCCTCGCGTGCATCGGCCCTTTCGGAGATCGCTTTTTGAGTCGATTGCTCGCTTTGTCGGCCAATTCCGCCTGGAATCTGCTGAATTTCCGTCGCGGATTGCTGCTTGCCCTGCTGGAGCAGGGCTATCCCATCGCCGCGCTCATCCCTGCCGGGGAAGGGGTGGCGGAGCTGGAGCGGATGGGCGTCATCGTGCGGACAGTCCCGCTAAGCCCGCGAGGTCTCTCTCCTGCGACCGATCTTCGTCTCCTAGGCTCCTACTGGCGGCAGTTGGGGCAGCTGAAACCCGCAGCCTTCCTTGGCTTTACCGCAAAGCCCAACGTTTACGGCTCGATCGCCGCCCACCGAAAAGGCATTCCGGTCATTGCCAACATCACCGGGCTAGGAACCGGGTTCTTGAGCGGGCGAATCCTGGAGGTGGTCTTATCGGGGCTCTACAGGGCCGCGCTTGCACATGCCGAATGCGTGTTTTTTCACAACAGCGACGACCGCGATCTCTTCCTCGCCCGTGGTCTGGTGAAAGCATCCAGCGCCCAGGTTATCCCCGGTTCGGGCGTCAACCTCGACTATTTCGTTGTCGAACCTCCGGCGGGAAACCCTGCTCCACACTTCCTGTTCATCGGGCGATTTCTAAAGGACAAGGGAATCACGGAGTTTGTCGAAGCAGCCAGAAAGGTGAAACAGGTCCAGCCAAACGCGCGTTTCACAGCGCTCGGGACGGTCGAGCCTCACCCCAAGTCGATTGGTAGCGAGACTGTGGAACAGTGGAGGCGCGAGCAATTTGTCGAATTTCTCGGATCCGCAGACGATGTGCGGCCGTTCATCGCACAATCGGATTGCGTCGTTCTCCCCTCCTACCGGGAAGGGCTTCCCCGTGCTCTCCTCGAGGCAAGTGCAATGGCGCGCGCAGTCATCGGAGCCGATGTCCCGGGCTGTCGCAGTGTGGTGGAAGATGGAAGGACCGGCTTCCTCTGTGCGCCAAGGTCTGCGTCATCGCTCGCGGCCGCGATGCTGAAGTTTGCGAAGCTCTCTCCCGACCGGCGTGTATCGATGGGGCTGGCGGCGCGAAGGAAAGCCGAACTCGAGTTTGGTGAACAGCGAGTGATCGACTCGTACATTGCCGCTTTGGAGAGGATCCTCGGCGACCGCACGCCCGGCAACGGCGGTGCACAATGAGGAGTTCGAGACGCCCTCTTTTCTTCTCGAAGTCGCGGGTTTCTGGGCCTCGCGGACATCGCGCCTACGCGGTCGGCGACGTGCATGGGCGGCTGGATCTTCTCGAAAGCCTGCTGGATCGCATCGAGGCGGACGTCCGGGAGAGACCAAAGCGAAAGACCAGCATTGTCTTCCTCGGGGACCTCATCGATCGCGGTCCGTCGTCGGCGGGCGTTATCGAGCGGCTGAGGACATTCCAGCCCGCGTTCGCAACCCCCGTTTTCCTGATGGGCAATCATGAGGAGGTGCTTTTAAGAATCCTGAGCGGAGAAGCCTCGCTGATCCCTTCCTGGTTGCGCTTCGGCGGCGTGGAAACGCTTGCGAGCTACGGGCTGGATGCCGGCGATCTGGCATGCGCCACCGCCGCGGATGCGGTCGCGAAGGTGAGGCAGGCAATTCCGGAGGATCATTCCGCATTTATCGCGACCTTCGCCGATACCGTGTCGTTCGGGGATTATCTGTTCGTTCACGCAGGGATTCGGCCTGGCGTGGAGCTTTCCGAACAATCGAGAACGGACCTGCGGTGGATTCGCGATCCCTTTCTCGAGGATCAAACGGAGCGGGATTACGTTGTGGTGCACGGTCACACGATTCGAAACGATGTCGAAATCACTTGCAACCGCATTGGAATTGACACCGGGGCGTTTCACACCGGAGTGCTTACGGCGCTTGCAATCGACGGCGACGACCGCTGGCTCCTCCAAACCGGCGTCAAAAAAGTCAGAAACGAGCCGCTTTCCCCTGCGTAACCAGTCGCCTATAGGGCTTTGCTGGCCAGCCAGCTGTAAAGGTGAGTAGTGGATCGATTAGCCTTGAGAGCTTGTGGAGCGCCGGCGTTTTCAGCAGTTCTGCTCCTATTGTCGCTGGCAGGTTGTGCCGACACCCGCGGGGGGACGATCCCTTATAATGTCGGCTTGCCGGCGCCCGATGGACCGCCGATCACTGCCCTGCCGTCCGACTACAAGATCGCACCGATGGACACCTTGACGGTGAAGGTGTTCCGCGGAGAGGACCTGAGCGGCGATTACAAGGTCGACCTGCTTGGCAATATCGCAATGCCGCTGATCGGCGACGTTTCAGCTGCGGGCAGAACCCCTCAGGAGCTGAGGGACGTGCTGACCGAGAAACTCGGCGCGAAATATTTTCAAAACCCGGACGTCAGCGTCGCGATCAAATCGTCGGCCGGCCGGAATGTCACCGTCGATGGATCGGTTGGGCACGCGGGGGCCTATCCGGTGATAGGACAGATAACTCTCATTCAGGCGATCGCATTGGCGGGAGGCACCACGGACGATGCCAACGCGCGTCGGGTGGCAATCTTCCGAACGATCGACGGCAAGCGCGAGGCGGCCGCGTTCGATCTGACCAGCATCCGCCATGGCGAAATGCCCGATCCTCCTGTCTATGCCGGAGACATCATCGTAGTCGATGGGTCGAGGGTGAAGGCGACCGAAAAACAGATTTTGCAGTCTGTCCCGTTCCTTGGCCTGTTCCGGCCATTTTGAGGATCTCTGACAGGTGACGTCGTGAACAGAGATCTGACGCTGACGGAGGAGGGCGCCTGGCCCGTCGATCCTTACCGGTCGAACGCGCTGGACACGCCGCAGCGCGAGGAAACGAGGCCAATCCTCGATCTTCCCACGCTGCTACGAATTGTGCTCGAATGGCGCTGGCTCATTCTCGCGACCATCGCCGCCGGCCTTGCGGCCGCAGTTGCGGTGACCCTTCTCACGACGCCTCGGTATCGAGCATTCGTTACGCTGCAGGTGAACCCGCCGACGGTGGCGATCCTGGACGGCAACAATGCCGGGACCGACACGGCCAAGGACGATAATTCCCAGGATTTCGTCGCGACCCAAGTCGGTCTGTTGAGCAGCAGCAGCCTTGCGGAGCGGGTGGCACAGGATTTGAACCTTGCCAGCAATCCGGATTTCGTCCCGATCAAGGCGGACCCAGCAACGAGGCTTCGGATCGCCGCGGGCAAGGTTGCGACTAATCTGGACGTGATCCCGCCCGAAAATGGCGAGCTTATCCGCTATACTTACAGCTCCGAATCCCCCCAGCTTG